>Ga0181525_10004081_pt1 | contig 11315 bp, 13 predicted proteins | sample PEATcosm2014_Bin_48_FD_121100 | JGI IMG/M metagenome (GOLD analysis project Ga0181525, IMG submission 121100) | Peatland microbial communities from MTU Mesocosm Facility, Houghton, MI, USA - PEATcosm2014_Bin06_10_metaG | ecosystem: Environmental > Terrestrial > Soil > Wetlands > Peat | place... | reverse complement strand
GACCGCCGGCATCGAGCAGGCGAAAGGCGACGCCGTCGTCGTCATCGATGCGGACTTGCAGGACCCGCCGTCGCTGATCGCGGACTTCATCGTGAAATGGCGCGAAGGCTTCGACGTCGTCTATGGCGTGCGCGCCTCGCGGCAGGCGGACTCGCTTTTCAAGCGCGCCACGGCCGGTGCCTTCTATCGCCTGTTCAACGCGATCGCGAGCGTGCCCATTCCCCATGACGCGGGCGATTTCCGCCTGATGGATCGCCGCGTGGTGAACGCGCTGCTGTCGTTGCCCGAACGCAATCGATTCATGAAGGGGTTGTTCGCCTGGGTCGGTTTCCGCCAGACCGGCGTCGAATTCGTGCGCGAGGCGCGCGTGGCGGGCGAGACCAGCTGGAATTTCATCCGGCTGTGGAATTTCGCCGTCGACGGGCTGACGAGCTTTTCCATCGTGCCGCTGCGCATGGCAAGCTGGTTCGGCGGCATGATTTCGCTTCTGGGATTCGCCTACGCGCTCTATCTCGTCGTCCGCACGATGGTCTACGGCGTCGACGTGCCGGGCTATGCGTCGATCGTGGTGATCGTGCTGTTCCTGGGCGGCGTGCAGCTTCTCTGCATCGGATTGATCGGCGAATATCTGGGCCGGCTCTACATCGAGGCGAAGGGGCGGCCGCTTTACATCGTGGCGGATGTTTTCGAGTCCAAAGATTTTTAGCGCAGAGGACGCGGTGGCTGCGCAGTGGACGCAGCGACAGCGAGTGTGTCCCTGCGCTCGATCTCCGAAATTGTCTGCGCGCGAATGCGCGCAAAAAGTAATTTCACAGGAGACGGTGAGACGGTGAGGTAACGCGGTCTCTCATTGCCTCACCGTCTCCTGTGATTATTTTCCTGCGCGCTACGCGCGCGGTATATCCGGCACAGATGCGATTTCCCCCGCGTCCACCGCGCCGCCACCGCGTCCTCTGCGCTAAAAATCGCTACCCCAGACTCCGCCCGATCCACACGACCCGCCCCATGATCGCGATCTCTTCCGGCGGGATGTTGTCGTACGTCGGATAGGCGGGATTGTCGGACTTGACCGTCAGGAGCTTCGACACGGGATGCATCGAGATGCGTTTGACCTGCAGCATGTCGTCGATGCGGATGACATAGAGCCCTTCGCGGCGCGGATTGATCTGTGCGCGGTCGACCAGCACGTGGTCGCCGTCGTGCAACGTCTCCCACATGGAATCGCCCGAGATGCCGAGCACGATCACCTGGCCGAGATCGCCCGCGATCTTCCGCAGCCATTGCTCGCGGAACATCAGGTGCTCGGTCGCCGGCACATCGATCGCGAGTGCGCCCGCGCCGGCCGCCGCGCGCAGATCGTAAACCGGCACCGCAAAGTGCTCGTCGCTCGCGCTCGTCTCGCCGGCGATCTCGGCCACCGTGACGCCAAGGATTTTCGCGAGCCGCCGCATCAGCGGCAGCGTCAGGCGCTGGTCCTCGCGCTCGTAGCGGCCGATCGACACCGACGTCGTGTTGAGCTTTTCGGCCAGGTCCTGTTGCGACAGGTCGCGCTCGAGGCGCAGGCGGGCGAGCTGGTTCATGGCGGGAGTGAACTCTACCCGGACTCGTAGGGGAATAACCAATCTGGTTGACAAAGGACCGGAAAGGTTCTAAATGGAGAAGAACATAACAGGAACAAAGACATGAGTCCGGATCATTTTCCTACCGCGGGAATCCACCCATGAGCCCCGCCCAAAGCGCCTTCGCCGTCCTCGCCATGTTTCTGGGCGTCGCCGGATTCTCGCTCTCGGTTTCGGCCTCGGCCCTGCCGCGATTGCCCCGCTTCCGGGCTGCGCGGAACGAGATCGCGTGGCTCGCCACGGTCAGCATCGCGGCCAGCGTCGCGTTTCTCGCGTGGAGCTTCAGACCATGATGGGGCTCACCCGACGCCAGCGCGCCTGCCTCGATGCGGTTCGCGCCTTTCACGCCCGCACCGGCTCGATGCCGAGCTGCGAGGATCTCAGGATCGAACTCGGGCTTGCCTCGCGCAGCGCCGTCTCGACGTTGCTCAGCCGGCTCGAACATCGCGGCGCCATCAAACGCATCCATGGCTGCGCCCGCGCGATCGCGATCAAGCGCAGCCGCTGTCCCAAATGCGGCCATGAATTGAAGGGGCCCCGATGAGCAAGAGACAGCGGAAGAAGAAAAGCGAGAGTACCGCGCCCGCCGAGGAACGCTATCACCCGAAAGCGGGGCCCGGCTCCGTCTTCGTCGAGGAATTCGTTTCCGCCAAAACGGGCCGCGAGAAACGCGCGCGCAACATCGGCGAACATCCGCTCACGCTGGCGCATGCGCGCGGCAAGATCAGCGACGACCAGTTCGCGGCGGGCGAGGAGGTGCGGCGGCTCTATGAACTGCGCGGCTTCTCGGGAAAGGATTCGACGACGTTCGTGACCGGCGGCGGCTCGGGCCCGCGCGATCCCTTCACGCAATCGCAGATCGACGCGATCCGCAGGCTCGATCACATCCGCGCGCGATTGAAAGACCGCGACTGGATCATCGTGGAAAAGTTCTGCGGCGAAGGCTGGTCGATGCCAGATGCCGTGCGCGCGGCGACGGTGTGCCATCCCTCAAGCGTCGTCTGCCGCGTACAGGAGGCGCTGGAGGAGTTGGTCGCCGCGCGGAAGGGACGGCGCGTGCATCCGTTTCAAAGCAACTGAATACTTGCAGAATCGTCTTGCTGGGACCGCCGCCATCTTGGCGGCATCTTGAAAACTTCGCCACCGAGTGCCGGCGGGACGCCGGCGGTCTCAGCAAGCTAAAGCCCCAGATCGCTCGCGATGTTGGCGCGGCGGGAGGTGAATTCGCGGTCGAGTTCGGCGACGGTGCCGGTGGCTGCGCGCTCGAAGAGGCCGGGCACGAAGGCGTGGATGAGGCAGGCGAGGCTGGTCGCGGCCATGCGTCCCGAAATCGCGAAGGCGCCCAGCATATGGCCGAAATAGGTGGTGCCGATGGAGCGCGGATGCGCCAGGAACCAGCGGTCGAGAAAGCTGGGTGTGTCTTGATCCATGGCGGTTTTCCTGACGAGTCGCGTCTTCTTACACCAAGAAGATTGTGAAATCCAACCACCTATCCCACCCTCCCCTTGAGGGAGGGTCGAAAATTGCAAAGCAAATTTCGGGGCGGGGCAAGCCACAGCTATCGGAGTTAGACCCCTCCCCGAAAAAATTTCATCGCTCCGCGCTGAAATTTTATTCGACCCTCCCTCAAGGGGAGGGTGGGAATGCGTTTGCGGCGACCGCTCTTCAATCCCCCAACGCCACGCCGTCGCGTCTCGGGTCGGCGCCGCCGATGTAGCCGTCCTTCGTCCTCTCGATGATGTGGAGGCCGCTGTAGATGGGAACGACGCGGATGGTGTGGCCCATCGCGGTCAGTTGTGGCGCCAGCGCCTCCAGCGCCGTGCCTTTCTCGATATAGGTCGCCGAGTTCAAGTTGAAGATGTGCGGCAACGCGGCCGCCTGTTGCGGCGTCAGGCCGGCATCGATCAGCGCAATGAGCGCGCTCGCGACATCGGAGATGATCACGGGACCGCCGGGCGAGCCCGCCGCGATCAGGAATTTCCCGTCCGGCCCGAAGACGATCGACGGCGCCATCGCGCTCATCGGGCGTTTCCCCGGCGCAGGCGCATTGGCGACGGGCTTTCCGTCATGCATGGGCTCGAGCGAGAAATCGGTCAGCTCGTTGTTGAGCAGGAACCCGCTCGCCATGATCATCGCGCCGAAACCGGATTCGATCGTTGTCGTCATGGCGACGACTTCGCCGCGATCGTCCACCACCGAGAGATGGCTCGTGCCGTGACGTTGCGGCGTCCTTTGCGGCGCGTCATCGCATTTGCCGCGATCGGGCGGTGTGCCGGCAGCAACCGTTCCCATATCCTTCGCGGGATCGATCAGTGCGGAGCGTTGCGCGAGATAGTCCTTGTTCAGAAGGCCCGCGACGGGCACGCAGGTGAACGCCGGGTCGCCCAGATATTCGTTGCGGTCGGCGAAGGCCAGGCGATTCGCCTGCGTGAAAAGTTGGGCATAGGAGAGCGAGCCCGGCTGCAGATCGCTCGGCGGGAAACGTTCGAGCATCGTTAGGATCTGCAACACGGCGACGCCGCCCGAAGACGGCGGCGGCATCGAGCAGACTTTGTCGCCGCGATAGAAGCCGCAGACGGGTGCGCGTTCCAGCGCGCGATAATGCGCGAGATCGGCGAGCGTCATGCCGCCCTGGTTCATCTGTGCGTGCGTAACCGCGGCAACGATCGACGCCGCAACCGGCCCCGCATAGAACGCGCGCGCGCCACGTTTCGCGATCGCTGCGAGCGTTGCGGCGTAGGCGGGATTCTTGAGGATCTCGCCCTGGCGCAGCGGCGTTCCGTCCGCATGAAAGAAATAGCGCTTGATGTCGGGCATCTGCGCGGCAGTGGTGCTGGCAGCGATGGTGTTCGCGAGTTTCGGCCCGACCGGAAAGCCGTCGCGCGCGAGCTTGATCGCGGGCGCGAACAATTTCGCCCAGGCGAGCCGCCCATATTTCTTGTGCGCCATCTCGAGCATGGCGACGACACCCGGTACGCCGACGGAGAGGCCGCCGGGAATGACCTGACCCTTGGGACGAATCTGTCCGCTCGCATCGAGGAACATGTCGGGCGTGGCCGACGCCGGCGCCGTTTCGCGGCCGTCGAAACTCGTGACGCGATGTTTGGCGGGATCGTAGAGCACAAGGAACGCGCCGCCGCCGAGGCCGGAGGATTCCGGTTCGACGAGGCCCAGCACCATCTGCGTCGCGATCGCCGCATCGACGGCCGAGCCACCGGCGCGGAGCATGTCGAGGCCCGCTTGCGCGGCGTAGGGATTGGCGGCTGCCACCATGTGATGCTTTGCCGGCTGCTCGGCGTGGGCCGCAGACACAATGGCAAGTGCAGCGAAAGCGGCCGCGAAGAGTTTTCCGAAATTCACGTGTGCAATCCCCTTGATTGTCCGCCTGCGGAGCGAAATCAAATACCAATCGGACGCGGCCCGCAAATGCAGCAACGCCGCAAGCGAGACGAACTACTTCGGCATCGGTGGGTTCGATTTTGAATCGGGGACGCCGCCGTTGATGTCTTCATCGCGGAGCTGGCGATAGATGCTGCGCATGGTCACATAGGGATCGACCGAGCCCTTCTCGAGCTCCTGGCGCAGCACGATATGGGTCGCATGCGCCTCGAACGGCGCGCCGGCATGGATCGCAGTCGAGACGAGGGCGTGTTCATAGAAGGGCGCACCCGGCGGCAGCCAGAAGAGAGGATGCATCGCGACGTCGACGGCGTCGCCGGCAAGATCGCGCGGCGGATCGGGACCGATGATGGGCAGGACCAGGAACGGGCCCTCCGGCACGCCATAGCGGCCGAGCGTCTCGCCGAAATCGGAGGGCTTGTAAGGGATGCCTGCGGGCGTCGCCAGATCGACGAGACCGCCCAATCCCAAACTCGAATTGAGCACGAAGCGACTGAGTGCCGAGACCGCAGCGACCGGGCGAAGCTGCAGCACGTCGTTGGCGAATGTCACGGGCAGGTCGAGATTGGTGAAGACGTTGTGGATCCCGTGATGCACGGGCGGCGGCAGATAGTAGAAATAGATGCCGGCTAGCGGCACGACGACGGACCTGTCGACACGCTGGTCGAATTTGTAGACGGCGCGGTTCATGGGCTCGAACGGATCGTTGGCGGCGATCGATTCCGGCGAGTGTGCGCAGCCGCTCAACAGAACGGCGCAGGCCGCCACGATCGCCCCGCTCACGCTCCGGTTCATCGATCCGGCGTCCCCTCGTTCCGTCGTGCGGATGCACGACGCTCCGGCCGGTCGCGCAAACGACCTGCCGCTCCCCGCTGCCCAAGATGGCATATTTCCATGGCCGTTTCATACTGGGCCAAAGACCTATGCCGGCCGCCGGGGCCGGTTTTTCAATTCGCGGCGGAGCGTTCGTTCCAGCGCACGGCTTCGCGCAGGAGCTCGGACGCGTTCGCGAGTTCGAGCTTCTCCTTGATGCGCGCGCAATAGGCCTGGACCGTCTTGATCGAGACGCCGAGGACCTGCGCCACGCGGCGCGTTTCGAAGCCCTGGCCCAGGAGCTGAAACACTTCGAGCTCGCGATCGCTCAACTGCTCGACGGGCGTGCGCAGCGAGGGCGTGCGGCCGTCGGCGAATTTCTCGCTGAGCGCAGCACTCATCTGCGGGCTCACATGGATCTTGCCGCTCAGCACTTCGTGGATCGCCGCCACGATGTTCGACGTCGTCTCGCGCTTCATGATGTAGCCGCGGGCGCCGGCGCGCAGCGCGCGTTCGGCGTAGAGCCGCTCGTCATGCATCGACAGCACGATGATGGCGGTCTTCGGCCGCGAGTTGCGGATGTTCTTCACCACGTCGAGCCCCGATCCGCCGTTGAGCGAAAGATCGACGATGGCGACGTCGGGATCGGTCTCGCCGATGCCGTCGATCGCCTGCTGCACGCTCTCCGCTTCGCCGCACACCGAGAGGTCGTCCTGCTGGTCGATGAGATTGGTCAGCCACTCGCGCACGAGCGGATGGTCGTCGACGAGATACACTTTAGACGAGGGCTTGTTCACGGCCGGTTTCCTGACTGCTGGTGGGGAGGAGGCACGAGACGACAGTGCCGCCTTGCGCGGCTTCGCGCAACTCGAAGATCGCGCCGATCACGTGGCTGCGGTGGGCCATGATCCGAAGTCCCATCCCCGAATGATTTTGCGAGCGCGTCTGCGGCATTCCCGAGCCGTCGTCCTCGACGGAGAGCGCGAGGCCTTCATCGAGCGTATCGAGCCGGATGACGATGTTTTTCGCGCCGCTATGCTTAATGGCGTTGCGGACCGCTTCCTGCGCGATGCGGAACATGTGGCCCGCGGTGTTCGGATCGTGGATGAGCACGGGCGAGTCGCATTCGAAACGGCAGGAGACTCTGTGAAGCTCGCTCGTGTTGGCGGCGAATTCCTGCAGCGCCTGCATCAGCCCCGCCGCATCCATGTCGACCGGATGCAGGCCCTTCGCAAGTTGATGGGACAGGATGATGCCCTGCTCGATAAGCTCGACGACTTTGCGCGCATCCTTCGCTTCGCCGAGATTGCGGCTTGCGAGCTTTTCGCCGACGACCTGGCCCGCCAGCGCCGTCGCCGCCAGATGCTGGCAGAGACCGTCATGCAGATCCTGGCCGAAGCGGCGTTGCTCGCGCTCGCTCACTTCCAGAAGCTCGCGCTGGAGCCGTTCGCGATTGGCGATCTCGGCGGTCAGTGCCGCGGCGCGCTGGGCGACGCGCGCCTCGAGCTGGCGCTGGAGCGCGCGCAGGCTCGTCAATGTGGTGACGACGACCGTATAGGTCGCAAGCTGGATGATCGCGTTCCAGCTGAGAATATAGGGCGTGGTGAAATCGGCATCGCCCGAGAGGACGCCGACCGCGGTCCACACCGCGACCGCGAGGGCCGCGATCGACAAGCCGAATCCCCAGCCGAGCGTCCACGCCGCAAGCGAAACGGGCAGGAGATAGAAAGCCGATACGGAAAGATGCACGCCCGTCAGAAAATCGAACACGCCGACGGCGAGCATCAGCACAACCGTCGTCGTGGCGACGGTTGCGGTCGAAAGTCGGTCGAGTCGTTTCAGCCAGTCGATCATGGGCTGCGGGTCTGACGGTCGGCATACGGATTATGGCACAGGAGCGCGGTGCAAATCATCTCGGCAAATGCGATCAAAACCGCAACAAACAGGCGCTTTAATGCGCACGATTTCGCAGAAATGCGAAAGGTTCGGCAACATCGCATTTTTCCGTTTGACCGATTTGATCAAACGGCCTACTCATTTCGGCACAACGGAAACATGCGCCCGGCGCCCGAACAAGCGGCCGGGCGTTTTCATGTCGGCTTGTCATGGCACGCAACTGCGGATCGCTTTGACCTCCCCCTTGTGGGGAGGTCGAAATCGCGTCAGCGATTTCGGGTGGGGGCCCCCACCCGACGTGCTCGCTTCGCTGCGCGTGTCGACCTCCCCACAAGGGGGAGGTGGAATGAATCTTCTTCGGAACGCGCGATGGCGAAGAAACCCGCACCCCGCAAACGCGCCGCGAATTCCGCCGCCGCGTCGGACGGCGCCTCGCAATCGCCGGACGAGTCTCCGGTCGAATATATGCTCCGCGTCATGCGCGATCCGAAAGCGACGCCGTCGCGCCGCGACGTCATGGCGAAGAGTGCGACGCCTTACGTCCACCGCAAACCCGCGCCGAAGAAAAAGCGCCATGGCAGCGATGCGAGTTTGAAGAAACGTCTGGAGTCCGCGCGTGCAACGCTCGCGAGCAAAATTTCTCGCCTCCGATCCGACGGCGACTGACGCATTCCTTGCAAGCCTCTCGCCCGAAGAGGCGCTGATGGCGCTTTATGCCTGGGAGTTTTGGGCGCGGCCCGAACAATTGCCGCCTCCGGGCGACTGGACGACGTGGCTCTACATGGGAGGCCGCGGCGCGGGGAAGACGCGCGCGGGCGCCGAATGGATCCGGGCGCGTGTGAATGCCGGCCACGCCAGACGCATCGCACTCGTGGCCGCGACGTTTGCGGAAGCCCGCGATGTCATGCTGGAAGGCGAGAGCGGCCTGCTCGCGATCTCTTCGCCGATCGATCGTCCGCGCTTCGAACGCTCGAAGCGGCGATTGACCTGGCCCAACGGTGCGGTGGCGCTTCTCTTCTCCGACGACGAGCCCGACATGCTGCGCGGATTCCAGCACGACACCGCCTGGTGCGACGAACTCGCCAAATGGAAACATCTCGACGCGTCCTGGGACAATCTCCAGCTGGGCCTGCGTCTCGGCAAACGTCCGCAGCAGGCCGTCACCACCACACCGCGCCTCAAGAAAGGGCTCAAGAGCATCATGGCGCGCAGCGACACGGTGATCACGCGCGGGAGCACGCATGACAATCGCGACAACCTCGCGCCCGCGTTCTTCAAGGATGTGATCCGCCGCTACGAAGGCACGCGCTTCGGCCGCCAGGAGATCAACGCCGAATTGCTCGACGATGTGCCGGGCGCGTTGTGGACGCGGGCGATGCTGGATGCGGCGCTCGTGCCGGCCGATGCGAAGCTGCCGGAGATGAGCCGCGTCGTCGTCGCCGTCGATCCGTCGGGTGCGAGGGGCGATGATGACCGCGACTCCATCGGTATCGTCGCGGCCGGCCGCGGCATCGACGGGCTCGGCTATATCCTGGGCGACTGGACGTGTTCGCTCTCGCCGTCCGGCTGGGGCAGGCGTGTCGCCGAAGCCGCCGCCCGTTTCAACGCCGACCGCATCATCGCGGAAGAGAATTTCGGCGGCGCGATGGTCGAGCGCGTGATCTGTGCCGCCGGCACGACGGTTCACGTCAAGCTCGTGCGCGCCGCGCAAAGAAAGATCGTCCGCGCCGAACCCGTCGCCGCCTTGTACGAGCAGAGACGCGTCCGCCACGCGGGAAGCTTCCCCGAACTGGAGGACCAGCTCACAGCCTTCACCACCAACGGCTATGTCGGCGACGCCTCCCCCGACCGCGCCGACGCGGCGATCTGGGCGTTGATTGAACTCATGCTGTCACCGGCCGACGCGGCGGGCTGGCTCGACTATGCGCGGGAGCGGATGAAGCGGTGAGCGTTTCACTGGGACCGCGGGCATCCTGCCCGCCAACCCGCCCCGCGTGCTCGCTCCTGAAATAAAGACACAACCGCCGACACGATGACGCCGGAGCGCGGGCGGCCCGCCCGCCAACCCGCGCCGCTTGCCCACATTCGAAATTGAGACGCCGCCGCCAACACGATGACGTCGGAGCGCGGGCATCCTGCCCGCATCGGTCTCCGCCACGAACTCCAACATTTCAGGTTTCGCGAGGTAGCGCGCATGAACCACCATCCGCTGCGCCGATTCAAATTGTCACCGCCTGGAAAGTGCCGCGGCATCTCCTGTGACGCGAGCGGAGCATTTATCGACTCGGTGCCGTTGCTGAAAAAGACGCGCGCGAACGGCAAAGACATTTGGGAGCCGCGCGACAGCGAAGATGTATCCGCCGAACTTAGTGCTCGCTACGGGCTTCCGATTGATGTCTCGTCGAAAGTCACCGGTCTCGTTGCGATTGCACGCGCCCTGAACGAAGGCGCCATCGCGCGCGCGCAGCTTGCCGCGCTGTTTCTCAGATATCCGGAGTCGCCGCCGCTTACGAAGGCCGCGCAGTCGCGAAACGAATGGATCACATTCATTCGCCAGTTAGCGGACAGTGACTTTATCAAAGCCAGGTGGGACGTTCGCTGGCCTAAATCCTCTCCGGACAGTCAGGGTGGCCGTTTTGCTCCACAGGGTTCTTCTCCCGGCGGGCAACCCGGCATCGGCGACAACGGAGGGCCGCGGCTCGAAGAGGCAGCAGCAGAGGAAGAAGGATTAGCGCTGGCCCCGATTATCGCACTGGCGGGGGCGGCTCTCGTTGCATCGACCGTTCCCGCAGGTGGGGGAGAAGATGCGGCGGTTGAATCGTTCGAGGAAAGCGAGCTTGAGAAAATCCATAGGCATCATCCGTGGCCAAAATATCTTGGCGGTCCGGCGGAACAAGCGTTGACGAAATTGCCTAGGTGGCTTCACTTTAAGTATCATGGCGAACTTGATGCAGACCCGATTCTTGGTCGTTGGCTTGGGGCCGATCATTTTAATAATTTGAGTTCGGCTGATCGCACGGAGGTATTTCGAAGGTTGGTGGACATTACGAAGAGGTTCGACGCGGAGAACGGGACGCATCTCTACGACGATATGGTCAAGAACGGTTTTCCGGTGACACCATGACGCTACCCGTCAAGAACATGGAAATGCTCACGCCGGAAGACTTCGCGGCCTATCCCGTTTGGGAGTTTGCGCTCGATCTAGAGGAAGTCGACGATCTGGCAATGCGGCCGGTGACGATGCTTCCGGTCCGCGATCTCGGCAATCGTCTTGCCGGCACAGAGGTCCGCTTGGCAAACGGAACCCGGCTTTGGGCCGGCATCGGAAACATTTTCCTAAACGACGCGCAGAAAACCAAACGGCTATTGGGCGTGCGCTTCTACATCGGCGGCAAGTGGGAGCCTCTCAGCCGCGAAATGAACGTTGCGATGTACGGTCCCGACGCGCTCGCGCGCAGACTTGGGCTTAAGGTCGAGGACATGTTCCCCATCGCCTACGACGTGAGCGCCTTCTGTGTTGGGGAAAGCGGCGCCGTCCGAGGATCAATTGAGGCGGCGTCCACCCCATAGCGAAAAAAGTGCGGGCGG
>Ga0181525_10004080_pt1 | contig 11321 bp, 7 predicted proteins | sample PEATcosm2014_Bin_48_FD_121100 | JGI IMG/M metagenome (GOLD analysis project Ga0181525, IMG submission 121100) | Peatland microbial communities from MTU Mesocosm Facility, Houghton, MI, USA - PEATcosm2014_Bin06_10_metaG | ecosystem: Environmental > Terrestrial > Soil > Wetlands > Peat | place... | reverse complement strand
GGCGCAGCGCGCCCTCGACCCGCTTGACCGCCTCCCAGTCGAGCGAGGAATTGAGGAAAGCGGCGCGCACGCCCAGCTCGAGCAGCGCATCGACCTGATTTTGAATCAGCGCGATCAGCGGTGAAACCACGATGCCGGTGCCGGCGCGCACCAGCGATGGGATCTGGTAGCACAGCGACTTGCCCCCGCCGGTGGGCATGAGCACCAGGGCATCGCCACCGCCCACGACGTGGTCGACGATCTGCCCTTGTTCGCCGCGGAAAGACGAGTAGCCGAAGACCTTGCGCAGCACGGCCATCGGGGTCGCGGAGGGGTCGAGCGTGGGTGGCAGGTGCGTGTCCAACGGGGGGCTTTCATCCGGCATGGCGCATTGTCGCGCACTTCGGCCGGAAATGGCCTGCCGTACGGAGCAGTGGTGGAACGCAGCGCTATGCGCCGATTGCCCTGGCTGCCATCCAGGCATGCTCGGGCAGGGCAACAAAGCGTTCGAAGCCGGCCAGCGGCATCGGCAGGCTGAAGAAGAATCCCTGGAAGGCACGGCAGCCCGCTTCGGCAAGGAAATCGCGCTGTGCTTCGGTCTCGACGCCTTCGGCGATGACGCTCAACCCCAGGCTGTGACCCAAGGTCACGACAACCTGCGCGATCGCGGCATCGTGCGGGTCGACCAGGACGTCGCGCACGAACGAGCGATCGATCTTGAGCTGATCGATCGGCAGCCGCTTGAGATAGGAAAGCGACGAATAGCCCGTGCCGAAATCGTCCAATGCAAATCCCACGCCGACGGCGCGCAGCGCGGCCATCTTGGCAATCGTGCCTTCGACGTCATCCACCAGGAGGCTCTCGGTCAATTCGAGCTTGAGCCGATGCGGATTCGCCCCGGTGACGCGCAGCGCGGCCAGGACCTTGTCGACGAAGTCGGCCTGGTGGAACTGGCGCACGCTGACGTTGACAGCCAGTGTCAGGTGCGCCATGCCCGGCCGCCTGGACCACTTCGCCAGCTGCGTACAGGCCGTTTCGAGGACCCAGTTGCCGAATGGGAGGATCAAGCCGGATTCCTCCGCTATCGGAATGAACTCGCACGGCGGTACCAGGCCGCGCACGGGGTGGTTCCAGCGTGCCAGGACTTCGGCGCCCGTGACGCTGCCATCTCCGGTTACCTGGGCCTGGAAGTGCAGCAGGAATTGGCCGTCCTCCATGCCCCGGCGCAGGTCACCCTCGAGCGATGCCCGCCGCAGCACGGCTTCCTCCATGGTCGGGTCGAAGAAGTGCGCCTCGTTGCGACCCGCCGCCTTGGCCCGATACATGGCCAGGTCCGCCTGGCGCAGCAGGTCCTCGATCGCCGCCTGCTGTTCGCAGAACATCGTCACGCCGACGCTTGCCGTCCCGACGAAATCGATCTTGTCGAGCTGGTAGCCCTTGCCCAGCGCGGCGAGCATCTTGTCGCCGACCATCTTGGCGTGCGTGGCCGCCGCGGCCCGGTCACTGCCCAGGTTCGACAGCACCACCACGAATTCGTCGCCCCCCAATCGGGCCGCGGTATCGTCGGCGCGCAGGCACGCGAGCAGGCGCTGCGCCACCTGCTTGAGCAGCAGGTCGCCGGTCTCGTGGCCGTGCGTATCGTTGAGGATCTTGAAGCGATCGAGGTCGATGAGCAGCAAGGCCCCGAAATTGCCGTTGCGGCTGGTCGAGGCCATGGCCTGGCGCAGCCGGTCGATCAGCAGCGTGCGGTTGGGCAGGCCGGTCAGCTGGTCGAAGAAGGCGAGCTTGTTGATGGTCTCTTCGGCGGCCTTCCGGTCGGTGATGTCCTGGTAGGTGCCGACCAGCGCCGACGCCGCTTCCAGCCCGTCATGGCGCATCCGGCCCGTGCAGTGCACCCACCGCTCCTTGCCGTCGCAGGGACGCACGATACGGTACTCGCGCTCGATGGGCAGGCGCTGCCCGATCAGCGCAGCCAGGTCGGCTCGGGCCTGCGCGCGCGAGCCCGGGCAGACGAGTTCCAGCCAATGCGCCATGTCGCACGGGTAACGGCCGTCGATGCCGAAAATGCGATCGAGTTCGTCGGAGCGGGTCCACCGGTCGCTGCGCGGATCGTAGATGTAGCTGCCGACATGGGCGATTTCCTGCGCCTCGTTGAGGCTCTGTTCGCTGGTCTTGATCTCGGCCAGGGTCCGCTCCTGGCGCTTCCAGGCGCGCAGGATGAGCGCGGAGAACGCCAGGGACACGACGATGAAGGCGCCGACCAGGCCGCCGACGATCATCGCCTGGTCGCGCCATTCGGCGAACGCGTTATCCAGCGAAACACCGACGGATACGTAGAACCCGTACTTCGGGCTGCGGCGGTACGAGTAGACGCGCCGCACCTGGTCACTGAAGCGCGAGTCGCTGATGTAGGTGCCTTCGCGCGGATTCTTGCCTATCGCCTGCTGGGCCGGGATCGACAGGCCCTTGTCGTCCACCTCCTTGGCGCCGGTATCGGTGAAGGTGACCCGGGTCACCATGTGCAGGTCCGGGCCACGCAGGCCGATCGAATCACCCGGATTGAGCTTGATATGCGCGAGCATCGACTGGATCTCGGTGATCCGGAACGTCGTCACGATAACGCCGCCGAAGCTGCCGTCGGGCTTGTTGATGCGCAGCGCGATGGGCCAGATCAGCTTCTTGTCGGTGTGTCCGAGGAGAACCGAACCGACGAACAGGCCGGCATTGGGGTCGTCGCGCAGGCGCGCGAAATATTCCCGGTCGGCGACGCTGACGGGTGGATTCTGGACGCCAAGCCCGTAGACGAGCTCGCCCCTTTCGTTGGCCGCGCGCACCGAACCGAGATAGGGCAGGCGACCGTTTTGCCGCTCCAGGAACCGCGTGATGGCTTGCGCGTCGACCTTGCCGCTGGCGACCTGCCGGCCGATCTCGTCGGCGGACGCGAGCAAGGCAACGTTGGTGGTGTCGAGCAGACCTTCGAAGGTCAATTCCAGGGAATTTGCCAGCCCCTGCGTCTTGGCGCCGGCGCGGATCTGCGTCTGCTGGTGCGAGTAGACCAGCATCAATGCGCCGGTCGCGACCGACATCAGCATGGCGATGGCGACACTCCAGTACAGGAGCGTGCGCCCGCCTCGCAACGAGGTCGGGATGCGCGGTCGCCAGCGGTCTTGCAGGAAGGAAAGGGTCGGCATCGATCGATCGTCAGGCCAGTGCGGCGCCACCGGCAACCGCCGCGCCACTGGCTTGTCGCGACGGTCTGCCTCACGATAAATATTAGTGACGCAGGCGATCCGTGATCGCTGCCGAGCTGGCCTATTTCGGGGTCAATTGCACCGAATCGGGCACTCGGACCCGTTCGAGGAGGTCAGCGCCCGCCGGGTGGCTTGCGCTCGCGCCGATGCCGGATCGGCAGGTCACGCCCCGCGCCGGTGGCTCCCCGCCCACTCCGCCATCAAGCGGTGGCCAAGCCGGCGCGCGCGTCCTGGCGCGGGCGCTGGCGCCGCGCCGGCGCCGGCGTGGCGCTGCCGCACCATACCTCCTCGCCGCGCACGAAGACGCGCAATTCCCCGGGTTGGAACGACGACCAGGACTCGTTGCGCGTCAGCGGCTCGGTGGCGACCAATATCATCCGGTCATCGGGGTCGTTATCCGCGCTGAGGTCCAGCGCCAGATCCTCGTCGATGAGCTCGACCGTGGAGAACGGGTGGGCGCGGCGCACCCACGCCAATTGCGATCCGCAATGCGCGTACAGCGCATGCCCGTCCGAGAGCAGGAAGTTGAACGGCCCGTGCACGGCAATGCGCGCGGCCAGTTCCGCGATCACCGGCGCGAAATCGCGCCAGCCATCGACCGGCGGCGCGGGAAACCGCTCCCGCATTTCCTGCAGGAGCCAGCAGAACGCCCGCTCGCTGTCGGTGGTGCCAACCGGCAGATGAACGCCGTTGAGATCGGGCCGGTAGTCGACCAGGTCGCCGTTGTGGCAGAACGACCAGTAACGGCCGCCCCATTCGCGCACGAAAGGATGGCAATTGGCCAGTTGCACCGAGCCCTGCGTGGCCTTGCGCACATGCGCCAGAACGGTGCGGGCACGGATCGGGAAGGAACGCAGGAATGCGGCCAGGGCCGAGTCGCTCGCGCGCCCTTCGTCGATGAACAAGCGGCAGTCGATCCCGTCATGGAAGGCCAGGCCGAATCCGTCGGCGTGCGTGCCGGTACGCCCCCCGCGCGCCGACAGGCCCGTGAAGGAAAAAGTCACCGCCGATGGTGCATTGCAGCTCAACCCGAACACCTGGCACATCGCAATCCGCCCTTCAGAACAACGAACGCCCCCGGCCGGCAGGCGTAGACCACCCCTATACCGTGGTGATCGACCGTGGCGCCGGGTTCTTGAGCCGCCCGCCGGCAAAGCCCAGTACCCATTCCTGGGCCAGCGGCAACGGGCCATGACCAGAAGCGCTGTTGACGTGCCCGGCATTGCCGAGATTGACCCAGGCGCTGCCCCAGCGCAGCGCCCAGGCTTGCGCCGTTTCGAGTCGGATCCAAGGGTCGGTGGCGCTCGCGACCAGTGTGGTCGGAATGCCCAGATGCCTGTGCGGCAGCAAAGTGCCAACCGAGAACTTGTCCGGGTCGGCTGGCGCAACCAGCAGCGCTGCCTTGACCGCCTGCGCCGGGCGGCCGGCATATTTGGCCAGGCAGCGGATCAGAGCCAGGCAACCGAAACTGTGGGCGACAGCGAGACAGGGTCCGGGACCACAGGACTCCAGCGCACCGGCGATCCTGGCCGCCCAGCCGTCGAGGTCCGGGATCTCCCAGTCGTCCTGCTCTACACGCACCGCGCCGCGGTGCAGGGACTGTAGCCAGCTCTGCCAATGCAGCGGCCCGCTATTGTGCAGGCCGGGGACGATCAGCAATTTCGCGGGCTCGGATTCTTCACGCACGCCGGTTCTTCGTTCGTTGCAGGGGAACCGGCACCATAGACCGGACCCGCCGCAGCGCGAAGGAAGCAATGTGCGTCAGCAAATGCCGCAAGCGCATGTGCGATTGCGGCACCGCGCTACCGGCTCATGGCACGATCGCGATGACGCGTGCCGGGAATCCCGAGCCGTCCGTCGGCTTGGGAAAACACACGATGGCGATGCCCCCCGCCTCCGGAACCTGGTCGAGATTGGCCAGCAGTTCGATCTGGTAGTGGTTCTGCTGCAGGATGTAGGACTCCAGCGAGTAGTCATCCTTGGTCGTCTGCAGCCCCGGATCGGTGTCCGTCGTTTCGTGGCCCGATGCCGTGATGCCCCGGTCCTCGTAGAGCAGGCGCAGTACCTCCCTGCTCCAGCCCGGGTAGTGGTACACGCCCGCGGCATCGCGGTTGGCCAGGGCGGCATCATCGGGCCAGCGCTTGGACCAGTCGGTACGCATGGCCACGAACGCCCCCTTGGGGATGCGCCCGTGACGCTGCTCCCAGTCGCGCACGTCGTCGAGCGTCAGCACATAGTCCGCGTTCTTCGCCACCTTGTCGTGCACGTCGAGAACGACAAGCGGCATCACCATTTCGCGCGGATCGATCTGATCGACCGAACGCAGGCCCTTGTGGAAATGCGCCGGCGGATCGACGTGCGTGCCCCACTGGCCGACATGGCAGAACTCCTCGATATGGAAGCCGTCCTTCTCTACCGTGTAGAGCGTCTTCACCTTCTCGTCGGGCGCCCCCTTCCAGTGGGGGACGCCCGGCGAGAAGCTGTGCGTCAGGTCGACGAAGCGGTGGGCCTGGATGATCGCGAGCGCCTGGCCCAGCGATTTGGCGCTATCGGCTTCCTGGGCATGGATCGTCGACTGAAACAGCGCCAGGACCGCGCAGGGCAGGAGCACTACGCCTCGGAAGATCTTCATGGATGCCGACCGCCGAAAGGCGGTTGCTGGTGGAAGGGGAACGCAGTCTATCGACTGCTCGCCGGTGTCTTCATGCGTATTCCGGAATTGCTTATTTATTTTCCGTGAGATCCGACATGTGTGAACGCGCGATGCGGTGGATTGGCAACACCTTATAACGATATGCGCAAATGCTAGTCAGTAAATTTGCAGCGGTGCGATACCTTCACGCACTTACTGCTTTCATTCCAACACGCAATTGAGGGTAACGATATGAAGAGCAATCCGCAGGTGTTGCGTGCGCGCCGCGCCACTTCCTTGCTGCCGGCGTTGATCGCCGGCCTGTTTGTCCAGCATGCTGCCCAGGCGCAGGAAGCGACGGACCAGACGCTGCCGGATATCACCGTAACCGCTTCCAAGCGCGCCACGTCGGCCGACCAGACGCCGATCAGCATCACCGCGGTCACCGGCGCCGACCTCATCGACCGCGGCCTGGCCAACTTCAGCGCACTGGCCGCCGCCACGCCCGGAATATCGCTGCACAGCAATGGCCCCGGCCAGACCGAATTCGAGATGCGCGGGATGACCTCGAGCGGCGGCAATTCGCCGACGGTGGGCTTCTACCTCGACGACATACCCCTCACGGCCCCCACGGCGGCACAGAACGGCAAGGTCGTCATCGATCCTTCGCTCTACGACCTCAACCGCGTCGAGGTGCTGCGCGGCCCTCAGGGCACGCTCTACGGCTCCGGCTCCATGGGCGGCACGATCAAGCTCGTCAGCAACCAGCCCAACCTCACCGCCTTCGAGGGCAGCGCGCAGACGGTGCTGTCCGACACCCAGGGCGGCGGCTTCAACCACGGCGAGAATGTCGCCGTCAGCGTCCCGCTCGTGAACAACGAACTGGCCGTGCGCCTGGTCGCCTCGCAGTCGAGCACCAGCGGCTGGATCGACCGCATCGTGCTGGGCAATTTTCCGCAACCCACAAACGGCGGCAATACCCGCGGCGACGTGCTCGCGGCGCCGGTCATCGCCGATCACCGCAACGTCAACTCCGAGAACCTCACCGGCGGGCGCGTCACGCTGACCTGGAAACCCACCGATCGGCTGACCATCACTCCGACGCTCTTCTACCAGCGCATCACGCAGGACGGCGAGAGCGCCTACGACACGGTACCGGGCACGCTGGCGCACTACCAGCCATTCGATGTGGCCGAACCGTACTCCGACTCCATCACCATCGATGGCCTGACCGCCAACTACCGCTTCGACGCCTTCGACCTCACCTCGGTCACCGCCTATTGGCACCGCAGTTCCTCGCAGACGCAGGACGGCAGCGAGAACCTGGCCAATCCGCTGGTGGGCCTGAACACCGGTGGCAGCGGCTACTACGGACCGAACGGCACCGGTGCCATGCCCGGAACCGAGATCGACCGCACCCGCCAGGTGAGCGAGGAATTGCGCGCCGCTTCCACCGGCGACGGTCCGCTGCAGTGGGTGGCCGGCGCCTTCGTGAGCAATTTCCGATCCGACTGGAACCTGTTCGTCAACGACCCCAATCCCTCGGCGTTCGGTGTCACGCTCTACGACATCTGGACCTACGTACAACCGACCAAGGTCACCCAGACCGCGCTGTTCGGCGAGGCCAGCTACGCGCTGACCAGCGCCTGGAAGGTGACCGTCGGCGCGCGCTGGTACAACTACGAGAACAAAGTGAGCACTTCGGCGGCGGGTTTTGGCTCGCCCAATGGCAGCGACACACCGCTCGTGGTCGATGTCAATCAGGCCAATGCCGGTCTCAACCCCAAGCTCGCCCTCTCCTACCAGCTGGACAAGGACGTGCTGCTGTTCGCCAGCGCGGCCAAGGGCTTCCGCCCGGGCGGCGGCAACCAGCCGCTGCCGACGACCGGGCCGGTGGGCGCTTTCGTGGCGCAGCAAGTGGCTGCACTGGGCTATGCGAACGGTGTCGCGCCCCTGAGCTACGGCCCGGACTCGGTCTGGAGCTACGAACTGGGCGAGAAGGCCAAGTTCCTGGGCAATACCCTGCGGGTCAATGCCAGCGTGTACTTCGAGAACTGGAAGCAGATCCAACTCGAGGAACTTCCTGCCGACTATCCGTTGTTCGACAACGCGAACTCCGCGCACATCACCGGCGGCGAACTGGAAACCCAGGCGCTGCTGGGCCGCAACTGGACTGTCGGCGCAAGCGCCGCGGTGACGCACGCAGTGCTGGCCGAATCGTCCCATGGCTTCCAGGCCGGCGACCGGCTGCCCTCTGTTCCCTCGTTCACCGGCAACGTCTATCTGAACTACCACCAGCCGCTCAACGACCGCTACGAACTGACCGGTCGCCTCGAGACCGTATATACGGGGTCGCGCGTCGATCTCACGTTCCCCGGAGGTTCGCCCGACTCGCAGTCGCCGCTGGCGAGCTATGACCTCACCAACCTTCGAATTGGCCTGAATGCCGAGGCCGGCTGGCAGGCGACGTTCTTCACGAGCAATCTGTTCAACCGGCACGCCCAGCTGGAGAACATCGCCCAGATCACGTTCGCCAACCCCTCCTACAACCGCATGGAGACCAACCAGCCGCGCACCTACGGTGTCGACGTCAGCTACCACTTCTGACGAGCCGAGCACCGGGCCGGCACCGGGCGCAACCAACACCGACCGACACCATGACAACGGCAACAGCAGGCGCGCGAACGCGTGCGCGGATCCCCTGGGATCTCTCCGACCCGCGCGTTTTCGACCACGGCATACCGCACGAGGCATTCCGCGCGCTGCGCGCGCTCGACGGCCTCGCGTGGAATCCGATCGACGGCTCGCCTACCGACGGCTTCTGGTCGGTAGGCCGCCTGGACGACGTGGCGGCCGTGTCCCGCGATGCCGATCTCTTTAGCAGCGCCAAGGGACATGTCCAGATCTACACCATAGAAGAGGACGCGCTGGCGGCACGCGCCTCCATGATCGACATGGACCCGCCCGAGCACACGCGCCTGCGCCGCATCGTGAGTCCGTATTTCGTGCCGCGGGCGATCCAGAAGTTCGTCCCCTTCGTGCGGCGCCGGGCCGCGGACCTCCTCGACGCGCTGGTCGCCGACGGCGGCGGCGACTGGGCGGCGCGCATCGCCAAGCCCATACCAATCGGTGTCATCTGCGACATCCTCGGCGTGCCAGAGGAAGACCACGATTACATGGTCGAATTGACCGATGCACTCGTCGGCGGCACGTCGGGAGAGGCGGTCGACCCGAGCGCCTACGGCAATACCACGCCGCTGCGCCTGCTGCCTTTCAACCATCCGGCGGCCCATGCGTTGCGCGAATACGCCCGGCGCCTGGGCGAGGTGCGCCGCGCAGCGCCGCGCGACGACCTGGTTTCGCGACTCGTCTCGACCAGCGCCGACGGCGAGCGCCTGGACGACGGCGAATTCACGAACTTCTTCCGCTTGCTGGTGTTTGCCGGCAATGAGACGACCCGCACGGCCATGTCGTACATGGCGATGCACCTGGCGCAATATCCGGAACAGTTCGAACGGGTGCGGCGCGATCGCGCCCTCGTCGCAGGGGCGGTGGAGGAGGTGGTGCGGTTCGCGTCACCGATCTACCACTTCCGGCGCACCGCCACGCGCGATACGGAACTGTCGGGCACGCCCATCGCGAAGGGGGAGAAGGTCGTGATGTGGTACGCCTCGGCCAATTTCGACGAACGGCACTTCGACGACGCGCAGCGTTTCGACGTGGCGCGCCCGGTGCGGGCCCGCCACGTGGCCTACGGCAGCGGCGTGCACACCTGCCTGGGTGCGGCCCTGGCGCGGCTCGAGCTGGCCGAACTGCTCAACGAAATACTCGATCGCGACCTGCGCGTCGAGATCGATAGACCGCCCAGGCACGTGCGCTCCAATTTCGCAAACGGCATCGTGCACCTTGACGTCAAGATTTCCGCGTGACACGCCTCTTGCGTCAGGGCATGGCGGTCAGTGCCTTCAACGCATCCGCAGCCACGGCTTCAATGGTTCAGGAAAGTCCGGATTGGATCCGATAGTCACCAGCGGCACCCTGCGCCGTAACGCCATTGGCGTCGCGCATATCGTCTTCTTCGTCGTCGCCGCCGCGGCACCCCTGGCCGTGGTGGTTGGCGTGACACCCTTCGCTTTTTCCTCCGGCAATGGCACCGGCGTGCCGCTCACCTTTCTCCTCGTCGGCGCCATGTATCTGCTGTTCAGCGTCGGCTTCATCGCCATGAGCGGCCATATCGGCCGGGCGGTCTCCTTCTATCCGTACATTGCGCGCGGTCTGGGCCGGCAGGTCGGTGTGGGCGGTGCGCTCATTTCGATCGTCTCGTATTTCGCCGTGGAAATGATGGCATTGTCGCTGTTCGGTCTCTTCGCCAGCAGCATCGCGGCGCAATACACGGCCGCCGCCCCGCCCTGGTGGGGCTGGTCGGTCGCGCTCAACGTGATCGTCTACCTGTGCGGGATCCGCAATGTCGAGTTCTCCGGCCGCGTACTCGGGGCCTTGATGATCGCCGAGGTGCTGATCCTGTCTGTCCTGGGCGCATCGATACTGGCGCATCACGGCGGCCCGGAAGGAATCACCCTTGCACCGTTCGGACCGGCGGCACTGGTCTCCGGAAACTTCAGCCTTGCCCTGGTCTTCATCGTGTCGGCGTTCATCGGCTTCGAGGCCACCAGCATCTTCGGCGAGGAAGCACGCAATCCGGAGCGCACGATACCCGCCGCAACTTATATTGCCGTCGTGCTCATCGCCGTCTTTTATGCGTTTTCCACCTGGGTCATCGCGCTCGACTACGGGCCCGCCAATATCGCCAGGGCGGCGGATCTCGACCCCACCCACCTGTACCAGGTGTCGATCGAGCGTCACCTGGGCAGCCTGGCCGCGTCCATCCTGCAGGCGCTGATGCTGACGAGCACCTTCGCCTGCGTGCTTTCCTTCCACAATACGATCAACCGCTACGTCTTCGTCGTCGCGCGCGAGCGGGTCCTGCACCATTGGCTGGCGCGTACCCATGCCGAGCACCAATCGCCGCAAGCCGCCGGCCTGGTCCAGGCCGCGGTCGTTGCCGCGCTCGGGCTGGTCTTTCCCCTGGCAGGAGTGGCGCCCGATTTGGCCGTGGGCCTGTGCTCGGCGTTCGCCGCCATCGGCATCCTGGTCATCCAGCTGCTGGTATCGATTGCCGTCGTCGCGTTCTTCTGGACCAATCACCGGCAGGTCAGCGCGTGGCGGCGCCTCGTGGCGCCAGCCGTGTCGAGCCTCGCCCTACTGGCCAGCCTCTACCTCATGTCTTCCAACCTGGCCTCGGTCACCGGGTCCGAATCACTGTTCGTGCGGGCCTATCCCGCCCTGATCGTCGGCATCGGCATCGTCGGCATCCTGATAGCGCGCCGGATGAGGAAGGCGCGGCCCGAGGCCTACAGCAATATCGGCCGCATCAGTGCCTGACGTCATGCCCGACAACG
>Ga0181525_10004079_pt1 | contig 11322 bp, 11 predicted proteins | sample PEATcosm2014_Bin_48_FD_121100 | JGI IMG/M metagenome (GOLD analysis project Ga0181525, IMG submission 121100) | Peatland microbial communities from MTU Mesocosm Facility, Houghton, MI, USA - PEATcosm2014_Bin06_10_metaG | ecosystem: Environmental > Terrestrial > Soil > Wetlands > Peat | place... | reverse complement strand
GATCGGCGCCGCTGGCGATACCGCCGGAGGCTTGCCACTGGATATATGGAAAGCGTCGCAAGGCTTCGCGGTAGAGCTCGAGGTTCGGCCCCACGAGTGCGCCGTCGCGCTCGATATCGGTGCACAGCACATGCCGCAGCTGTGTGCCGACATACTCGGCGAGCGCGTCCCACAGGGACAGCGCCGTCTGCTGCTGCCAGCCGTGAGTGCGTACCAGCGGCACTCCCGCCTCATTGAAGCGCACGTCAAAGGCCAGGCAGATGCGCTGCGGGCCGAATTCCTGCAGCCAGTCGTGCACTTCGGCGACGCGCTCGATCGCGGCGCTGCCGATCACGACGCGCGCGATCCTCTGGCCCAGCAGATCCTTGATCAGCTCGGCGCTACGCACGCCGCCGCCGACCTGCAGGCGCAAGCCACTCTGGCGCGCCAGGGCGTGAATCAGCGGCAGATTGCCGAGCGTGCCCTCGCGCGCGCCGTCCAGATCCACCACGTGCAACCAGTTCGCGCCGAGCGTGCGATAGCGCTGCAGCAGCTCATGCGCGTTGAGCTCGTAGCGCGTCTCGGCCGCAAAATCACCCTTCAGCAGGCGCACGCAGGCGCCGCCGCGCAGATCGATCGACGGGATCAGCAGCATGTGGGCAGCTCGAGGAAATTGCGCAGGATCCGGGCGCCAGCCGCCGAGGAGCGCTCGGGATGAAACTGCACACCAAAAAAATTGTGCTGCCGCACGACCGCACAGCGTGCCTCACCGTAGTGCACCGAGGCGAGCAGGCAGCCATTGATGGGCGCGGCAAAACTGTGCACGAAGTAGAAGCGATCGGTATTGCCAAGGCCGGCGAGCAATGCGTCCTCGCGCTGCAATTCCAGGGTGTTCCATCCCATATGTGGCACCGGCAGTCCCGGGGCGCTGCGCAGGCGCTCCACTGAGCCGGCGATCACGCCCAGGCAGCCGGTCGCGCCCTCGGCCGAATGCTCGAACAGCAATTGCATCCCCAGGCAGATCCCCAGCACCGGCGAGCGCAGCTGCGGGATCAGCCGATCCAGGCCCTGCGAGCGCAGACGCGTCATCGCATCGGCGGCGGCGCCGACGCCGGGCAACAGCACGCGCGGGGCGGCGGCAATCAGTGCCGGATCGCAGCTCACGGCCGAGCGCGCACCCAGTCGATCCAGCGCGTAGCGCAAGGAGGCGAGATTGGCCCCGCCGCTGTCGATGATCACGGCATCGATCGCGGCGCTCACAGCGCGCCCTTGGTACTCGGCAGATCGTAGCCTTCGCGGCGCAGCGCCGGCCGCAGCGCGCGTCCCACGCCTTTGAAGCACGCCTCGATCATGTGATGGGTGTTCTCGCCGCGCACCGAGATGTGCAGCGCTGCGCCCAGTGCCTGGCTCAGTGAGCGGAAAAAATGCGGCACGAGCTCGCTCGGCAGGCCTCCGATCTGATCGCGCCCAAACTGGCCGTCGAAGACAAAATAGGGCCGCCCGGACAGGTCCAGCGTAACCTGCGCTTCACTCTCGTCCATCGGCAGCAGAAAACCGTAACGGCCGATTCCCGCCTTATCCCCGAGGGCGGCGCGCAGCGCCTCGCCCAGCGCGAGCGCGCAGTCCTCGACCGTATGATGCTCATCGATGTGCAGATCCCCGCGGCAGCGCAACTGCAGTCCGAAGCCGGCGTGTTTGGCGAGCTGCTCGAGCATGTGATCGAAGAAACCGATGCCGCTGTCGATCCGGCTGCCGGCCGGGCTGTCGAGCTCGACGTGCACCTCGATGTTGGTTTCGTTGGTTGCGCGCGTGACGCTCGCGCGCCGTGCCAGCAATGCATGCACGAGCGCAGGCCAGCGCTGCTCCTCGGGCCCGTCGCGGCTGACGCGCAGTCCGCGAATGCCCAGCTCGTGGGCGAACTGCAGATCGGTCTCGCGATCCCCGATCATGGCGCTGCGCGCAGGGTCCAGGCTGTGCTCGGCCAGGTACGCCTGGACGAGGCCGAGGCGCGGTTTGCGGCACTCGCAGTGCTCGTCAGCGAAATGCGGACAGATGAATATGGCGTCGAACGCGATGCCCTGGGAGGCGAACAGTTGCAGCAGGAAGTCCTGCACCAGCTCGAACTGCGCTTGCGGATAACGCTCGCTGCCCAGGCCGTCCTGGTTGCTGACCATGACGAGGCGGTAGCCGGCACGCTGTAATTCCTGCAGCGCTGCGATCACGCCGGGCAGGAGGCGCAGCTTCTCGAGACTATCGACCTGCTCGTCGGACGGCTCCTCGATCAGCGTGCCGTCACGATCGAGAAACAAGATGGCCGCGCCGCTCATGCGAGGCTCGCGAGCAGGCGCTCATTTTCCAGCGCAGCACCGATGCTCACGCGCAGCCCCTGCTGCAGACCCGGATAGGCGCGCAGCTCACGCACCAGCACACCCGCAGCATGAGCGCGCCGCTGTGCGCCCAGCGCATCGTCGAATTCGACCAGCAGGAAATTGGCTTCGCTCGGCCACACGCGGCGCACGCCGCGCAGCTCGCGCAACGTCGCCGCCAGGCGCGTGCGCTCGCGCACAATGGCCGCGGTGCGCGCGCGGGCCGCCGCCAGCGCCGCCGGCGCGAGGCTTGCGAACACGGCCTCGATCGTCAATTGCGTGATTGCATAGGGCTGAATGACTTTGCGCAGCAGCCCGACCACGTCGGCGTGTGCGAGGAGCGCGCCGCAGCGCGCGCCGGCGAGGCCGTAAGCCTTGGACAGGGTGCGCAGCAGGACGAGCCCCGGCAGTGCCGCGAGCTCGCTCGCGAGCGAGGTATCGTCGGCGAATTCCACATAGGCCTCATCGATCACGAGCAGGGCGCGGCCCTGCAGTGCGCGCGCCAGCGCGATGATGGAGGCGCGCTCGAAGCGGTTGCCGGTGGGATTGTTCGGTGAGCACAGGAACACGAGCTTCACGTTCGCCGCGCACTGCGCCTCGAGCGCCGCGAAGTCGCAGGCATAGCCGGCGTCGCGCTGCAAGGGCACCTCGATGACGCCAGCGCCCTGCACGCGCGCGGCGACTGCATACATGCCGAAGGTCGGCGGGCACACCAGGATCGCATCGTGGCCGGCGCGGCAGTAGCTGCGAATCAGCAGATCGATGGCCTCATCGCTGCCGCGAGCGGCCAACAGCATCGAGGGCTCCACGGCGTAGAGCTGCGCCAGCGCCGCCTCGAGCGCGAGCGGATGAGGCTCGGGATAGCGGTTCAAGCCGGCCTCGGAAGAGTCGCCCTCGGCGCGCCAGGGCAATTCATTCGCGTGCAGGCGCACCAGGCCCGGTTCCCAGATGGCGTGCTCATAGGGTCGCAGGGTGCGGATCTCCGGCCGCGCGATCTCGGTGAGCCAGCTCATGTGGGGTTGCCCGCGCGCAGCGCCTCGAGCCGCAGTGCGACCGTGGCGACGTGCGCATCCAGGCCTTCGAGCTGCGCCAGCGTGCTGGCCGTGGGCCCGAGCGCACGCAAGCCCTCGGGCTGCAGCTCCTGCACCGTCATGCGACGGGTGAAATCCAGCACCGACAGACCGCTGTAGGCGCGCGCGTAGCCATAGGTCGGCAGCACATGGTTGGTGCCCGAGCAGTAGTCGCCCATCGTTACCGGGGACCACGCGCCCAGAAACACCGAGCCGGCGTTTGTTACCCGATCGAGCAGGGCGCGCGGGGAGCGCGTATCGATGATCAGGTGCTCGGGGGCATAGGCGTTACTGACCTCGAGCGCCTGGGTGAGATCAGACACGAGCAGGATGCGCGAGGCAGCCAGCGAGTGCTGCAGTATCTGCGTTCGCGACAAGGCCGGCAGCTGCCGCTGCACGGCCGCCGCTACCGCCTGCGCGAGCTCGGGGCTTGGCGTCACCAGCAGCGCCTGCGAGCGCGGATCATGCTCGGCCTGCCCGAGCAGATCGCTGGCGATGAACTCGGCGCGCGCGCTGTCGTCGGCAATCACGAGCACTTCGGAAGGGCCGGCCGGCATATCCAGTGCAGCACCATCCGGATCGGCGGCCACGAGCTGCTTGGCCGCCGTCACCCAGGCGTTGCCGGGGCCGAAGATCTTGGCGACCTTCGGCACGCTTTGCGTGCCGTAGGCAAGCGCGGCGATCGCCTGCGCGCCGCCGACCTTGAAGACCCGCTCGATGCCGCACAGTCGCGCGGCCACCAGCACCGCCGCGCTGGCAAAGCCATCGCGCAGCGGCGGGGTGCACAGAACGCGCTGCGGGCAGCCGGCCAGGCGCGCCGGAACGGCCAGCATATAGACGGTCGAGGGCAGGGGCGCGGAGCCGGCCGGCACGTATAGACCCACGGCATCGATCGGGCGAATCAGCCGCTCGCAGCGCACGCCCGGCTGCACCTGCAGCGAGATCGCAGCGGGCAACGCCGCCCGATGAAAGGCCTCGACATTGGCGATGGCGCGCTCAATCGCGGCGTGCTGCTCGCTCTGCAGCTGCGAGCCGGCCGCGGCGAATTCCTCGGGTGTAACCTGCAGCCGCGTGGGCTCGACGCCGTCGAAGTCGCGCGTGTAGCGCGCCAGCGCGGCATCCCCAGCTGCGCGCACCGCGTCGATGATGGCCTGCGCCTGCGTGAGCGTGCGCTCGTGCGAGGCGGCCGACGGGCGCTCCAGGGCGGCGCGCCGCTGTGTCGGGCTCAGGCTCTGCCAGTCGCGAATCTCCATATGCGGGTCTGGCCCTTTCAGGCCAGCATCTTCTCTACGGGCAGCACCAGCAGTGCACTGGCTCCGACTTTCTTCAGGCTCTCGAGCGTCTCCCAGAACACGTTCTCGCGGCACACGGCGTGTATGACGACGCGCTCGGGTGAGCCCTCCAGCGGAATGATCGTCGGGGATTCACTGCCGGGCAGAAGCAGCCGGATCGCCGGCAGTGCGGAGCGAGGCGCATGCAGCATGATGTACTTGCTCTCCTTGACCTGCTGCACGCCCTCGACTCGCAGCAGCAGACGCTCGACCCATTCGTCTTTATCGGCTGCCAGCGCGACCGGCGTGCGTATCAGTACCGCGTGGCTCTCGAGCACGGTCTGCACCTCACGCAGATGATTGGCCTGCAGCGTCGAGCCGGTGGACACCAGATCGCAGATCAGATCGGCGCGCCCGAGTCGTGGGGCAATCTCCACGGCGCCCGAGAGTGTCACGATCTCGGCGGCGATATCGTGCTGCGCGAGGAAATTGCCCAGCAGATACGGATAGGTCGTGGCAATGCGCTTGCCCTGCAGCGAGGCGAGGCCCTCATAGCTTTGTTCCGCGGGTACCGCGAGCGCCAGGCGGCAGCGACCGAAATCCAGCGTGCGCAGCATTTGAAAGCGCGCCGGCGCGCCGCGCGCGGCCATTGCCAGTCGCTTCTCCTCGAGCACGTTCAAGCCCACGAGCCCGAGATCGCACACATCCTCCTGCACCAGATCCGGGATGTCGTCATCGCGCACGAACAGCACATCCAGCGGCATGTTCTCGCCGAAGCCCATGAGCTGGTCCTTGCCGCGCGCCAGTTTCAGGCCGCAGCGCGCCAGCAGGTCGAGCGATGGGTCGGTCAGGCGGCCGGACTTCTGCACCGCGAGCTTGAGGCGGGTCTGCTTATCCATGCGCCGTGCCATCCACGCGCTGCGCGGCCAGCGCGTAGCCGCCGTGGCCCGAGGCCAGATAGCGCGCGACGCGTCCGATCGTGGTGACGCTCACGCCGGTCTGACGGTGCACCTCGCGGTAGGGTAGGCCGCGGCGCAGGCATTCGACCACCGACCAGCGATCCGCCATCGCCTGCAATTCAGCCGGCGTACACAGGTCGCGCAGGAACGCGCGGCATTCCTCGACACTTCGCAGTGTCAGAATCGCCGTGACCAGGTTGCGCTCGGCCAGAGCTTCCTGCCGCGCGGACAGTTGGCGGTGGGATTTCATCGCTGGGAACTGCGTCGGTGTCTCGTACTAATGTATTAGTACATTATCGTATTATTACGCGGTACGCAAGCGCAGGGGCATCGCAGCTTCGATCTGCGCGCTCAGGCTTGACCCGCCCCGGGGCGGGACTCTAGACTCGCAAACACTCATCGAGACCGGCTGAGGGAAAGGCCCTTAGACGCCGGGGCAACCGTCGGATTGCCGACATGGTGCCAACTCCTGCGGTGACGCGGCCTTGGGGGCTGCGGCCGATAGATGAGGGCCGGGCGATCTGTGCTTTGCCGGGCGGCATTGCCGCCAAGCCGTCGCCCTGATGCCGATCCGCAGGAGTGCCACGACGGGCATGACTGATGTAAGCGGAGTACGGCTTGAACCTGGCTTCACACCCTGATCTGAGCTCTGAGCCCGATCGCTCTGGCGCGAGCGCGCCGGCATTCGAGGACGTGCTGCATTGGGGTCCGCGATTTCCGCTGCATCACGGCGGGAGCATCGAGCCATTACGCCTCGGCTGGCGCCTGGCAGGTCGCCCCGGTGCTCCCGTCGTGCTGGCCCTGGGCGGCATCTCGGCACATCGGCGCGTATTTGATCTGCAAAATGCGCGCGCCGGCTGGTGGTCTGAGCTTGCCGGGCCCGGCGCGGTGCTCGACAGCGATCGTGTGCGCGTGCTCGGTATCGATTATGTGGGCGCGAGCGGGGAGTCGAGCGGACCGGCCGCTGGGGGCACCTTCGCGAGCATATCCAGCTACGATCAGGCCGAGGCGCTGCGCCTGTTGCTCGATCATCTGCATATCGGCGCGCTGCGCGCCATCGTCGGCGCCTCCTATGGCGGCATGGTGGCATTGGCCTTCGCCGAGCGTTATGCGCAACGCGTCGAGCAATTACTGATCATCAGCGCCTCCGAGCGCTCGCACCCGATGGCAACGGCCTGGCGCAGCGTACAGCGGCGCATCGTGCACTTCGCACTGCAGCTGGGTCGGCCGGCCGAAGGCCTGGAACTGGCGCGCGCACTGGCGATGGCGACCTACCGCAGCCCGCAGGAATTTGCCGAGCGCTTCGCGCAGCCTGCGCGCCTCGAGCAGGGTCGCTTCGTGTTCCCGGTCGAGGAGTATCTGCTCAGTCGCGGCCGCGATTACGCCGCGCGCTATTTGCCTGAAGCCTTTCTGTGTCTGTCCGAATCCATCGATCTGCACGCGGTCGATGCGCGGCGCATCGGCGTGCCGACCACGGCGGTGGCGGTGCTCGAAGATCAGCTCGTGCCGATCGCCGATATGCGCGCCTTGGCCGCGCGCCTGCCGCGCGCACGATTGTGCGAGATATCCTCGCGCTACGGTCATGACGCCTTTCTGCGCGAGAGCAGCGCATTGCGGCCCATATTCGAGTGCCTGTACGGAGCCCCTGAGTGAACGAGACTGCCGATTTCAAAACGCGCGCCGTGCGCGCCGGTCTGGAGAGCGATGATCGGACCGGAGCGGTCGTACCGCCCATTCATCTGAGCGCGACCTACGCGTTTCGGGGCTACGGCGATAAGCGCGCCTACGACTATTCGCGCTCGGGCAATCCCACGCGCGATCTGCTCGGTGCGGCGCTGGCCGATCTGGAGGGCGGGGTGGGCGCCGTAATCACCGGCTCGGGCATGGGCGCGGTGACGCTGTGCACGCAGATTCTGCCCTCAGGCGCACGGGTGGTGGCCCCGCACGATTGCTACGGTGGCAGCTACCGGCTGTTTGAGGCGCTCAATCGGCGCGGGGATCTGCAGGTTCAGTTCGTGAACTTCGCCGATGCCGCGGCGCTGCGCCTGGCGCTGTCGCGGCCAGCCGCGTTGCTGTGGATTGAGACGCCGAGCAATCCGTTATTGCGCCTGACCGACATCGCCGCGGCCGCGGTGCTCGGCAAGGCCGCCGGCGCGCTGATCGTCGTGGACAACACGTTCCTGTCGCCGGCCTGGCAGCAGCCGTTGCGGCTGGGCGCCGACCTGGTGGTGCATTCCACGACCAAATACATCAATGGCCATAGCGATGTGGTCGGCGGCGCGGTGATCGCGGCGCGCGCCGAGCAGCTCGAGCCGCTGGCCTGGTGGGCGAACTGCCTGGGTCTGACCGGCGCGGCCTTTGACAGCTACATGACACTGCGGGGCCTGCGCACTCTGCACGCGCGGCTCGAGGTGCATGCCCGCAATGCCGAGGGCCTCGCACAGTGGCTCACCGAGCAGCCCGAGATCGCCCGCGTCTACTATCCGGGACTGACGACAGACCCGGGGCACGAGCTCGCCTTGCGCCAGCAGAGCGGCTTCGGCGCCATCGTGAGCTTCGAATTGCGCGGTGGTATTCCGGCCGTGAAAGCGTTTCTCGACGGCCTGCAGTTCTTCTCGCTGGCCGAGTCCCTCGGCGGCGTTGAAAGCCTCGTGGCGCATCCGGCCTCAATGACGCACGCCGCCATGCAGGACTCGGCGCGCCGCGCGGCGGGGCTCACCGACGGACTGCTGCGCCTGTCGGTCGGCATCGAGGCGCTCGAGGACCTGCGCTCGGACCTGGCGGCCGCTCTGGTGCGGGTCGGCCGTGTCCTTTGAGCCGGCACGCATCGCCCGCGGCGGCGCGACTTTAATGGTTGCGCTGAGCCTCCTGGGCACGCCGGCTCATGCCGCGCCGGGCAGCTGGAGCTCGCATCAGATCGAATTCACCTTCCTGGGCTTCACCTCCACTTACTCCTGCGAGGGCCTGCAGAGCAAGCTGCAGGCGCTGTTGCGCACGCTCGGTGCGCAGCAGGACGCCGTGCTCACGAGTGCGTGCGATCGCGGCTTCGGTGCGCCGGAGAAATTCGCTTCCGCGAACGTGCGCTTCTCCAGCTTGCAGCCGACAGCCGATGCGGATGCGGCCATAGAGGGCCAGTGGCGACACGTCGAGATCGCGCCACATCATCCGTCGCAGCTGGACCTGGGGGACTGCGAGCTGGTCGAGCAGTTCCGCGACAAGATCCTGCCCTCGTTCACGACCCGCGCACTGATCAACGACGTGCGCTGCATACCGTTCCAGGAAAGCGGCAGCGCCTATACGCTGCAATTCGATGTATTCGTGCCGCGAAAGTCAGCGTGAGCGCTCCGCCAGCAACGCCATTGCGGGTCCTGATCGGCGAGAACAATGCCGACCTTGCCATGACGCTCGTGCTGCTGCTGGAGGACACCGAGGATATACGCTGCGTGGCGCGTGCGAGTTCAAACAAGGCGGTGATGGAGGCGCTCGAGCTTCACGCGCCCAATGCGTTCGTCCTGGATCTGTCGCTCGATGATGGTTCGAGTCTGCCGCTAATCGCGAAGTTGCGCGAGCGCCTGCCGGCCGCCGCCATCGTGGTCTACACGGGCCACAAGAGCACGCTGCTCGAGCAGCAATGCCTGAAGGCCGGAGCTGACGCGATGGTCGTCAAGGGCGGTGAAATCGAGGAGCTCACCGACGCCCTGCGGCGAGCCGCGCAGCGATCCTCTGGCCGCTGAGGGCCTCGCGCGCAGGCGAATTTCAGCGCGACGGTTGAATTTTCGTCAGTCTAGGCACTAGAATCGCGGTTGGCCGGTGGACGGCGGAGGGCTTGGGCCTTAGCTGCCGTAAAGCCGCAGGAAGTGCGGCCAAGTGCTTGATTTAAAAGCCCCACATGGGGCTTTTATTTTTTGGGCATGGGTTTGGCAATGGCAGGTGAAGGATCGTGGCGCCGTTACGCGAACAGCTGATTGCGCTCGCTGAGCCTTTGCTGGCGCAGCTGGGCTACGAGCTGGTCGAGCTCGATTATGCGGCGGGTCGCGCGCATTCGGTGCTGCGGGTGTTTATTGATAAGCCGGAGGGCGTCGGACTCGATGACTGCGAGCGCGTGAGCCACGAGCTCAGTGCGCGGCTGGATATCGAGGACCCGCTGCCCACGGCGTACACGCTGGAGGTGTCCTCGCCGGGGCTTGATCGGGTGCTGCGCACGCCGGCGCATTTTCAGCGCTTCATCGGCGCGCGCATCTGGGTGGAATTGCGCGTCGCTCGTGATGGCCGCCGCCGCTACACTGGGCGGCTCGCAGCGCTCGGGCCGGAGGGCATTGAATTGACGGTAGATGGCGCCACAGTATCGGTGAGCTTTGCGGATCTTGCCCGCGCGCGACTCGCGCCGGAACGGTCCTGAAGCTGCAAGGAGAGCTCGGGGTATGAACAAAGAGATCCTGATGGTCGTCGATGCCGTCTCGAACGAGAAGGGCGTCGACAAGGAGATCATCTTCGAGGCGCTGGAGGCCGCGCTGGCCTCGGCTACCCGCAAGAAGCACGGCGAGGACTGGGACGTGCGCGTCGCGATCAATCGCAAGACCGGCGATTACGAGACATTCCGGCGCTGGAAGGTGTTCGCCGATGATTCCAAGGAGCTGGAGAATCCGAGCGCGGAGCTGCGGCTCGACGATGCGCACGATCTGAGTGTCGATGCCGAGCCGGGCGGCTACGTTGAGCAGCCGATGGAATCGGTGGCCTTCGGCCGTATCGCTGCACAGCAGGCCAAGCAGGTGATCGTGCAGAAGGTGCGCGAGGCCGAGCGCGCGCAGGTGGTCGAGGCCTATAAGGACCGTGTCAACACGCTGGTCAACGGCGTGGTCAAGCGCATCGACCGCAATGGCATCTATGTGGATCTGGGCAGCAATGCCGAGGGCTTCGTGCCGCGCACCGAGATGATCCCGCGCGAGCAGCTCAAGCCGCAGGACCGCGTCAAAGCCTTTCTGCGCGAGGTGCGCGCCGAGCCGCGCGGACCGCAGCTGTTTCTCACCCGCACGGCCCCGGAGTTCCTGATCGAATTGTTCAAGCTCGAGGTGCCGGAAGTCGGCCAGGGGCTGATCCATATCCTGGCGGCCGCGCGCGACCCGGGCGTGCGCGCCAAGATCGCGGTGCGCAGCCAGGACCCGCGCATCGATCCGGTCGGCGCCTGCGTCGGTATGCGCGGCTCGCGCGTGCAGGCCGTGTCCAACGAGATCGCCGGCGAGCGTGTCGACATCATTCCCCACGATGCGAATCCGGCGCAGTTCGTGATCAATGCGATGTCGCCCGCAGAAGTGCAGTCGATCGTGGTGGATGAGGATTCGCACAGCATGGATATCGCGGTGGCCGAGGAGAAGCTCTCGCAGGCCATCGGTCGCGGCGGCCAGAACATCCGCCTGGCCAGCCAGCTCACGGGCTGGGAGCTCAACGTCATGACCGAGTCGGACGCCGAGGCCAAGAGCGATTCGGAAGCGCGCGCGCTGGTCGAGACGTTCATGAAGCAGCTGGATGTCGATGAGAACGTCGCCAGCATCCTGGTACAGGAGGGCTTCTCGACCGTCGAGGAAGTGGCCTACGTGCCGGCGAGCGAGCTGGCGGCGATCGAGGAGTTCGACGAAGACATCGTCAAGGAACTGCGCAACCGCGCGCGCGATGTGCTGCT
>Ga0181525_10004078_pt1 | contig 11325 bp, 7 predicted proteins | sample PEATcosm2014_Bin_48_FD_121100 | JGI IMG/M metagenome (GOLD analysis project Ga0181525, IMG submission 121100) | Peatland microbial communities from MTU Mesocosm Facility, Houghton, MI, USA - PEATcosm2014_Bin06_10_metaG | ecosystem: Environmental > Terrestrial > Soil > Wetlands > Peat | place... | reverse complement strand
GCGGGCCATCACCCGGCACAGCTGGTTCACGCCGCCCTTCGTCGCGGCGTAGGGGGCGTGGTCGGCGTGCGCGAGCAGGCCGGAGACCGACGACAGGAAGACGATCCGCCCGTAGCCGGCCGGCACCATCAGCGCGCCCGCCGCCTGCGCCGTCCACACCGCGCTCTTCAGGTTGACGTCGATGATGCGCTCCCAGACCTCGTCCGGGGTGCCGAGCACCGGGCGCCGGTCGTTGACGCCCACCGCGTGCACGAAGACGTCGAGCCCGCCGAGCAGCGCCGCGGCTTCGCTGACCGCCGCCCGGGCGGCGCTGGCGGAGGTGAGATCGGCCGCCACCGCTGCGACATCAAGTGATTCCGCGGCGGCGGCCTTCGCCAGCGCGGCCAGCCGTGGCTCGCTCACGTCGGTGACGGTCACCCGGGCGCCGGCCCGGGCCAGGGCGAGCGCGACCGCCGCGCCGATCCCGCCCGCGCCCGCGACGAGCGCCGCGCGGCCCCCGAGTCCGAGCCAGTCGTGCCCGCGCCAGTCCATCATAGCGAGCAGTGAAGGCCACCCGGGGCACCCGGGCAACGGGCGTTCCATTGAATGGCATCTGCGCGGCTAGCCGGCCGGTTCGCCTGGTGAGGTACCAGGCATGAAACTCGTGACCTTCACCGCTGGCCAAGACAGCGTCAGCCGGGTCGGGCGCATCGCCGATGACCAGGTGATCGAGCTCGACGCCGCGTCGACCCGTGAATTCTTCGAGCGGGACCGGCAGGTACCGGAGACCGGCCGCCGCTACCCCCTGTCCGGGGTGCGGCTGCGCGCGCCGATCGTGCCGAAGAAGTTCTTCCACACCGCGGGGAACTTCCGCGAGCACCACGAGGACCTGGCCCGGGTCAACTGGTCGCACCCGGTCAACAAGGGCATCGTCTTCTTCCAGAACGTCGACGCGATCATCGGCCCCGGCGACCCCATCGTCTACCCCGAGCAGCTCACCAAGGAGCTCGACTACGAGCTCGAGATGGCGATCGTGATCGGGAAGCCGGGCAAGTTCTTCTCCGCCGAGCAGGCCACCCGGCACATCGGCGGCTACCTGGTGTTCAACGACATCACCGCGCGCGACATCCAGCGCCGCGAGATGAAGTCGGGCGTCTTCTCCTTCTCCAAGGCGATCGACACCTTCTGCCCGATCGGCCCCTACATCCTCACCAGCGACGAGGTCGACGACCCGCACGACCTGGACATGGAGCTGCGGGTGAACGGCCAGGTGCGGCAGAAGTCGAACACCCGCAAGATGTCGGTGTCCATACCGCAGCTGGTCGCGTACCACTCGCCGCAGGTCTACAGCGCCGGCGACCTCCTCACCACCGGCACGGTGGCCGGCGTCGCGGCGAGCACCGACGACCCGTTCGCCAACTACCTCAAGCCGGGCGACGTGGTCGAGGCGGAGATCGAGAAGCTCGGCGTGCTGCGCAATCCCGTCATCTCCTGGCGCGACGCCCACGGCACCGACGCGCCGCCGGCCGACAGCTGGATTTAGGTGCAGCTGGGTCTAAGGCGCCGGGGCACGCCGGGCGGCCGGGTCTGGCTGGGCGGCCGCGCCGGAGGCCCGGGACCGGAGCGGCGGAGCACGCTCCCGTTCGGATCATCCAACATCACTATCGCGAACGGGCGCGTGGTTCACCGTCACCCGCCCCTCCTCTCCTGGCGGGCCCGGTCAGCCTGCGCGGGCTCACGTCCTACTTGTTACTAGTCGAGTGCGATCGAGTATCATTGGGTGCGGCACTGCAGTTCCCCCGCGCCGTAGCCACCAGGAGAGGCATCGATGCCGCGCACCCGAGCACGCTCCACGTCACGCCAGCGCCATGACCGCCTCCGGTAGGGGCCTGCCCAAGTGGGCCAGGGTGGCCGCGGCCGTCCGCGCCCAGGTCGCCGACGGCACGCTCCGGCCGGGACAGCCGGCGCCGAGCGGCGCGGCGCTCAGCCGGGTCACCGGGTACTCCACGCTGACCTGCCGCCGCGCGCTGCGCGCGCTGGTCGCTGACGGCGTGCTCGTCGCCGGGCCGAGCCGCAACGCCAGGCCGCGCGTCGCCGGGGGCGTGCGGCCACGGGCCGAGCGGGACCTGGCGGCCGCGGCGCGCGCCCTGTCGGCCGGCCTCGCCGCGCGACGGCGGGCCGCCGGCCTGACCCAGCCGGAGCTCGCCAGGCACGCCGTCGTCTCCGTCACCACCGTCGGGCACGCGGAGACCGGTCGGCTGTGGCAGTCCCGCCGGTTCTGGGACCGGGTGGACGCCGTGCTCGGCGCCGGCGGCGACCTGCTGCGGCTGCACGACGCCTACCGCGAGGCGGCCGCCGCGGGTAACTCGGCCGCGGCGATCACGCGCGAAGCTGACGTCGCGGGAGGTGACGGTGCCGCCTGCGGCGGCGTGGCGGGGGAGGGTTATGTAACGGGCGGGGCCAGCGTCCAGCCTCGGGGAGATCCCGGGTCGCCCGGCGCACCGCGCGGCTCCGCCGGCTTCGTGCCGGGCGGGTACGGGCAGGCGCTGCCAGCCAGCGTCACGATCGTGTGGGGCGACGGCACGGTCACCACCGTGCACCCGCCGGCGGCGTCCTAGCCAGGGTGCCTGCTAGCCGGCCCGGTCCGAGGCGAGCCCGAGCCCGCCGTGGGCGGGCGGCTCAGGGACGGGACGGGTCAGCGGGCGGCGGGCGCGGCGAGCGTGGCGAGGAACTCCTCCAGCGCGGCCGCGCCGGTGAACACGTGGCCGGTGACGCCGAGCGCCTGGGCGCCGGCCACGTTGGACGCGCGGTTGTCGATGAAGACCGCCTCGCCGGGAGTGATCCCGAGGTCGTCAAGGACGTGCCGGTAGATCTCCGGGTGCGGCTTGAGCAGGCCGAGCTCGCCGCTGACGTAGCAGGCGGCGAACAGGTCGCCGAGCGGGCCGTGCCTGAAGTAGCTGCCGTAGTCGGGGCCGGCGTTGGACAGCAGCGCCAGCCGGGTCCCGCCGGCCCGCAGGGCGGTGAGCAGGTCGATGACGTCCGGGTTGACCGACAGCCAGCTGCGGAAGTCCGCCGCCCACAGCTCGTGCACCCGGGCCTCGTCCCAGCTCGCGCCGATCTCGTCGGCCACCGCCCGCCAGTAGCCGGCGACGCCGCCTTTCCCCTGGTCGAGCCCGTCCCGGTGCGCGAAGTAGGCGGCCCAGAACCGCGCTCTGTCCCCGCCGCCGGCGTCACTCACCCCGGCCAGGCGCTCGAGCACCGTCCGGTCGGCCGGCGACTGGGACAGCGAGATGACCTCGCCGTAGTCGAAGATCACGGTCCGGCCGGGCACGGAGAGAGGCTCGCGGATCACCCGCCAACCGTATCGCGGGTCTGCGGGCGCGGCGGCACGCCCCGCTCCCTCGTGCCGTCCGTGCGCCCCCGGGTGCGGCGGCACGGCCCCCACTCCCCGTGCCGCCGCACCCTGCCCGCTCCCGCGAAAATGCGGAACCCGCCCGGGCGGACAGCCCTTTGAATATAGGGGGCAATGGTAAAATTAATGTCTAATCTGTGACTCATCGCCTTTGACCAGCCCGGACAATTCCGGAAGGAGCGGCGTGCCTGCGGGAACGATCGTCATCCTCGGGCCGGTCGAACTGCGCTGCGACGGAAGGCCGGCCGAGTTGCGCAGGCAGCTGCGCAAGGCCCTTGCGCTGATGGTCGCGGCGAGCGGCAGGCGGGTGCGCAGGCAGGAGCTTTCCGCTGCCGTCTGGGGCGACGAGGACCGCGACGTTCGCACCCTGATGTGGTCTCTGCGACGAGTGTTGCGTGAGTGCGATAACGGACTCGATGTTCCTCCTGATAAAGGCAAGGAAGGCAATTACCGCCTGATCGCAACGGCGCCCGCCGCACTGGACGACGCGGTCGACGCGTTTCGTTTTCTCGCGCTGACGCGGGAGGCCGAGGCGCTATTGAAAGGCGACGACGAGCCCGCGGCCGTCGAGGTGCTGATCAGGGCGGCAGGCCTGTGGGGCGGCGAGCCGTTCGCCGACCTGTGGCCGGACGGGCCGCCCGAGGCGTGCCGCCGGCTCGCCGCCGAGCTGGAGCACGCGCGCGAGTTCCTGGTCAGGACCCTGGCGGAAGCGTCGCTCCGCGCGGGCGGACCGTACCAGGCGGTCCGCGCCTGGCTGGGCCAGCCGGTTGGCGCGCCCGCGCAAGGCCGCGGCGCCGCCTGGCTGGCCGGCTTCCTTATCGCGCTGTATGACGGGCCGGGCACCGATGAGGCGGAGCGGCTGCTCGCGGCCAGGCGCGGCACCGAGCGGAGCCTGGACCGCCAGGCCGGCGTCGTTGCCCGCGCCGATGACCTGATGCTGCTCGCCGAGGCGGGGATCGACGTGCACCGTCCGCTGACCGTCACGCCGCGTCCGCCCGTCACCGGCAGCCCGCCCGTGCTCGTCGGCCGGGAGGCCGAGCTCGCCGCGCTCCGCGGGCTGGCCGCCGCGGTGCGGTCCGGCCGGCCGGCCGTCCTTGCCGTGCGCGGCGCGAGCGGGCGCGGTAAGACCAGGCTCGCGGAGGAGCTTGCCGCCTCGGCGGTGGCGGCCGGCCTCCCCGTCGTCCTCATCGGCGCCGGGCAACCCGGTGACCTGCGGCCCTGGCAGGAGCTCGCCGAGCGGCTGTGGCCGGCCGCGTGCCGCGACACCGGGGCGGGCCAGGGCCGCGCCGCGCCGCTCTCCCTCGGGGAGCGCCGCGCGCTGCTCGACTTCGTCGCGCCCCGGGCGGACGCGCCCGCCGCGCCCGAGCCTGACCAGGCACAGCAGGTGCGGTTCGGCGAGATCGCGCAGGCGCTCGCCGTGCTCGCGCGGCACGTCGCCGCCCGGCGCGGGCTCATCGTGGCACTTGACGACGCTGACCGGCTCACCGGGCGCGGCCGGGAATTGCTCGGCTTGCTGCTCGACGGCCTGCGTGACGCCCCCGTTGGCATCGCGCTCCTCGGCCGCGACGACCGCGGTGACTCCGGCGGCGGCGACCCCGGTGACGATGACAGCGGCTGGACCGGCGCGGTGAGCGCGGCGCGGGCCGAGACCGTGCGGCTGCGCCTGGACCCGCTGCCCGAGCAGGCGATCGGCAGCTGGCTACGGCAGCTGCTCGGGCGGGCGCCGGCCGGCGAGGAGGTGCGGCGCATCGCCCAGGCGACGGGCGGCGAGCCGGTCCGGATCCGCGACCAGATGGCCGCCTTCGCATCGCCCGAGCCGCCCGCCAGTGCCGGGGAAGCAGAGTCCGCGGGCGGCGGGCCCGGGGCCGGACACGCCGCGGCGGCGATGCCCGGCCGGCTGACTGAGCGGGGACCGGCAGTGTCCCCGGTCCCGTCAGCCTGGCTGGCGGCCGCCGCGATCACCGCCACTGACCTGGCCATCGATACCGCGCTCATCGCCACGATGCTCGACCTGCCCGGGGCGGAGGCCGACCAGGAGGAGCTGCGGGCCCGCCGCACGGGGCGGATCGACACCTCGGCGGGCGTCAGGTTCACTCACGGCAGCCACCGGGACGCGGTGACCGCCTGGCTTGACACCGAGCCGGCGCTGCGCCGCGACCTGCACCGGCGCGCGTTCGCGGCGCTGACCGAGCGGGTCCGCGGCGCCGACCCCGACCCGCGGCTGCCCGTCCGCATCGCCGGGCACGCCCTGGGCGCCGACCGGGACCTGCCCGCCGAAGAGGCGGCTCGCGCTTTCCTCGCGGCGGCCCGCGCTGAGCGGGTGAGTGGCGAGGCCGCGGAGGCGTGGGCGCGCGCCGGGATCGAGCGCGACCCGGACGACCAGGTGACCCGGGCGTACCTGCACCTGGCGCTCGGCGACGCGCTCGACCAGCGCGGCTCCGTCACCGAGGCGGACCGCGAGTACCAGCTGGCGCACGACATCGCCGCCGGCCGGCCGGTGGAGCGGGCCGAGGCGCTGATCAGGCAAGCCCGCCGGTGGACCGACCCGGGCAAGATCGACTGGTACCTGCTGCACGGGCTGCGGGACGGCATCGCCGCTCTGGCGGGACGCGACGACGAGACGGCGGTCGCCCTGCGCGTGCGGCTCACCGCGCACCTGGCCCGCAAGTCCACCCTGGCGATTCCCGTGCTCGGCACCGAGGCGGACGACATCAGGCGCAACGGCATCGCGCTGGCCCGCGCCGCCATCGGCCAGGCGGACGCGCTGCCGCCGTCCGCCGCCTGCGAGGTGCTGAACGAGTCGCACTGGGCGCTGTACGACTATGACCCGCCGGCCGAGACGGTCAAGCTGTCGCAGCGGCTGGAGCGGGTCAGCCTGCTGGCCCGGTCGCCGTACTTCCAGAGCCAGGCCCTGATGACCCTCGCCATCGACCAGCTGCGCCTCGGCCAGGTCACCAGCGCTCAGGGCACGCTGCTGGCCCACGAGCGGAGCCGGCCGGCCGGCCACGCCTTCCAGTGGATGCAGCTCACCATGGAGACGGTGCTCGACCTGTGGCACGGCCGGTTCGCCGCCGCGGAGGCCAGGCTGCTCACCGTCGCCGCCCCCATCGTCGCCCGCGCCCACGCCGAGGGCGCCCAGGTGGCGGACACCCTGCAGCAGACCTGGCAGGGCCAGGTGTACTGGCTGCGCCGGGAGCGCGGCGAGCGCATCAGCGAAACCGACCCCGAGCTCTACCGGCAGATCGAAGGGCACGCCTTCTTCCCCATCTGGCGGGCCGGGCTTGCCCTCACCAGCTGCGACGAGGGCGACCTGCCCGCCGCGGCCGCCCACCTGCGGGCGCTTGATGAGGAGTATCACGGCTTCGCCGCGTTCCCGCCGCACGGCTGGACGGTGTCGGTCGCCGCGCTGCTCGCCGAGACGTGCCTGGCGATCAGCCCGGCCGGCCGGCCGGGCTTGCGGTACGAACCGCGAGGCGGGCTGCTCCCGCCGGTGATCGCCCGGCTGCGCGCGATACTCGCCGCCCACGCGGGCGAGTTCGTGCTGGCCGGCTGGCCGTCGGTGCTGTTCGGCCCGGCCGAGCGGTACTCCGGGCTCCTCGCGATGGCGGCCGGCGACTTCGAGGAGGCGCTGCACCTGTTCGACGTCGCGAGCGCCGCGGTCGCGGGCGCGCCGCCGCAGGCGGCCAGGCTGCAAGTCGACCAGGCCCGCGCGCTGATCCGCCTCGGGCGAGACGGCGGCGGCGGGGCCCGGCCGGGCACCGCGGCCCGGCTGCTCGCCGAGGCGGGCGCCGCCGCGGACCGGCTCGGCATGCGGGCGCTCGCCGCGCAGGCCAGGGAACTGCTCGCCGAAACCTGACCTCGCCGGCCGCGCGGGCTACCGCAGCCCGGCGGTCAGCTCCGCGAGGGCGGCCAGGTCGCCCGCGGCGAACCGCCCGCGCTCGCCGAGGAGCTGCACCACCACGTGGTCGGCCCCCGCGGCCGGGTGCGCGGAGATGCCGGCCAGGGCCGCCTCGCGCCCGTGCGGAACCACGTCGTCGATGAGCCGGTCGCTACCGCCGTTCCTGGCCGGCGGCGGCATCCAGATGCCAAGCGGGCCGAGCAGGCGGCGAAGCTCATCCGTTGTGATCATGATCTTGTTATAGCGGCCGCCGGGCCGTGACCGCGCGGATGCCGGCCCGCGGCCGGGCGGCCGCCGGGCCGCGGCTTAGGATCGGGACTCATGCCGACCATCCTCATCACCGGGGCCGCCGGGAGCATCGGCACGATGCTCCGCCCCCGGCTGGCCCGTCCGGGGCGGGTGCTGCGCCTGCTCGACATCGTGCCGCTCGCCGCGCCGGCCGGTCCGGGGGAAGAGCCCGTGACCGCGTCGGTGACCGACATGGCCGCGATGACCGCCGCCTGCGCGGGCGCGGACGCGGTCATCCACCTTGGCGGCGTGCCGACCGAGGACGCGTGGGCGCCGATCCTCGACGTCAACATCAACGGCACCTACACGGTCTTCGAGGCGGCCCGCCGGGCCGGGGTGCCGCGCGTGGTGTTCGCCTCGTCCAACCACGCGGTCGGGTTCTGGCCGCGCGAGTCGTTCCCCGTGCCCGACGACGCCAGCCCCGCGCCCGACACCTACTACGGCGTCTCCAAGGCGGCCGGCGAGGCCCTCGCCGCCCTCTACGCGCGCCGCTACGGCATGGACGCGGTCTGCGTCAGGATCCTGTCCTGCTCCGACCGGCCGCTGAACGCGCGGATGCTGGCCACCTGGCTGTCGCCGGACGACGCCGGCCGGCTCTTCGAGGCGTGCCTCGCCGCCCCGGCGCCCGGCTTCCGCGTCGTCTACGGCGTGTCGGCCAACACCCGCGGCGGGTGGGTGTCGCTCGACGGGGCGCGCGCCCTCGGCTACCAGCCGCGCGACGACGCCGAGGCGCACGCGGCCGCGCTGCTCGCCGCGGGCGGCCCCGACCCGGCCGACCCGGTGTTCCGCTACCTGGGCGGCGAGTTCACCTTCCCGTCCCTCGACGCGCCGCTGCCGCCCCGCTGACCGCTGACGCCGGCCGGGCAGGCGGTCAGCCGGCGCCGGTGATGGCGGAGTAGTCGGCCACCACGCGGGGCGCGCCGCCGGCCGCCGCGGGCGGGTCGTAGGCCGCGAACTGCTCCAGGTAGCTCACCCGGGCCTGGGCAACCGCCTGGCCGGGTGAGTAGAAGCCGGGAATGGTCAGCTGCAGCCCAGCGCCGGCCGGCGGGGTGATGGTCACCGCGGCCGCGTCCGTGTAGAAGACGAGGGCGCCGCCGTCCGCGGTTAGCAGTGCGAACTCCTGGCCGTCGGCGCCCGCGGCGGGCGAGTGCGCGTCGGTGACCTGCCCGCCTTGCACCGCCGCCAGCCAGGTCCGCTGGTCGGCGCGGTCGGCGAGGTTGCCCGGGGTGGTAACCGTAGTCTGGCCGCCGCCGGTGCCGTCAAGCGTGGCGGCGGTGGCCGCGGGCAGCTGCCCGGGGGCGACGGTGACCGTGGCGGCGGCCGGGCCGAGCGCGGTGGCCAGGCCGTCGGAGCCGACGGCGACCCGCGGCGGGCTCGCGCCGGACAGCAGGTAGGGCTCGATCGCGTCCCGCCACGGGCCGCCCGGGGCGGACTGGGTGAACAGCAGGTACTCGACCGACGTCACCTTCGCCGGGTCGGACGTGAACGCGTTGGCGACCTGGGCCACGAACCAGCGCGGACCGGCGGCCGGCTCACCGCGCGGGATGTAGTAGGTCGCCTGGGCGGGGCTGAACGGAGGGAAGGGCGCCGACCCCGCCGCCCGCTGCATCTGGTACAGCCCGGCGTCGATCGCGTAGCTTGAGCCGGCCTCGGCCGTGGCCAGCAGCGCGTCGCTGCGCTTGGCGTTCGCCTCGTTGTTGACCGTGGTGTACGCGGCGAGCACCTGCTGTGCCTCGGCGACGGTGAGCGGCGGCCCGGACGGCGTGGCCGTCGCGCCGGCCGTTCCGCGCGCCGTGCCGCGAGGCGGGGCGGCCGGGGTGACGGCGGGGCGGCCGGCGCCCGGGCTCGCCTGCCCTCCGGGGTGGCCGTTGATGAGCAGCACGGTGGCCGCGCCGACGGCGGCGCCCGCCACGACGATCACCGCCGGGATCAGCCAGCGGCGGGCACCCCCGCGCCGGCCGCCGTCCCCCTGGTACTCCCAGTCCTCTCCCGGCTCACCGGGAACCTGACCGGGCCAGGCGTGACCCGCGTCCAGGGACGGCCCGGCCGGCCCGGCGCCGGCCTCGATGAAGGCGTCGCGCTCGTACGTGAGCGGATACGGCCCCGTGCTCAGCTCCTCGCCCTCGTCCGCATGCGCCAGGCCGATCCCGTCGAGGCCGCCGTCCGCGCGCCGGCCGTCCTGCGGCCGGGGATCGTCCCTCGTCCAGCCGTTGTCGGCCGGCCACGGGTCGCCCGCGGGCCAGCCGCCGTCCGCTGGGGAGCCGTCGTCACCGGGATCCTCCGCAGCCCAGGCGTAGCCGGCCGACCACGGGTCTTCCGCGGCCCAGTCATCGCGCGCTGGCCACGGGTCGCCCGGGATCCTCGCGTTGTCAGGGTAAGCGGCGTCGCCCGGCCCGGCCTGCCCCGGTCCGTCTTGCCGCCCGGTCGGCGGGCGGCCGAAGTCCCAGTGGCTCATCGTGCTCCCCTGCTAACTGTCCGATGTCTTGTATCACGGACCGCCCGCAGATCTGGTTCACCCATGCGGTCGGGCTGAGCCGTCGCCGCTGATCTGGCATCCCTGACGGACACGAGGTCATCGTCGGTTAGGCCGTGAGCACACGCTCCTGTAGAGAAACAATGGAGGCCTACGTCTCTTGACAACGCTGTCGGATCAAGCGTTGACTGAGCCTGCACCGATCTGCGGTCACGTCGAGACCCCGCGCGTTCATCGGGAATCTTCCCAGGAGCACACGGAGTCGCGACCATGATCATCGTCAGGGCCGCCCGTCTTGATCGCCACCCCGTAGGGGCGGTCGGCGTCGGAGGCGGCAGCGGCGACACCTGCCCGCCGGGCGACTATTTCGTGTTGCCGGTCCCCGAGGGTCCCGGCCGGCGCGCACGGGATCCCGGCGCGAGACGATGGCCCTGCGCCCGCGCCTGCGCCGCGGCCGGCTGCCCGCTGAGGACACCCAGACATCACCCCGTGGCACGTCAGCGCCATCGTGCCGGCGGTGCCGATCAGACCGGTGCCCGACGGCGTGAAACCGATCGTCGCGATCGAACACGTCTGCGCGTCACGCTGCGCCGACCTCGTCAACAGGGAGAGAATCCCGGCAAGAAGGAAAGATCATGAAGTCACGAATTGTCGCAGCCGCAGCCGTCCCGCTGATGGTGGGCCTGCTGGCCGCTTGCGGAGGGGGTGGCGGAGGCTCGGCGAGCGCGAATAATACGCAGGGCCCGATCACCATCTGGTATTCCAACAATGCCCAGGAGGTCGCCTGGGGCGAGCAGATGGTCGCTTCCTGGAACAAGCTGCATCCGAGCGAGCAGGTCACCGGGCAGGAGATCCCGGCTGCCTCATCGTCGGAGGAGGTCATCGGGGCCGCGATCACGGCGGGCAGCGAACCCTGCCTGATCTACAACACCGCCCCGGCCGCGGTGCCGACGTTCGAGCAGCAGGGCGGCCTGGTGTCGCTCAGCAGCTTCCCCGGCGGTGCCAGCTACATCGAGGCGCGGACCGGGCCCGGCGCCAGCGTGTACAAGTCGCCGGACGGCCAGTACTACCAGATGCCGTGGAAGTCGAACCCGGTCATGATCTTCTACAACAAGACGATCTTCGCCAAGGCAGGCATCAGCACCACCAACCCGCCGCTGAGCACCTACAGCGAGTTCCTGGCCACCGCCAAGAAGCTGGTGTCTTCGGGCGCGGCGAAGTACGCCATCTACCCGGATCCGTCCAGTGACTTCTTCCAGTCCTGGTACGACTTCT
>Ga0181525_10004077_pt1 | contig 11325 bp, 10 predicted proteins | sample PEATcosm2014_Bin_48_FD_121100 | JGI IMG/M metagenome (GOLD analysis project Ga0181525, IMG submission 121100) | Peatland microbial communities from MTU Mesocosm Facility, Houghton, MI, USA - PEATcosm2014_Bin06_10_metaG | ecosystem: Environmental > Terrestrial > Soil > Wetlands > Peat | place... | reverse complement strand
GAGTGGGCGTGCGTACGACGGTGCGCGTTGGTGACGCCCGCGACCGCGAGGTCGCAGGACTCGGTGCCGCCACCGGTGAAGATGACGCCGCCGGGCTTGGCGCCGACGAAGGCCGCGACCTCGTCGCGGGCCTCTTCGACCGCGCGTCGCGCGTCGCGAGCGGCCTTGTGACTGCCCGAGGGGTTGCCCACGACGCCGTGTTGCCACGGCGCCATGGCGTCGGCCACTTCGTCACGACGTGGTGCCGAGGCGGCGTGATCGAAGTAGTACTCCGTGGTCACGCCACGTAGTAGGACTTGACGTTGGTGAACTCGCGCACCCCGAATTTGCCCAACTCGCGTCCGAAGCCCGACTCCTTGGTCCCGCCGAAGGGCAGTTCGGGCATCGAGGCGACGATCGCGTTCGCGAAGACCATGCCCACGTCCAGGCCCTTGATCGCCTGGTCGATCTCCGCTTGGTCGGTCGCGTAGATCGAACCACCGAGCCCCCACGGCGTGGCGTTCGCGAAGTCAATCGCCGCGTCGAGGTCCTCGACGACTTCCACGACCGCGACCGGTCCGAAGAGTTCTTCGCAGCCGGCGCGCGAATCGGTCGGCACGTCGGTCAACACGGTCGCGGGAAAGTAGAAGCCGCGCCGTTCGAGTGGGGCGCCGCCCGTGTGCACCTTGGCGCCCTTGGCGACCGACGCCGCGACCTGGGCCGTCAGTTCGTCGAGCTGGGTCCGACTGACGACGGGCCCGAGCACGGTCGCGGGGTCCATCGGGTCACCGGTCGGGACCGCCGCCATCGCCGCGACAAACTTCTCGATGAACTCGTCGGCGCGCTCGCGTACGACGATGTAGCGCTTGGACGCGATGCAGGCCTGACCGTTGTTTTGGACCCTCGCGGTGACCGCGAGGGGCACAGTGACGTCCATGTCAGCGGAGTTCGCGATGATGAACGGGTCCGAGCCGCCCAGTTCGAGGACGGCCTTTTTGAGGTGCTGACCCGCGATCTCGGCGACGGAGCGACCGGCTCGGTCCGAACCGGTGAGCGTGACCGCCGCGATGCGCGGGTCCGCGATGATGCCTTCGATCTGGCCGTGGCTCACGAAGAGGGTCGTCACGACGCCCTTGGGGAATCCGGCACGCAGGAACAGGTCCTCGAGGAACTTCGCGCAGCCCGGCACGTTCGACGCGTGCTTGAGGACCATGACGTTGCCGGCCATGATGGTCGGGGCCGCGACGCGGATGAACTGCCAAAGGGGGAAGTTCCAGGGCATCACCGCCAGCACCGCGCCGATCGGGTCGTAGCGGTAACCGCTTCGCGAACCGGTCGTGGCCACGACCTCGTCTTTCAAGAACTCTTCGGCGTGCTCGGCGTAGTAACGCATCACGTGCGCGCACTTCGCGGCTTCGCCCTTGGCTGCGGCGAAGGTCTTGCCCATCTCGCTCGTGAGCATCTCGCCCACCACGGGAATCTCACTCTCGAGCAGTTCCGCGGCCCGGTTCATCAAGACGGCCCGATCGGCGACCGGGGTGTTCTTCCAGGTCTGAAAGGCGAGACTGGCGTGCTCCAAGGCGCGCTCCACCTGTTCGGGCGTGTGACCATCGAATTCGGCGACGACTTCTTCGGTGGCGGGATTGATGGCGATGAAGGACATGGCTCTATTCTGCCAGCAAAACCACCGGTTCATTCGGGGTGCGCGCCATCTCGTCCCAGAAATCGGGGTGGAAAATTGTCACCAGCACCCAGACGACCGCGAGGAGGCCCGCGGCGCTCACGGTCACCGGACGAACGCCCCACGTCCTCGCGAACGCCGACTGGACGAGCGCACCGAGGGGATAGAACATGGACAGCGACAGCGTGTAGAGCGACAGGATCCTCGAACGTTCGCTGGTGGGTGCGTGCAACTGGACCGACGTGTTGAGTCCGGTCAACGCGCCGACGTAGGCACCGCCGAGCAACACGAGCGCCGCGACGGCGAGGGCGAGCGTCGGAGCCAGTCCGTAGAGCGCGAGGGCGAGAGCGATCGTGACGAGCGACCCGCGCAGCACCGCAATGCGGCTCGTGCGTTTCGCGAGGGCCGGCAACGTGACCGCCCCCAACACGGCGCCAATGCCCTGGCCGGTCACGAGCCACGCCGTGCCCACACGTCCGGCGTGCAGGGTCTCAATCGCCATGGCCGGCACGAGCGCGATGAAGGGGCTCGCGACGAGCGCGATCGCGCCGATGGCGATGATCGGGTACCGACAACCCTTCACCGCCCACGCGCGCACGGCACCGAACTTGATTTCGGCCCAAACGCGCACCGGCGTCGTGGGCGCGGGTCGCGCCGGACTGCGCACGAAGGAGAAGACCACCACCACGAAGACGAACGAGGCCGCGTTGAGCGCGAAACAGATGCCCGGTGATCCAACGGCCAACGCGACCCCGGCGAGGACCGGTCCGATGATCCGGCCGAGGTTGAACTGCGCCGAGGAGAGTGACACCGCGGCGAGCACTTCGTCACGCGCGACGAGGTCCGGGAGTAGGGACTGCCACGCCGACCACGACGCCGAGCTCGCGAGGCCCTCGACGATCGCGAGGTAGCACGCGTACTCGGGTCGAAGATGGTGGGTCAACTCCAAGGCGGCGAGCGTGCTCGCCGTCAGTGCCATCACGAGGTTGTTCGCCTGGATCCAACGCTGGCGACTCACGCGGTCGGCCACCACGCCGCCAATGGGCGAACCGACCAGAGCGGGCGTCCACGCGCACACGGTCAATAGCCCCAGCCAAAGGGGGTTGTGCGTCGTCTCGGTGAGATAGACCCCGAGGGCCACCGTCTGCATCCACGTACCCGTCGACGAGACGAACGACGAGATCAGCGAGAGAGCGAAACTGCGATGACGCAGCGGCGCAAATGATGCGGAAGCCATCACGCAACGCTAACTGCGTGGTCGCGTGTGGGCGTTACTTGTCGCCCTGTTTGCGACGTGGTCGCAGGGCGAACCACCAGACCGAGATGATCGAGGCCAGGGCGCCCAGCACGCCAATGCTGGACTTGACGCCTTTTCTCTTCGGGGAGTCGCTCACGTATCCATCGTAACGAGCAAAAACGCCGGGGGCCCGTAGCCCCCGGCGTTTCGACTGGTGCTTACTTCTGCAACGACGCTTCGACGGCGAACTCGAGCGTGATCTTGTTGCCCACGACGAGGCTGCCGTTCTCCAGCGAACCAGAGAAGTTGATGCCAAAGTCACGACGGTCGATGTCGGCACTGGCCTCAAAGCCGACGACGTCGACTCCGGGGGTCATGGAGGGGCCGGACCCGAGGAACTCGAGGTCGAAGGTCACGGACTTGGTGATGCCCTTGACGGTGACGTCAGCGACCAACTCGTAGTTCTCGCCGCCCTTGGCGCTGACCTTCGTGGAGGCGAGGGTCAGCGTGGGGAACGTCTCGAACTCGAGGAAGTCAGGGCTCTTCAGGTGCGCGTCGCGCATCTCGTTGTCCGTGGTGATGCTGGCGGCCTGTACGGTCGCCTGGACTGAGGACGTCTCGGCGGTGTCACCAATGGTGATCGAACCCGAAAAGTCGGTGAAACGGCCACGAACCTTCGACGCGACGAGGTGGCGAGCAACGAATCCAACCGTCGAGTGAACGGCGTCGATGTTGTACACGCCCGCAGCGGGGAGGCCGGTGGTGGTAGTGGTGCTTGCGCTGGTGGTCATGGTACGTCTCCTGTTTTGTAGGTAATTCCTGTGTCCCCACAGTATACTTGCATATACAACTACTTGTCAAGCAGTAATTGTTAAACGAAGCATATGCTATACTTTGCGTATGTCGATCCAACCGAGTGCCTGCCCCTCCGGGGATGAGAAAGTCCAACTCTTTGGACTGCTGCTCGAGACGAACGCCCGACTTTCACGCAGCCTCGGACTGGAACTCGAGTCGACCTGCGACATGCCGCTCGCCTGGTTCGACGTCCTCCTGCAGTTGAGGAAGTCGCCCGAGGGCCGTCTCAAGATGAATCAGATCGCCGACGCGATCGTGCATTCGACGGGGGGAACGACCCGGCTGATCGATCGACTCGAAGTGGCCGGTCTGGTGGAGCGACAGAACTGTCCGTCGGATCGACGCGCTATCCACGTGGCCATCACCGAACTCGGCAACCAACGCCTCGACGCCGCCCTGAGCGTGCACCTCGGCTACCTCGAAGAGAACCTGGCGACGCGGCTCACCAAGGTGGAGCGGACTCAACTGGCCAGCCTCCTCGTGAAGCTGAACGAGACGCGTTAGTCCTTCGCGACCCAGGCCCGCGCGTCGCGACCGTCGTCGATCTCCAAAACGGTCCCCTCACCCCAACCGCTTCCCGTGAGCACTTCGACCGCGAGTACTTCACTCGCGAGCGTCGCGAAGCCATCAGCCAAATCGTCGATGCCCGACACGTGCAGGACAATACGGTCCGAGACGTCAAAACCCGAATTCTTTCGCAGGTCCTGAACCTGGCGAATGACGTCGCGCAGGTAGCCTCGGCGACGCAAATCGTCCGTGAGGGTGAGGTCGAGCGCGATGACCTCACCGCCCTCACGCGACACGGCGAAGCCACCCTGACCCTTCACTCGTAGTTCGACGTCATCGCCACTCAGCTCGAATCGTCCGGTCGAGAGTTCGAGACTGATCGAACCTCCGGCTTCGAGGGTCTCGGCGGCCTCGACGGAATCGAGGGCCGCCAACGCTCCCTTGAGCTCCTTCACCGCTTCACCGAGACGCGGTCCGACGGTTCGAAAGTTTGGCACGAGGTCGAAGGTCAAGACGTTCGAGAGCTCCGTTCCATACTCGAGGTGATCGACGTTGAGTTCGTCCTCGACGACGTTCTCTGGGGGCATCGGTGACGTGGCGGAGAGGAAGACGAGCGCGCGGGCCAGTGGTTGGCGAACCTTCACGCCGGCCTCGGCGCGCGCCGCGCGGCCGAGTGACGTCAGTCGACGCGCCACGGCCATGGAGGCTTCGAGGTCGAAGTCGCGCCGTCGCGGGTCACCGAGGGGCCAGTCAGCCAGATGGACCGAGTCGGTTTCGCTGACGTCGAACAACTCGGTGTAGAGACGTTCGGCGACGAACGGGCAGAACGGCGCGAAGAGCAGCGTCAGGCGTTGGAGCACGTCGAGCAACGTCGCCTGCGCCGCTAAGGAATCGGAGCGAGGTGCGTTGGGGTCGGTGCGCCAGAAGCGTCGTCGTGTGCGTCGGACGTACCAGTTGGAGAGATCGTCCACCAGTTCGGTCAGTGCGTCGGTGGCGCCGAGCGGCTCGTAGCCGTCGAGCGCCGTCGTGACCGCGACCGTGACACTCTCGAGTCGCGAGAGGATCCATCGGTCAATCGCCGCTCGATCTTCGGGGGCGGGAATCTCGGGGTCCGACGGATCGAAGTCGTTGAGCGAGGCGTAGGTGGTGAAGAAGCTGAACGTGTTCCAGAGTGTCGCGAGCGTTTCACGCAGTGACGCGTCGATCGCGCCCAAGCTCGCCCGCGTCGAGGTCCAGGGTGAACCCTGGGAGAACATCCACCAGCGCAGCGGGTCCGCGCCGCGCGTCGTGAGCACTTCCCACGGGTCGATCACGTTGCCTACTGACTTGCTCATCTTCTTGCCGAACTCGTCAACGATGTGACCGAGACAGAGCACGTGTTCGAACGGCTTCTCCCCAAAGACCAGTGTGTTGACGGCGAGCAGTGTGTAGAACCAGCCTCTCGTCTGGTCGATCGCCTCGGCGATCAACTGGGCCGGGAACTGCATCGCGGCCTCGCTGCCCACGACGTGGGGGTAGCCCACCTGGGCGGCGGGCATCGAGCCGGCGTCGAACCACGCGTCGATGACCGGCTCGACGCGTCGGGCTTGCTCTCCACAGGTTCGACAGCTGATCAGTACCTCGTCGATCGCCGGACGATGGGGATCGATGTCGCTGACGTCGCGTCCGGCGAGACCCGAGAGTTCCTCGCGCGAGCCCACGCAGGTGAAGTGATTGTCGCCACAGCGCCAGATCGGCAACGGCGTCCCCCAGAAGCGGTCGCGCGAGAGTGCCCAGTCCACATTGTTGTCCAACCAGTTGCCGAAACGCCCGTCACGGATGTGTTCGGGGTGCCAGTCGATCGTCGCGTTCTCGGCGAGCAACTTCTCTCGGAACCGACTCGTGGCCACGTACCAACTCGGCTTGCCCCAGTAGATGAGGACGGTCCCGCATCGCCAGCAGTGCGGTAACGAGTGGGGGTAGTCGAGCCGGCGAAGGAGGGTCCCGCGACGCTCGAGTTCGTCGTTGATCGCGTGGTTTGCTTCGCGCACATCCTGGCCCTCGAGCCATTTGATCTCCGCGGTGAACTTCCCGTCGGGCCCCACGGGATTGAGCGTCGGCAGACCGTGCTCGCGCGCCACCTGTCGGTCGATCTCACCGAAGGCCGGTGCCTGATGCACGAGTCCGGTGCCGTCGTCGGTCGTGACGTAGTCGGCCAACACGACGTAACAGGCGTCGACGCCCTCGGGCAGGGCCGCGTCAGTGAACGGTCGCTCGTAGTGCACGCCCGCGAGGTCGCTCCCCTTCATCGTCGCCGACGGTTTCGCATCCTCGCCGAAGACGGACTCGACGAGTTCGGCCGCGACGATCGCGCCGTTCACGACGGCGTAGGTGATGTCGGGGTTGACCGCGACCGCGACGTTGGACAACAAGGTCCACGGTGTCGTCGTCCACACCGCCAGGTCCGTGGCCCCGCCGAGACCGCCGTGCGCGTCGGCGTCGGTGATGCGAAAACGCACGAAGGCGCTCTCGTCGACCTCGTCGGTGTAGACCTCGGGCTGTCCGAGTTCGTGACTCGACAGCGCCGTGCCACAGCGTGGGCAGTAGGGGATGACCTTGAGGTCCTCGTAGAGCAGGCCCTTGTCGAAGAGCTGTTGGAGGTGCCACCACACCGACTCGACGTAGGAGGGATGGAACGTGTAATAGGCGTGCTCCATGTCGGTCCAGTAGCCGATCCGCTCGGTGAGCTTCTCGAACTCACCCACGTAGGTGAGGACCGATTCGCGACAGAGTCGGGTGAACTCTTCAATACCCACCTGCTCGACGATCGCCTTCTTGCCCGAAATGCCGAGCTGCTTCTCCACCTGCACCTCGACGGGGAGCCCGTGGGTGTCCCAACCGGCGCGGCGAGCGACGTAACGACCCTGCATCGTCTGGTAGCGACAGAAGAGGTCCTTGTAGACCCTCGCCCACACATGGTGGAGCCCCGGTTTCCCGTTCGCCGTGGGCGGGCCCTCGTAGAAGATCCACGGCTGCGCCCCTTCGCGTTGGGACATCGAGCGATTGAAGACGTCGTTCGTCTTCCATCGGGCCAATTCGGCCTCTTCCAAGGCCACGAAATCCAGTTCGGCGCTGACGGGGCGAAACACGTTTCTCCTTCAATGAATCAACACATGGTAGTAAACGGGCCCGCGACGACTTTGCGGCCAATACCATTGCGAGGTGCCAACGCTCAGCATCACCGACGAAGCGATATCGACGAGTGGTGCACTCAGTGTGCTGTACGCGGCCGACGACGAACTCAAGCGTCGCTACGGTGGCGAGGGCGACGGCCCTCACCTGCGCATCGACGAGCTCAGCGAACCGCTCGGCCTCTTTCTGGTCGCGCGCCTCGACGGCGACGTCGCCGGCGGCGTCGGGTTGCGACCGATTGGCGAACCGGCACGACGGCTCGCGGAGATCAAACGACTTTGGGTGCGACCGGACCTGCGCCGTGGCGGCATCGCCGTCGCGTTGATGAGCGAAGTGGAAGCTCGCGCCCGGTCACTCGGTTATGAACGTCTCTACTTGGAGACCGGACCCAAGCAGCCCGAGGCCGTCGCGCTCTACGGCGCTATTGGTTGGGAGCGCGTCGAGGAGTATCCGGCCAGCGTGTTCTGCCATCCCATGTCGCATCGATTCACAAAGTCGCTCTAGACGAACTGCTCGTCCAGCCACCTGGGCGACAACTCTTCGAGCGAGTGAAAGACGAGGTCGGCGATCGCGAAGACGCGGTCCTCGCGGTCCTCTTGCGTGGGCACCGCGACGACGAACATGCTGGCCGCCTTGGCTCCAAGCACGCCGGCCGACGAATCCTCAAAGACGAGACAGCGAGTGGGACGAACGCCGAGCGACGAGGCGGCCGAGAGGAAGACGGCCGGGTGTGGTTTGCCGTAGGGCTCGAACTGCGCCGAGTGGATCGACGCGAATCGGTCGGCAAGTTCGAAGTGACGGAGGCACCGCTCGATCAGTGCTACGGGCGTAGAACTCGCGAGCGCGACCGGACCGTGCTCGCTCGTGAGGTCGACCGCCCGTAACGCCCCCGGCATCAGTCGACCCTCGGACTCGACGAGGTCGCCGACGCGCGCCAGCAGTTCTTCGGACACTTCGCTCGTCGACGGGCCGTTCCAGGGAGAGCGATCGAACCAGTACTCGACGACCTCATCGACGAAGAGACCCTTGGTCGAGCGACCTTCGCTCGGAGATATCGGCACACCGAGACGACCGAAGACCTCGAGTTCGGCCTTGTGCCAGAGGATCTCTGAATCGATCAGGAGGCCGTCCATGTCGAACAGCGTTGCCTCGAATGTCACTCGGCAACTCTGGCACACGCAACCTAGGGTGGTGGCATGACGACCGTTCGCCCATTAGAAGGAGGCGACGTCGACCAGGTCGTGCGACGGATTTCCAATCGGTTGATGGACGACGCCGCCCTCCAGCCCCTCGTCAATCCGGTGTTCGATGCCGCGCTCATGGCGCAGTCGCTTCATGAAGCGAAGGGGCAGACGTGGGTTGCCGATCACGACGGCGCCGTCGTCGGCCATCTCTACGGCGCGCTCCTCGACAACGAGACGTACGGCAACGGCGTCTGGATCGGGCCCGACGGTGCCTCGTTCATCAACACCGACGTACTGAGCGACCTCTACAGCGTCGCGGGCGCGACGTGGATCGAGCACGGCGCGCTCGAACACTACGTGTGGACGCTCGACGACCCCGCGATGACCCAACCCTGGTACGAAATGGGCTTCGCCCGCATGCACATGCGCGGCGTGCTGACGCTCGATGGTCCTCGCACGCACGCCCTTCCCGAGGGCTATCGCGTGCGCCGCGGCGGAGTGGACGACATCGACATCGCCGTGGCGCTCGACGACGAACTGGACGCCGTGCAGATGGTCGGTCCAAGTTTCTCGATAGGACTCAGTCACGTGGGCAAGCGCGACGACCTCCTCGAGACCCTCGGGGACCCTGAGGTGCACCACTACGTGGTGGAGAACGACGCCGGCGCGGTCGCCCAGTGCATCACCTTCCCGCTTCCCGCGAGGCGGGGCTCCTTCGCCAACACCCTGCACCTGAGTGCCGTCACGGTGCACGCCGATCATCGACGGATGGGCATCGCCACCGCGATGGTGGACGCCGCACTCACCAACGCCAGCAATGCCGGCTTTGCGTACGTGGAGACCAACTGGCGCGTCACCAACCGCCGGGCGCGCAACTACTGGCTGACGTACGGATTTGCGCCGACCTACGTGCGACTCCATCGCACCATCGGCACCGGTTAGACGAGCGTCGCCTCGATCGCACTCACGAGTGCGGGGTCTTCGGGCTCGGTCTGGGGCGCGAAGCGCTGGACCGAACCATCGGGGCCGATGAGGAACTTCTCGAAGTTCCAGCGGACGTCGCCCGAGTAGCCCTCGGCGTCGGCCGTCTGGTTGAGCTCGGCGTAGATCGGGTGCTGGTCCTCACCGTTCACGTCGATCTTCTCGAACAGGGGGAACGTCACGCCGTAGGTGGTCGAGCAGAACGTCTGGATCTCCTCGGACGTGCCCGGCTCCTGGCCGGCGAACTGATTACTCGGGAATCCGACGACGCTGAAGCCACGTCCTTCGTACTTCTTCTGTAGCTTCTCGAGTCCTTCGTACTGGGGCGTCAGGCCGCATTTCGAGGCGACGTTGACGACGAGGACGGTCTTACCTTCGTAGGGCGCGAGTGAACTCGCCTCCCCCGAAAGCGTGTTGGCGGGAATGTCATAAATGGTCATGTCGCGACACTAACGCCCGATACGCACCGCGCGACAGTCCTAGGCTGAGTCGGTGCGCTGCGTCTCGATCGTCGAAGGAAGGCTCCACATCGTCGAACGTGAGACCCCCGATCCGGGACCGCTCGACGTCGTCGTGGCCGTGCGAGGCGCTGGCATCAACGCCGCGGACCTGATGCAGCGCGACGGCAACTACCCCGCACCCGCTGGTTCCCCACCCGATATACCCGGCATGGAACTGGCCGGCGTCGTGAGTGCGGTGGGTGACCGCGTCCACGAGCCGCTCCTAGGTCGACGCGTCTGCGCCATCGTCGGTGGCGGCGCCCAGGCGACGCACTGTCTCGTCCCGAGCGAACACCTGTTGTTCGTGCCCGACCACGTGAGCTGGGACCAGGCCGGTGGATTCCCGGAGGCCTTCACGACGGCGCACGACGCGCTGGTGACCCAAGGCGAACTCCAGTCGGGCGAACGGGTCCTGATCTCGGGTGCCGCGGGTGGCGTCGGGGTCGCCGCCGTGCAGATCGCCCACGCCCTCGGGGCGCACGTCATCGCCGTTACCCGCACGAGTGAACACCACGATCGGCTGCGCGAATGCGGCGCCGACGAGACCGTCACACTGGACCAGGTGGCGGACCTCGAGCGGGTCGACGTGGTGCTCGAACTCGTCGGGGCGGCGAACCTGGTGAACGCGCAGCGCCTGTTGAACCCCTTCGCGCGCGTCGTGGTCATCGGTATTTCCGGCGGCGGAAGTCGAGTCGAGCTGGACCTTCGCAACTTCATGGGTACGCGCTCGTCGCTCACCGGCTCGACGTTGCGCTCTCGATCGCGAAAGGAGAAGGGCGAAGTCGCCGATCGCGTTAATCACACGCTCGTGCCGCGCTGGCGCACGGGTGAGGTCCACGTCCCGGTCGCGCGGACGTTCCCCCTCGACGAGGTGAACGAGGCCTACGCCTTCTTCGCTGAGCCGGGCAAGTTCGGCAAGGTTGTCCTGCGCGTCGAGGGCTAACCAGTAGTTTGACTCGGTGACAGTGGTCCCACGACCTGACCCCCGCCGGCTCGATCCCTCACGAGCGGACTACGAGGCAATCATTGAAGCGCACGAGCGAGCGGTCCTCGCGGGCGACGCGATGTACCGCGATCCGTCGTCGGGTTTGATGGTCCTGAGCGTGGCGACGCACCTCGCGCGCGGCACCTGTTGTGAGAGTGACTGTCAACACTGCCCATTTCTCGGTGACTAGGCAGCCACGGCTTCGTCGTGTTGACCGAGGTGGTGACGATCGATGTTCACGAGGG
>Ga0181525_10004075_pt1 | contig 11333 bp, 9 predicted proteins | sample PEATcosm2014_Bin_48_FD_121100 | JGI IMG/M metagenome (GOLD analysis project Ga0181525, IMG submission 121100) | Peatland microbial communities from MTU Mesocosm Facility, Houghton, MI, USA - PEATcosm2014_Bin06_10_metaG | ecosystem: Environmental > Terrestrial > Soil > Wetlands > Peat | place... | reverse complement strand
TCCGGGACGTGGTGCGCAAGCTGGCGAACGGTCCAACCGCCGGGGCGGTAGGGCGTAGCGAGCTGCGATTCCGACAGGCCCGCGACCGCGTCGCGCATGCGTGCCGGCGTCTCAGCGATTTGATCGATGAACACGGCGAGCTCTTGCGCGCTGACTGAATCCGGGAAATGAAACTTACCGACCGGATAGCGTAGGTGGTCCATGACTCAGGATACCCAAGCGCTCAGTAAACGGCCTCCGCCAGAAACGGACAGCCCGTCGGATCGCCCGGCGAAGTAGCGCGCGTTGATCTGGTCAGCGGCCAGATCCTCCAGGTTGCAGAACCCCATGCGCGCCAGATCGGCGGCCAGCGCGGTGGGGTGGAAGAACAGCCGAAACGGTTCACCGGCGTAAGCCACACGCGCGGCAAGCGCATCCAGTGCCGCTTGCTGCCGGGCGCTCAGCAGCGATCGGTCCACGGCATAGTCGAACACCGCGCCGCTCGCTGCAGGCCGCCGGGCGATGAATTGGAGGGTGGCGTCGAAGGGGGGCCTTGATAGATAGGGCGTGACGCCCAGCCAGGAGAAGAACGACGGCTGGGTTGGGTCGAATCCGGCCGCGCGCAAAGCATCGTCGAGCGGCTGCCGCTCAAAATCGAGAGGTGCAAATGTCATCTCGGGCGGGACCGCGATGCCCGCCTGCTGCAATTGCGCGCGCTTCCACTCCTGCGTCGCCGGATGATCTATTTCAAAGACACGCAGCCCCGCGGATCGCCAGGGATTTCGATAAGCGAAGGTATCCAGTCCCGCGCCCAGCACCACGTATTGACGAACGCCGCGTGCCACGGCGAGGGCCAGCTGATCCTCCGCATAGCGGCTGCGAACGGCGATGAAGGCGCGCAGGGATCGCGCGAACGGCGCGTCGGTTTCGCCCAACTGCTGCAATTCGCGGGCGGCTTCCACGCCGGCCATCGCGATAGCCAATGAATCTTCGAAGACCTTTGGATGATCCAAAAGCTGATGCGCGGCGCGGCGAACGGCAACCCGTTGGGCGGTCCGGCTTGGATTCGCTTTGTGCATGGAGCCAATTTTACCGGCTCGACGCCAAAGTTGCGGGTACTAAGCTCCCGGCGCGTACCTGGCGGAACGCCTCTGACCGTTAGGATATAAGCATGGCAGAGAATTTTCTGGAAGGACGAACAGCCGTGGTAACCGGCGCAACGCGCGGCATCGGGTTCGCCATCGCGCGCTCGCTAGCCGACGCCGGCGCCAGCGTGGCTATCTGCGGACGCAGCCCGGAGGGCGTGGATGAGGCTGTAAGGCGCCTGACGAACGAATCCAGACGTAAAGTGGTAGGAAAAGCTGCCGATGTAAGAGCAAGCACAGACGTTGCGGCATTGTTTCAATGGGTAGACAGTGAAAAGGGAGGTCTCGATATTCTGATTAACAATGCCGGCGTGGGTCTGATGAAAAGCACGGCGGAGCTGACGGTGGAAGATTGGCGACAGACTATCGAGACAAATCTGTCGGGGGCTTTCTATTGCTCGCGCGAGGCGCTGGCCCGCATGCAGAAACGGGGCGGCGGGTACATCGTCAATGTGGGCAGTTTGGCGGGGAAAAGTGCATTTAAGGGCGGCGCGGCCTATAACGCGTCGAAGTTCGGGTTGAACGGATTCACCGAAGCAATGATGCTGGACCATCGCTACGACGACGTGCGGGTCACTCACATTATGCCCGGAAGCGTCGATACAGACTTCAGTGGTAATAGCGAAACGGCCAGTTCCGGCTGGACGAGGTCCGACTGGAAAAGGTCCGAGTGGAAAATAGCGCCTGAGGATATTGGGGAGATTGTACTCATGCTGTTGAGAATGCCTGAAAGGACTCTGGTAAGCCAGGTTGAAGTCAGACCAGCAAAGCCACGAAAGTAAGGCTTTTACGGTGGTCGCACGATATGGCATCCAATTTGCTCTCGGAAAGACTGGAGTGGTTGTGAAAGGGGCCCAGAAGAAAATGTTACGGGTTAATGTTCCTTTAGATCCGACGCGAACAGGGCGAGACGCAGAAGCCCTGGAAGGTAGCTTACGACGTATGATCGTCGGGCAGGATGAAGCTATCCAACAGATCGTCAACATCTATCAAATGAATCTCACGGGAATGACACCTGCGGGCCGTCCCATCGGCAACTTCCTTTTTCTGGGGCCCACTGGCTCCGGCAAAACTCGCATTGTGGAGGCGACGGCCGAGGCTCTGGTGCGTAATCCTCGCGCAGTGATCAAGATCGATTGCGCGGAATTCCAGCATAGTCATGAGATCGCCAAGCTAATTGGCTCGCCTCCCGGATATCTGGGCCATCGGGAGACGCACCCATTATTGAGCCAGGAAGTCCTGAACCAATATCACAGCGACGCGTGCAAATTGAGCTTCGTGCTTTTTGATGAGATTGAAAAAGCCAGTGACGCGCTTTGGAATTTACTTTTAGGAATTCTGGATAAGGGAACGCTGACGCTCGGCGACAACCGCAAAGTGGATTTCTCCCGCGCGCTGATCTTCATGACCAGCAACCTGGGCGCTACCGAGATGAGCAATCTGATCAATCCCCGGCTGGGGTTCAACGCCGGCGAGTGCTCGCGCCAATCCCAGAACGGCATCGTGGACGAAAAGCTAGGCGCTAAAATGGCACGCAGCGGGGCCGATGCCGCCCGCCGTAAATTCACGCCCGAGTTCATCAATCGTCTGGATAAAATCGTCACTTTTAAACCGCTCGGCAGCAACGAACTCAAGAAGATTCTAGACATCGAATTGAACATGGTGCAGCAGCGCATCTTCAATACCTCGCCCGAGAAATCGTTCGTTTTCAAAACCACCGAGGAAGCCCGGGAATTCCTGCTCAAAGAAGGCACAGATCTGAAGTACGGAGCACGGCATTTGAAGCGCGCTATCGAGCGTCTGCTGGTGCAGCCTCTGTCCAATCTAATCGCAACCGATCAGGTGCGCGGCGGAGATTGCGTCAACGTCGATTTCGATTCCGCAAATTGCTCGTTGATCTTCGTCAAAGAAGCCGAGGGACTGGCTGTGCATGCCATGGCCGATCTGGTGGATCGCTCCATCTCCATCCCGGCCTTTGCTATCGCCAACCCGGCTTTCATGGAAGCCGCCAAGACGCAGAGCGCGCGCTCCTCGAAGCGGGCGTGAATCCCCATGGCTCTTACCGGCGCAAGCCTGGCGAGGAGCAACCACAAGGATCACCGGTATACCACGCTTCTAAACCCGCTCCCACACGGTCGCGGCCGTTAACGCCATGAAAGCACTGAGCCGCGCACGTCAGTAAGGGTTCCTCTCAGAAGTTTAGACACAGCTGCTCACCGGGTTCAGCCCAAACCGGAACACTCAGCCAAACATAATTGTCTGGGGATCGTTTTGAGACGACACGCGGTGTGTGGCGCTACTATCCAACTTCTGCAACTCGCGCAAAACGGAGCGCGGCGGCGTATCGATGCTCCCGCGGCTAGCTGGCGCACTCACCCCGACCCAACTGCAGCGAGTATTCCATCTCGTCTCCCCAATCCCGGTACATCTCGGGAGCCAAATCCGGAGGCTTCACCAGATCGTTCGTCATCCCCCGGAAAGTTTCCACCTTGTGCCGCAACACATACTCACGGAAACTTTCTCCGATCTGCCGGTTCGCGATAAAGTGATCCAGAACCCGCCGTACCGCCTCAGGGGCCAGGCGCGCCGGAATGCTCTGAATCGCCACCCCAAACCGCATGATGCCCTGCGCGTCATAGCCGCCGCCCAGCAGCATCAGATAATACGGTACTTCCTTGCCACTGATCTTGCGCGCGTTGCCATAGAAACCGATGTCGCCGATCCAGTGCTGGCCGCAGGAGTTCGGACAGCCGCTCACCTTGATGCTGAGCCCCAGCACCAACGGATCGGAGTAGTCCTTTACGGTCTCCGCCAAAGCTGCGCCCAGGTTCATCGATTTAGTGAGCGCCAGATTACAACTGTAAGCTCCTGGACAAGTTGTCACATCGTCGATCTGATGCGCGCCAGCTTGAGCCAAACCGATGCGATCCAGCGCATGATAAACCTGAGGCAGAATTCGCAGGGGTATGTAAGCCAGCACAAGGTTCTGGTCGACAGTTACCCGCAACAGGCTATCGCCGGCCGTGCGAGCAATTTGCGCCAGCCCATGCATTTGCTTCCCCGATAAATTCCCTTGCGGCGCCTTTACCGTGACCATCGCGTAGCCGGTCTGCTTCTGCTCGCGAATGTTGGTCTCTAGCCAACGCTCGTAATCGGAGTTCGAGTGCCCGTTTGCAGCTCCACCGTTGGCCGGCAGGATGGGAGGCAGCTCGGCGCCCGTGCCTAGTGGTGGTGGTGACGATTGAAAACCACCAAAGCCGTCCGGTACCGACTCGGGAGTCGGAATGCCGCCATTTGCCAGGATGTCCTGATAATTCTTTTCGATCTCTTCTTTCACCCAATCCCAGCCGCGCTCGCGCACCACAAACTTCAAGCGCGCTTTGTTCTTGTTCTTACGATTCCCGTGCGTGTTGAAGAGCCGCAGCACCGCCTCGCAGCGGCTGACAAGCTGCTCCACCGGTACGAACTCATCCAGAACGTGCGCTTCCACCGGCAGCGGACCCAAGCCGCCTCCCACCAGCATGCGAAAGCCCCGCCGTCCGTCGCGAATCACGGCGCGCAGCCCGATATCGTGGATCGCGCACAGCATGCAATCCTCTTTGCAGCCCGAAAAGGCGATCTTAAATTTGCGCGGCATGCTGTCGGTCAGTTCCTTATGCAGGAACGCGAACGCCACTTTCTGCGCATAGGGGTGCACGTCGAAAACTTCGTCCGCCAGCAAACCGCTGAGCGGGCAGGCGGTCACGTTACGGACCGTGTTGTAGCAGGCCTCGCGCGTGGTGAGCCGGAAGTCGGCAAGCTGGTGCAGCAGCGGCGCCACCTGAGGCAGCGGAACAAAATGATACTGAATGTTTTGGCGAGTGGTGAGGTGTCCCTTGCCGCCGCCGAATTCATCCGCGATATCGGCCAGCCTATCCATCTGCTCCGCAGTCATTGATCCGCCCGGAATCTTGGTCCGGATCATATGTACGCCGGCCTGCCGCTGGCTGTAGACGCCACGCCGCAGCCGTTGCGCTCGGAACTCGTCGTCGGTGAGACCGCCGGCCATGTATTTCTCGGCATAGGAACGAAATAGCTCGATATCCGCCCGGACTGTGGCGTCGTACTGAGCTTCGGTTTCGGCCTGGAGATTGGGGGGTACTTCAGCGGTCATAAATTACCCTTATGCCTATAGAGATTACTATATTTACGGCTCATTTACAATCCGGCAAATTGTGGTCTGCATAGTACTCGATGCTGTAGCGCTGCGAACGGCTCGTCGGCGGCAGACAACTCGCCGGCGCCACCCGCCTGCCCGACAACTGGCGGTCTAGCTCAGGATACACGTCCCACACCACGGCGGCAACAGAAACAATGCTAAATAGCGTGATGAGCCCTACCGCCAGATCCCGCCGCCCCGCGCGATCGCAAAGGGCGCACGAGACGGCCATCGCCAGGCCTGCCGCAATCCAGGGCAGTGTCAACCGAAAGGAAGCGCGAGAGAGTCCCGCCAGCAGTGCCTGAGGCAGCATCGCGGCCAGCGCTGGAGCCAGACACAGCAGAGCGCCGCAGGTCGCCAGTAAGGTTCGCGCGCGGACGCTGCTCCCTGTGGCTCCCGTCATTTTGACCTCCGTCGACGCCCCTCCCCTCAACGCAACTCCAATCAGCGCGGCGGCAGGCGGCAGCAGCGGAAGCAGGTATCCGGGCAACTTGTTCCGGGACGCGGAGAAAAAGACCAAGCCCCACAGGAACCAGGCGAGCAGAAACTGAGCGCGACGGTCTCGAAACAAACGCGTGTCCGGCAGCAGCCCAACGAGCGGCGTCCAAGGGAAAAGGCCCGCCAGCAGAACCGGAACATAAAACCAAACGGGCTGCTGGTGTTGTAGCGTGCTGTTGAGGAACCGACCGAAGTGATGGTTCCAGAGGAAGTCCTGGAGAAAGGGCGTTCCGTTGCGCAAAGTAACCAGCGAGTACCAAGGCGCTGCGATAACCAGAGCGGCGAGGAACAGCAGCGCCAGGTCGCGGAAACGGCGGCGCAGGAACCAAAGCGCCGGTATGAAGAGGACTAGCGGTACCAATCCTTTCGCTAGTACCGCCAACCCAAGTAGAGCGCCGGCGGCGAGAAACCGGCTGGCTGTGGCGCGCGGCTCATCCCTGATTGCAAGCCTGATAACGAGCATCGCAGCGGCGAAGGCCGCCGACATCGGCAGATCGGTGATGGCGACGCGGCTGTAGGCCACCCATCCCGCCGACGTGGATAATATCGCGGTTGAATACCATGCAGCGCGATCTCCAAATTCACGGCGCAGCGCGAAGAAAAAATAAATCAGAAACGCCACGCTCGCCATCGCCACCGGGAGCCGTGGCGCCAGATCGTTGCCGAGTCCCAGCTTGAATCCCGCCGCAGTCATCCAATACAGCAACGCGGGTTTTTCGAACCAGGGCGCGCCCCACAGCCGGGGCGTTATCCAGTCGCCGGTGGCCGCCATGGCCCGTCCGATGGCCGCGTAGCGGGGCTCGTCGGGTCCGATAAGTCCGGCGCGAGTGAGCCCGAAGAAGTAGAGGAAAAACAGTGCGACGGCGGCCAACAACAAAAGGATCGTACGCCGGAACGCGGCACGGCCATTCGTTGACGCTGAGCGGCCATTCATTCGGCTGGTCGCCGAGCGGCCAATCATTCTACCGGTCGCGGGGCGGCCGATCGCGGTGGGCCCTCTCCCGAATCGGCTTTCCGCTGTGGAAGCGTCGCCAACTCCGCCGGCTCGCCGGGCTCCATTCGATTCAGCACTCGCAACAATCCTTCCAGCAAAATTATACCTGCTGGGATGTGACCAAGGCCCCGCTGCGCTTCAGCAGCGCGCTAACAGTCGGATGCTTGCCGCATCGTCGGCTATGGAAATAAGCGCACTAAACGCGCGGCGAAAAACCGGGAGTGGAAGTGAAGGGACTCATCGCGGTGCACGCTGAGGTAGTCCAATTCAGCGGGCTCGAAATCCCGATCGAGATCTGGTCGAAATGGTCTGCCGAGAGGCTGAGTTTTGACAAGAACGGCGGTATCGCGTTGCTCGAAAAGCGCTGGCTGCGCAGGTTCGAAATAGCTCAAACCACGGGCTGCAATGTGGAGTGAACCGTCATCGAGACTACCTCCGGAAAAACCTGCTGGACGCTCGGATTCGAAGCCTTCGGGAATTTGGAAGTTATCGAACAAAATCTGCGGTCTGTGGTTGGCATCATGACCGAACGCAAGCCGCCGGCTGCGCCAGGCGCCCAGGCCTTCAGCTATCCTTCCTGGCTGCGTACCGCGGGAGGCTCACACGGTTCGTTACGGTTGACCGGCCGTCGAGTATAAGCGCATCATGGACTTTGCGAGTGGCAAGCGAGTTAGGGCTTTCTTCCGAATTGAACGTGCCGCGCGGTTGAAACTGGACCGCTTGGAGCGGCCACTGGCCTGAAGGATCTCGGCGCTCTGCCCAGCAATCGTTTTGAGGCCCTGGCCGGTGATCGGAAAGGACAATACAGCATCCGCATCGACGATCAGTGGCGGATTTGTTTTGAATGGCCGGATGACGGCCCTGGACCATCCAACGTTGAAATTGTCGGCTACCACTAGGAGCGAGACATGTCAGGAATAGCAATACATCCCGCATGCATCCATCCGTGCGAGCATCTGGCCGAAGAACTGCGGGAGCTGAAAATGAGTGCGGCCGAGCTGGCGCGGAAATTGGATGTCCCCACCAACCGCATCACGAGCATTTTGAATGGCCAGCGCGCGATCACGGGCGATACCGCACTGCGCCTTGCCCACTTCTTCGGCACAAGCCCGCAGTTCTGGCTTAACTTGCAGAGCCTGTACGAGCTCGGTATCGCGCAGAAGAAAGCCGGAAAATCGATAAGCGCTCTTCCCCGGTTGAAGCCTCGCTAACGCATACCTGCTCCACTACTTTCGCAACGCCGCCGGCCAGTTTTGTAGCAAAGTGAGCGGCGCGGCTGACGTGGCAGCCAGGTCCACTACCAGGAACCTTTGCCCATCGGCGGAAACGTCAAACGTATCCGTGTTTGCAATGGGTCCATCGAAGAGCTTTTGTGTGCGCCCCACTTCCAGATTTCCGTTGCCTGTTTTCACTTCCGCCGACATCAACTCGCGATCCAACGTCAGGTAGAACAGCTCTTTCCCATCCCGGCGCCAGCGTGGAAGGAAACCTCCGCCGGAGGATATCTGGCGTTTGGCGCCGGGCCCAGGGAACGGCGACGCGTAGACCTCCATTCGGCCCGATTCGTCCGATTGGTAAGCCACCCAGCTCCCATCCGGCGAGAATTGTCCACCCAGCTCATTGAAAGGCTTCTTTTCAAGGTACAGCTTTGGCTCGGGCTTTCCGGATTCGGTGTGCGCCAAAGACAGCATCCAAAGTTCTAAACCGTTCGCGGGATCTCGCCGGTGATAGAGAAGCCAGTGTCCGTCGGGTGAGACGGCGTCAGGGTACTTGTTCTCGGCGTCGCTGAGCAAAAGCTGCTCCTCAGAAGCGCCATCTGAAGCTTTGCGAAAGAGGTCCAATTGTCCCTGCCGGTCCGAGTTGAAGTACAACATGGCTCCGTCCGGAGACCAAACCGGGTAACCGTCGTTTCCTTGATCGAAGGTGAAGCGCGTGGGAACGCCTCGCGCTACATCGTAAATCCACAGGTTGCCGCTCGAGGAACCGAGGATATATGCGGCGAGACGCTTGCCATCGGGTGAAAGCCTACCCTGGCCGATGGACCCCTCGGGCTCGCCTACGTTCCCAGTTTTTTTCCCTTGCCGGTCCTTCCAACCAATCCGGCCCCCAACGTCGCGCCCGCCTGATTGATACACCAGCAGTCCAGTGTTCGAGACCGTAATTCCAGCTCGGCGGGAAGGCTGCATGAAACTGGTAATCCCTTCCGCGATAGGCATAGCTTCACCCTTGGTTTCTAGCCGGTTCGGATCGAACGGCTGCGCCGTCAAGGTGTTTCCGCGGAGATAGAGCAGATGTCCCATTGCATAGACCACGGTGGAGTCGGACTGCGCCACAATCTTGCCCGGCTTTTGTGGTTCGTCGAGCGAGCCCACGCGAATGGGAAGATCTCCCTCCTGCTGCCGGGTATAGAGGAAGTGACGGCCATCGGGCAAGAACCAAGGAAAAACATGACTGCGCGACTCTTTGCCCGGTTCCAGCGTGGTGGCTAACGTCGCTGTTCCGCCTCCGGCGGCCACGCGGAAGATGCCGTGAGCACCTCCGGCTGAATTGGCGCCGAATATGATTGCACCTTGCGCGCTCCAGCTTCCGCCTCGAAGCGGACCGGGCAAATCGGTCACAGCCACTGGAGGACCGCCCTGAATATCGATTTTCTTGAGTTTCCGATCCTGGCCGAACGCCACCCAGCGGCTGTCGGGCGACCAGAACGGGAACTCTGCGCGCTCAGTGCCCGGCAGAGGTTGCGCGGCGGAGGAATCCAATCGTCGCAGCCACAATTGAGTCTTTCCGTCCTTGGGCCTCGCTCCGAAGACGATGCGGGCGCCATCCGGCGACAGGGCAGGCGGAGCCCAGGGGTTGCCGAAGTCGAACTCAGCGCCGTCGGGGGGCAGCAGCGTGGCGTTCAGCGCCGGCAACTCCGGCGGTTTTTCGCGGAAGTGTAGAAAAGCGAGGAACGCCGCCGCTAACGCGAGAATCGCGGCGACCACCCATGGAAGCAGAGTCCTCTTATTTGGAACTGGAGCCGAAGCCACGCCGGTTGCGTCGCGTGCGCCGGTCAGCGCGTTATCAATAATGATTCGAGCTTCGCCAATGTCGCGCAGCCTGGTCTTCGCGTTCCGATCCAGGCAGCGCCGCAAGAGCCCGCGAATCGGGCGCGGCGTATCTTTAGGCAGCTTGTCAAAATCGATAGGCGCCCGCAGCACATCGGCCAGAGTCTCCGAAATCGTCTCACCATCGAAAAGTCGCTGGCCGGTAAGCATTTCCCACAAGACCACTCCGAAGGACCAGATGTCGGCGCGCTTGTCCGCCGCCTTTCCCGCAGCCTGCTCGGGACTCATATACGCCGCCGTTCCGAGAATCACGCCGGCTTGCGTGGAAGCAATAGTGAGCGTGGGAGAATTGTGGCGATCCAGCGACGCGTCGCCGTCGCGCGCTGGCATGGCGGACAATCCGAAATCGAGAACCTTCACCACGCCGGCCGGCGTGACCATGATGTTGGCCGGTTTCAGATCACGATGGACGATCCCCTTCTCGTGCGCGGCCTCGAGCGCTTCGGCGATCTGTTTCGCGTAGCCCAGGGCGTTCTCGATGGGAACCGGGCCTTTGAGACACTCTCCCGGCACCAACTCCATCGCCAGCGCCCGCACGCCGTCCGATTCCGCGACACCGTAAATAGTCGCAATATTCGGATGGTTCAGCGCGGCCAGAACCTTGGCTTCGCGCTCGAATCGCGCCAGCCGTTCGGAATCCTGCGCGAAGGCGGCGGGCAAAACCTTCAGAGCCAGTTCGCGGTCGAGCTTGCCATCCCTGGCGCGATATACTTCGCCCATGCCCCCGGCGCCAATCGGCGCAATGATCTGATAAGATCCGAGCTTTTCGCCGATAGGAACCTGCATTGAGCTTTAGTTTAGTTTAGTTTAGTTTAGTTTAATCCATGAAGGCAAGGATCAATTTCCGCTGTGGGAGTCCCCGCAGAGCCGCAGCCACGAGGACCCATCACCCGAGCGGTCATTACGTTGAGACGGGCTTGCGGCGTCCGTGCCGGATGTGCAGAACATAAACCGTTTCACCCTCTACCGTGAATAGCACCCGGTAAACATGGGGTTTGCGTCCATAGAGGAGTTGACGTACTTCGAAAGGCAAAGCGTTATTTTCGGGCGCCAGGGGGCAACGGCCGGGGAACGTTCGAAGTGCGGCGATCGCTTTTTCTAAGCCCACAAACCAGAGCAGGCCAGTCTCTCCGGCCTGCTCTGAGATCAGCCACTCCAGAATCTCTTTGGCGTCGCGCTCTGCTTCGTCGGTTATCTCAACGCGAAAAACCATGCTTCTCGCGCAGTTCTTCGAGGAATTCAGCGGCGGGCCGGGTACGTCCCGCTCTCACGTCCTCATGGCCCCGGCGAATTGCAGCCACCGATTTCTCATAGTCCTGACGTTCCCATTCCAGATACGCCGCCAGAACTTCATCCAACACGGCGGCGGCGTCTTGGCCGTGACGCTGCGCGTACTCCTCCAGTTGGGCCTT
>Ga0181525_10004072_pt1 | contig 11339 bp, 10 predicted proteins | sample PEATcosm2014_Bin_48_FD_121100 | JGI IMG/M metagenome (GOLD analysis project Ga0181525, IMG submission 121100) | Peatland microbial communities from MTU Mesocosm Facility, Houghton, MI, USA - PEATcosm2014_Bin06_10_metaG | ecosystem: Environmental > Terrestrial > Soil > Wetlands > Peat | place... | reverse complement strand
GCCGGGCGGGCAGCTCGATGCTCTTCAGCCCGCTGATCCGCTCCACCTCGTCCTGCTCGAGCCAGCCGTCGCAGCCCACCGCGAAGTTCCCTTCGATTCCGCCGGTGACGGCGAACTCCAGCGCGGAGGTGAGGTCATCGACGTGGCAGAACTGCCAGCGAGGTGCGCAGTCCTTCACGGCCAGCAGCCGCGGCGCCTCGAAGTGCCTGGTCACCAGCGTGTCCACGGGCGAAACGGCGTCGCCGACCAGGGATGCGGGGCGCACCACGGTCACCGCCATGCCCGGATTGGTCCGTGGCGAGCGGCGGGCCAGTTGCTCGACCTCCAGCAGGTCCCCGGCCACGCTGCTGTCCGCGTCCGCGGCCAGCGGGGCGTCCTCCGGCAGCGGGACCGGGTTGTCCGGGCGGGCGCCGTACACCATCGCGCTGGTGACAAGCACCACCCGCCCGACCCGGCCGGCCGCCGCGGCGGTCAGCACCGTCTGCGCGCCGCGGACGTTGAATGCCCGCCGCCGCCTGGCGTCCGAGTCCGGGACCAGGTCGAAGTCCGCGTGCACCACCACGTCCACGCCCGCCAGCCGGCCGGCCAGCGCCGGATCGCGCACGTCGGCCACCCGCCACGTCACGCCCGCGATGTCACCGCGCTGGCCGTCAATCGCGATGACCCTCTTGACCTGCTGCGACGAGGCGAGCCTGACGGTCAGGGCGCGCCCGATCCCACCCGCCGCCCCGGTGACTGCCACCACGGGCATAGGCTGATGAGATGCGTCGCTCCGCTCGCGGCGAACCGGCCGCCGGGCGTTTGTCACAGTGTGCTTCTCCCGAGATAACGTGACGGTCATGACCCTTCCATCCTGCCTCAGAGCCAACGATGGCTGACCGCCCGTTCGGCTTTGGCCCGCCGGACAAGCCAGAAGATCAGGGCGGCCAGGGCTCGGGCGGTTCCGGTTCGGGATCTGGCGGGTCCGGTTCCGGACCCGGCGGACCGTTCGGGTTCGGCGGCGCCATTCCCGGACCGGGCGGCATTCCCGGGCCCGGCGGCGGGCCGTTCGGGCCGATGGGCGATCCGCAGCAGTTCGCGGACGCGCTGCGCCAGTTCGCCGACCTGCTGTCCTACCGCGGCGGCCCGGTCAACTGGGACCTGGCCAAGAACGTGGCCAGGCACGCGATCGTCGCGGCCGGCGACCCGAGCGTGCTCGACGCGCAGCGCAGCCAGATCACCGAGGCGATCCGGCTGGCCGATCTGTGGCTGAACGAGGTCACCGCGTTCCCATCCGGCGTCCGCAAGATCGAGGCCTGGAGCCGGTCGGAGTGGCTGGAGGCGACCTTCCCGATCTGGGCGAAGCTGTGCGACCCGATCGCGGCCAAGGGCGTCGAGGCGATGAGCGGCATGCTCACCACGGACCCCGCCCAACTGGGCGAGGGGGTTCCCGAGGAGCTCAAGCAGGCGTTCGGGGCCTTCGGCGGCGGAGGCGGCCTCGAGGGGCTTGCCGCCATGCTGCGGCAGATCGGCGGGGCCATGATCGGCAGCCAGACCGGGACGGCGGTCGGCGAACTCGCCCGCGAGGTAGTCGGCTCCACCGACATCGGCCTCCCCCTCGGGCCCGAAGGCACGGCGGCGCTGCTGCCCGCCGGAGTGGCGCAGTTCGGTCAGGGCCTCTCGGTCGACGCCGGCGAGGTCCGGCTCTTCCTGGCGCTGCGGGAAGCCGCCCACCAGCGGCTGTTCGCCCACGTCCCGTGGCTGCGAGCGCACCTGCTCGGCGCGGTCGAGCAGTACGCGAGCGGGATCACCATGGACATGTCGCGGCTGCAGCAGGCGATGCCCGAGATCGACATCACCAACCCGGAGGCGCTGCGCGACGCGCTGGCCGGCGAGGGCCTGTTCCGGCCCGAGGACACCCCCGCCCAGAAGGCCGCGCTGAGCCGCCTGGAGACCGCGCTCGCGCTGGTGGAGGGCTGGGTGGCGACGGTCGTCGCCGCCGTGGCGCGGGAACGCCTCACGCACGCCGACGCGCTGGCCGAGGCGGTCAGGCGGCGCCGGGCGACCGGCGGTCCCGCCGAACGCACGTTCGCGACGCTGGTCGGGCTCGAGCTGCGGCCGCGTCGGCTGCGCGAGGCGGCGGCCATCTGGCAGGGCCTCACCGACGCCAGGGGCATTGACGGCCGGGACGCCCTGTGGGCACATCCCGACCTGCTCCCGGCCGCCGACGACCTGGAAAATCCCGACACGTTCGTGCACGGCGAGCCCGAACTGGACATCTCCGATCTCGACGACGACGGCGACTCCTGATTCCTCCAGCGGGGCGCGAATACGCGGATTTATTACCGAACTTCCCGGGCCGACGACAACATGGTTAGAAAAAATCTGCCGCCAAATGTGAGTTTGGCCCGCGCGCAACGCCATACTTGCGTGACCATGTAATGGCCCGGCGGGATGGCGAGCACGCCGTCTTGCTGCTGATCCGATGTCCCAGCCAATGAGGTACGCCGGTCCGGGCCGGGCCGGGGCCGCATGAGGGAAGCCGGGGAGGGCAGGAGGACGGCATGGACGAGGCGCTGCCCAGGTTGCTGCCGCCGGAGGAGGAGCCCGAGGCGGGCGAGTTGATGCCCTACGCGTACCCGACGTTCAACCTCGCCAGCAAAGACGCACTGCACAACCTGGACCTGTCATGACAAACCGCCCGGCCGTGGTGGCCTTCGACGTGATCGAGACGCTGATGTCGCTCGAGCCGCTGCGGGCCCGGCTGGTTGAAATCGGCCAGCCGCCGCACCTGCTCGAGGCCTGGTACACCCGGACGCTGCGAGACGGCATGGCGCTGTCGGCCACCGGAGACTACGTGCCGTTCACCGATGTCGCCGAGGCCTCGCTGCGCGGCCTGGCCGGCCGCTCGATCGGCGACGACCAGGTCGCCCACGTGATGGCCGGCTTCGCCGAGCTTCCGGCCTACCCCGACGCGGTCCCCGCGGCCACCGCGCTGATGGAGGCCGGCCTGCGCGTCGCCTGCCTGACCAACGCACCCGCGTTCCTGACCTCCTCGTTCGTCAACCGGACCGGGCTCGGGTCGCTTGTGGACCGGGTGATCTCGGTCGGCGAGGTCTACCGGTGGAAGCCCGCCGGCGTGGTCTACCTCTACGCGGCGGAGGTCCTGAACACCCCGCCGGAACGCCTGGCGCTCGTCGCCGCCCACGACTGGGACTGCCACGGCGCCAAGCGGGCCGGGCTGACTACCGGCTGGGTGAGCCGCGGGTCGGCCGACTTCGGCGCGCCGTTCGCCCCGCCCGACGTTGCGGGCAAGGACCTGATCGAGGTCGTCGACAAGCTGCTCGCCCTGGAGCCGTGACGCTGGAGCCGTGACGCTGGAGCCGTGACGCTGGCGAGGCCCGCGGTCGGGTGCGGACCTCGGCCACGCCGTACAGCCACAGCCGCGCCTGCGGATCGCGCGGCATGTCCTCCAGCCGCCGCCACGCGGTCAGGAACGTCTCGGCGATGACGTCGGCCGCGTCATCGGGATTGTCGGTGCGGCGCAGCATGTACCCGAGGATCGGGCCGCGGTGCGCCGACCGAGTAGTGGGTGCTACATCGCATACCGGTTCTGGTAGGCGGTGCCACACCCACTACGTCGCGAGGCAGGTGAGACTGGTACCGATGGGGCGGACAGGCCGGGTGTGGCGGGAACGCACGCTGTCGGCCGCAGCCGGAGGAGTCACGAGCCGTCCGGCGGCAGGCCGAACGCATAGGGGTGCAGCCACTCGGCGATCGCGACGACCGCCTCGGCGTTGCGCGGCGACGCGAACGGCGTCTGCCAAAAGGCAGGGCGCGTACCTAGGGCTTGACCGCGGTACCGACGCCGAGCAGCAGGGCGGTCACCGTGTCCGCGGTCCGGGCGACCGCCGCCTCGTCGGCGACGTCCACCCACTCCTCCCAGCTGAGCTGGCAGCCGGTGCCGCTGGCGTCACGGTCGACCGTGACCGGCCCGATGTGCCGGGCTTGCGGGTGGACGACCTCGAGCTCCTGCGATCCGTCCTGGTAGTCGACGGCCGTGACCTCAAGACCGCGCCGGACCAGTTCCTCGGCCACCGCCCGCAGCCGCTCGCAGGCCGCGTAATCGCGGGGCGACAGCCGGACCGCCAGGTCTTCCAGCTGCTCCCTGGCGCGCTCGGGTTCGGCCTTGAGCAGCGTCTTATATACCTTCTGCATCACGTTTGGGTTCTCCCCGACTGCGGATCCGGCTCGTTCCCGCTCTGGCACGGGCGTTGACCGGTCCCATGATGCCCGAGTGACGACAACGCCGAAATCGACAAACGCAGACACTTCCCGACAATAGTCGGGTCTGATACTGCAGCCTCGAGATCCACCGATCCCGCCGTTATCGGCTGGGCCTTTTTTAGATTTGCCGAACGGGGAGTGGTCTTACGATCGCGGTCATAGCTCACCGGTCAGGGCGGCAAGGATGGGACCATGGCGACCTTGATGACCTGGTTCGTGCCCGCGCCCGGAGCCGAACGAGACCTGCTCATCACCACCGTCGGCACCCTCGCGGCCGCGTGCGCCGGGCCGGCGTTCCCGCCGCACGTCACGATCGTGCCGATGTACGACTCCGACACCGCCGCCGCGGTCCGGACGCTCAAGTCGCTGACCGCCGGCCTGCGACCGTTCGACGTGACATTCCAGGCGTTCGGGCAGGAGCAGACGTACTTCCGCTCGCTGTACCTGCGCGCGGCGCCGTCCGCACTGCTCACCGCGGCGCACGAGGCGGGCCTTCGGGCCTGGGCGCTGCAGGACCCGCCGTACATGCCGCACCTCAGCCTGCTCTACTGCGACCTCGCGCCGGAGCAGAAGGAGCCCCTGCAGGCCGCCATCCAGGTCCCGCTGCCGCTGACCGTCCGCTTCGACGCGGCCGAACTGTGGATCCATGGCCAGCGCGGGGTCAGCGCCTGGCGCCCGGCCGCCCGCGTGCCGCTCGACGGTTAGGTTTTCCCCCGGGTAGACAGTCGGGATTGCCTCCTTGCTGCCGCCATCGGGGCTGGGTACCCTGCTTGCTAGAGGCAGCGCACCACCTGCCCGCTTCCGAGCCAGCGACCGGCCCGCGCCGGCATGGCGACGAGGACAAGGGTCGACGACTCGTGGGCACTTCTCGTCATGCACTTCGCCATGGCGGGCAGACGCGGGCCGACCCGCCGGGAAGAAATCATCATGACCGAGAACAAGGCGCAGAAGTCCGCCATCCGCCAGCGCATGGCCGCCACCGGCGAGCCCTACAGCGTGGCCCGCCGCGAGGTCGAGCGCGAGCACTACCCCGCGGCCGGCGCGGCACCGACGGGTACGGGATCGGCCGGAGCACCGCCGACCGCAGCGGAACCGACCGGGGTGCAGCCCATCCAGACGCCGCCGACGGGAGAGGACCGCGCCGTCGAAGACGACGGGTTCGAGGACCGGCCGCAGCCAGCGGAGGCCCGGGAGTGGGCCGAACAGGCGCTGGAATGGGCCGAGCGAGCACGAGAGCGGGCCGAACGCGCCAGGGAACGGGCCGAGCGGGCCAGGGAGCGGTTCGAGCACGCGGACGAGGCAGCCATGATGGCGCACGACGCCGCCGACATGGCCCAGGAAGCCGCCAACCACGCGGAGGAAGCCGCCGAGGAGGCCGAGGAAGCCGCCAGCGAGGCGGACGAGATGGACGGGTTGGAGGACGAGCCGGACGACGAGCCGGAGGACTGGGCCTGGGAGGGCCACCGGCGCCGGCCGGGGCCGGGCTCGCGGCACTCGCGGCCGCATCCCCAGCACGCCCCGCGTCCGCCGCACGCTCCACACCCGCCGCACCCGCCGCACCCGCCGCGGCCACAGCGACCCCAGGCTCCCCAGGAGCACCGGGAGCCGAGCGGCCGGAGGCGGGCCGAATTGCCGCGGGATCTGGCCGACCTGGTGCAGGACCGGGTGGGCCAGGTGCTGCAGCGCTTCGACCGGCTCAGGGAGCGGGCCGAGGAACTGGTGAACCGGGCCGAGCAGATCGCGAACCCGGCTCACCAGGAGCCCCCCGCGGACACCGACCCCGGACACTGACCGGCGCGGCGATCTCATTCCGGTGCGCCCCGCAGGCTCGGCAGCACGGTCTCCGCGAACGACCGCAGTCCCGCGAGCTCGGGCAGGCCATCGAACTTCAGGAACACCCAGCTCACTCCGGCCGCCCCCAGCGACCTGAGCCGCTCGCGGACCTGGGCGGGCGTGCCGAGAAGCGCGTGGCGCAGCATGGACCGGGCGGCGTCTGCTGTCAGGCCGCGCCGCTCGGCCCACCGCGACACCTGCCGGGCCATATCGGCCTGGTCGGCGCACAGCAACACGGTGGCGTTGTGAGCTAGCTCCACCGAGCCTGGCCCGCGGCCAGCCTGCTGCACATGCTCCGCCAGTCGCGCAGTCAGCGCCCGCCAGTCGCGGGCCGACTGGTCGAAGCCGATGTTGCACAGGTCGGCGTACCTGGCGGCGACGCGCAGCAACGCCGGGCCATGCCCGCCGATGAGGACGGGCGGGCCGCCCGGCCGGACCACGCCCGGGTAACCAGGCGCGTCCCGCAGCTGATACCAGTGGCCGGCGAAGGAACCGCCGCCACGCCATAGCATCCGCATGACCTCCACCGCCTCGCCAAGTGCTGCGATCCGCGACCCGGCCGTCGACCACGGCACACCGAAGGCCGCCGCGTCTTCGGCCGAGCCGCCGGCCCCGAGGCCCACTATGATCCGGCCGCCGGACAGCTCGTCGAGGGTGGCCGCCATCTTGGCCAGGACGGCGGGGTGGCGGTACGGGAGGGACAGGACCAGAGGAACCGCGATGAGCCTCTGCGTGGCCTTGGTCAGGGCGGTCAGGGCGGTCCAGCATTCGGGGCCGGGGGCGCCCAGGACGTCATAGAGCGAGGCGCCGTCGTACCCCAGCCGGTCGCATTCCTGCCAGACGGCCTCCAGCTGTGCATAGCTCCAGCCGCTCTGATGAATCCTGACCGCGAAGCGCACCCGAATCCCACCTTCCGCGGGCCGCAGCGGCCGACCTGTCGTCGCGCCAGCCGCGAGTAGTATGCCACCAGGCGAGCCAGGCGGCTCGAGCGGGACGCGAGCCTGGAGGCAGGAACCGATCCGGCATGAGATCCGCGGACCCCAGTGCGCGGCCGACGCCGGAGACGGCGTCGGCGGTCCCGCGCGTCGTGCTGCTGACCGGTGGTTTCGGCGGGGCCCGCCTTGTCCCGGCGCTCGGTGCGGCGCTGCCGGCCGGCAGCCTGAGCGTCATCGCGAACGTCGGCGATGACCTGGAATGGTTCGGGCTGAGGGTGTGCCCCGATGTCGATTCGATCCTCTACGCGCTGGCCGGACGCTGGCACGAGGCCGCGGGATGGGGACAGCGGGACGAGACGTTCCGGGTGGGGGCCGCGCTGGCCGCGCTCGGCGCGCCGGCCTGGTTCAATGTCGGCGACCTGGATCTCGCGCTTCAGTTGCTCCGCGCCGACCTGCTGCGGTCGGGCCGGACGCTGACCGAGGCGACGAAGGAACTCGCCCGGCGCCTCGGGATCGGTCCGGTTGACGTGCTGCCCGCCAGCGACCAGCCGTGTGAGACACGTGTGCTGCTCGAGGACGGCCGGGTGCTGCATTTCCAGGAGTGGTACGTGCGGGAAGGAGCCGAGCCGCCGGTGCGGGAGGTGCGGGTTCCGCCCGGGCCCGCGGCGGAGGCTGCCCTCGAGGCCCTGCGCGACGCCGACGCGGTGATCCTCGGACCGAGCAGCCCGGTGGCCAGTATCGGGCCCATCCTCGCCAGGGACGGAGTCACCGAGGCGGTGCGGCGCGTTCCGCGCCGGATCGCCGTATCTCCGGTGGCGGGGCGGCCTGGCGCGCGGCCGCCGGGCGGCGGGACTGCGGGCGACGCGGTGCGGCACCACACCCGCGCCCGGCAGCGACTGCTGGCCGCGGAGGGGGCGGCGGACAGGCCGGCGGACATCGCCGGGCGCTACGCCGGTCTCGTTCGACACTTCGTGCTGGACTACGCGGACGCCGGGTGCGCCGCCGAGATCTCCGGGCTCGGCATGGACCCCGTCACCTGCGATCTGCTCAGCCCCGGCGCACTGGCCGCGGCGTTGGCGGAACTGAGCGCCAGCCAGCCGCGCTTAGGGCCGGTCCCGGGGGAACACGTGGGGCTGGGCCGGATCGAAGCTCTGCACGAGCAGTCGGCTCTGGACCTTCTGTGAAGCCGTCCTCGGGAATTCGTCCAGAAGCTGGATGAAGTCCGGGACGTGGGAACGCTCGAGTTCGCGCGCGCAGCGGGCGAAGGCCGACGGAGCGTCGAAGCCGTCCTTGTCCCGAACCACCAGGGCGGCGACCACATCGGCCTCACCCGGCGCGCCGCCGCGCGACGGTACGCCGTAGACGTGCACATCGAGCACGTCGGGACTCTCGGCCAGCACCCGGCCGATGAAGCCGGTAGAGATGAACTCGCCCAGCTTGCGCAGACCGCCTTCCTCACGCCGATGGGCGAAGTAGAACCAGCCGTCCCGGTCGCGCCAGCACATGTCCCCGGTGCGCAGCCACCCGCCGCGTGTCTTCCGCGCGGACGCGTCCGGGTTGCGGTGATACGCCACGGCCGCGGCGGCGTTGGCGGGCCGCACCACGAGTTCGCCGACCTCCCCCGGCCCGGCCTCGGAGTCGCCGGCGTTGAACACCCGCATATCCAGCAGGCCCTCCGGTGGACGGCCGAACGAGCCCACCGGCCCGCGGCCGACGGGGTTGCAGGCAAAGCCGCCCTCCATGGTCCCGTACCATTCGAGGATCCTGACCCCGAAGCGCCGCTCGAATGGCTCCCAGAGCTGCGGCGGCATGCCGGCGCTTACCACCAGCCTGACCCGGTGGGCAGTGTCCCTCGCCGAGGCCGGCTGGCTGTAGACCGCGGTGGCTATGCCACCCAGATTCGACCACGTCGTGCAGCCGTGTGCGATGCAGATGTCCCACAGCCGGGTGCTGGTAAACCACCGGCTGAACACCGAATGGTGCACCGCTCCGCCGATGGCAGGCATCATCGTGACCACCAGGGCGTTGCCGTGCGACAGCGACAGCCCGGTATAGGGGATGTCGCCGTCGGTGTAACCGAAAAACTGCGGGATCCGTTGGTAGAAAAGCATCCGGTCATAGTTGAAGACGATCGCCTTCGGGTCTCCCGTCGTGCCCGACGTGTAGGCGAGCAGCCAGGGCCTGCCGATATCGGTCACCCGCTGGCCGACATCTCCGCGCTCGGGCCCGGCCACGATCTCGTTCACCGTCGGCCATTCCGAGGAGACGTCTATCCCCTGGGCCCGCCCTTCTGGAGTGGATACGACGTACGTCTTGATGCCCGTCTTCCTGACGATCGCCGCGGTCGATTCCTCCGCCACCACGTAATCGGCGGTGATAAGCCCGGCACAGCCCGCAAAGTTAAGGAAATAGCGCAACTGCTCGCCGCGGCAACGCGGGTCAATGGGGACGGTGGGCAGGTCGAGGCGGGAATTGGCCACCATGGCGTAGACGAACTCGGGATGGTTGCGGAGCATGACGGCCACCGGCTGGCCAGCCTCCAGCCCGGCCCTTTTCAGCGCATATCCGAGCTTGTTGCCGACGATGGCCAGATCGCGGTGGTAGACGCGTTCGGAGGGCAGCTGGCCGTTCTCGAAGACGAAGACGAGCCGGTCCGGCTCGGCCTCCGCCCTGGCCGCCACGATCCGGCCCAGGACCGCGGCTTCGGCCGGGTCGGCTGCCATCAGGCACCGGCTTCCACGACGGCCCGCAGCCCGGCTAGGCGGACAGGATGGTGACGACGGAGGCGGCGTTGTCCTCGCCGAGCACGCCACCCGCGTTCTGGGCCAGGGCCAGCCTGGCACCCTGGACCTGCCGCGGACCGCAGCGGCCGCGCAGCTGGTCGGCGAGCTCCGCCAGCTGCCCGCAGCCGGTGGCCCCGATCGGGTGACCCTTGGAGAGCAGGCCGCCGCTGGGGTTGACCGGGAGCCCGCCGCCCAGCGCGGTGCGGCCGCTCGACAGCAGCCCGGGACCCTCGCCAGGCCCGCACAAGCTGAGGTGCTCGTACTCGATGAGCTCGGCCGGCGCGGCCGCGTCGTGCAGTTCCACCACGTTCAGGTCGCCGGGGCCGATGCCCGCCCGCTCGTACGCGGCCCGGGCCGCCCGCTCGACCGCGCCCGGACCCGGAGCAGCGTCCCGGCCGCTGACCAGCTCGCAGGCGCGCACCCGCACGCTAGCGCCGAATCGGTCGGCGTCCTGCGCCGAGCAGACGACCAGGGCGGCGGCACCGTCCCCGACCGGAGCGCACATCAGCAGCGTCAGCGGCGGCGCCACCTCGCGGCTGGCCAGGACCTCCTCGACGGTCACCTCGGTGCGGTACTGCGCCCGCGGGTTGGCCACGGCGTGCCGGTGATTCTTCACCGCCACCTGCGCGAAGTCCTTCGCCGTGGCGCCGCTGGCGGCCATGTAGGCCCGGGCCTTGGCGGCGTAGACGTCCATGAAGAACGACCGCTTGCCGTCGTCGTCCGGGCCGTTGTCGTGGGCCAGGCGCGCCCGCAGCGCAGCGAACTCGGCCTGGTCGACGGCGGTGCCGATGGCCGCGAACGACCGGGCCTTGTCGGGGTGGGTAAGCTTCTCGGCGCCGACCGCGACGGCGATCTCGGCCGCGCCCGAGCCCACGGCGAGGCAGGCGAGGTAGAACGCGGACGCGCCGGAGGCACAGGCGTTTTCCACGTTCACCAGCGGGACCCCGAGCAGGCCGGCGTAGCGCAGCGCCACCTGGCCGCGGATCATCTCCTGGCCGGTAAGCAGGCCGGCCACCGCGTTGGCGTAGAAGACCATGTCGACCTGCGCGGCGGTGATCCCGGCGTCGGCGAGCGCGACTTGCACGGCCTCCTGCGCCAGGGCACGGTTGGTTGTCTCGGGGAACTTCCCGAACCTCGTCATCGCCGCTCCGGCGATGTATACCTCGCGCATGGCGATGTCCCTTCCTGCCGTCCCCCGGTCAGGCGTGCTGGGGGTTCCAGTACCGGGTCCTCAGCTCGCGCCTGAGCACCTTGCCGTAGGCGTTCTTGGGCAGCTCGTCGACGAAATCCACCGACTTGGGCCTCTTGTAGTCGGCGAGGGCCTCGCCGACGAACCGGATCAGGTCGTTCTCGGTGGCCGCCGCGCCCGGTCCGAGCACCACGAGCGCCTTGACCGCCTCGCCCCACACCTCATGCGGGACGCCGACGACGCAGGCCTCCGAGACGGCTGGATGCCGCAGCAGGATCTCCTCGACCTCGCGCGGATAGATGTTGGCCCCGCCGCTGATGATCATGTCCTTGG
>Ga0181525_10004064_pt1 | contig 11347 bp, 8 predicted proteins | sample PEATcosm2014_Bin_48_FD_121100 | JGI IMG/M metagenome (GOLD analysis project Ga0181525, IMG submission 121100) | Peatland microbial communities from MTU Mesocosm Facility, Houghton, MI, USA - PEATcosm2014_Bin06_10_metaG | ecosystem: Environmental > Terrestrial > Soil > Wetlands > Peat | place... | reverse complement strand
CCATATTCTTTTTGTTTTCTTTTTGTTTTCTTTTTGCATGTTTTTTTGGTCTTTTAGCCTCTTTTTGTGCTCGTGTTAAGCGAGGTATGTTTTGGGCAAGGAAGCTTGAAAGGGCTGCCTAGAAATTCGTTGAATCTAGAATAATGGCCCCCACTCAAGGCCAAGCTAGGGGGAGTTGGATAGGTAGATCTAAGGAAAAGGAGGGCCATAACGACGCGTTCCCCCTTAGTAATTGTTTTTACCGTTTTCTTTTCTGGGGGATCAGAGCTAATGGATGAGAGTGATTCGTATTCTGTACTTTTTAAGGGTCGGGATTTGTTCACACACAGAACGGTTTTCCCAGAGCGTCCCGGAACCGGAATATCAATCCCTAATCGCTCCTATCATTAGCGAGAGCTTGTCGCGTCGACCGTGAAGCGCCAACTTGTCAATATCCTGCCAACGAGTAAATACAGCTACATATCGGCCCAAGCAGCGTCTACCAGTTCCAACAGGCGCATATTTCTGATTAACCAGCCCAGCATGCTTTTAAGCTTTGGTTAAACCCAATTAACCTGCTCCGTCAAGCTCCCCCGCGACGATGGCCTCTCTCTGGACCGCAAAAGCTCCAGCAGACCCCTCGATCCTTCCAACGGACAATGCTGATGTGGCAGATACTGGTCTCGCAGATGTTGGCCTTCCACCCCCTCAGCCGCCTACCAGTGTTCCCATGGGACGTCCTCAACTCCAGCGAAATCAACCGCAACCGCCCCCGGCTCATCAGCCTCCTCCCCCTCCACCTCCACCGCAGTTTAACAATCCCAATGACTCTCTGTCCTTGTTGCAGCTGAAGAAGATCGTAACAGACTTCCCAAAAATTGACCCTACATCCTATGCTTTCACATACGCCGACACAGCGTCGTTCGAGGAGGAGGTGGACGAGTGGTTCTCGTACAATGATGCAGAATATCGGCGCCTAAATCGGGCCAAGGACACATTTGAGAGACGGTGGAAAAAGTTTGCGGGCACATCATGGCTGGAAGCTGAGCAGGAACAACGGGAAAAGTTTGTGGAGAGGGAAGTCAAGGGTCTTCATGCTACGGATCTGCGAAGACGATGCAAGAGTCTACAGACCATTTTACATATTGTTCTGGGCGTGTGGGACGAGACTGCCGGAAGGAACGCTTCTGGGGTAAAAATCGACACTTCAAAATCCAAAGAAAAGGAAACGGAGGCATCAGCTCCCCAGCCCAGGACAAATGCTACGGGCTTCCAGCTGGAGCATATGAAACTTGGAATTGCTTTGGTAACGAAAGCAGATGGCATAGAGGTGCTGTTCAAAGTCATGGAAAGTGCTTTCAAAAGGCTATGGTTAGTTTCCATTGTTTCTTGGGTGATTCTGCTCACGATTCAAGGGACGATGAGTTTCGTGAGACACAATTACTTGAAGAAGATATACCGTTCATCCAGGACGAATTAGACAACGTCACGACCATCATTTATCTGCTCATTGAGGGCATTCGTGACGATCCTGTTACTCTAGAGTCTGGGCGAACAGAAATTCGTCAGTTATTCCACTCATCTCAGTCACATTTCAAATCTAACCAACGCAGTGAAACTTGTTCCTAGTCTCGTAGACTACTTTGTAACAATAACAGCAAGACTCAGATGGGATGAAGCAAATGAGCTGCCACAGACAAGAGTTCGTATTGATACTTTATTAGAAATCGTTATTGACTTCAGTAGATCTTTCTTCTCTTCTGGAAATCCATCTTGCTCGTCTTCGGGGGCACAACTGAAATAACGGAAGTGAAAACGGCTACTAGCGAATTAAGACATCTAGACAGTGAGGGTGGCAAGCTGATAACCGCCTCACCTCTTGACTACCACATTTTCCGCCAGGAAATAACATCAAAATACCCGGCATATATTCCTCCGCAGCCCCTGATACCCCTCGAGCCCGACAATAATTCGATTCTCCCACCCTTGCCCAATCGACCTAGCAGATCCGGCGCTAATGGTATTCTACCACCGCCAATGAATGTCAACAGTAGCGGTGCCTCGATTCTTCATCAGCCAGTACATATTGCTACCCCTGCACCTTCTCCTCCACCTTCTCCGCCGGTTGGAGGCAAGGCTGGCAAGAAGCAGAACTACCAAACGAATCAAAACTTCCCATTCATGTACCCTCCATTGGATAGCACCAGTAATAGCGCTGGAGGCAAGGGTGCAGCTGGCTTGCAAGAGCTACTCGTCGGACGCAAATGGGAAGGAAGCGACATTCCAAGATCGATTCTCGAAGCAGGGGACTTGTTCGCCAAACGAATGCGAATGACCAGAGCGATGCGTCAACTATGGGACGAACGAGAAAAGTTTCTAAAATTCGAAAGGGGTTGGGACGGCGAGGATGATGATGTTGATGTTGACGAGCTGGATTTAGACACCATTCTTTCCAAGAAGCTCTCACTACAGGAAACAAAACATATGAAACCGGAAGTCGATTGCGGACCAAATCCGGCCGTGAGCGACAAAGTGAAGCAGAAGTTGGAGCTTATTGAACAGTTCTATGTAAGTTCCGCGTCATGTGAAAGTTCAACGCTCATATCATTCAGCAAGACGCAATACCACATCTACAGTCCTTGGTCATTGTGCTGCTCAAAGCAGTCCTCGCCAATGTCACGGCTCTGATAACACAGCCGATGCAAGCTCAAGGCCTTGCACCTGCATTTAGGTCAGAGATCAATCTACGAAATGGTGCACAGGGCCCGACCCGGCAACAAGACCCAGCCCTTATCCCTTTGCCCACACAAACGGCAGATCCAGCCGACCTTCCTATCGATGAGATAGAAGCAATCAGGTCGCGAGAGATCACTGCGAAAGCGGTTTCTGGGATCCTTCTCATTCTCTTAAAGTGGTTTAAGGTTTCACGTGAGTGCACTGATCATTTTATCAGAATTTGCTGACAGCAGGAAGACATCTTGAAGTTTGAGTACTTAACTCAACTGCTGCTAGATTCGAACTATCTTCCACTTGTGTTAAAACTTTTCGCTCATCAAGAGATCGATAAAGTGGTGGATAGCCGGACAGATCGTGATGATATGAGGTGAGTCCTCGTTTCCCTTGTGCCTCCCTAATACTGATTCTGATCAGTTTCTTCTCTTTCTGCAATGCAAACAGCAAAAACATTCATGTCGAGCCGAATCTCCCCGATGTCCGACCAGAGGAAGAAGGTGAAGACGAGGCCGCGCCTCCGCCCATTAAGATACGCCGAGAGCTGCCAGTCGCTGAAACCGAGGATAAATTGCCTGCGCTAGCTTTCCAAGAAGGTCAGCACGCAGGCAAACGCGACCGACCTGAAGTCGACGAGCTGGGCTACCCCATCAATGAAGTACCATCTGAACCCATCACCGAGTTCTCCTGGCGGAACTTTTTCTCATGCATCAACTTCCTCCGCATCATGCAGAAAATCTGTAAGAACAAAGCTCACCGCAACCTCCTACTCGTCCAATACAAATCCTCAAACATCTTGAAGAAATCCCTCAAGATACCCCAACCAGAACTCCGTCTCTACACCCTGAAACTTTTCAAAAATCAGGTACCATACTGCGGACGCAAATGGAGACAAGGAAACATGCGCGTCATAACAGCAGTGTACCTCCACTGCCGACCGGAGCTGCGCGACGACTGGTTAGCAGGCAGCGATGTCGACGCCGAAGTCGAAGAGGCGCTGCCTCTCGAACAAGCCCTGCGGGCCCTGACCCACTGGCACAATATCAAGCGGTACCCGGATCAGATGGGCGCTGATACCAAGCTACTAGAAGAAGAGCACGATTTCTTTGTGAGGGAGCTTGAGAAGATGGAGTGGATTGAGGAAGGCATGGAAGGAGAAAGTCAGGCGGACAGTGGGTGGGACAATGGGAATGTGTGGTGATCAACCACCTCTATCCTCATCTCCAATCTTATTTATGAGATGCATGACATGATGTTTTGTTTGATGGTGGGAATTATGCATCAGCGACGACGCATGAGGGAGTGCTAGTTGTATGCGTAATTGCTGACAAGATAATATCCCGAAGTGAGACATGAGATTTTGCTAATGCGTTAAGTGGTCTGTTGCACATCGCTTTTAATTCCCCGAGCGACCGTTGAGCGGGCCGTACGGAAACTTTGATTATAAGTTTTGATGTGTTTTTATAAGTCTTCAAGTGCTATTTGCGTTTGGTTTCTTGTTTAGAGGGCGTTGAAGTTTGAGGTGCGTACCGGTGTTTACTGCTTATGGTTTCTTTCCATCTTGATTTCTAGGTTTTGAAGAGCTGGGTTTTGATTCTAAAGCTGGCAAGGCCGCCAATCGAGATGCGCTTATGGCATCAACATTGGCAAGGCTGATGATTGTTGTAAGTCCATTGGAATCTGTCCATCAGAACAATAACTTGACTAGAATTCCTCTAATCGTAGTTGAATTTACTAGTACATAACTTCGGGCAGAGAGCGCATTTCATGTATAGATCAGTCCGGATAGGATTCGGATAATTCTCCTTCAAACCAGTGAGTGGGCACTTCCATTCTAGGGGCTTCGAGTTTCTCAGCTACTCTTGCCGCCATTGCTCCTAAGCTCGCACTGGATACTGTAGCTCCCAAGTTTTCCTTGTTACCTGCAGCTGAACTAGAGCATCCTGGAAATGCGATTTCGCCAGCCAGCACCTCCCGCCGTGCCATCTCAGACCTAACCTACCATAGGTACCTTAGGTATGTACCCAGGGCAGTTAGAAGTCCTTCTCAATCACGTGACTCGAGAGCCACCATACTTTCCATGTCTACAACCACGATCGCGGCTGCCAATCCAAGGCCTTCTGCCATTGCTTCATGCGTTATTCATATGCAGGAGACAATTCTCTTTGAATTCATAACCAGGCCCTCGGCTCTCATGCGTGGTGTGCTGTACCTCTCCCACTCACCGAATCAAACGAATCAAGTGGCTTGGAAGCCTGGAGCCTCGTGCTTACCATCGTCACCTTAACATCTCAACATCTCTGCACTTCAACTTCAACTTCTGCATCGTTTTCCATCGCTGAACATTACAACGAGAATCGACGTATAGGCTGAGAATTAATTTTCTAGACCTTCCAGCTCGATTGAGATACTCCAGTCTGCAACTTAACCCTCAGACTCAGCCGCTCGAGGTCCCTTGAATCGCACTTTGCAAGGCTCCCAGCCTCGTGGCAGCAAACCTCCTCAGGCGACAGAAAAAGGTCACTGATTCATACCTGTGTACTTTCTCCCTATGGCTCGTCGACGAAAGGGCAACCCAAGAAACAGGAGAGGTTTGCGCGTTCATGGCTGTGCACGCCAAAGAAAGCCGCCATGCCATGTCTGCAAGTCAGTTCTTCGGGCTTTTAGTCTACCTCCATATACAAAAGTAGATCTGGGCACAGTGAAGGATATCCTGTCCATCGACTGCGGCAAACATCGTTCGTTACTTCTGATGGTGTTTCCAAGCTTTTCACGATACTTTCCCGTAGTGGATAACTGTCACTGGGACGATGAAGCCGTACAGAGATCTATACAACTTGAGGTTACCACGGACAAGCGTATTGTTTTCATGCTCAGGAGGGATCACTCTCTTCTGAGTTATCAGTGGATAATGTTGTCGAACAAGAATCGAATTGTTGCATATAGAGGTTTCGGAGAAGTAGTCGATCCCAAATGGATAGACATACGAGTTATTCGAGGTTGGATATCCACATGTGAAAGATATCATGGCAGTAGCTGTCGGCGCATCTATAACGCCACAAAAATCGCACAACACCATCCAAATATGCTCATTGATACGTGGCGCAAGTGCTTGACGAAAATAACAACCGTCGAACCTTACGTAGCGCTTAGCTACGTCTGGGGCAATGCACCAAACCTAAAGACATTACAAGCCAATGTGCAAGACTTTCAGATAGCTGGCAGTTTGGGGCGGGAAGACATCGCATGCCGGATTCCAAGGTGTATTCAAGACGCGATTGCCTTGACAGAACTCCTGCATCAACGCTATCTTTGGGTAGATTCCCTCTGCATTGTACAAGACGACGAAAAAATCTCCCATTGTGAGATCACAAGAATGGCCTCAATATATGCAAATGCAGCGCTGACTATTGTTGCTGCTGGTGGTCAGGACGCCAGCTACGGTCTTCCAGGTATTCGAGGAGTATCACGTCCAAGAAACCACCCTCAGCAAGTAGCTCAACTCTCGAATGGTTCTCGGATTCTGAAATATTATCCACCAGAGCTAAGGGAAGCCACATGGTCTCAGAGAGGCTGGACATTCCAGGAGAATCTACTCTCACAAAGAAAGCTCATCTTTTACGGTGACTCTATCATGTGGAATTGTTCATGTGATGAATGGCATGAGCATCTTGGGTCAATTCACCGCAAGGATATTCGTCGCCCTGTCTTTAAAGGCAGTAATCTACACGGACCTGGGTTGCTCAACAGTACCTGGCCTGATCTTCTAGGCTATCAAGAACTTGTCATCAATTTCAATCGAAGGGCCCTTACATATCCCGAAGACGTGGTTGATGCCTTCTCGGGAGTTACGACCCCACTCAGTGCCATTTTTCTTGGCGGCTTTCTATATGGAATTCCCACAATGTTTTTCGATGTTGCTCTCCTGTGGATGGCATATAGTACACTGGAACGACGAATTCCCAGACGTAAGTCGGGCTCTGAAGCAAATTTGCCCATTTGGTCGTGGATGGGTTGGCAAGGCTTCATCGACCAAGAGAGTTGGTACCCTGGCGCAGACTATATGAAAAAACCTGTGAGGCGCGGCACGTCTATTCGAACGATCCCAATAGTCCATTGGTACGCACATCACAAGGATAGAAGAACCGAGAGGCAGGTGATCAGTACTTGGTGCAAGTACAGAGACTACGTTTACCACGATTATTCACACAAGGATGTTGAAGTACCTCTTGGTTGGGAGCGATATAGTTACTGTCCTGAAAAACCACCTCGTGATCAATACAAGGGCTGCTTTCCAGATTATAATGTACCGCAATACTTCTACAAACACATTTCAGACGAGACGGCAGAGTTTTGGTATCCAATCCCAATCCGAGAGGCAGCAGAAGAACAAATAGCCTTGGACAATCTCTCACTCATCTCATGTCGCACCACCAGGTGTTGGCTAGATGCCGCGGAAAACAATTTACACTACTCCCGTATGTGGGTATCTCTCCGTGACGGTGCTGGTATTCTCGCAGGGGTGCTTAACGTTCATGATTTGACTTTTTCTATTGGCCGTTGTGAACTCATTTCAATTTCCATGGGGTATGCATGCGGCGGGCGAGGAGCTGATCTCTGTTTGACAGAACAAAACACTGAGCTGGTCCCAAGATCCAATGAAGAGCGGTACGAATTTTATAATGTTCTTTGGATTGAGTGGGAGGATGGCATCGCGTTTAGGAAAGGTGTTGGTCGTGTTGAGAAGAGCATGTGGGAAACACAACCGCTCGAGTGGATAAATGTCACTCTGGGTTGAGAGTTTATGATTTAAGGGGGCTTAAATGGTTGTGTGTATTATATTTCACTGGTCCCCATAAAACCCTTTGTGCCTCAGAAACTTTTCTATAAGTGAGAAGTCCTAATTCATTTCCCTTACTTACTTCTTCTCGTCATCCTTGACTTTCAACTTAGCCAAATCTTCAGATATATCATCCAGTAAACCCTTCTTCCCCTCACTCACCAATTTCACGGCCCAAGGAATCCCATCATCCTTCCAAGCCTGCATCACCGGCCCAAAACCCTCCATCTCCACACTCTCTTTATCCAACGTCCCCGCAGCAATATCAATGAACATCCCCATAGCTTGCCTCATAGGTCCCCCCAATCCCGACTTAAAGAACGTCAAATGCGTGCCGCACCTCCCGCAAAACGTTCTATTACTGTGCTCCGAGCTTTTGAAATGCGTAACCCACGTACGTCCAGCCAAACTTTTATCCTCATCCAGATATGCCATTGACTCGACCTTGATCAAATCATCCTCTTGCGGTTTCGAGTCAGGTGACGAGTCACGAGGTTGGAGGGTGAACTGGACCCAGGTGGGTGGGCAGATGAACCAGCATTGCATGATTGCGCCTGGGACGCGCCGGCAGGAGTGGCAGTGGTCGATTGAGATGATGGGCATGCGCTCGTTGACTTCGTTGGGAGGGACGAGGAGGCGGTCCAGTGTCAGGGGGGTTTTAGGGAGTAGCTTCCGTTCTGACAGCTGGGGGACGGAGATTTTGTACCGGATTGCGTTGCAGAAGCAACCGCCATGGAGATTGAAAGGCGTTTTTGGAAGTGTTTTTGCGGCCATAATGAGCTGGTTGCGGTGTTATGATTGAGGTGAGAAGTGGTGAGAGTTGTGGTGGGGTTGTAGAGGCGTATTTATTGGCGGTGAGGGTGTGTCAGAACGGCGAAGATGTCCCGCCGTATTACTGCAGCCATCGGCTTGCGTCACACAAACCCTCAGTGCCCAATAAATGCACCGTTGAAGCTGGGAACAATAGCAGAAGGTCAAGATCAAGACAATTTAGTAAATTCAAACTTGCCATTCCCATTAATTTATTTGCATCATACCAGAATTTCTGGTAGATTCAAAGCTACCATTCTCTTTCGCTCAGTAAAGCAGCCTAACTTGTTTTAACAAGTGAGATATTTTCTCAGATACGATGATGTGGCTCGTGTCCTTAAGAGTTGATATGCGGTTTGGTCTTCGAAGCGATGGCGAAATGGAAGATAGGTCCTGTCGAGCATCTGCCGAGATAACAAACCGCTCCTTCCTCCACATGCCCGCAGAACCTCTTAATTGGAGATAAATAGCCTCAGTTGACAGAAACAAGCCTTGTGCTAGGCTTTCCAAGGACAAGTGAAACATTGATATACACGTAACAGTAAAAACATGTTTTTACTGTACTAAAGCGGATATGCTTTTGGGGATCAACAACCAGCAGTTCCACCCCCCCCTCCCCCTCCCTCAAGATACTTCTTATAAGAGGTCATTATCTCTCTAGTGTCAGGATTTCCAATTTCAGGACCCTGTGGCGGGAGATTGAAGCTTTGTTACAAGTCTATGCAACGACAGGCGGTCAGGAGCCGGAGAAGCTGTCGTAAAAGATTAAAATATTTCATTCTGGCGCTTCAAGCTCTGCCCGACCAATTGTATCGAAATCGAAGAATTGAAAATCATCGTCCATTGCAACAACTCCGGTGGGATCGGAGGAGTGATCTAGTGACCATTGGTTCCAGTCAATGATGGTCAGGTCCATGCAAGGCGAGTTGAAAAGAGCCATAGGGGGACGCATACCAGCAAAGTGATGCCAATCCTCTTCCAGCTCTGTGCAATCGAACTCGGCTAATGATAGCGAGCTCTCACATCCATACGTGCCCAGTGTATCGGTTGTGTAAATGGACTCTCTTGACTCGGGAGTTACATCGAGTGTGTGTTGCTGATCCATGTTGAATGCCTCCGGTAAGCCTTCCGAGATTCCCGGGGAGGCAAAACCTCGATATTCCCCAACAGTCATCCCCATAATTTTCCTGAAGACCCTGCAAAAATGACTTTCCGTCAAACCTACTTCCGTTGCCAGGGCCTTGACGCTCCACTTCCGAGCATCAGTGCCATCTTGCTCTTTCCTAACCAGATCACATGCTTTATCAACAGCAATTTTCTGGGGATCTCCTTCTCCATCTCCCAATTCCGGGCGGCAGCGTTTGCACGCTCTGAAACCCTCCTTTTCTGCTTCGGCAGCTGTGTCATGGAACACAATGTTCGCTCGTCTTGCCAGGCGTGATGGACATGTGGGACGACAATATATCCTGGTTGTGGTAACGCAATAGACGAAAGCACTCGCTGCTCTGGGATTGCGGCTTTGTACTGCAGCCCAACGAGTGCTAGGGGTGGAGAATTGAGGCATGATGATACTGATGAGACAAACCGAAGGTAGCGGCTTGTTTTGTACCACTTAAGATATCTTGAAGAGGAAGCAGTCGTGGTCTAATGGAATCGATTCCATATCAAAAATGAGTCAACTTGAAGAAAGAAGGTATCGTTGTGATGGAAGTCGCGAATGAAAACGTTGGTTTAAGGTGGCACTAATGAGTAAGCGAGCATTGCTCTGGAAGTGACCAATCATATGCGCCTTGTCAGGTGTGATAAACTCCTTCACTCCTCCCCATAAAAGCCTACTTACAGTCTCTACTTGCTCCCTACAATCTTTGATGCTCACCGCCCAGACACACCATTCTTTCAGTATGGCAGTCACAGAATTTCAAGAGGCACTTGACAACCCCGCCCCCTTTTCAAGCGAGACTAACACATCCAAGCGAGTCTATGCACTCCTTCATCAAATCCCGAAAGGAAAAGTCTCTTCTTACGCCTGTCTCTCAAAAGCGCTCTCATCATCTCCTCGAGCGGTCGGTGGTGCACTGCGACGAAATCCATTTGCGCCAGAAGTTCCTTGTCATAGAATAATCAATGCTTCCGGGGTGGGTGCTTCAGTTTCGTGGGAGCTATTATATTGTTCATAGCTGACTATTATTTCAGTCAATTGGTGGATTCAAAGGAGAACCACAGGATGCACCGTCAGGTATTAATCAGATTGAGAAGCTGCGGTTGCTGAAGAGTGAAGGCGTGCTCTTTGATGAGAAAGGCAATTTGGTTGACAAGGGAAGGTGGTGGGACGATTTCAAGATTGACCAACAGCTTTCGACACCCACCGTGTATTAGATGGCTAGAAATAGGACTTAAAGCTCTCTTAAACCAAAACTGGTTAAAATGATTATACAAAATGCAAACGATTGGCGCTCAACCTCTTGAAATTTAGCCCACCTGCGTGTCAGACGTGTCAGACGTGTCATTGCTCGTCATACACCTCAGCGAAATCATAACCCTCCTACCAGCCTTAACTACTTCTTCTCCACAACAAATTCGCAAAGAAACGTGGGAAACATATTCATATAGTCCTTCTTATAATGTCTTGTAAATTTTATATAATTTTAAATGTACGCAAGGCTTGTTGTACAATGTTTCTGTGCAATGGTTTTCGCTCAGGTGTAAGACGAGCAATAGCACGTGCTCTTGCAATACTCCGTCCTTCACAGCATGGCCAAGCACGGACGATGCTTCGAAATCGCTAAAGGTCTTACAAATATATTTATTCACCAGTGTCCTTAGATGCAGAAACTGCGTAACTAAGCTTCTTTGCCCACGCATTGCTGGCGATAATGTTGTGGTGGATGAGGTGGAAGCCTCGGATCTTACATAGAACACTTCAAAATATATCCACACCCTAGAAAAGAAATATACTCTGACAAACCGAATCTTAGTACTGGAGCTTTT
>Ga0181525_10004063_pt1 | contig 11347 bp, 9 predicted proteins | sample PEATcosm2014_Bin_48_FD_121100 | JGI IMG/M metagenome (GOLD analysis project Ga0181525, IMG submission 121100) | Peatland microbial communities from MTU Mesocosm Facility, Houghton, MI, USA - PEATcosm2014_Bin06_10_metaG | ecosystem: Environmental > Terrestrial > Soil > Wetlands > Peat | place... | reverse complement strand
GCAGCTGGTCCGCCGCGATCAGCGACGGGTTGTAGATCAGTACGCTGACCCGCGCCGACACGCCCAGCCAGTCTCCCTGGGGCGAGTTGTACGGCGCCGGGGTGTGCGCCAGCGTTCCGGCCGCCACGGGCGCGAGCAGGCCCTTGCCCTGCAGGTACTCGAGAACCTGCGAGTTCTCGGTATAGATCACGTCGGCGGGCGAGCGGGATCCTTCGCTCACGATGCCGTTGGCGAGGGTGTCCTCGTCGTCGCTGCGCACGTTGACCGTGATGCCGGTGGCCTTCTCGAACCCGGCCACCAGCGCGTCCGTGGTCTGCGCGTGCTGGCCGCTGTACAGGGTGATTGACACGCCGGCTCCCGAGGCCGCCCCTCCGCAGCCGGCCAGCGCGCTCGCCGCGAGCACTATCCCGGCGGCGGCCGTTACCCCCCGCCACCGCGGGCGCGGCCGGGGCCTCACGGCGCCGCCCCCGCGCCCGGGCACAGTGAGTTGACCTTGTTGATCGCGGTGGTAAGCGCCGCCGTGGCCGACTTGCCCGTGCCGTCGGCCGCCAGGTAGCCGCTGTACGCGTCGGCGAGGCTGGCTATCGCCGTGCCGATCGTCGCATCCGCGGTACGGATCTGCCGCAACGGCAGGATCTGGGCTTCTGCGTGCCCGACCGGGTCCGCGTCGGGATCCGGGCCGTCGGCCAGCACGTCGCTCACCCGCTGGCAGGCCTGCTGTGCCGCTGTCTCCGGCGGCACCGGGCCGGCCGGGCCCGCGGAACCAGCCGCGGACCCGGATGAGCAGGCGCTGGCCGGCAGCGTCAGGGACAGCGCCAGGAGCGCTGTCAGGGCGAGTGTCCTGCCGCGCCGGCGAGGCCGGCGGTTCGCGGTGATCATCGTTACTCTCCACGGTGTCGTGCCTCTCTGCGAGGATCGTGGCCCCCAGGGAGAAGATCTTGGCCCCAGGGAAACAGTGCCGCCCGCCGCTCAGGCGAACTCAACTTAGGCTTACCTAACACCATCGTCAATAGGTTAGGCTAGCCTAAGTTGTTACCAATTGCTTACCTGCGCCGCAGGGTCATTCACCGTGCGTCACTGTGGTCCTGAACGAGAGTGGTCCGTTCCCGATCCGCGAAGATAAGGCGAGGCAAGGACAGCGATGACACAAGACACCTGCTCACCTGGCATTTTCGGCCCGACGGCGGCCGGGGCCGGCAGCGGTGGCAGCCCGGGAACGCCGCCGGAGCTGCCCGCGCTGCGGTGCGCCGACGCCGCCCGGGTGCGCGGCGGACCGCTGCACGCCAGCGCCGTTCGCTACTCCCGGTTCCTCCTGCTTGAAGTGCCCGGCCCGTGGGGCAGGTCCGCGCTGGAGGGCAGGCACCTGGAGGCGGGGATGGCCAGGCAGCTGGCCGCCGCCGCCGCTGACTCCGGCACCCACGTCCTGCTGATCCGGCGCGCGGGCCGCCGTCCGTCGGCGGTTCCCGGCTCCGGGACCAGGTCCAAGGCCTGGGCGCTCGCCGACACCTCGGCCGAGGTCGAGCGCGTCCAGTGGGGCTCCTGGCGCGATCCCGCCGAACTGCTCCGCCTCGACCTCGCGGCCGCTCTCCCGGACTGCGTCACGGGACCGCGGCGGCTGGCCCTGGTGTGCACGAACGGCAAGCGCGACCAGTGCTGCGCGGTCCGCGGGCGGCCGGTGGCGGCGGCGATCGCGGCGACCGGATGGGACACCTGGGAATGCTCGCACCTGGGCGGCCATCGCTTCGCGGCGACCGTCATGCTGCTGCCGACGGGAGACATGTTCGGCTGGCTAGACCCGGAATCCGCCGTCGAGGTCATCCGCCGATTCGACGCAGGCCAGTTCGCGGCGTCCCATTACCGTGGCCGTTGCGGCCAGCCCGCGCCCGTCCAGGCCGCGCTGCACGCGGCGGCGGACCGCCTGGGCGACTTCCGCCGTGACGCGATCCGGGCCTCCCGGGTCAGCCGGCTCCAGGCCGACGGTGGCGCCGAGCGCTGGGAGGTCGAGATCGTCCACCAGGCCGCCGGCGGCCGGGAAACCGCCTACCGCATCGTCATGGCCGGATCCGCGCTGGCACCGACGTTCCTGTCCTGTCGCGATGACATCCCCAAGTCCGAGATCCATTACGAGGCCCGCTCCTTCTCCCCGGTCGCGTAGCGCCTCGACGGCGCTGGCCGCCGCGATCACATTCCTGTCATCGCGGCAGCTCATCGCCTGCGCACAGCCCGGGAAGGCCGCGATGATATTTTTGTTATCCCGCCTGTTCTGAATCCATCGGGCGGGATCATCACGGATGTGTAAACTCTGCTTCGTAAGCTTTCCAGTGCGGCCAGGAAATGGCGGACAGAGCCCCGCAGGATAAGTGACCGCACGGCGGAGGAGACGACGATGGAATTGCGTGATAGCCGGGCCGTGGCGGAAAGTCTCGCATCTTATACCCGTGACCGGCTCGACGAGAGTGATTTCTTTTCCGCTCTATCCACCGGGGAAGTGCCGCTCGGTCATGTCCGCGAGGTCTTCGGCCAGTACTTCTTGTGGCGCGGCCGGTTCCACCGGTGGCTGGACGCATGCGTCGCCAAGATCGCGCCGTCCGGCGACGCGCCCAGCGCGCCGCGCGTTCCTGGCGAGATGATCGGACGGCTGGCCCAGGAGGTTAAGGCGGGCCAGCGCGAGGTTGCCTCGTCATTCCTCGCGATCCTGGGCGTCGACGACCCTTCGCGCATCGCGGTGCTGCCGGTGACCGACGCGTACGCCGAGTCGTTCCTTCGCTGCTATTGCCCCGCGGACCGCTCGGCCGCCGAGGCGCTGGCCGCCCTGGCCGGGCGCGAGCTCTCCGTGCCGGGCCGGAACGAGATCATCGTGAGCGCGCTGCCCAAGCATTACGGCGTCACGTCGGGAATTGATTTCTTTAGGCCGCGCACTAGCTATGCCATGGAGCATTTCAGGCAACTCTGGCAGGCATTTGCCCGCGACGGCAAGGCCGATTTCCGGCAGCTCTTCGAGGCGGCCCGGCTGGAAATCTGGGAGCACATCACCTTTTGGGATGACGTCTATTCCGCGGTTCTCACGGACGGCCACCCGCTCACGGCCGACTGGGTAATAGCCGAAAATAACTGAAGACAGGGTGAGAAGTGGACGACTTCGGTTACCTGCCCGAGGAGGCGCTTACCTACGGTGACGCCCAGTACGGGAAATATCCCGATGCCACGGCGACGGGACCGGGTGAGTTCTACGTCGGCGGCTGGCCGGCGGATTACCCGCCCCGCCCGGCGAACGGCACGCCATGGCCCCCGCCGGCCGGCGGGGGCGCCATCCGGGGTTACGCGCCCCGGGCCGGCCGGGATGGATACGGATACTCGTCGCCGGTCAGCGGACCCATGCCGAGATACCAGCCGGGCACTCATCCCCCCTACCCGCAGGGCGGCCCGATGCCCGTCTACCGTCCGGATAGCGGCCCGATGCGCGCCTACCGCCCGGAAAGCGGCCCGACGCCCGTCTACCCCCCGGACAGTGGCCCGATGCGCGCCTATCGTCCGGATAGCGGCCCGATGCCCGCCTACCGGGAGCGCGGCCCCGGTCACCGGACCACCGACACCGCCCTGCTGGCGGGACCGCCACGCACCAGCGGGCCGCGCGCCACCGGGCCGAGGGCCGCCGCCGCGCAACGGCCTGCCCGCCGGCCAGGCGGCGACAGCACCGCCCTGGAGTCGCTGCTGTCCATCGGCAAGCGCGTCCCGGCGTGGCTGCCGTTCGGCAGCCGGCTCGTCCTCCTGCCGAGGGACGTGGCGTTTGACGAGGCGGACGGCGAACTGCGCGAGCACCGGGACGTCAACGGCGGATGGCTCCGTCCCGCCGTGTTCGGCGCGATGGACGGGCTGGTCACCAACTCCTCGCTGATCGCGGGGATCGGCGGTGGCGGTGCCGGGCACGGCGCGATCGTGCTGACCGGGGTCGCCGGGCTGATCGCCGGCGCGTTCTCCATGGCCACCGGCGAGTACATCTCGGTCAAGTCGCAGAACGAGCTGACGCAGGCGGAAGTCGAGTTGGAGCGAAAACAGCACGCCCGCGACCCGGAGGGCAAACAGGCCAGGCTGACCGAGGTGTACATGGAGAAGGGAGTCTCGCCTAACCTGGCCGAGGCGGTCGTCAGGCAGATCTCCGCCGACCTGGACCGGGCAGTCGCCACGCACGTGCGGGAGGAGCTTGGCATCGACCCGGATGACCTGCCGTCGCCGCGAACCGCCGCGGTCGCCTCGTTCGCGTCCTTCACCGTGGGCGCGCTCATACCGCTCAGCCCGTTCCTTGCCGGGTATCCCGTGCTCAACGTGGCACTGCTGCTCGCCGGCGCGTCCGCGTTCGCCGGCGGCGCCGCGGTGGCGAACCTGACCGGGCGGTCGCCGCTGCTCGGCGGGCTGCGCCAGTTCACCGCGGCGCTCCTGGCCACGGGCATGGCCTTCCTGATCGGGCACGTGGTGAGCGCGCACGTCGGGTAGGAGGCCAGCGCCGCCCGTCATGCCCGGGTCCCTGGCGGCCGGGCCGCGGTCATCCGGTGCCCACGTAGTGGAAGCCGGGCCTGGGGTGCATCAGGAAGTCATGGTGGGAAATGTTCCACGGCGATGCCCGATGACAAATAAGTAATCAACTCACGACGAGCGCATGGTCCGCCGTCGGCAGCATGATCTCGAAATCGCTGCCTGCTCCGAGGGCGCTGCGCACGGCGACGGACCCGCCGTGCGCCTCGGCCACGGCGCGGACCAGCGCGAGCCCGAGGCCGGTCCCGCGCGATTCCCTGACGCCGCCGCTGGTGCGGAACCGGTCGAAGACGTACGGAAGTTCGCCGGCCGCGATCCCGCTGCCCTTGTCGCTGACCCCGAGCCGGACCTCGCCGGACCCGTTGCCCTCGACGGACAGCGCGATGACGTCACCGGCGGAGGTGAACTTCACCGCGTTCTCAAGCAGCGCGTCCACGGCGAGGCCGAGCTGCTCCGGGTCCGCCGAGACGGTCGCCGCGTCAAGCCGTCCCAGCTCCCAGCGGCGCGCGGCGGTGGGCCGCCAGCGTTCGATGATCTCCGCCGCGAACTCGGCGAGCAGGACGGGCTCGCACCGCAGGAAGTCAGGGTCCTCGGACCCGGCGATGATGAGGAGCCGGTCGCTCAGCCGCCTGAGCCTGGTCATCTCACCGATCACCCGGTGGATGTCCTGCTCTTGCTGGCCGGCCAGGTCCCGGGCGAGCAGTTCAGCGTAGGTGAGGGCGATCGTGATCGGCGTCCGCAGGTGATGCGCCGCGTCTTGCAGGAACCGGCGCTGGGCGGTGAGCAGGCGCGCGTTCTTCTCTCCCATTCGCCGCCGCTCGGCCTCGGCGACGATCCGGCGGTTCGCGTGCCAGACGACGGCGACGAACATGGTCGCGAGCAGCGGCGCGTCCATGATCTCGTCCATCGACCAGGCGTGGTGCAGCACGTTCAGCGCGATGCCGGTCACGGTGGTGATGAGCACGATGCCGATGCCCCACGGCACCGGGTCAGCGGGCCAGATGCGCAGCCAGTACAGCAGCGCGAAGCAGATCGAGATGACGTGGAACGGAACCGTTTCCCGCGACGGCCACAAACCGATCGCGGCCACGTTAAGCACCACGAGGAGCACCCAGGCCACGTCGAGCCTGCCCCGCCCGAGCCGGTGCCAGGGGCGGAGGCGGCCTGGGTTATCCGACCGCGAGCTGATAGCCCTCACCTTTCACCGTGGTAATGAGCTGGTCGCCGAATTTCGACCGCAGCCGCCGCACGCAGACTCCGACGACGTTGGAGCTCGGCCCGGACTCATAGCCCCACACCGACGTGAGCAGCTGCCCCTTGGATACCGACTGGCCGGCGTGCTCCATCAGCTCCCGCAGGACCAGGAACTCAAGCCGGGTGAGCGGCGTCGGCCCGCGGCCGATGTCCGCCTCCATGCGGCCGATGTGCAGCTGCAGGTTCCCGGCCCTGATCACCTGGTCGAGCGGATCGCCGCGCAACTGGTTGCGGACCCGGGCGATGAGCTCGGCGAGCGAGAACGGCTTGGTCAGGTAGTCGCGTGCGCCGAGTTCGAAGCAGTCCACCTTGGACCGCACGTCGGCGAGGCAGGACAGCACGAGCACCGACCGACCTGGCTGTTCGCGCAGCAGTTCCCGCAGCACCGACCGGCCGTCCGCGCCGGGCATGAGCAGGTCGAGTATTACCAGGTCATAGCGCGCGACACGGGCCTGCCTGAGCCCCCCAGGTCCGTCCAGGGCGAGGTCGATCACCAGGCCCTCGGCCGTCAGCGCCCGGCTGACGCCGGTGCGAATCGCCTCTTCGTCGTCAATGAGCAGCACGTGCGGCCGGGTCTCAGTGACGTCTCGCTGATCCGCGCCGCCTGCCGGTTGAGCCGGGCTCACGGTGTACCGGGGAAAGGGCCCATACCTATAACACGTATCAGGGATGCGCCGGTTCACAGCGCCGGTTGACTATCTAGGCAATGCCGGTGATGGCGCTACACAGCAGGCAGAGGTTGAGGGCGGTAATGATGATCGTGGTCAGGAGCATCAGGCTGTTAGTGAGCCGCCGGTTGACCATATCGGTCATGACCGCGGGGTCGCGGCTGACGAGCAGGAGCGGAATGAGGGCGAACGGGATTCCGAAGGACAGGACTATCTGGGAGTAGACCAGTGCCTGGCTGGGATTGACCGCCAGGGCCAGGACGATCAGCGAGGGCAGCATCGTCACTACGCGGCGGGCCACCAGGGGAACGCGCCAGTTCATGAAGCCCGCCATGATGACCTGCCCGGCATAGGTCCCGACGCTGGAAGACGACAACCCTGAGGCCATCAGGGCTACGGCGAAGGCTAGGGCCGCGCCTGCGCCCGCAAGGATCCTCAGGTTGCTGTGAACGGCGCCGAGGTCACTAAGGCCGGTCAGTCCGGGCTTGTGGAATAGCGCCGCGGCGATGCAGAGCATGGCGAGGTTCACCAGCCCCGCGCAGCCCAGGCCGACGATGCAGTCCCACTTGTTTCCGGTGAGGAGCCTGCGTCGCTGCTTTTGGCCGGTTGCCTGGTCCCGGTTTTTCTGCAGTGCCGAGTGCAGGTAGACAACGTGCGGCATGACGGTCGCGCCGATGATGCCGACGGCCAGGCTCAGGGTGCCGGCGCCGTTCAGGCGCGGTACGAGGCCGACGGCGAGCTGCCCGTAGTGCTCATCGCCAGCGACGAGGAAAAGATAGGCGAAGCCCGCGCCGACCAGCATGAGCAGTGCGATGATCGCCAGCTCGAAACGGCGGCGGTGCCGCTGCTCGAGCGCCAGGATTACGAATGCGACGACGGCGGTGATCAGTCCCGCCGACAGCAGCGGCACGCGGAACACCAGGTTAAGCCCGACAGCCGCCCCGACGAACTCCGCGAGGTCGGTCGCCATCGCGACGGCCTCCGCCTGCATCCACAGCAGCACGTTCGCCCGCCGTCCGAACCGGTCCCGGCACAGCTCGGGGAGGGTCCGGCCCGTCGCCAGCCCGACTTTGGCGGCTAGGTACTGGACCAGCACGGCCATCAGGCTGGCCATCACGACGACCCACGCCAGGGCGTAGCCATAGGCAGCGCCGCCAGCGAAGTTCGTCGCGAAGTTACCCGGGTCGACGTAGGCGACCGAAACCACGAACGCGGGGCCGAGCAGCCTCAGCGCGGTCCGGTAGCGGCGCATGGCCCGTGTCGTTGGCAACCTGATGCGCTCGCGGGCCCCGCCCGGCACAGCGGTCACCGCCAAGGCCGAAGGTGAATCCTGGGCGCTCCCCGCCCATTCCACCGAAACATCCTCGCTTATCGAGTCGGAAATCGCCGGCCCGGCAGTGACCGCAACGCGAAAATTACCGTCTGAGTCGTACTCTCCGGCGATCTTCGGGCTGGGCATGGTGCGAGGAAGCCGGAGCATGATGTGGTGATTTCCCGGCGGTCAACCGCCAGAAACCTCCGGCACTGATACCGGCTCGGGCAAGGAGGAGTTACTTAGCGGACATAGCGGAAAGAATGGTTTGACGGAATATCGGGGATCTGGCCCGTCATGGCTGTTGACGGCATTGTACGGGCCAGATTGCGGGCCGTGGCCCAACTTGACCGGATCGCGGCTCAATTATCAGGAGACGCGCTGCGTTTTTGTTTCCAGGACAAGGAGGATAAGAAGCAGATTGCTTATCCAAGCAACGGTTGCGACGGTGTGTCTCCGAGCTATTGTCACCGCCGCGCAGGGGAACGGGGAATCATGGACGTAAACAGTAATGGGCTCCCAGCGGAGAATGGGAAGACGAACGGCACTCAGTGGCGTCTCCTGGATCATGAATTCGTGACCAACGCCAGCGGCAGGAGTGCGGAGAATCCAGCCGACCGCCGCCGGTTCATGCGCCGCGCCGGCCTGGCGGCCTTGGCGTGGCGGCCGCGGGGGCCCTGGTCGGCGCCGGCCCGGGCATAGCGTCGGCCGCCACGATGCTCACGAGCTCCCGGCCAGAAGGACGGACCAGGCTCGGCCCGGCAGCGGGCCCAGGACGCGATCCCGGTGCGCCGGAAGGTGCCCGGTTAGCGGTCGGCGAGCAGCCGTCCGCGGCTCACCAGGCGGGAGCGCCGAAGACGCCCCGGTATTGCGGGCGTGGGCGCTGCGGCTTGCCTTTCTTACCTGAGCCCTGGTGCTCCTTGAGCACCTCGGTCGCGTGCTTGGCGATCTCGGCGAGCTCGGCCTGCAGCTTGCGGACCTCGCGGGCCCCCCAGATGGGCGAGCTGAACCGGTGATGAGTGATCGCGGTCACCATCAGGAACCGCGCGTCGGCCGGGTTGACCTTCTCCTCCAGCCAGTCGGCTCGCTCCATGTCCTCTCCTCAAATGTCATGCCATAGCCAGCGGCGGCGCCGAGCGCCGCGCTGGGACGTCGCTATCCGGAAAACGCGCGATCCTGGCGGGGCGGTTCATTCCGCGCCGTCAGGGAAGTTTGCCTGTGGCGTGACATTGCCCTCGGACCCCGTCATCGGCGGGCAGCGTCTATCACGAAAGAATAACGCAGACTTTCGGCTAGCACATTCCTCATGTGGGTAAATGACTGTCTCTGGGGGGAGACGGGCAGCCGGGAAGAGTTCGCGATGACCCCCGGCCTCCTCGAGTCCTACCTCTGGTGGCGGGCCCGCTGGGTGGCGGGCCCGCTGAATGACCAGGCCGTTAGCGGGAGATGCCCTCGCGGGACATCAGCGCGGCGCCGACCCGGCGCGCCACGCGCGGCGCGACGAGCACCCCGATGACCGCCACCGCCAGCCAGATGCCGGCCACGATGGGGAACCAGGCCCCGTCGCTGCTCGGGTACGGGTACACGTTCCGGTAGATCGTGTAGCCGAGCACCACGATTCCGGCGATGGGGATAATCACCTGCCACATCGGCACCGAAGGCATCTTCCGCTTCACGAACACCAGCAGCGTCATCCCGATGACCGCGAGCACGTAGACGACGAGCAGGATCAGCGTGCCGATCGTCCCGGACCAGAAGAACGCGTTGTGCGCCACCGACGAGGGCTGCGTCGATACCGCGACGTACACGACGTAGACGATAACGGCCATGACCGTCACGACGCCGGTCGCGACGGCCGGGGTGCCCCACGAGCGGTGCGCGGCGCCGGCGCCGCGCTCGCCGAAGGAGTCGCGCGACATCGCGTAGATCATCCGCGCCGCGGCGACCGTGCACGCCAGGCAGCAGCCGAACGCGGAGATCGTCGTCCCCGCGGTGATCAGGTCGCCGACCCAGGAGCCGATGTAGGACGTGCCGAGGTCGCCGAGCAGCGACCCCGACGACGCGAACGCGGTGAGCCCCTTGGCCGAGGTGCCGAAGCCCATCACCTCCACGGCGGTGACGACCACGAAGTAGATGCCGCCGAAGATCGCCACGCCAAGGATGGCCCGCGGGATGTCCCGCCTCGGGTTGTGCGCCTCCTCACCGAGCGTGGCGGACGCCTCGAACCCAGCGAACGACAGGAACCCGAACACCACGCCGAGGAACAGGGCCGACGTCGACGCCGAGGGATCAAGGCTGAACACCGACCAGGTGAACGTCGACCCGCCGGGCGCGGAGTGCGACAGCAGCTTGACGAGCACCACCACGGTCACGACGAGGATCAGCGCGACCGTGCACACCTCGACGATCAGCAGCACGTTGGTGCCGCCGCGGGCCGGTATCGCGGCAAGCAGCAGCGCGAGCGCCAGCGCCACGCCGACGAACAGGATCGGCGCCCAGGACGGCTGGTTCTTCCAGATGCCGAGCGAGTCAAGCAGCTGGGCGGCGAATATGCCTGCCGCGCCCGCCGTGGTCACCGCGTAGAACACGTAGGTCCCGGCGAGCCCCCAGCCCGCGACCACTCCCGTCCGCGGCCCGAGCGTCGCGCCGACGAACGCGTACACCGACCCGGAGTGCTGGTAGTACTGGCACAGCCGGACGAAGGTGTAGGCGACGAGCAGCACGCCGACCGCCGCGATCAGGAACGCCAGCGGTACCGCCCGCCCCGCCCCCGCCGCGCCCTGCGGGTTGATGTTGGCCGCCATGGACGGCGCCATGAGCGCGAGCGAGAGGCCAACCGCCTGCCAGACGGACAGGGACCGCCGCAGGCCCGGGGTGGTCGCCGACTTCTGGGCCGGAGTCGTTGCCATGGTCGCCTCTCAGTCGCCTCCGCGAAGCATGATCATTAGCAGCAGTCTGCGCGACAAATCCCGATAGCGGAAGGGGGAAATGTGACCGCAGTCACCCTTTAACGCCAAAGTCGCAACCAGTGCTCTCCCGAACGAAAGCGTGCTCCGCGTCTCCACCCCGACTGGGCCACGGGGATGGCGGCGCGGCGCGGCGGCTCGTTCCGATCAGGGATTTGCGGGCTCGTCCAGGACGGCGACCTCCTTGCCCGCCGCGTTGCGGAAGACCGGCGTGGAAGGTCCGCGCAACCTCGGCTATCTCCATCGCTCGCGCCTGGAGCGCGTCGCGCACCCGTTCTTCCAGGTCCGTCATCGTCCCTCCTCCAGGGCCCGGCCGAGGGCCGCGAGGCCCCGGCTCACCGCCGACTTGACCGTTCCGGCAGCGATCTCGTCGAGGATCCTCACGCTGATAAGACACCTGGCGGCCGCGCAGGTTGCCCGGGCACATTCTGTGGTGTCCCGGTGTTAATTAAGGTGACGTGTTTTCACGGTGGTGGCACCATCGAGGAAACGCCCTGAATACGGAGGACGATGACGACTGCTTACGGCGCCCGTGGTTACGAGCCGAGCACCGAGATGGACGCCGCAACGGGGGAGCTTGACCTCGAGGACCGGCACGCGCTGCGCCGCGTGGCGGG
>Ga0181525_10004062_pt1 | contig 11348 bp, 8 predicted proteins | sample PEATcosm2014_Bin_48_FD_121100 | JGI IMG/M metagenome (GOLD analysis project Ga0181525, IMG submission 121100) | Peatland microbial communities from MTU Mesocosm Facility, Houghton, MI, USA - PEATcosm2014_Bin06_10_metaG | ecosystem: Environmental > Terrestrial > Soil > Wetlands > Peat | place... | reverse complement strand
GCGGCCGTTGGTTGCGCAGGCAATCGAGGCCAATCGGGGATTCGCCGAAGGCTATGGCGTGCGAGTCCGGCTTGAAGACGCGGATACCGCCGCTGACGTGCGAGCCGACCCGGATCGGCTGCTCCAGGTTGTCACCAATTTGCTTTCGAACGCAATCAAGTTTTCTCCGGCGGATCGTGAAGTCGTGGTCGCGGTCGAGAAAGGACCCGACATGGTTCGGCTTACGGTGCGCGACCACGGTCCGGGCATTCCGCTTGACTTCAGGCCGCTCATTTTCGAGAAATTCGCGCAGGCCGATGCCGGAGACGCGCGGCAGAAGGGCGGCACCGGCCTTGGGCTGAGCATCGTGAAGCAGATCGTCGATCGGCTCGGCGGCGAAGTAGGCTTTGCCGATGCCCCCGCCGGGGGAACGATCTTTCACGTCGAGCTACCCTGTTGGGATCACGTCGCCGGCCTTGCCATCGACCGCGACGCGAAACCGGGTGCGCCGCGCTTGCTACTTTGCGAAGACGATCTCGATACGGCGCTCACGCTGCGCGAGCAACTGAGGCAAGTCAGTTTTGCCACGGATTTCGCCTATTCGGTAGGCGACGCGCTCACGCGCGCGGCGGCAACGCAGTATCACGCGATCTTGGTGGATATCCATCTGCCGGACGGCGACGGCGTAAGTCTGATCGTACGATTGCGCGAGATGCCGCAATATCACGACACGCCGATCGTCGTTGTGTCCGGCGATACCAGCCGCGGGCGCGATGATTCGAGATCATCCAAGCTCAATGTACTGGACTGGCTGAACAAGCCGGTAGACTTCGACCGCCTGGTGCGGCTGCTTGCCAAGCCCATCGTGCAAAAGGCGAACAGACGTCCGCGAATTCTTCATGTCGACGAAGACAATGCCGTCGCCCGCGCGCTCAGCGATATTGGCGATGTCGTCACGGTTAATTCGCTCGAGGAAGCGCTGCTGGCGCTGAAGGCCAGCGACTTCGATCTTGCGGTGCTCGACGTGGCGCTCGTCAAGGGAGCTGGTCCCGAGCTGCTGCCCGAGCTGCGCGACAGCAGCGGTGATCTGATCCCCGTCGTCGTTTTTTCCGCCGACGGCGCGCACTTGGCGGCTGACGCACAGGCGCAAGCGGCGTTGGCGAAGTCGCACACATCAATCGATAGCCTGGTGGCAACGGTGCGCGATCGCTTGGCGTCTCGGCCAGCGAATGTATCAAAGGAGGTCGTATGACCGATATTCGCATTCTGCTCGTGGACGACGAACCGGACATCCGCGAGGTCGTGGACGTATCGCTCGGTCTGGACCGGGAATTTGCCACGCGGGCTTGCGCCTCCGGCGCAGATGCGCTGGTGACGGCCGCCGAGTGGTCGCCTTCACTGATCCTGCTCGATGTCATGATGCCGCTTATGGACGGTCCGACGACACTCGCCAACCTGCGCAAGAATCCGCGGACTGCCCACATCCCGGTGGTGTTTCTGACCGCCCGGACGCAGGCCAGCGAGGTCGAGCAATACATTTCGCTTGGCGCGCAAGGGGTGCTGTCCAAGCCATTCGATCCGATGACGCTTGCGGCCTCGGTGCGGAGCTACCTGCCGCCGGCGACCGCCAGCCATGCCCCTTGATGCGAACATTCAAATTTCGTGCGCCCTCAAGATGTGACGGCTCAAATTCCCGCTCGAAGCGTTGATAATCCCGCAGCCCGGTCACCGCGCAATAACCAGAACAACGAAGAACCTGCTCGAATAAGTACAAACACGTAAGGCCACCGCGTCGCTTCGGGCGTTAATACGTCAGCCAATGACTTTGCGAGCGACCAACAATGGAAAAGCGAAGCGCCCCCCGACATAAGTGCTTTTTGCGAGCCTTCGTATATTTCGAAGGCCGCGGCACCGCCGTCGACTGCGTCGTACGCGATATTTCCGACATCGGTGCCCGGTTGCAATTCGATAAACCGTTAGTTTTGAAAGAGCTGCTTGATTTGCACATCCCGATCAAGGGACAGAGTTTTCACGCGGAGCAGCGGTGGCACAACGGCGACGAGATAGGCGTCGCCTTCTGCGCAGCCGCAAAGACAAACGCCAAAGATACTGGAGCCGATAGGCGAGTGGAGCGACTTAAAACAGAAATTGGCGAGCTGAAGAAAGCGATAAAGCATCTACAGAAAAACGATCAAAAAACGAAAGAAATATAAGAGCAGCGTGTCGTCGAGGCTTGACGCCTCAGATTAGTAATCGCGCGATACCGCTCGTCGGACGCGCGCAGGAGCGGTATCGTTGTGAGCGCGCAATGACGACCAGGTTTCTGACAAATCGCGCGGTACAATTCGCGTTTGGGTCTGCCATCGCGATTCTGCTCGTCGTGGGCGGTCTGTCCTATCGCAGCATCATCGTTACGAGTGGAAACAATTACTGGGTGCAGCACACCCACGAAGTTCTGGAAAATCTCGATGAAATGCAATTCGCAATGGAGACGATCACGTCGAGCGTCCGCGGGTTTCTGCTGGTTAAGGACGAAACCTACCTTGATCGCTACCGTGCCGCCAGATTAAGTCTGGAGCGGTATACGGCGGCCGTCCGCGACTTAACCGCAGATAACCCCGTGCAGCAGCGCAGGATTCAAGACCTCGAACGGCTGGCCACCCAGAGGTTGGAGCTCGCGAACAAAAACATCGATTTGATCCGAAATCATCAGCCTCTGCCTGAAGTGACGATAAGCCGGGCCGGGCCTGGCCTGCAGATCATGGTCGATTATCAAGCGATCGTTAGCCAGATGCAGGACGAAGAGCACCGATTGTTGGTGCTTCGCGATGCGGACACTGAGCGGAGCACAAGTCGGACGGAAATTATTCTGATCCTTGGAACCGTTCTGGGTCTGCTGATCACGATGGCCGCCGGTTGGATCGTCCGGCGCGACAGTTCGAGGCGCGAGATTGCGGAGAAAGCGCTGCGGGAAAGCGAACGCAAATATCGGACGCTAATCGAGGGCATCAAGGGCTATGCCATCTATATGCTGGGTCCGAAGGGTGAGATTCGCACCTGGAATCCGGGTGCGGAGAATATGTCGGGTTGCACATACGGGGAGGTCGCCGGTCAAAATTTCTCTCGTTTCTTTCTTGCAGAGGACATCAAGCGAGGCAGGCCGCAGGAGATGCTTCGGATAGCCGCCGCAAACGGCCAATACGAAGAACAGGGCATGCGGGTGCGCAAGGACGGCACGCGTTTCCAGGTCCGTGCCACCTTCACGGCGTCGCGCGATCCGGCCGGAAATCTGCGCGGGTTTTCAGTCATCAGTCGCGATCTCACCGAGAACAAGGAGTCGGACACCAAGTACCGCGGGCTGCTGGAGGCGGCTCCGGACGCGATGGTGGTTGTGAACCAGGGCGGGGAAATCGTCCTGCTGAATGTTCAGGCGGAAAAGCAGTTCGGCTACCGCCGCGACGAACTTCTTGGCCAAAAGGTCACCAACATCATTCCGGTGGGCTTCGCGGAACGGCTTATTGCGGACGATCTTCGGTCCACGGAAGACGCCTTGGCGCAGCACATCGGGACCGGGATTGAGCTGATTGGGTTGCGGAAGGACGGCGGCGAGTTTCCGATCGAGATCATGCTGAGCCCGCTGGAAAGCGCCGAAGGTATTTTGGTGACGGCCGCAATTCGCAACATCAGCGTGCGCAAGGCCGCAGAAACACATCTGTCGCAGATGGAGGGCCGCTACCGCGGGCTACTGGAAGCGGCCCCAGACGCGATGGTGGTTGTGAACCAGGGCGGCGAGATCGTCCTGTTGAACGTTCAGGCGGAAAAACAGTTCGGCTATCACCGCGACGAGCTTCTGGGTCAGAAGGTCACGAACATCATTCCGGTGGGCTTTGCGGAACGGTTGATCGCGGACGACCTGCGGTCCACGGAAGACGCCTCGGCGCAGCAGATCGGGACCGGAATAGAACTCATTGGCCTGCAAAAAGACGGCGGCGAGTTTCCGATCGAGATCATGTTGAGCCCGTTGAAAAGCGCCGAAGGGACCTTGGTGACGGCGGCGATCCGCAATATCAGCGTGCGCAAGGCCGCGGAAACGCATCTGGCGCAGATGGAGGGCCGCTACCGCGGGCTCTTGGAGGCAGCTCCGGACGCGATGGTGGTGGTGAACCAGGGCGGCGAGATCGTTCTGTTAAATGTTCAGGCCGAGAAGCAATTCGGATATCGCCGCGACGAACTCCTTGGCCAGAAAGTCACGAACATCATTCCGGTCGGCTTCGCGGAACGGCTGATCGCGGACGATCTGCGCTCCGCAGAAGACGCATCGGCCCAGCAGATCGGGACCGGGATCGAGCTAATTGCGCAGCGGAAGGATGGCACCGAGTTTCCGATTGAGTTGATGTTGAGCCCGCTGCGAAACGCGGAAGGCATTCTGGTAACGGCGGCAATCCGCGATATCAGTGTGCGCAAGAAAGCTGCCGTCGTTCTTCTGGAGAAGGTGGAGGAATTGAACCGCTCGAATGAAGAACTGGGGCAGTTTGCCTACATTGCTTCGCACGATTTGCAGGAACCGCTGCGGATGGTGGCCAGTTACACGCAGCTATTGTCCAGACGGTACAAGGGAAAGCTGGACTCCGATGCCGATGAGTTCATCGCGTATGCCGTCGACGGCGCCAGTCGGATGCAACGTTTGATCCAGGACCTGCTGGCCTATTCCCGCGTCGGGACAAAAGGACAAGATCTGGTCGAAACCTCGAGCGGGGCCGCATTGGAGCAAGCGCTGGTCAATCTCCGCGGCGCCATCGAGGAAAGCAGTGCAGTGGTCACGCACGATCCCTTGCCCGCGGTTCTGGCCGACGAGATGCAACTGGTGCAGTTGTTTCAGAACCTGGTCGGCAATGCCATCAAGTACCAAAGACCCGGAATTCCCCGCGTCCACATTTCCGTGGCCAAGAACGGCGGAAGGAAATGGGACTTTGCGGTGAAGGACAACGGACTCGGGATAGATCCGCAGTACTTCGAAAGAATTTTCGGCATGTTTCAGCGGCTGCACAAGCGCGACGAGTTCGCCGGCACCGGCATCGGATTGGCGATCTGCAAGAAGATCGTCGAGCGGCACGGCGGCAATATCTCGGTTGAATCGCAACCCGGGCAGGGCTCCACGTTTCGCTTTGCTCTATCGGAACGGACGGTGAAGCTATGAATATCAACAAAGCAGCTATGCCTTTGCAGATTCTATTGGTCGAGGACAGTCCCGGTGACGTCCGATTGACTCAGGAAGCTTTTCGCGAAGCCGGTACGCGCATTGACCTGCACGTGGCCGTCGACGGCGTCGCGGCGATGAGCTTCCTAAGACGACAGGGGGACCATGGCCAAGCCCCGCGCCCCGACTTTATCCTGCTGGATTTGAACCTTCCCAAGATGGATGGCCGCGAAGTTCTGGCTCACATCAAGGAGGACACCAGCCTCAAGACAATTCCAACAATCATCCTGACCACGTCTGAGGCGGAAGGTGACATTTTGAAAAGCTATCAGCTTCAGGCGAACTGTTACCTCAACAAGCCCGTTCAGCTGGAGGCGTTCGAGTCCGTCGTGAAGACCGTCAACGACTTCTGGCTGACAATGGCCAAATTGCCGCCGCGGGCGAATGGCGGATGAACCGGAAAATCAGCCGTAAAATGCCAAAGGTAAGACGAACGGTAAGAATATGACCAAGGAAGTGCTCCTGATTGAAGACAGTCCCGGTGACGTCCGGTTGACGCGGGAAGCCTTCCGCGACGTAGGCATGTTGGTCCGTTTGCACGTCGCTAACGACGGTGTCGATGCCATGGCCTTTCTCAAGCGCGAGGGCGCCCACGCCGACGCGCCGCGCCCGGATTTTATCCTGCTGGATCTGAACCTGCCGAAAATGGATGGCCGTGAGGTCCTGGCGCGCATCAAGAAGGACGAAAGCTTAAAGACGATCCCGACGGTCATCCTGACGACGTCTGCGGCGGAATCGGATGTCGCAAACAGCTATCAACTCCAAGCCAATTGCTACCTCACCAAGCCCGTACAATTGGACGAGTTCGAAGCCCTCGTGAAAAACATCAGTGATTTCTGGCTGAGAAAAGTCAAACTACCACAGCAGCCGCAAGGCTGACGAACGGGAAAAGCGCCGGTCGGCACGGCGGCAGCAACTTGGTCATGTCAAGAGTCACGCCCGTCTTTACCCGACACGTCAATTTCACAGGAACTAAATCATGAATGTCATCGGCGAGAGGGAAAAGACGATGGAGGTTCTCTTGGTCGAAGACAATCCGGGCGATGCCAGGTTGGCGCGGGAAGCATTCCTCGACGTCAACAAGTTCATCCGTATGCACTTGGCTTCCGACGGTCTGGAGGCGATGGCATTTCTGGAGCGGCAGGGTGCCCACAGCCACGCTCTGCGGCCGGATCTCATCTTGCTGGACCTGAATCTCCCGAAAATGGACGGCCGCGAGGTTCTTGCGCGTATCAAAGGGCACGAAAGCCTTAAAATGATTCCGACGATCGTTTTGAGTAGTTCCGAAACCGACGCGGATGTTTTGATAAGCTATCAACTTCAGGCCAATTGCTACCTTAGGAAACCTGCGCAGTGGGATGCATTCAATGACCTCGTAAAGAGCATCAATAATTTCTGGCTGACCAGGGTCAAGTTGCCGCAACAGATGCCCAGCGGATGACCGCAAAATCCATCAATTCGGTCCTTCTGGTCGAAGATAATCCAGGAGACGCCCGTCTGCTGCGTGAAATGTTCGACGAGCAGGGCTCGCGCGATACTGCGTTGACGATCGTGTCGTCGATGGGCGAGGCCGAGAAGTATCTTGTCGAGCATACGGCTGACATCATTCTGCTTGACCTCGGACTACCCGATGTCCAAGGACTGGAGGTCGTACGGCGGGCCCGCATCGCCGCGCCGCGTGTTCCCTTGGTTGTGCTGACCGGGTTGGACGACGAGACCCTCGCCGCGCAGGCGCTGCAAGAAGGCGCACAAGACTATCTCGTCAAAAGCCAAATCGACACCTACGGCACTACGCGCGGGCTGGTGCGCGCGTTACGCTACTCCATCGAGCGCAAGATTCTGGAAGACGCGCTGTTCGTGGAAAAGGAACGCGCCCAAGTCACGCTCAACAGCATCGGTGACGCCGTTGCCTGCACGGACGTGTCGGGAAACCTCACCTTCCTCAATCTCGTTGCGGAGAAACTGACCGGCTGGTCGTGGCAGGAGGCAGCCGGCCGGCCGATGGCGGAAGTTTTCCAAATCCTTGACACCACGAATCGCGAAATTATTCCGAATCCGATGGATCGGGCGGTTCGGGGAGACGAAACCGTGCATCTGCCGGCGAACTCTATCCTGGTCCGGCGCGACGGATTTGAAATCCCGATCGAAGACTCCGTTGCCCCCATTCACGACGGCGAAGGGAAGACTGCGGGAGCGGTCATCGTCTTCCGCGACGTGAGCATGGCCCGGGCGTTGGCCCTGCAAATCACCCATTCGGCCGAGCACGATTTTCTGACGGGTTTGCCCAATCGGATGCTTCTGAACGACCGTATCAGCCAGGCGATCACTCTGGCGCCGCGTCACATGAAACACGTCGCGGTGCTGTTTTTGGATTTGGACAGCTTTAAACACATCAACGATTCGCTGGGACATCTGACCGGCGACAAGCTCCTTCAATCCATCGCCGAGCGCCTTGTGCAGTGCGTTCGTGCCTCGGACACGGTCAGCCGCCAAGGCGGCGACGAATTCGTCGTGTTGCTCTCGGAAGTCGCACAATCGGAAGATGCCGCCCTTACAGCGAGAAGAATGCTCCAGGCGGTGGCGCACCCTCATTCCATCGAGCAGCACGATCTTCACATAACCACGAGCATTGGCGTGAGCGTCTACCCCGAAGATGGCCTGGACGCGGACACGCTCATCAAGAATGCCGACACCGCGATGTACCAGGCTAAGGAAAATGGGCGGCAGAGTTTTCAATTTTTTAAACCGGCGATGAACGCTCGGGCCGTGGAACGGCAGTCCATCGAGGAAGGGCTGCGACGCGCTCTGGAGCGGCGGGAATTCGCGGTGCACTACCAGCCGAAGGTAAATCTGACGACGGGAGCGATTACCGGGGCGGAAGCACTGCTGCGCTGGATACATCCCATGCGAGGACCGGTCTCGCCGGCGGACTTTATCCCGGTCGCTGAAGACTGCGGCCTCATTCTGCCGATCGGCGCCTGGGTGCTTCGTGAAGCGTGCGCGCAAGCCCAAGCCTGGAGGGATGCAGGCCTGCCCGCAATCACCATGGCCGTCAACGTCTCCGCGATCGAGTTTCGAGCCGAAAAGTTTCTGAATGGTCTGTTTGCGATCGTGCGCGAAACGAGCCTCGACCCGAAATTGCTCGAGTTGGAGTTGACCGAGAGCGTTCTGATGAAGCACGCGGCGTCCACCGCTTCCATCCTTCAGACCTTGAGAGAAAGCGGGATACGGGTGGCGATCGATGACTTTGGCACGGGTTATTCGAGCCTGAGCTATCTGCGAAAGTTTCCCGTCGATGCCGTCAAGATCGACCAGTCTTTCATCCGTCAGATCAGCACCGCCGGCGACGATACGACCATTGTGAAAGCGGTAATCGGCATGGCCCACGGTCTCAAGCTGCGGGTCACTGCGGAGGGCGTGGAGACACTCGAGGAGGTCGCTTTTCTTCGGGCCTACCGATGTGAAGAAGCCCAAGGTTACTATTTCAGCCGGCCGGTGCTTCCGCAGCAGTTCGCGATGTTGCTGAAAGACGGCCTGCCAACGTCCGGCGCTGTCGTTCACCGCTCGCCCATGATGTCGGCCGTGGGCGGATAGCGGTGAAGCATGACATCGATCAAAACAGTTCTCCTCGTCGAAGATAACCCCGGAGACGCCCGATTGCTCCGCGAGATGTTGAACGAGAAGAACTCGCTCAACGCTCAATTGACCGTGCTGGAGTCCATGACTGCGGCCGAGACGCATCTTGCGAAGCACGCGGTCAACATTATTCTGCTCGACCTCGGGCTGCCGGACGCTCAAGGACTGGACGCGGTACGGCGCGCCCGCGCCGCCGCGCCCGGCGTTCCCGTGGTGGTGCTGACTGGCTTGGACGACGAGTCGCTGGCGGTGCAAGCCCTGCAACTGGGCGCACAAGATTATCTCATCAAGGGCCAAATCGAAACGCGCGGGCTGCTGCGGGCGCTGCGCTACGCTATCGAGCGCAAGGCGATGGAAAGCCTGGCCTTGGCGATGGCGCGGCAGGTGGCTCATTCGGCCGAACACGACTTTCTTACTGGGTTGCCCAACCGGCTGCTCCTAAACGACCGTATCGGTCGGGCGATCGCCTTAGCGGCCCGTTACAAGAAAAAAGTCGCGGTGCTATTTTTGGATTTGGATGGATTCAAACATATCAACGATTCGCTGGGTCATCCGATCGGCGACAAGCTGCTTCAATCCGTCGCCAAGCGCTTGGTGGATTGCATACGCGGGTCGGATTCAGTGAGCCGGCAGGGCGGCGATGAATTCGTCGTATTGCTTTTAGAACTCGACCAAGCGGAGGATGCGGCCATTACCGCGAGGAGAATATTGGAGGCGGTGGCGCAGCCTTATTCCTTCGATCTGCACGATCTTCACGTCACCGCCAGCATCGGCGTGAGTGTCTATCCCGATGACGGCCTGGATGCGGAGACGCTCATCAAGAATGCGGACACCGCGATGTACCAGGCCAAGGAAGATGGTCGCCGGAGCTTTCAGTTTTTCAAGCCGGCGATGAATGTCCGGGCCGTGGAGCGCCAATTCATTGAGGAAGGTCTACGGCGGGCCTTGGAACGGCGCGAGTTCGCGCTGCATTATCAGCCGAAGGTCAACGTGACGACAGGAGCGATTACCGGGGCGGAGGCGCTGCTGCGCTGGACGCATCCCACCCGAGGACCGGTGTCGCCGGCGGACTTTATTCCGGTCGCCGAAGACTGCGGCCTCATTCTGCCGATCGGCGCCTGGGTGCTTCGTGAGGCGTGCGCGCAAGCCCGAGCCTGGAGGAATGCGGGCCTGCTGCTAACCAGCATGGCCGTCAACGTCTCCGCGATCGAGTTTCGGCACAAGAACTTTCTCGAGGGCCTGTTCGCAATACTCGCCGAGACCGGCGTCGATCCGGGATTTCTCGAACTGGAATTGACCGAGAGTGTTCTCATGAAGCAAGCCGCCTCCACGGCGGTCATCCTCCAGACGCTGCGGAAGAGAGGTGTAAGGGTGGCGATCGATGACTTCGGCACGGGGTATTCGAGCTTGAGCTACTTGCGGAAGTTTCCCGTCGACGCCGTCAAAATCGACCAGTCGTTCATCCGCCAGATCAGCACCGCCGGCGACGATACGACCATTGTTAAAGCGGTGATCGGCATGGCCCGGGGTCTCAAGCTGCGGGTCATCGCGGAAGGCGTGGAAACGCGGGAGGAACTGGCATTTCTTCGGGCCTACCAGTGCGACGAAGCGCAAGGTTATTATTTCAGCCGGCCGGTGCCTCCCGCGCAGTTCGCGATGTTGCTGAAAAACGGGCTGCCGGAGTCCGGCATCGTCGTTCACCGGTCGCCCGTGATGGCGATCGCGGATGCAAGCTAGACAGCGATCAGCCGAGCTGTCGGACCAGTCCGCTGGCTAAGCGCCTCAACTTCGCGCTTGCCTCGGAAAGTTGTCCCAATGCCGCTTTCTGATCACTGCGATTGATGGCCGTCGCGCACGCCTCCAATTCGGTGTGCACCACGCGCCGAATAGCTCCTGCGGTTTGCTCGTTGCTCAAGGGTCACCTTCAAGTTAGAGCTCGTGCCGACGACGAATCCTAGCGCCGGGAGGATTAAGAGGTCGGCATGTAAGCCGTTCAAATTGGTCCGGTAACGGACCAAGGTGCGGAATCGACTTCTTTTATACGGTCAAAAGTATCAAACGCGGCTGCGCGGAAGGCGGATTAGAAGCCGAATACGGAGTGCTATGAAAATGGCGGAAGGGGTGTCCGCCCCGAACCAGTGATTTCTTAGGTATTTCAATATATTATTAGGTCGGCCTTTGCGTACCCACAAAATCACCAGCGAGTGTGCGATGAGCAGACCGGCAGGGCGCCTTCACCTAGCTCAGCGGCGCACTGCCGACGATCTAAACAAAAATGCGTTGAACTTCATCGCCGGGGTGGCTGCTTTGCGCCCGAAAGCGGACATCGCTCGGCGTCATCTCAATGTCCGTTAAGGGCCATGTGTGGACGGCTCCGAGTTGGCAAGGGATTTCTTCACGTATGCAGCATTGGTCGGTGCAGCCATGTGTTCGGCCTTTGAATGCGGTTCACATGACCGCTGGCCATAATGCTCTC
>Ga0181525_10004060_pt1 | contig 11355 bp, 7 predicted proteins | sample PEATcosm2014_Bin_48_FD_121100 | JGI IMG/M metagenome (GOLD analysis project Ga0181525, IMG submission 121100) | Peatland microbial communities from MTU Mesocosm Facility, Houghton, MI, USA - PEATcosm2014_Bin06_10_metaG | ecosystem: Environmental > Terrestrial > Soil > Wetlands > Peat | place... | reverse complement strand
CTCTTCCGGATCGCAGCCGAAATCCGCGGCCAGCCTTTGCCGCACCGTTTCCACCTCCGGCTCCAGTACCGCCCACATGGTGCGCGCCGGCGCGATGTTGCTGAACTCCAACGAGCGCCGCATAGACTCCTGCACCACGCGCGGCGACGGGCTGACGCCGCCGTTGTTCAAGTTGATGATGTTCCGGTCCAGCGTGAAGGCGGATTGAATCTCGCGCCAGAAATCCTCGTCGCGCGCCAGATCGTCGGCGGCGCGATTGTTCCCCACCGTGGCGGCGAGAACGCGATGGCTGGAATCGGGACGGAGCAGGGCGAGTGCGCCCGCGGTCCTCAGAAAGTGACGGCGCTCCATGGAACCTCCCTTTTACGCGGCCGTCTGGCCGTGTTGCCTATTGTACCGGAACGCGGGCGGAAGTGGTGGGTTTACCGAGCAGCGACCGTGAGGGAGCGGTCATTTGCCAATCGGAACCCAGTCCTGCCCGTCGAACTGTATCAGGAACAACTGCTTGATCGGCTGATAATCGGTGGCGCTGGTCGTAATCCTGATGCCTGGGCGAAGCATCCCCAACTCCAGATCCAGGCTGGCGGCCTGTTTCATAACATTAGCCCGCGTCAGATCGTTGCCGCACTTCTTCAGCACTTCCACCATCGTCTGCGCCACTTCGTAGCCATACACATAATTTGCGTCCCGCAGACTTGCGCCGGGATTGTACTTTGCCATCCACGCCAGAAACGCGCGAACCGCCGGATCTTCTCTCGCTTCCGGCTTGAGCCACCCTTTGGAACGCGCATTCGTAATGATTCCAGCCGCCTTCTTCAGCCCGGCCGGCTCCAGGAAAGCAGCCACGGAAAGCGAAGCGTTGGGGATGAACTGCAGCGGATGCCAATCGATGTCCCAGGCTTTGCGAATCGCCCGCGTGGCAAACCTTCCCACCGCCAGGTTCATAAAAACGTTGGCGCCCGACTCTTTGAGCGCCACAATCTGCGAGTCGAGCGATGCCGGGTCGGAATAATCGAAGGAAGCTTCCTTGGCAATCATGGCCGGCGCCTTCTCCCCCAACCCCTCGCGAATGCCTTCGAGCCACTCCTGGCCGGCCGCATCGCGCGCGTAAAGGATCGCAATCTTGGCTCCCGGCTTGTTCCCCAGAATGTATTTGGCGTAGACCAAGCCTTCGATCCGCTTGCTAGGCTGGAACCCCATGGTCCAAGGGAAATGCGCCGGATCGTCAAACGCTGATTCCGTGGCCGCGACGAAAAGCTGCGGCACCTTCTTCTCGTTCATGTAAGGGCGGATAGCCAGGTTGGCGGGAGTGCCCCAGTTGCCCACCGTCAGCAGCACCCCATCCTGTTCCACCAGTTGGTGCGCGAGCGCCACGGCCTTGGCGGTTTCGGAGCCCGAATCCAGGCTGATGAACTTGATCTTGCGGCCGTTGACTCCGCCTTGATCGTCGATCATCTCAAAATAAGCCGCCTCGGCCCGCCCGGTCGCGCCGTACTCCGCGAAGGCGCCGGTATAAGGCATAATGTTGCCGATCTTGATCTCCTGCGCCACCGCGGGCGCCAGTGCCAACAGCAACACAGCCGTAGCCGAAAATCGACCCATATGCTCCATCCGGGCGGGCAGCTAGCGGGTTTCGCGCGGCGAATACTTGTTCAGCGCCGCGATCAGCTTGGCGGCGCCCGCCGGCGGCGCGAGGCCGCTCATCAGAATCTGCTTGTTCTCCCACCGCTGGCCGTACATCTCGGCGTTCACGTCGATGTCGTTGCGCAGCGTGGAGCCATCCAGCGATACGCCCGCGAACGCGCCGCGCGAACGCGACCACGAAAGAATCTCGGCCGTCATCAGGACGTCGGTTTGCGCGGTGGCATCGCGGCCCACCGGACCGGCCGCCACCGAAGCGTCCCCGCCCAGCGTGAACTTGCTGGTGAGCAACCGCTTCATGCCGCGTTCGTTCATCACCAGCAGGATCAAGTCCGTGGAGGAGATGCCAATTTGCAGGCCGAAGCTGCCGCCTTCAATGCGCACCGCTCCCGGAGCGCCCCATCCCTGGCCGGAGGCGGCGCGGCAAGCCACAAAGCCCCGCCCATACTTGGCCGCCACCACCAGCCCGCCCTTCTTCAAGCCCGGCACCACGATGATGCAATGGCTCTTGTTCAGCAAATCCTGGGGGATGGTCTTGTCCGGCGTGGACATCACCTCGCTGAACACAGCTCCCGCGTCGTCCAGCCGTTCGTTCGTCTTCGTCTCTTCGGCCGCCCACATCGCCGAACCAAGGCCGGCCACGGAAATGGCGATTGCAATCGTGCGCATGAAACCCATGCCACTATCGTACAGCAGCAAGCCGATTAACGGGTCGAAGGCTTTGGAGGGCGGGCAATCTTGCCGGAGGCCCTCAGGCTTGACATGCGTCTTCAACGGAGTGCCCCATGGCACGACCGGCCACCAAGTGCGATGAAGACGCGGCGCAGTGGGGCGGCGCCCCGCCTGCGGACCGGCGCCCTCGCCGGTCCACCGGCCGCAGGCCGGCTGGCTCGAGGTGCGTCTTCAACGGAGCGGTCCCATCCCCGTGCGCCGCAGCACCGCCCATGCTGCCAGCGGCAGAACCGCGGCCACCAGACACACCGGCCCATAGCCATGCGCATCCACCACCACGCCGATCGCCGGCGAGATCAAAGCCTGCGCCGCGCCGTAGGACGCCACCAGCATGGAAATGGCAAACGCCGCGCGCGCCCCGCCGAAAATGTCCAGCGGAATCGTATACACGTTCACGCTCACCGCCGACACGGCCAGGATGCTCAACGAAATTCCGGCGGCCGTCCAACCCGCGGTCGGCAGCAGCGGGATCAGCGCCGTCGGCATGGCCAGTAGCGCTCCACCCAGGCAAACCCGCGTGCGCGCCGCTACCGCCGGCACGCCCGTCCGCATCCACCGGAGCGACAGCCAGCCGCCGCCGAATCCGCCCAGCGTGGCGACCAGCGGGGGCGCGATCGCATACCAGTTCGCCTCCGCTAGCGGAAGACGATGCTTTTCCACCAGGTACAGCGTGGTCCAATTCGTCCACAGCGAATAGACGCTCATGTTGAGCGCATTCGCCGCCAGCAGGCCCCACATTCGCCGCGACCGGAGCAGGTCGCGAACTGTGCTGGGCGCCGGGTCCTGTGTGCTGGAAACCGGCGCCGGGGATCCCCTGCGGGCCGTCAGGTTCCAGATCGGGATCCAGAGCAGTCCCAGGCTGCCCGAGATCACAAAAGCGTGCCGCCATCCATATCGCAGAGCCATCCAGGTAGCCACTGGCGGCGCCAGAATCAGACCCAGGCTGACGCCCGCCTGGTTCCACGCGTTGCCCAACGCGCGCTCCGCAGGCCGCAGGTAGCGATGGATCGCCTTGCCCGCTCCCGGAATGCCCGCCGCCTCCGACATGCCCAGTACTCCGCGACACGCCAGCAATCCGCCCAGCCCGCGCGTGAACCCCGTGCAGATACCGGCGCACGACCACACGCCCACCGCCAGACTGGCCGCGCGATTCAACCCAATGCGATCGATCAGCATGCCGGCAAATGGGGCGCACGCCGCGTAAGCGATCGAAAACACCGTCAGGATCAGCCCGTACTGGGTGTTCGACAGGTGGAACTCCCCGCGCACCAGCGGCGCAAGCGTAGCCAGCGTTTGCCGGTCCAGGTAGTTGATGGCGGTCGAGAGCACGAACACGCTCAGCACGACCCATCGGTATCGGCTGGCGTAACGGCTGGGCTCCGGGCTGGCTATCACTGGAACTCGATGGTGGCCACTTCGCCCTTGGTCGCCAGCGCGGCGTTGGCTTTGGGAAAGTATCCCACCTTCACCCGGCGCGGCCCCTGCGCTCCGCAGCTCAGCTTCAGCTCTCCCGTGCCACCCAGGACCGCCACCTGCGTGGGATCGGCCACCAGCAGCTTCACCGTCTTGTGCGCGTCGTCCTGGACCACCAGGCGCAGCCGCTTACCGACGCAATCCACCTGCTTAAGTACGCCCGTGGCCATCCCCGTCGGCTGCGGACCGTCCCACCAGGGAACCACCTTTTCGTTTGGCGGCAGGGGCGCCTGCCCCTGATTGGCGCGCGCCTCCAGCGCATGCAAATCGGCGCGCGCCTGCTCCTTCAATTTCTCCAGCTCGCGCGCCTCTTCACTGGCCTTGCGCTTCTTTTCGGCGTCTTCCCAATCCAGCCGTTGCGACTCCACATCCAGCCGCAGGCGCTGCATGCGGGCGCGGTCGCCGGGCGTCGCGGCGGCCTGCTCCGCGGATTTCCAGGCCTGCGCGGCCTGCGGATAATCGTGCGCATCCATATAGGCTTCGGCCAGCGCCTGCCAGTAGGTCAGGTTGCGCGCATCCAGCTTGGCCGCGAGCCGTAGCTCCTGGATGCGTTTGGCCGGCTCGCTGGCGCGCTGCGCCATCAGAAAATGTGGCTCCGCCAGCTTGGGATTGATCTTCGCGGCGTGATCCAGCGCCGCCAAAGCCTTGGCGTTGTCGGTCTCCACGCGCGCATATTCCAGGTAGCACGCCGCGCTCTTCGCGCCGGCTTCCATGGCGGCGCCGAAATCCTTGCGCGCTTCATCGGTCTGCTGGTCCCGTAGCGCCAGCATGCCCAGGCCCTCCCAAGCTTCCGGCACGCGCTCCTTTTGCGCAATCAGCTCGCGATAGATTTCGCGCGACCGGTCCCCCAACAACAAATCGGCGATGGCCAGTTGCGCCGCCGCCGGCTCCACGGATCTCTCCGGAAAATCCAGCGGACTCATCGGCAGCGGCGAAATCGAAGTGGCCTGGAAGCGCCCCTCCGCCAGGTGCGCTTGCGCCTGCAGTTCAATCTGCTCCGGCGACTTGCCGAACGCATTGTGAAAGGCCGCGTCTTCATCCACGCCTTTGCGCAAATTGTACATGAGCACGCGCAGTTTGCCATAGTATTCCGGATCGACGGCCAGCAGATGGACGCGCGCCCAATCCATGTCGGGATGCAAAGGCGGCTCGCCCAGCGTGATGCGGATGCCGTTCACCTGAATGGTCGAGAACAGGGCCACCACGCCGCGCTCCAGCCGCTCCGGCATGCGCGCCGTATTCGCGTCGAGAAACAACTGCGTCAAGCGGGCGAAAACTTCGCTGGGGATCGCCTGGCCGGCCGTCAGCACGACGTTATATTGGTCGCGTCCCCGCACCACCGGCTCGGGAATCTGCGGCGCGCCGCTTTTGAAAAGTAGCACGCGGATCGGCAGCGCCAGTTGCAGATCGTTGTCGCCCAACATCTGCCCCAGCGCGTGCCGGAACTCCTCGCACTGGACCAGCGTTTCGCGCCCATCCTTGGTGCCGGCGCTGCTAAATACCTCGGTGGGACCCGACGTGAACCGGATCCAGTGCTCGCTCGAGAACGCCGTCAGGGGCAGCAAACCGCACAGCAGAAACCACCGCCGCATCGCTTCATCGTAACAGGCCGTCGGTCCAAGGATGGGCGCTAAGGCAAAGGCCCCTTGTTGAGCCGCCTATTATAATCTCTTGCGCCGCCAGGGCGATTTTGGCGTCGATCGCATCTTCCTTTCCGTGCTGCACCGCCGCGTTTGACGCAGACGTCGCTTGCGCCACATAATCCTTGAGGTCCTCGACGGAGAGCGACTCCATGTCTTTCGATTGGAGGTTCCAGACCGCTACTCCTCTCCAGTAATCGATGTTTGGGCCTGAGGCTGCCGTTGCAGACGCCTGTGAAGCCACCCTGGACATGTTCCTCACCGTTTGAAGAATCTCCTCCAAGAGGGCACGCTCCGACCGGTGCTCCGGAGGTGCCCCAGTGTCCGCGCTCGCCGGCAAATCAAGTCCTTTCTCCAGGTCCGGCCACCATTTCTCGAAAAACCTCTCAAGGCGGTCGGGAGGAATTGGCCGTTCGAGGCTGCCGTTGATGCTCTTAATGAGTTCCAGCGTCCCTGCGCTGGTTGCCAGCACGCCCTGGAACTGCGCCAGAGGGAAAGGCACATCAGTAGTGGAGAGCTGGAACAGGTAAGGAACAACTCTCGCTTGACCAATGACCTTCGAGAGAGCACCAGCCTCGAACAGCAACCACGGCGATTCCAGGTTCTCCGGAGTCAGACACAGTATTCCGAAATTGGTCGATCCAAGCTGCTCGCCAAGTTCATGCCCCCATCGCTGCCCTGCGTCGATGTTGTGCGCCGAACCGCCGCCCTGAAAGCCGGCATCGATCTGGACGTCTTCCGGGCCGTGGGTGAAGGGCCGGGAGACGTGGCCTCCATCGCCCGCCACTGCGCGGCCTCCGAGCGCGGCATCCGCATCCTGTGCGATTTCCTCACCGTCTACGGCGTGCTGCTCAAGCAGAATGGGCGCTACCGGCACACTCCCACGAGCGCCGCCTTCCTCGATCCGCGCTCGCCCTCGTCGCTGGCCTCCATTGCGCAATTCCTCGGCAACCCAGCCCTGCGCGCACCTTTTGACCATCTGGCCGAAATCGTGCGCACCGGCCGCACCATTCTGCCGGGCGAAGGCAACGTGGAGCCCGAGAATCCAATTTGGGTCCAGTTCGCGGAAACCATGGCGCCCATGATGGCCCCCCTGGCTGGTCCACTCGCCGCGCTCGTGCGGGAGGGGTACTCCGGCCCCCTGCGCGTGCTCGACATCGCCGCTGGACACGGTCTGTTCGGCATCGAAATCGCCAAACAAAATCCGGAGGCGCGGGTCACCGGCCTCGACTGGGCACCGGTGCTGCGCGTGGCGCTGGACAATGCCCGCAAGGCCGGCGTCCAGGACCGCTACGCCATGCTGCCCGGCAGCGCCTTCGAAGTCGACTTCGGCGGACCGTATGACGCCGTGCTGCTCACCAATTTCCTCCACCACTTCGACCAGCCAGCTTGCGTGGGCCTGCTGCGGAAGGTCCACGCCGCGCTGCGCCCCGGTGGGCGCGCCGCCACACTGGGGTTCGTGCCCAACGAAGACCGCGTCTCGCCGCCCATACCCGCGGCCTTCGCCATGAACGTGTTGGCTACCACCCCGGCGGGCGACGCCTACACGCTAAGCGAACTCACGGCCATGTACTACGCGGCGGGCTTCGAAGGCGTCACCGCGCACCCCATTCCCCTGAGCCCGCACACCGTGGTCATGGGACGCGCTTGATCAAGCGCTACTGTCCCGCGCCATGCGCACGATAGCCGCCAGGCTCCGGTCGACGTCATCTTCCGTTGTCGCCCACGAAGACACGCTGATCCGCATCGCGACGTGGCCATGCCACTCCGTGCCGCCGCACCAGCAGGTGCCGTCGCTCTGGATCGCGGCCATAACCCGCCTGGTGGTCGCCGCGTCTCCGAATGAGACCAGCACCTGGTTCAGCACCACGTCGTTCAGGATGGCGTAGCCCGCCTGGCGCAGACCATCCGCGAAGCGCGTCGCGAGGCGGCAGTTCCGTTCGATCATATCCGCCAGGCCGCTGCGCCCCAACGACCGCAAAGCGGCCCACACTTCTACCCCGCGGGCCCGCCGCGAAGCGTCCGGCGTGTAATAAGCCGGCTCGCGGGCATCTGAAGCCTGCAGATAAGACGCGCTCACCGCCATGGCCGCGCGAAGTGGCTCGGGGTCGCGGACCAAAGCCAGGCCGGAGTCGAACGGCACGTTGAGCCATTTGTGGCAGTCCGTGGCCCAGGAATCCGCATCGGCGAAGCCCGCCATCAGCGCCGCGCGGGCTGGCGCGGCCGCCGCCCACAACCCGAATGCGCCGTCCACGTGGACCCAGGCGCCGGCCTCGCGCGCCCGCGCGGAAATCTCCCCCGCGGGATCGAAGGCGCCCGTATTCACATTGCCCGCCTGAATGCACACAATGGTGCGCTGGTCGAGCACGGGAAGCCGGTCTGCCCGCATGCGGCCCTGTTCGTCGGCAGGTACCCGCGTCGCGCGCGCCCGGCCCAGCCCCAGCATCGAAAGCGCCTTCAGCACGGACACATGGACTTCGTCCCCCACCACCAAGGTAATCGCAGGCGCGCCGAACAAGCCCTGCTCTTCCACGTTCCACCCTGCGCGCTCCAGCAGCGCATGCCGCGCGGCCAACAGGCACGAGAAGTTGGCCATAGTCGCGCCGGTCACAAAGCCGGCGCCGGTAGAGTCCGGCAGTCCCAGGATCTCGCGCATCCACCCGAGCGCGATCTCTTCCACGGCTGCGGCCACCGGCGACATCACCCGCAGCGCCGCGTTCTGGTCCCAGGCCCCGGCCAGCCAGTTGGCCGCCAGCGCGGCCGGCAGGGTGCCGCCGATCACGAACCCAAAGTAACGGCCGCCCGTGGTAGCCACGGTGGCCGGCGAACCGGCTTCGTCCAGCAGCGCGAGCGCCGCCGCCGCGTCGCACCCGCGCTCCGGCAGCGGTCCGCCCAACTCGCCGAGCCGGGCGACATCTTCAGGCAGCGGCGCTACCCGCCGGCCGGCGATTCCGGAGAGATAACGGGCCGCGCGCGCTGCGGTATCTGAGAGCAGTTGGTCCACTGAGCCATTGTAGACTGCGGGTCATACGCTGCGAGCCTCAGCCGCATCTCATAGCCCTTCACCTTTTCTGTTTCTACCGGAAGGGATATTTGACCCTCGATGGTGCGCTTCCATGACATGCCTTCCTAAGAAACATCTCCTTATCCGTCAACCACTTCGCGCCCCGGTCCACCCCTCGCGCTAGGTGATCGTGCTCTTCTGCAGACAGGGAGGCCTTCCGGCCCCAAATTGCAACAGCGCTACAAGATGCAACACCATGTTACGCAAATCAAAAAAGCCGGCCCTCGTAACCCATACCCTGGCTCGGGTCTTCCGCAACATCGCACCTCGCCTGGCACCGCCAAACCGGACGCTTGGCCCACCAGGCTACAGTCCACGCCACCCACGCAAATTCAGGCATCCCAATGCATATTCATTGATTCTAAAATACTTATTGGCTTTGTTCGTCACAAAAACGATATGGCGCTGGCGGGTGCCACCCAGCGGCCGCCTTTCGATTGCCGAAGAGCGGTCGCTCCCCAACCCGGAGCAATACTATCGCGGCAAACTCACTCCTGCCGCGGTCGAAGAGGTACGGTACCAGTGCTATGGGAGCGGCATCGCTATGCACGATGCACTCATGGACCGCTGCGGCCGGCCGTTCTGCACGCTGGCCAGTTGTTGATGTCGCAGCAGGATGCACTACCGGTAGGCGGCAAGGTGCAGGCGCCCGCGGGATGCGCCGGCCATGTCACATTCCGGTATCCCGATTTTTCGACCGCCTCTGGAACTGCCGCCAGCCGAGAATTAGCGGCAGCCCTCGTAGCGCAGGCTCGCCTCAAACTACTGCACGTCGGAAACTTTCCCGCCAGTAAAAGTGACCTTCATGTCTTTGTAGAAATAGATCGTCTTGGCGCCCACAGTAGCCTTACGCACGGGTTGACCCAGGGACGCAACCACTTGGTCGACGGTCTGGCCCATATCGATGCTGACCGGCGGCGCCGCGGGCTCGCCGGCGTTCGGCCCGGGACCGGAAGCCGCGCCTCCGGCTTCCGCCTCCACCTTGTCGGCTTCCTGCGATTGCTGGTTGATCTCAGCCTTCACTTCGCTTTCGGGCGGCGGCGGGGGCGCGGCGGAGGCCATGGCGCTCTCGACCGGTGCGACTCTGGCGGCGGCAGGAGCGGCCGGCAGTCCACCCTGACCCTGCTTCTTCTGCAGTTCCTGCATGCCCGCGTCGATGGTCTCGCGCATGTGGTTCTGCATGTCCTGCAGATCCGTCAGCGCGACCTGCACCGTGTCGCCTCTGGGGCACTCTTTCCCGCCCTTGCTGGCCAGTACGGCGAGCGTCGCGGCCTGCGCGTCCGGCGCGGTCTGGCCCGTGAGTTGCACCGCGTCGCCTTCGCTGAGGGCACACTCGTTGCCGCCCGCATCCACGACGTCCAGATCATGACCCGCCACAAACACATGCTGCTTGCCGTCGGTCAGCGCGCGCTGGATGCTGCTGGACGCGGCATCCGGCTCGGCGCCCTGGCCGGCGGTCTTCGATTCCGCGTTTTCGAGCGCAATCTGTGACCGGACTTCATCGGCGATCAGTTGCTTCGTTTCGGGCGTGAGCGGCGCGGGATTGCTCATCGCCGCGGCCTGTGCAACCTGCGCCTGATAAGCTGCCTGCAGCGAGGCGGCGATGAAGTAGTCCGTCAGCCACAGCGCCGGGCTGGCATAAACCGGGTAAGGCGTAAAGTACGCGCCATAGTATCCATACCAGGGATTGCCGCCCCAGCCCCAGCCGTACGCGATGGGCACGGCCCACGGATTGTAAGCCCACCCGTAAAAAGCCGGCCCGTAATAGTAGCCCGGGTAATACGGATTCATCCAAGCGCCATGGTAGTAGTAGCGTCCATAATAGCGGTTGTAGTAGCGTCCGTTGTAATAGTAAGATCGCCGGGCATACTCGTGCCCATGAAACATATAGGGCCTCTGGACGTAGCCGCGGCCGCCGCGCTCGGCGACGATGCGGGAGTGGTCGCTACGCTCGACCACCACCCTCCGGTTCCCGGAGAGGTTGCGGTGAACTTCCATGCCGCGCTTGGTGTCATGTACCGTGGCGACGTGTCCGTCGGCCCGCTTGGTGACGGTTGCGCCGCTCCTGGTCTGCACAGTCGTGCTGCCTCTCGGGGCCGCCATACCCCCCTTACCCCCAGCGGTGGAGCCGAACGTTTTTCCGCCTCCGGCGGGAGTCGCAGTCTTTCCGGGCGAAGTCGCGCCAGGGTGACTGGTGGGCGCCGCCGTGTGGGTAGCCGGGGTGGCCGTGTGGGTTGCAGGGGAGTGGACGGTGGTCGTAACCGGATGGGCCGTCGTGGTGGCCGGGTGGCTCGTAGTAGCCGCCGGATGGCTCGTGGTAACCGCCGAATGGCTGGCCGTCGTGGGACCGTGCGACGCGGTCGAGGCGCCTCCGCCCGCCGGTCGAGCCGCGGGAGCGGAGCTCCTGGGGGCGGCCGCGGGTTTGGATGGCGCCGACGCCTTCGGTTTATCCGCGCTCAGCGCCGGATAAGTGAAGGCCAGCAAAGTCAGCGACGCGGCCAGATATTTGCCGCATAATATGTTGCGAATTCGACGTGTGTTCATCGGAGTTTCCTCGTTTTGCAGGCTACTGGACGTCCTTCACTTTGCCGTTGACGAAAGTGATCTTTAAGTCCTTATAGTAGTAGATTTCCTTGGTGCCAACTTTGGCCTTTTTCACAGGTTGTCCCATGGCCGCCACGACCTGCTCGATGGTTTGTCCCTCGGCGACTTCAACCGGATCGGCCGGCGGGGGCGGCGGAGCCTCTATGGGCGCGGGCGCAGCCTCTGCGGGCGCGGGGGGTGCGGCAGGAGGTGCAGCGGGGG
>Ga0181525_10004059_pt1 | contig 11356 bp, 6 predicted proteins | sample PEATcosm2014_Bin_48_FD_121100 | JGI IMG/M metagenome (GOLD analysis project Ga0181525, IMG submission 121100) | Peatland microbial communities from MTU Mesocosm Facility, Houghton, MI, USA - PEATcosm2014_Bin06_10_metaG | ecosystem: Environmental > Terrestrial > Soil > Wetlands > Peat | place... | reverse complement strand
GCCCGCCAGAGCCCCCCGTCGACCTAAAGCTTCTGCTCCTGCATGAAACTATCGAACCCCATCTCGGCAAAGCGGAACCACAGGTTCTGGTCGCGCCGGAAGGTGTTGTAGTCCGCGTAGATCTTCTTCCATGCCGGGTTGCGCGCCGACAGCTCCCCGTAGTATTCCATCGACGCCTTGAAGGCGGCGTTCATCAGGTCGCGCGGAAACGCGTGCAGCTTGGTGCCGCCGGCGTACAGTTCCTTGAGCGCGGGCGGATTCTTGACGTCGTAGTTGGCCTGCATGTCGACGTGCGCATGGGCCGCCGCCGATTCGACGATCGCCTGGTAGGTGGGCGGCAGCGCCTCCCAGGCCTTGGTGTTGATGAAGAAATCGAGCTGGGCGCCGCCCTCCCACCACGACGGGTAGTAGTAGTGCGGCGCGATCTTGTTGAACCCCAGCTTGAGGTCGTCGTAGGGGCCGACCCACTCGGCCGCGTCTATCGTGCCTTTCTCCAGCGCGGCGTAGATGTCGCCGGCCGGTATGTTCTGCGGCACGCCGCCGATGCGCTCGATGATGCGGCCGCCGAAGCCGCCGATGCGCATCTTCAGGCCCTTCATGTCGGCCACCGACTTGATCTCCTTGCGGAACCAGCCGCCCATCTGCGCGCCGGTATTGCCCGCCGGGAAATTGATGATGTTGTAGTTGCGGTAGAACTCGCGCATCAGCGCCAGGCCGTTGCCGTGGTACATCCAGGCGGTGGTCTGGCGCGAGTTCAGGCCGAAGGGTATGGCGCAACCCAGCGCGAAGGTCTCGTCCTTGCCGAAGAAGTAATAGGCCGCCGAATGGGCCATTTCCACCGCGCCCTGCTGCACGGCGTCGACCACGCCGAAGGCGGGCGTGATCTCGCCCGCCGCATGCACCGAGATCTGGAACTTGCCTTCGCTCATCAGCGCCACCTGGCGCGCGAACAGCTCGGCGGTGCCGAAGATCGTGTCCAGGTTCTTGGGAAAGCTCGACACCATCCGCCAGCGCACCGCCGGCTGCGCGGCGATGGCCGGCGCCGCGAGTGCCGCCGTGGCGCCGGCCAGTCCGGCCGACACCCCGGCCCCGGCTTTCGAGAGGAAGGTCCTGCGCTCCATGCTTGTTCTCCTGGAGGGATCCGCAGCGCGCGGCACCCCGGTTCGACTGTCGTTGTCCGTGGCGCCGATTATGCCGGCGCCGCGGTCAGCCGAACCGCCACGCGCAACTGGTGCTCCCCGCCGCCTTGCACGACGCCGCGCAGCGGCGCCACGTCCCCGTAGTCGCGGCCGATCGCCAGGCGCACGTGGCCGGTGCCCGGCACCACGTCGTTGGTGGGATCGAACTCCACCCAGCCGGCGCGCGGGCACCACACCGAGACCCAGGCGTGCGAGGCGTCGGCGCCAATCAGCGCGGGCCCTGGGGCCGGTGCGCCGGCGGCGTCCTCCGGGGCGGGCACCGCCCGCGCGGCATGGGTGTACAGGTAGCCACTGACGTAGCGCGCCGGCAGACCGAGCGCGCGCAAGCCGGCGATCATGACGTGGGTGAAGTCCTGGCACACGCCGGCGCGTTCGGCGAAGGCGGTGCGCACGGGTGTGGCCACGTCGGTGCTGGCGGTGTCGTAGCGGAAGTCGGCGTGGATGCGGTGCATCAGGTCCAGCGCCCCGGCCAGCACCGTCCGACCAGGACCAAACGAGGCCTGCGCATAGTCGCGCAGCGCGAGGTCGAAGGGCACGAAGGCCGAACTGAAGACGAATTCGGTCGCGGGCTCGAAGGGCGCGCCGGCCACGTAGCGCAGCGCGTCGCGCACGTCTTCCCAGCGCGCGCTGGCGGCGGGGTCCAGGTCGGCGAAGCGGGCCGACAGCCGGACCCGGCTGCGGGTCTGCACCCGCAGGCCCTCGTGGGCGACGTTGAGCGCGAAGTAGGTCCGCTCGTTGCCGAAGGTATCGGTGCCGCCGTGCAGCAGCGTCGGTGGCGGTTCGACGGTCATCCGGAAATCGCGCAGCAGCTGGCCCGGTGCCGACAGCGGGGTCAGGTGCGCCAGGTGCTGCGCGAAGGCCACCTGGGTCGAATAGGTGTATTCGGTGTCGTGCTCGACGATCAGCTCGGGGACACCGGCGCCGCCGGCCGCAAGCGGGCGGACGATCGCCGTGCCAGCGCCCTGCACCTGCGACTGGGAGGCGCCAGCGCCGTTCGCACCGCTGCTGCTCGTCATTGCGGCCGCCTCATGCGATCTGGCTGCGCAGGGGTTCGGAATGGCTGAAGTACCGCAGGCCGATGCGGTTGGACAGCTCGCGCGCCGCGCGCACCAGACCGCTGGTCAGCGCCAGGATCTGCGGGAAGCCCTCGGCGTCGTCGCGGCCGCACAACTCGACCAGCAGCACTTCGCGCGGCCGGTCGAAGCGCGCCGCCTCGGACCAATCCAGTCCCTGCTCGGTTGCGGCGGCCAGCTCGGCGAGCTCGCGCCCGATCAGCGACGCCGCGCAGTTCAGCGACCGCGGATTGGCATGCTCGAGGATCAGCAGGTCGACCAGCGCCGCCACCTCGCGCTGGCCCTGGTAGCGCGAGCGGTAGGTGATCGTGCTGTTGAAGAGCGCCAGCACCTGGTCGAAGCCCGCCTCGTGCAGCACGGCCCCGTCGGCGAAATAGGCATGCAGCACTTCGCTCATCGAGATCAGCCGTTCGATCTGCCGTCCTATCGTCAGCAGCCGCCAGCCGTCGTCGCGGGTCATGCCGTCGGTCTGCGCGGCGGTGATCGCGCCCAGGCCCGCCACCAGCGAGCCCATCGCCGCCAAGGCCTGGTCGATGGGCAGGCCGGCGTCGCTGTCGGCGCGGCCGTCGGCCCGCGCGGCGCCGTCGTCCTCGGACGCCACCGGCGCCACCGGCTGGGCCGGTCGGGCGGGACGCGCCGCGCCGGCCGGGTCCGGCGCTTCGGCGCCCGGCGCGGCGGCGCCGGCGTGGCCGATGGCGACCGTGAAGCGATCGACGGTGGCCGTGATCTGGTGCCAGTGTTCGAAGGCGAGGCGATCGCGGATCTGCGCCGCCGTGCTGGCCAGCCCTGCCAGGTCGAAGGCGATACTGCTGGCACGCTCGTCGCGCAAGCCGGCCACCAGCGTGCGCTCGAAGACCCGCAGTCCCAGCGCGGGTCCGGGCGCCCCGGGCGGCACCAGGCCCAGGGTCAGGGCGGCGCGGCCGATCGCGTCGACCACGGCTTGGGGTAGCGCGCGCGCGTTGCGCAGGTTGGTGAGGAAGAGCTGGGCCGCGCGCACCGCGTTGTCCGCCCGCTCGGTGTAGCGTCCCAGCCAGAAGAGGTTCTCGGCCGCGCGACTGGTGACGATGCGCCGCCGGAAGACCACCTCGTCGACCCGCAACTGGCTGGGTAGCATCGAGAACGGATTGACCTGTTCGCCGGTCATCACCCAGGTGTCGGCGCTGCTGCCGCCGCGCTGCATCGACACCTCGTCCTGGAGCTCGGCGATCCGCGTCAGGCCGCCGGGCATCGCATGCCAGCCGCCGCTGCCGTCGGCGATCGCATAGACCCGCAGCACGGCCGAGCGCGGCAGCATCGCATGGCGGTTCCAGCAGGGTGTCTTCGAATACGGCAGGTAGGACTGGATCGTGAACAGGTCCGGGCGCCGCTCGATCTCGGCGCGCACGTCGGCCATGGCCAGCAGCCCGGTGCCGCGCGCGGCGACCGGCGCCTCGAAGGACGCCCCGCGATACGTGGCCCGGACCCGCGCCGTATGCAGCGAGGCGAAGGCGCGCTCGCGCGCCGCCGGCTCGCCGCACCACCAGCTGTCGCGCGGCGGCAGCACCAGTTCCTGGTCGAGCAGGCGCCGCGCGATCGCCGGCAGGAAGCCGTGTATCGCCGGCGATTCGAGGAAGGCCGTGCCCAGCGCGTTGGCGATCAGCACGTTGCCGCAGCGCGCGGCCTGGACGAGACCGGGCACGCCCAGCGCCGAATCGGGCCGCAGCTCCAGCGGATCGCAGAACAGGTCGTCGAGGCGGCGGATGATGGCGTGCACCCGCTCCAGGCCGTGCAGGGTCTTGAGGTACAGCCGGTCGTCGCGCACCGTCAGGTCCTCGCCCTCGACCAGCGGCACCCCCAGGTAGTGGGCCAGGTAGGCCTGCTCGAAATACGTTTCGTTGTAGCGGCCGGGGGTGAGCAGCACGATGCGCGGCGGCCCGCCCTTCTCTCCGGCGTCGCGCGGCGCGTGGCGCATCAGGGTCTCGAGCAGCCGCCGGTAGCTGGCGGCCAGCCGCTGGACCTTCATGGCGGCGAAGTTGTCGCCGAACAGGCGCGAGACGATGACGCGGTTTTCCAGGGCGTAGCCCAGCCCCGATGGCGCCTGCGTACGGTGGCCCAGCACCCACCAGCGGCCATCGGCGCCGCGCGCCAGGTCGAAAGCCACGACGTGCAGGAAGATGCCGCCCGGCGGCTGCACGCCGTCGAGCGAGCGCAGGTAGCCCGGGCTGCCCAGCACCAGCGCCGGCGGCAGCAGTCCCTCGGCGATCAGCCGCTTGGGGCCATAGACATCGCGCATGACGGCCGACAGCACCGCGGCGCGCTGCACCACGGCCGCCTCGATGATCTTCCAGTCCCCGGCCTCCACCAGGAAAGGCAGCAGGTCGAGCGCCCAGCGCCGCGGCGCGCCGTGCTCGTCGCTGTAGACGTTGTACGTGACGCCGTGCTCGCGCACCTGGCGCTCGAGCAGATCGGCGCGCCGCTGCAGGTCCTGCAGGCCGGCGGTGCCCAGGCCGGAGAAGAACGTCGACCACGCCGGGCGCAGCGCGCCCGCGCCATCGAGCAGCTCGTCGTAGTGCCCGGGCGGCGCCGGGACCGCGAGGCGCTGCGCCGCGCCCGCGCTATCGGTATCGTCGTCGAACTGGAAGAGAGTCTGCGACACGGGGTCCTGGAAGGGATGCGAACCCCGACATCATCGCCGAAATTATCGACGCAGATCCAGCGTGAAGGGAAATTCCTGGCTGCGCACCGGCGCGGCCACCTCGATGCGCCCCGGCGTATGGCCCATGCGGAAGAAGCGCGTCAGGCGGCGCGCCTCGGCCTCGAAGGCATTGATCGGGAAGGTCTCGTAGCTCAGGCCGCCGGGGTGCGCCACGTGGTAGGTGCAGCCGCCCAGCGAGCGGTGCATCCAGGTGTCGACGATGTCGAAGGTCAGCGGCGCATGCACGCCGATGGTCGGGTGCAGCGCCGAGTACGGATGCCAGGCGCGGTAGCGCACGCCGGCGACGAATTCGCCCGCGCGCCCGGTCGGCTGCAGCGGTATCGCCCGGCCGTTGACGGCCACCACGTGGCGATTGTCGTTGAGCCCGGTAACCCGCACTTCGAGGCGCTCCAGCGACGAATCGACATAGCGCACCGTGCCGCCGGCGCTGCCCTCCTCGCCCATCACGTGCCAGGGCTCGAGCGCGCCGCGCAGCGACAGTTCGATGCCGCGCGCGGCGACTTCGCCGAACAGCGGGAAGCGGAACTCCCAGTGCGGCGCGAACCAGGCGCGTTCGAACGGATAGCCGGCCACGCCCATCTCGGCGAGCACGTCCTCCAGGTCCTGCTCGATGAAGGCCGGCAGGAGGAAGCGGTCGTGCAGCTCGGTATTCCAGCGCGTGAGCCGCGCCCGATAGGGCACGCGCCAGAAGCGCGCCACCAGTGCCCGCAACAGCAACTGCTGCACCAGGCTCATGCGCGCATGCGGCGGCATCTCGAAGGCGCGCATCTCCAGCAGGCCGAGGCGGCCGGTCGGCCCATCGGGCGAGTAGAGCTTGTCGATGCAGAACTCGGAGCGGTGGGTATTGCCGGTGACGTCGACCAGGACGTTGCGCAGCAGGCGGTCCACCAGCCAGGGGCGCACCTCCATGCCCGGCGCGGCCAGTCGGTGCAGCTCGGCGAAGGCGATCTCGAGCTCGTAGACCTGGTCGTTGCGTGCCTCGTCGACGCGCGGCGCCTGGCTGGTCGGACCCAGGAAGATGCCCGAGAACAGGTAGGACAGCGCCGGATGGTTGTGCCAGTAGGCGATGAGGCTGGCCAGCAGGTCGGGGCGGCGCAGCATCGGGCTGTCGGCCGTGGTCGGGCCGCCGAGGACGAAATGGTTGCCGCCGCCGGTGCCGGTGTGACGGCCGTCGACCATGAATTTCTCGGCCGACAGCCGCGACAGGCGTGCCGCCTCGTACAGGTGCTCGGTACGGTCGACCAGCTCGGGCCAATCCGCCGAGGGATGGACATTGACCTCGATGACACCCGGATCGGGCGTCACCGACAGGCCCTGCAGGCGCGGATCGCGCGGCGGCGGATAGCCCTCCAGCACGACCACCATGTCGAGTTCGGTCACCACCGCCTCGATCGCGGCGAGCAGTTCGAGGAAGTCCTCCAGGTGCGCGAGCGGCGGCAGGAAGACGTACAGGTTTCCGCCGCGCGGCTCCACGCACAGCGCGGTGCGCGTGAGATTGCCCGCCGAGGCGAAGCGCGGCGGCGCCGCGGCCAGGTCCGCGCCCGGCACGCCGGTGGCAGCGCCGGCTGCGCCCATGGCACCACCGATGCCGCCGGCGCCGGCGCCCCCACCGGCCCCGCCGGAACGGACCGAAGCGATGGCACCGGCCGATCCGCCGGCGCCATCGGCGCCCCCCGGACCGGGCCGCCGATACTGGCCCTGCAGCCGTGCGGCCTCGGGCAGGTCGGGGCGCGGCGCATAGGGGTCGCGTTCCTCCTCGTGCACCAGGTCGCCCGGGGTCGACCACGGCAGCGAATCGAGCGGCAGGCGCCAGCCCATCGGCGAATCGCCGGGAAACAGGTACATGCGCTCGTCGCGGAAGAACCACGGACCGGTCTCCCAGCGGGCACCCGCCAGGGCGGCTTCACCTTCGGTGCGGCGCAGCGGCAGCGCATAGCCCACCTCGGCGCCGAGTCCGGCGTCGAAGACGCGCCGCAGGCGCTCGCGCTCCATCTCGTCGTCGAGGCGGCTGTCGAACGGGTCGACGTTGACCGGCAGGCGGCGTTCGCGCCACAGGTAGTACCAGACATCCTCGTAGCCGGCGACCGCGTAGCGCTTGTCCAGGCCCAGGCGCTCCACCAGCGCCAGCATCAGCCGGTGCGCATCGGCGGTGACGTAGCCGCGCGGCGCGCGCTCGTCGGCAAAGCGCGCCGGATCGGACCAGGCCGGCTGGCGGTCGCGCCGCCAGTACACGGACAGCGCCCAGCGCGGCAGCTGCTCGCCCGGGTACCACTTTCCCTGGCCGAAATGCAGGAACCCGCCGGCGCCGTATTTCTCGCGCAGGCGCAGCACGAGGTCGGTCGCGTAGGCGCGCTTGGTGGGCCCCAGCGCGGTGGTGTTCCACTCGGCGCCGTCCCGATCGTCGACCGACACGAAAGTGGGCTCGCCGCCCATCGTCAGGCGCACGTCCATGGCCTTGAGGTCGGCATCGACCGCATGGCCCAGCGTCTCGATCGCGGCCCACTGCTCGTCGCGGTACGGAAAGGTGACGCGCGGCGACTCGTGGATCCGCGTCACGCTCATCTCGTGGACGAAGGCGACCTCGCATTCCTCGAGCGCGCCCGACACCGGCGCCGCGCTGCCGGGCTCCGGCGTGCACGCCAGCGGGATATGGCCTTCGCCGGCCAGCAGGCCGGAGGTCGGATCGAAGCCGATCCAGCCGGCGCCGGGCAGGTACACCTCGCACCAGGCGTGCAGGTCGGTGAAGTCGGATTCGGCGCCCGAAGGTCCGTCGATCGCCTTGACGTCGGGCTTGAGCTGGATGAGATAGCCCGAGACGAAACGCGCCGCCAGGCCCATGCGGCGCAGGCACTGCACCATCAGCCAGCCGCTGTCGCGGCACGAACCGGCCCCCAGCGTCAGGGTCTCCTCCGGCGTCTGCACCCCCGGTTCCATGCGGATCAGGTAGCGGATCTCGCGCTGCAGGCGCTGGTTGAGGTCGACGAGGAAGTCGATGGTGCGCCGGGGCGTCAGGTCCAGGCTGGCGACGAACTCGCGCAGCCGCGGCGTCGCCGGTGCCGCCACCAGGTAGGGCTGCAGTTCGTGGCGCAGCGCCGGCTCGTAGGCGAAGGGGAAGCGCTCGGCCCCCGGCTCGAGGAAGAAGTCGAACGGGTTGAACACCGCCATCTCGACCACCAGGCCGATGTCGATGCGCAGGCCCTTCGTGCGCTCCGGAAACGCCAGCCGCGCCACGTAGTTGGCGAACGGATCCTGCTGCCAGTTGACGAAATGCTGCGCCGGCAGGATGGTCTGCGAATACGACAGCACGCGCGTGCGCGAGTGCGGGGCGGGCCGCAGCCGCACCAGGTGGGGCGCCAGCGCCACCAGGCGGTCGTACTGGTAATCGGTGCGATGGTGCAGTGCTACGTGGATGGACATTGGGGTTCTTTGCCGGGCGACTGCTGGGCCACCAGTTGTATGGGCGGGCTGGGGAGGGTTGGCGCCGCGGCCGATTCGCCGGGCGCCGCGGGCGGGACCGGCGCGCGCACCGGCGCCGTCTCCTGGGTTTCGAGGCGCGGGGCGCCGCTGCCTTCGGGCGCATCGCGCCAGGCCGGGTCGGGAATCTCGCCGAACACCTGGCGCAGGCGCGCGCCCCAGGTGTTGCGGATCATCCGCATGTACTCGTTGGCTTCATCGATGCGCACGAACTTGGTCACGCGCAGGCGGTCGGTCTCGTAGACCAGCAGGTCGAGCGGCAGGCCGACCGAGATGTTCGAGCGCAGCGTCGAATCCATCGAGACCAGCGCGCACTTGGCCGCCTCGCCCAGCGTGGTTTCCGGCGTGATGATGCGATCGACGATGGGCTTGCCGTACTTCGACTCGCCGATCTGGAAATACGGGTTCTCGGGCGTGGCTTCGATGAAATTGCCGGCCGAGTAGACATGGAACAGCCGCGTGCCCTCGCCGCGGATCTGCCCGCCGAACAGGAAGCTGCAGTTGAATTCGATGCCCGCCTCCTGGAGCGCCTCGCCGTCGCGCTGGTGCACGGCGCGCACCGCCTCGCCGATCAGGCGCACCGCCTCGAACAGGTTGCGCGCGTTCCACACGGTGGGCGCCGCCGGATCAGCCGTCTCGCAGACGATCTGGCGCACCGCCTGCGTGATCGCCAGGTTGCCGGCACTCATCATCACCAGCAGGCGGTCGCCGGGGCGTTCGAAGACCGTCATCTTGCGGAAGGTCGAGATCTGGTCGACGCCGGCATTGGTGCGCGAGTCGGCGAGGAACACCAGGCCTTCGTTCAAGCGCATCGCCACACAATAGGTCATGCTTGCAATTCCTTGTCATCGGCGCGCGGCCGAACCACTGCCTGGCGCCAGGCCGCGGCTTGCCGACCGGCCCATCGTCACCTGACGGTCTCGGGCGGCACGAGGAAATCCTGGCTGATGCGCTGGCCGATGTCGTTGACCCGTTCGAGAAAGCGCGTCAGGAATGCGTGCGTGCCCTGCGCGAGCAGGTCCTCGACGCGGCCGAACTGCAATTCCGCGCGCAGCAGGCCGGCGCGCCGGGCCGTTTCGCCCGAGCGGTCGTTCTTCAACTGCTCCAGGTTACCGCATACCTCGTCGACCGAAGCGGCCAGCGAGCGGGGCATGTCGCGGCGCAGGATCAGCAGTTCGGCCACCCGCAGCGGCGTGATGACGTCGCGATAGACGCGCCGGTAGATCTCGAAGGCCGACACCGAGCGCAGCACGGCCGCCCAGTAGTAGTAATCCAGGTAGTGCGGCGAGCCGCCGTCGGCGGAGCCGCCGTTGGGCAGACCATTGGCCAGGCCATTGGCCGCGCCGTTGCCCAGGCCCGCCGGCACCGGCGCGCGCGCCGCGGCCGCCGGCTGGCCCTGCGACTGCGACTGCGACTGCGACTGGGTCTGCGCCGTCGCGGCGCCGTCGGCTGCCGGCGCCGCCGTGCCGGACTCGTCGTGGAACTTGACGTCCAGGATGCGCGCCGTGTTGTCGGCGCGCTCCAGGAAGGTACCCAGGCGGGTGAAATAGAAGGCCTCGTCCTTGAGCATGGTGCCGATGGTGACGCCGCGCGTGAGATGCGAGCGGAACTTCACCCATTCGAAGAACTGCTTGGGGTCGCTCTGCAGCAGCCCTTCGCGCAGCTGGCTCTGCAGCTGCAGCCAGGTGTAGTTGTGCGTCTCCCAGACGTCGGTGGTCAGCGAACCGCGCACCGCGCGGGCGTTCTCGCGCGCCGCCTGCAGGCAGGAGTAGATGGACGAGGGATTGTCCGGATCGCGCACCATGAAATCGAGCACCGCCGGCACGCTCATCGTCGCGTGCAGCGCATCGAAGCGCGGCTGCAGTTCCGAGATGCCCAGCATCGCGCGCCAGCCGCGCTCGGCCTGCAGCGGCGACTGCGGCAGCAGCGAGGTCGTCAGGGTGACATCGAGCATGCGCGCCGTGTTCTCGGCCCGCTCGATGTAGCGGGCCATCCAGAACAGGTGGTCGGCGGTGCGGCTCAGCATCGTGCGGCGTTCGCTTCCCACGTCACGCCTCCAGTACCCAGGTGTCCTTGGTGCCGCCGCCCTGGGACGAATTGACCACCAGGGACCCTTCGCGCAGCGCCACGCGGGTCAGTCCGCCGGGCACCATCGTGACCGTCTTGCCCGACAGCACGAACGGCCGCAGGTCGATGTGGCGCGGGGCGATTCCCGAATCGACGTAGGTGGGGCAGGTCGACAGCGCCAGCGTCGGCTGGGCGATGTAGTTGTCGGGTTGGGCCACCAGGCGCTTGCGGAATTCCTCGATCTCGGGACGCGTCGCCGCCGGTCCCACCAGCATGCCGTAGCCGCCGGCGTTGTGCACCTCCTTGACGACCAGGTCGGCCAGGTGCGCCAGCGTGTAGTCGAGGTCCTCGGGCTTGCGGCAGCAGTAGGTCGGGACGTTCGCGAGCATGGCCTTCTCGCCCAGGAAGAAATCGATCATGTCCGGCACGTAGGGGTAGATCGACTTGTCGTCGGCAATGCCGGTGCCCACCGCGTTGGCCAGCGTCACGCGGCCGTTGCGATAGACATCGAGCAGGCCGGCGACGCCCAGGCTGGAATCGGGGCGGAAGGCGGTCGGATCGATGAAATCGTCGTCGATGCGCCGGTAGATGACGTCCACGCGCACCGGGCCGCGCGTGGTGCGCATGTACACGGTCGTGTCCTGCACGAACAGGTCCTTGCCCTCGACCAGTTCCACGCCCATCTGCTGGGCCAGGAAGGCGTGCTCGAAATACGCCGAGTTGTACATGCCCGGGGTGAGCAGCACCACCGTGGGGTCGTCGACACCCTGCGGCGCCACGGAGCGCAGGTTCTCCAGCAGCAGGTCGGGGTAATGCTCCACCGGCGCGACGCGGTTGCGCACGAACAG
>Ga0181525_10004054_pt1 | contig 11372 bp, 5 predicted proteins | sample PEATcosm2014_Bin_48_FD_121100 | JGI IMG/M metagenome (GOLD analysis project Ga0181525, IMG submission 121100) | Peatland microbial communities from MTU Mesocosm Facility, Houghton, MI, USA - PEATcosm2014_Bin06_10_metaG | ecosystem: Environmental > Terrestrial > Soil > Wetlands > Peat | place... | reverse complement strand
GCGGCCTTCCACGGAGAGGCGGTCGGAACGGAGCTGCCGGAGCTGTGCGAGATCAAAGTTGTTGCCCGCAAGGTCGAGACGGAAGGCGCGGGTAGAAGGATTGTAGGCGGCGCCGCCGGTGATGCTGGCGTCGTCGTGGAGGAGATGAAGGTCGTCGAAGGCGATTTCGCCTTGAGCAATGCGGAAGTTGGAATCGAATTGCTGAACACTCTCACCATAGGCGACGGCGTGGCTGAGATGAATCTGCCCGCTTCCGTGAGGATCGGCGAGGGCGCCCGAGGCTTGCAGAAAAAGATCGGCCTGGCCGGAGACAGGATAGTTGTATCCCGCGAGCGCCTGGAGGGCGGCGATTTCGGTATTGTGGGTGTTAATGCGAAGGTTGAAAACGCTTGCGCCCGTGAGATGGCCGTGCTCGAGGGTAGCGGAGGCGTCGAACCCGGCGGATGTGTCGTCGTGGTGCAATGTGGCGTTGTGAAAAGCAATGCCGTCGAAGGAAAACTGGAGCGATGCAGAAAGAGAATCCCAGTGGGTTTGTAGAGCACGCATGCGAGCCGTGGCAGGCAGGTTGACATCGAAATCGTCAACTTGCAGGTTGCCCGCCAGTTGAGGGTTGGAGAAGGAACCGCTCATGCTGCCATTGAAGGTGGCGGTGCCGTCCAGCATGACTGGAAACATCTCGGGACCGCGAACTGCGGCGAGAAGGAGCATCCAGTCGGCAACGCTGGTAGTTGAGACGGAAAGGCGAAGCGAGGATCTGGAGGACAGCGTGCCGGAAGCCTGGACACGGGACTTGGGCGAGCTCAAGGTAAAGCGCGGAAGATCGAGCGCGCCGCTGGAGGCGTGATAAAGACCTTCGGCGTGGCCAGTAAGCGGGAGTTGCGGCGGCGCAGTGCGCGCGGGAGGGACGACTTCCATATTGAATTGGATTTCGGCATCGTCGCGAGTTCCCTTCCAGCGAGTTTCCACAGTGCCCGAGGCTAATCCGGCGGGGTGGATGCGCGAGAGCTGGTTGGCGGGAGCACCGAGCCCGGCGGCGAAATCTCCCACTGAAATGTCGTGCAAATGAAGAGCGACCAGGGCGCTTTGAATTGCCGGTGGTCTAGGAGCCGAGAGATTTCGAGCGGCCTTCTGGCGCGATTTGTTCAGCGGCGGAGCGGCGGAAATCACGGCGGTCTCCATGACTTTTCTTGCCGTTGCCGAGAGGTGCTGGGAAGGCGCAAGCCACTGGTCGAGTTCGGCATCGCCGGTAAATCCGCCGTTAAAAATCCTGCCTTGCAACTTGGAGAGTTTGAGTTGCTTGTTGCTGGCCGAATAATCGGTGCTGAGCGAGGCTTTGGAGAAAGCAATGCGATCGTCCTGCCAGCCGAGGTCGCGGATGGTCAGGAGGCCGGTGGCGGCAAACTCATCGAGCGACCAGTCGCCGTGGCCGCGAAGTTCAAGGATGCCATCGCGAAGGTCGTGGCGGCGGGCTATGGAGGCGAGTTCGACCAGGTCGAGTTGGCCATCGTAAGAACCCTGGAGATGCGGGCGGCGGAAGTCTGTGATTTCACCAGAGGCTGAAAAATGAGAATGGCCGGAGTTCCATTTCAGAGATGGAATCACAGCAGAGTCCGCTGCCAGGCTGAATTCGGTGGCGGCCATCCATGCGAAAGGGCGGTAGTCCAACAGTTTTGTGTCGACCAATCCCAGCAAAAGCTGGCCATCGTAACGGCGGTGGAGAAAGGAATAGTCCATCTGCAACGAAGTGTCGCGGGCGGAAAAGTCGAGCGGGATGGTCTGGTCATCCCAAATAAGAAGACCATGGCGGGCTTCGAAGCGGTCGATGGAAAGCGCGAAGAGTTGCTCGATCGTAGCGTGAACGCTGGTGGGTTTTCTCTCGGGAAAGTTGGTGGTGCCATCGGAATAAAAAGCGACGTGGATGACGGGCTGTTCGAGGATGACTTCGCGAAAAGCAAACTCGGTACGAAGAAGCGAAATGATTTGCAACCGGGCAACGATGCGGTCGGCGTGGGCGAGAGGAACCTGGGTCGCAGACTCGCGGCCGTGGACGGTAATGTCACGCAGCTCCACCTGAAGGCGGAAGGGGGTGGTGTGGAAGCTGGCAATTTCTGTGCGGCCTCCAGTGATGCGGTCGACTTCTGCGACGATGCGGCGGCGGACGAGCGACTGGAAAGAGTTTGTATTGATGTAGACAAGCAAGCAGAGAACGGCGAGGAAGACGCCGGCAGTGAACAGGAGCAGATATTTCCACCAGCGGCGCCGGGCAGGGATGGCGGAGGGTTCGGTCACTGCGAGCGGACTCCCGGGTCATTGGACGAAGGCGTGACGCCGGGGAGGCGGACCTGACTCTCGGAACGCAAAGTCTGCAACCACGAGACTAACAATTCACTCACCTTCTGCTCGGTCAGCAGCTCGCGAATTTTGGCGGAGACTTCGGCGAGGGGGACGGCTGAGGCTCCCGCCTCCTTCAACTTGGGAACAAACTGGTCGCGGTAATATGCTTCGATGGATTTGGAATCGATCTGAACGGCGGGACGGAGACGCGCATCGACAAGGCGCATCACGTCGATCTCCTGGCGGACGTGAGCCAGGAGATCGTTCTCGGTGAGGTGGAACTGCGCGAGAAGCGATTGCCACGCGCCGCTCGACGTGGCTTGCGGATAGAGCTTGCGAGCCTCCGCGACGCGGGCGGCGACTTCGGCGTCGGTAGCGTGAGGAAAGTCGGCAGACTTCATCTGCTCGCGAAGAAGTTCCTGATCGATGAGGCGGTCGAGAACGGCGCGGCGGTCGTCGTCGGTTAACTGAACGAGGGTGCGGTTGGTGAGCAGAGCTTCATAGCAGAGGGCTTCATCCCAGTCGGACTGCAAAATAATGCGGCCATTGACGGTGGCGACGATGCGATCGATTACCTCGGCAGTGGCGGGTGCAAGCGAGAGTACTGACACTAACAGCGCAAGCGCGACAACAGGAATCGTTCTCTTGACTCGAACTCTCATTAAAATGGCTGACCTATGCTGAAAAAGAAGTTAAAGGGCCGCAGGTGCTGGGTCTCAAAAAACAGCGGCTGCCCCGTCATGGGCGAAAACACGGTTCCCTGAAAATAGCCGGTTGGATTCAGATTGTACCCGAAGTCGAAGCGCAAAGGGCCGATGGGCGTTTTGTAGCGCAAACCAAGTCCCACGGCATGAGACGTGAAGTCATAACCGCTGTTATTGAAGTATGTCTCGCAGGCTGTATCCATTATGCCACTGGAGGGTACACACTGCGCGGGATCAGGCTGGTGCCAGCGCAGTACTCCTTTAATCATATCGTGCCCAGCGGTGAAAACATTACCCATATCGTGAAAAATGGCGAAACCGAAGCCTTCTCCGAGATAGGGTAGGCTTACAGAAGGAAAGCGGAGTTCCTCGCTGTTCACGAACAGAGCGGTGCCGCCAACGGGAAAGCCGGAGTCGGGATCGCGGGGTCCCGCCTGATTTAACCCAAAACCGCGGTGAGAGTTGCCGCCGCCGGCGAAGAAGACTTCCGGCAGCGGGATGACCGAAATGCCTGAGGGGCAAGAGGTAGCTAAACCGCTGACCTGACAGGCTCCCGGCGGCAAAACCAGGGTGCCATGGTAAACCTGCTCCAGTCCGAGGGTTGTGGAGCGGGCAAAGACAAACTTGTGTTTGGCGCGGCCAAAGGCGTAATACGTGGAATCCTGGCCCAGGATGCGACCGTAGTCGGCTTGAGAACCAAAGTAACTGGAAGCGCCGAAACCGTCGAGGGTGAAGTATTGACCTTTCGTGCTTTCGAGCGGATTGTCGCGTTTATCGCGAATGAAGGTAAAACCGGGGCCGCCTACGTGCGCGGGCAGCGACAACAAACTAAATTCGGCAGGCGAAAAGTCAGAAATGAAGTTGCTGGCCTTCACGCGGCGGTATTCGAAGCGGTACGTGATCGAGGTCGAGTGATTGGGTTGCTGCGGGCCGAGTTGCTGGCGCAGATCGATCTTGCCTTCCAAACGCTGTGAGGTGAAAGTGGATACATCCAGGCTGTTGTCGTAAAAAATCGTATAAAACAATTTGAGGCGGTCGTTGTTGAAGAGCTTGGGCACTTCGTAACTGATAAGGCCGCGCTGCTGGAGTCGCCCGACATGGGACTGGAAGAGCAACGTTTGGTTGCGGCCGCCGACGTTGAGGCGAGTGACATCGAACTCGACGCGAGGACTTACCCCGGCGGCTCCGCCCGGAGCGTTGGTTCCGGCGGACAGTCCGGTTTCAAATTCGAAACCAAAGCCATAAGTGAACGTGTAGCGCTTGGCTTCCTCCATTTGCACGAGAACGTTTTTCTGGGGGTCGTCACCTTCGGGATTCTGCACTGCTGTGTCGACCTGGCTGAAGATGCCAAGATCGTAGAGCTTGCTTTGCGTATCGAGCATGGCCTGCTGACTGAGAGGCTGGCCGGGGGCAATCTGAATTTCACGCAGCACAACGTAATCGCGGGTGTGATCCAGTCCGGCCACCATGACGTGGTTGACGAAGAACTGCTCGCCCTCGTGGATAGTGTAGGTGACATCTTCGCGATCGGGTTGGCCGGCTGAAGATTTGGTGCTTATGTCGAGGGTGGCGTTGGAAAAACCGTGGTTGAAGTAGTAGTTGAGGATGGACTCGCGGTCGCTCGAAAGATTCTGCTCGGAATAGGGCTGGCCTTCGCTGGTAGTGAGTTCAGGAAATGACTTCGCGTCGATCTTCTGATCGCCGACGATATGGAATGCGCCGACCCGAGTCTGCGGACCTTCTTCCACCTGGATATGAACCGCGATGTGATTATCGCTGCCGTGATAATTGTCGTCGACCTTGGTTTGAATTTTGGCCTGGCGGAAGCCGTTGGAGAGGTACAGAGCCTGAAGACTGGCCACGTCGCTTTTGAGCAAGGCTCCACTGTAACGCCCGTGCGAAAAAAAGCCGGCGGGCTGGATCTGAAGGCGCAGACGGAGCATCTTGCGGGTGAAGTATTTGTTTCCTGTGATCTCGATGAGTTCGAACTTGTGCACCGGACCGGGATCGATGTTGTAGACAATGCGAACGGTGTCGGGGTGGGTCTCCTTCTGAAACTCGACCTTGGCGTCAAAGTAGCCCCGGCTCTGCAGATAATCCAGAATATTGCGCTTCCCTTCGTTCAGCAGATCGATATCGAGGGCGTTCTCTTCGTAGATGGGAACTTCTTTTTTCAAGACCGAACGGCCGATGTGAAAACCCTGGGCGTAGAGGATGACGACGGGTCCGGGATCGATCAGGTAGACAAAATCCACGGCGTTGGATGCGGGGAGGTATTTCTGCTCGGCAATGGAAACCTGAGCGAGGACGCGCTGCTGCTTCTGAAACTTCTTGCGCAGGCGTTGCAGAGAATTCGTGATGCGTGCGGCCGTGAGGCGGTCGCCGGGGTGCATTTTGGCAATGTCCTGCAGTTGGCTTTCCGAGAACGTTGCGTGACCGGTGAGTTTGACCTCGCCGACATGGGCGGGCTCTCCAGCGCTGATGTGGAAAAGGATGCTGACCTGCTGGGTGGCGAGGTTCGATGTGCTCTCGGCGGTGACGCGGGCGCGGTAATAGCCGTTCTCCTGCATAAGTTGACGGACGTTTTGCAGGGCGCGATCGAGTTTATCGATGCCGTAGAGTTCGCCGAGCTGGAACTTTGAGGCGTTGACGATCTGGTTCTTGTCGGGATGGCTGGGCGCGCCTTCCACGTCGACGGCGCCGACGAAAAAATTGGGCGAAATGGTGAAGGTGAGCCGAACGGCGGAGCCGAAGGGAGTTGCTTCGGCCTGGATATCGGCGAAACGTCCGGTAGCGTAGAGGGCGCGGATGCTGGCGCGAACCTGATCGCGGTCGAGCGGTTGGCCGGCTTTCTGCGGCAGCATTTCGAGCAAGTGATTGGGGTCGGAGACGTCTGGCAGGTCAATGGATTCGACGGTGCGTCCGGCGTAAAGGGACATGGAGTCGAGAGTTGAGGAAGGTTCGGCGGGCTGGGGTTCCTGAGGAGAGTGCGAAGAGGCGGACAAGCCAGCGCTGGCGGCGGGGCCAAGCGATACCATGATCCATAGAATCATGATCCATAGAACGAATGAAGCGTAACGTCGCAGCAAATAGTGTCCTTGGGCCCGTTGTGTACATTCGATGAAGCGCGGAGGGGCCGGCGTTGTCTGCATCCTGGCGGCTTGAACAGTCCAGACACCTATAATAAAGGTTTCGCGGTTGAAAACTGGTGACCTCCTTGAGGCAGGGCGTGGAGCAAGAGAAATTCGAGGAACGCTACTCGCGGCAAATTCTGTTTCGCGGAATTGGAGCGGAAGGCCAGCGGAGGCTGGCGGCGGGTCGAGTCGCGATTGTGGGCTGCGGCGCGACCGGGTCGGCGCTGGCATCATTGCTGGCGCGCGCGGGCGTGGGCACGCTGCGGATTATCGATCGCGATTACGTGGAGGCGAGCAATTTGCAGCGCCAATCGCTGTTCGACGAAAAAGATGCGGCTGAGTCACTGCCCAAGGCGATTGCGGCCGCGCGAAAGATTGCGACCTTCAATTCGGAGATTACGGTGGAGGCGCGGGCGGAAGATGTGGTTCCGGAAGACATTCATGCATTACTTGAGGGGATGGATGTAATTCTCGACGGCAGCGACAACTTTGAGACTCGATATCTGCTCAATGATTATGCAGTGGCGAATTCTCTGCCGTGGATTTATGTGGCGGCCGTGGGCAGCTATGGCGTAACGCTGAACGTGTTGCCGGGTGAGACGGCTTGTCTGGCGTGTATTTTTCCCGATACGCCGAGGGGGATGGTCGAGACGTGCGAGACGTCCGGGATATTGAATACGGCGGTGAATCTGGTGGCGTCGATTGCGGCGACGGAAACAATGAAGCTGCTGATTGGAGGCGCGGCGAAGGAACGGCTGCGCAAGACGCTGTGGTCTTTTGATGTGTGGATGAACGAACAGGCGGAGATTGCGGCGGCTAGGCCGCGGCCAGGATGCAGGACGTGTGGAGATAGGGATTTTGTGCATCTGGCGGGCGAGGGGCGTCCGCATATTACGCTGTGCGGTCGTAATTCGGTGCAGATTCATGAGCGGGCGAGGCCAATCGATTTCGGCGAGATGCAGCAGAGGCTGGAATCGCACGGTGTAGTGCGCCACAACGAATTCGTCTTGAAGTTTTGGCGTGAACCCTACGAGATGACGCTGTTTCCCGATGGGCGGGCGATCATCAAAGGCACGACCGACACTGGAGTTGCGCGCAGTCTGTACGCACGGTTTGTGGGGAGCTAGGGGTTCACCGTCACTTCGACCGGCAGAGAAGTGGAAGGTCCATTCTTATTATCGCCGGAGAAATAAACGATGATGTCGTTCACACCGCTGGCAAGATCTGACGCTCGCACCTTCAAGGTGGCCGTGGATGCAGCGTCGGAGCAATCCTGCAGCGATGCTTCACCGAGCAGCGTTCCGCTGGTGCTGCCGAGATAGAAGCGCGCCCTTCCATGCGGGCCGACGGAGCCCGTGCCCTTCACGGTCGCGGTAAGCCAGGTGCTCGAATTGTGGCTGTCGTGGAAAATGGTTTGGGGGTGGGCCGAGATTGCGGAACTCGTCCAGAAGCTGGGATGGCCAGCCAAACGCCAGGAAAACATCAGGAACGAAGTCGAAGTTAGATCGATGCCTGGTTCGGTGGTGCTGTAGGACTGAACGTTATCGCGGTACACAGCCGTGTTTGAGCTGTTGTACTTGCCGTCGTTTCCGTTGAATACTTTGAACGTATCCGTGCCGTTTGCCGGACAGAGAATCATTCCGGGCAGAGTGCCGGAAGTCGCTGCGCTGGAAGGGCCTTCGGAGGCAGCGCCCCACAAGATCGGCGTGCCGCCTGAAGTGCCATCGAGCGCACCAGCAAGATTCGCCACCTGATGTTGGATGCAGTTGGGAAACGTGCTGCCGTCGCCGACGATGAACGACGATCCCCAGGAGTTTGCGCCGAGGATGTTGCCCAGCCATTTCTGCGCGTAGGTGTTGTAGCTGCTCGATGTGGTCAGATCATAGAGTTCGCTCGCCATGACCGAGAGGCCAGCGCCGTGCGAAGTTGTATCGCCGTATTGCCAGGGAACGCCGAAGCCCCAGACGTCCGCGGCGGATTGGGTGATCGCCACGCCAAGCTGATTCTTCAGCGCAGTGAGCATGGTGGATTGATTGACCGCGAGGCCGCCGGGATTGCCTGCCATGCCCAGGGCGCGGTAGAGCTCAAAGTGCGCCAGTCCGCTGACGTCGTAGAGATTGAGCGTGTCTTCGTCGCCGGTGTCGTAAATCCTCGTGATGTAGTTTGAGGCGTAGTGGGCGGCGTCCGCGAGATAGGTGCTGGGATTCGTAACGGGCAATCCCGTAGGCAGACTGCCTTGCGCAGTGGCCAGCGCGAAATAAAGTTCGGTCGCGCCCAACTCCATGTCGTCATCCCAAACCGTCTCGGGATAGCCATCGAAGGGCGTGATAGTGAGCAGACAGCCGGAGGCGCAACTGCCGTCGTCGACCGACCTCGCTGGATCGGCGAGAGAGGTGTTGGCCAGCGCGAAAATGTCTTCGGCATTTTGCAGCGCCTGGGCGGCGGTGGTTGGATCGGTGGTTTGATAAAGCTGGTAATACTCGGCGAATGCGGCCGCCATGCGGCCTGCGAGATTGGGGCTGATCGGCGAGCCAGCGGGTGCGGCGATAAAACCGGGGCGATAGCAGATATAGAAATAATCGGCAGTGCAGTTCCTGTAGTCGTCGGCGGCTTGCGGCAGAGTCCAAACGTCGTACTCGCTTTCAAGATTGGGGAAGTGCTTCCAGTCCTGGCTGTTGTCGACCTGGTAGTAGAGAGTTTTGCTGCTGTCGTCCCACATCTGCATCAGCCAAGCAATGCCGAATTGCGCCTCCGCTGAAAAGTCAGACGACGCGGGCGCTCCCGAGGCAGTTCCGGCATAAGAGACCGAGGCCGGCGGCGGTGCGGGATTTTGTGGAGCGTTCGGTCCCATCTGGTTGGGAAAATCACGCACGCCGATTTCCATAAGCGCGGTGGTATAGCTCACGGTCTCCACATATTTCATGTAGTCGCCGGCGTCCCACCAACCGCCTGCACCGTTGATTACGGCTCCCGTAGGAGTGAGCGGAGTCCCGGTGGTTGTGATGAGGTCGTTGTTGTTCAGCGGCGGAGTATCGTCAACCGTCGTGTTCTCGTCGTTGAGGTGACCGGGCGCGCTGCGCAGCGCGTTGGAAATGTAGTTCGGGCCGTCGCGATCAGTTTCGTAAAACCAGAGCGTGTTCAGGAGCAGGCCGGGATAGAGCACGGCCGGGTCATCGACCGCGAACTGCGGCGATGTAGCCGGCACCGGACCCTGCACCGAGATGGTATAGAGATTGCCGCCGGGAACGGAGAAGCTGAGAGCGTAAACGTCATAAACCAACTTTGCACTGTTGCTCCAGGTGCCGAGGAGCGCGCCGATTGGGCTCGAATAAACTGTCTGGCCTTCGGAGTTGACTACGTTAAACGTCGCTCCGGATTCGGATGCGGTCGACATGAGATAAGCCTGAAAAGGCGTGTCGTTGCTTTCATATCCAATCTGGTTCACGCGCACATAGGCCGACGATGAAGCTGCCGCCGAAGCACAGGCGAGCAGAAGGAACGAAATAATTGAGACGGCGGACGACCGGGGACGGCGGAGAATCTGGGGTGGGCTGGTGTGCGTCATGTGTCACCTCGCGGTCGGGCGAATTCAGTGAAAGCATTCATTAAAACGTATGAATGCTGTCTGTTGGGTCAGAAGCTTATATCATTCTGTGCGGGATTTTCCAGAGTGATTTGCGGAAAAAAGGCGGATAGTTGGCTGCCCCCCAGGGATTCGAACCCCGATAACCTGCTCCAGAGGCAGGTGTCCTAGCCGTTGAACGAGGGGGCAATCGATTCATTATCCAACGAGCGACCGCGCCGGTCAACCGCCTTGCAATCGCCGTTAGTCTTCTAATTTGGGTTCTTACCACGGAGGCACGGAGACACGGAGAAGCGCGACGGCTTGGCAAAACCCTCCCTTCCGGCCTTTCCCATTTCAAGGTTCTCTCCGTGGCTTCGTGCCTCCGTGGTAAAAAATGTGAATAAGGACAGAGTCCATGATCGCCCGCGGGATGGTGCGAGCACATTCCTGAAGTTCCTGGAGCCGATTCGCGCTAGACTTTGTTTGCTGCCAGGAGTTGTTATGGTAACCACATCTGAGAATGTTTCTGCAATCTCGACCGAATATACGGAAATAGCGCGGCGTCCGCTGGAGTCGGACCAGTGTGCGCTTGTCGTAGTGGATATTCAGGAAAAGCTTCTGCCGCCGATTTTTCAAAAGGAACAGTTGGTGCGCAACTCGAAGCTGCTGATTCGCGCAGCGGGGGTGCTCAAGATTCCCGCGATTGTGAGCACGCAATACGCGAAGGGGCTGGGCCGGACTGTGCCGGAGATCGCTTCCCTGCTGCCGGAGGTCGAGGCCATCGATAAAGACCGCTTTTCGTGTTTCGGCAGCGATGTCTTTTGCACGCTGCTCAAGCGGTTGCCCGGCAACCGCAACACGATTCTGTTATGCGGGATGGAGAGCCATATCTGCGTCATGCAGACGGCGCTGGCGGCGCTGCGCGAAGGCTATATCGTACATATCGCCTCGGATGCGGTGAGCTCGCGAACGGAATGGAATTGGAAGATCGGGTTGGAAAGAATGCGGGCTGCGGGCGCGGTGATTTCTTCGACCGAGATGATCATCTATGAACTGATGCGGTCTTCTTCATCGCCGGCATTCAAGGAGATGCTGCCGTATCTGAAGGAATAGGAAATTTGTAAAAGAGATTTGTCAGTTGGTATCAAATCAGGAGTCGGTCGTCCTTCAGGGGCTAAAGCCGGCATCATTTTCCGATACTGACGCGGCGCTGAAGCGCCGCTCTTCCACGTTGCTGCGCGCATTGTTGCTAGGAGATGCTGCCGTATCTGAAAGGAAAGTAGCCCGGGCTGCGCCGGCGAGGGCGGCTGTCCCCATACGAGGACCTACTCAGACCGCTTCGGGTTCCTTCTTCTTTACGCGGACGACGGTGATCTTTGCAAAACCCTCTTCAAAGGCCGGAGGCTTGAGCTTGGCAGCCATGCGGCGCATCACGTCTTCGGGAACAACCCGGTCGCGGCGCTGGTGGCGCTCGATGCAGACTTCGAGGGGGACGTCGAAGAAGACGGCCTGGACTTCGTATTGATAATCCTTGGCCAGCTTGATCCAGTGCTGGCGCTCCTGCGGCGTGAGGTTGGTTGCATCCACATAATTCATGGGACGCTTGGCGATGAGTCTGGCTTTCAGCATGGAGCG
>Ga0181525_10004053_pt1 | contig 11375 bp, 11 predicted proteins | sample PEATcosm2014_Bin_48_FD_121100 | JGI IMG/M metagenome (GOLD analysis project Ga0181525, IMG submission 121100) | Peatland microbial communities from MTU Mesocosm Facility, Houghton, MI, USA - PEATcosm2014_Bin06_10_metaG | ecosystem: Environmental > Terrestrial > Soil > Wetlands > Peat | place... | reverse complement strand
GCCATTCCAGCGCCGCATTCGGAGCGCGCCAAGCTTGCGTACTTGACGGGCAAGCGGATTGTCGAGATGGTGAATGAAGATCTTACGCCGAGCCGCATCCTGACGCGCGAAGCGTTTGAGAACACGATTGTGGTGGCGTCGGCGATTGGCGCTTCCACTAACTGCCCTCCGCACATTGAGGCTATCGCGCGCCACATCGGCGTTCCGTTGGGCCTAAGGGCCTGGGAGGACATCGGGCATGATGTTCCGCTGCTCGCCAATATCCAGCCCTCGGGCGAGTTTCTGGGCGAGGATTTTCATCGCGCGGGCGGCATTCCCTGTATCTTCGGCGAATTGATCCGGGCAGGAAGAATTCACACCGGCGCTCTCACTGTGAACGGGAAGACGATTCAGGAGAACTACGGCGAGGCGCGAAGCCCTCTGCCACAAGTCATTCGGCCCTACGATCAGCCGCTGAAGAAACAGGCGGGGTTCATGGTGGTGTCGGGCAATCTGTTTGATTCGGCGCTGGTGAAGACGTCGGTGATCAGCGAAGATTTCCGGCGGCGGTATCTCTCAACGCCCGGCTCGGAAGATTGCTTTGTTTCGAGGGCGATCGTCTTTGACGGGCCGGAGGATTACCGCACGCGAATAGACGATCCGTCGTTGAATATCGATGAAACCTGCATGCTGGTCGTGCGCGGCGCCGGGCCGGTCGGGTATCCGGGTTCAGCCGAAGTGGTCAACATGACTCCGCCCGGCAGTCTTGTGAGCAGCGGGGTGAGGATGTTGCCGTGTATGGGCGATGGCCGGCAAAGTGGCACCTCCGATACGCCTTCGATTCTGAACGCGTCGCCTGAATCCGCGGTTGGCGGAAACCTCGCCATTCTGCGTACGGGCGACATGGTGAAGGTGGATTTGAAGAATCGCCGCGTCGACCTGCTCGAAAGCGAGGAAGAGATCAGGCGGCGGCATGCCGAGCTGAAACCCATCCAGCTCAAGAACGATTCGCCATGGCAGCAGCTTTACCGGGAACATGTGGGGCAGCTCGAAACAGGGGCATGCCTTGAGTTCGCCGTGGGCTACCGGGATTTACGCAAAGTAGTGCCGCGGCATTCGCATTGAGTACGGGCTCACGTCAGGATGCAGTCTGGGCTTCGAGTTTAACTGTTTTCGATTGCAGTCCAGCCTTGGCCAGCGCGATGTAGACAAGAAATCCGGCAATGGCCGAGTAAACCGTGGCCGGCTGGGCGTAGGTTTTGACATCATCCGGGATAGGAAGGAAGGGGATGATGCCAACCACGAAGCCGACCGCCCAGGCGCCGTATCCGGCCAGATTGATTCCTTCACGAGGGCCGGACCATTTCTTGCCGGAGAGAAGGTAATCGGCGAGAATGGCGCCGCAGACCGGACCGAACGAAGCGCCTATGATCTGAAAGAACGGGATAAGGTGCGAGGCCATGCCGGTGGCGGCCAGAATAATGGACACCGTTACACCCGCAAGAATGACCGACGTTCGCTTGAGGCCGGGCATCATAGTGGAAAAGCTGTTCCCCATGATGAAGGCGCAGAAACACCCGCCCGGTATTGAGGCGACCGCATAGAGAAAGAACATGATTGTCGCCAGCAGCCCACCTACGACGCCAACCAACGCATCGAAGTCAAAGGACTGAAGTCCAGGGTGGGTACTGTGGGCTCCGGCCATCGAGACCAATATCAGGCCGCCGACGAACAGGATGGCAACCGCGATTCCGAAGAGGCCGCCTAAGCGCACATCGCGTTTGTCGCGATTCTCCATGCCGAAATCCGCACCGGCCGCTCCCGCGGTGGCGAAGAAGCCGGTGACAATCTGGATCATCAATACAAATCCAAGCCACGGATGCGATTCGGGCGGCACGTAATTCTGAAACCCGGAACTGGTTTTAAAAAACACGACCAGAATCATCAGGAACGGAATCATGTTGATAAAGATGGCGACCCGCGCCACGTAGCGAATGCCCACTGCGGCAATCGCAGCGAGGGTGTAAGCCCAAACAATGGCTATCAGCGTATAGGACCAGGATCCTGGCTCAGAAGGCGCGTTCAATCCCTTGAGGATGAACGTGGTGGAGAGGTCGGTCGACACGCTAAACCAACCCACTTGTAGAGCGCCCATCAACAAACCGGGGATCAAGTAGCCGCCGCGCGAGCCAAACGTGGAGCTGCCGATCACATAGAGCGGAAGGCCGGTTTTCATCCCCAACATTGCGGGAGCGTAATAAAAGAGGGCGAAGCTCAACAGCGCCGCCACACACAGGGCGAGGATTGAAACGCCCAGTCCGGCATTGTTCAACGTGCCGCTGGCGATGGCCTGGTAAAACCCGATCCAAAGAAAGATTCCGGCGTAGGTAGGAGCCGTATTGGTATACCAGGCGCCACGAACGGAAGCGGGGCGCGGAACGGTTTTCGTAATGTAGTCAGGCAGCATCTGGGCTTGGAAGCGGCCTCCTTTGTCTGGACTCGTCTAGCTTCCGCTTGTGTCGCGGCAAGCGCGTAATTGCTAAAGCTGCGATGCTATCACACGGACGTCAAAAGGCGCACCGGCCTTGTCGATTCGATCAACTGGCGCTAAAGTAAGGGCGATTATGGAAATGCTTCCCGTGACGCCGGAGCGCAAAGCGCAACTGGATGACTACGCACAACGGCACGGACAAGACGCTGCCCTCCAATTTTCCAGAGCGCTGCAAGTTAGCTCCCGAAAGCGCCTCTGTTCCTTTTGAGATGCGGCAACTGCTTTACGGCCATAGGCCGCACGTGTACCGAATACTGTTCACTATCGACGGTGATTTGTGCCGCCGGAGGTTACAGCGTGTCTGGAGCGCCCTCTAAGCGGCCGGGATGTCGGTCAACGTGAAATCGCCGCCCGTGAACAAGAGGGGCATCCCGGCAACCGATGCGACTGCGTAAGACATACAATCTCCCAAATTCAGACCTGCGGGATGACGGCCCCGCCCAAATCGGTAGAATGCTGTAATGGCGGCGTCCAGATGTTCTTCGTTAAACACGATTACCTCCGCGTCCAGACCGCGAAGAAAGGCGGAGACCAACGGACGCGCATCCCGGCCTAGCCTCGCGGTCAAAACCATTGCCGTTTCGAGCAGAGTGGGTGTTCCGGCCAGGACGATGTCCGCTTGGTCAAGCGTGTTCATCAGCCGTTCGTGGCCGGGCTCTTTTAACTGAATGGCGACGATTGCGGAACTATCCAGCACCATGAATCAGTAACCTTCGGGCCCATAACCCAGAATTCGGTCTTCCTCTTCGCGAGTTAACACGCGCCCGAACTCGGCCTGAGGAATCATGGGCCAGACATTACGTTCCATATACTCGCGCAGCGTCTTACGCGCTCCCGGTTTTCCAGCGTGGGCCCGGAGCCGCGCCCGGCGTTCCAGCAGTGCGCGACGGATGGCCTCGGTCTTGGTTTCTTTCGCGAGACCCGCTACTTCAGCGGCTAAACGCTCCACCTCCGCGTTCTTGATATTGAGGCCCATGGTAGACAGAAAGTATTACTCTACCATTCTACCATTCTTAAGAAAGCTGACATGGCCAACGGTCTCATGGAAACGGTTGTCGCTCTCCTTGCCAGTCAAAAGCCGCAGGTAATATCATGAACCTGCAATGTTTGACCTTTCTCTTACGCGCAAGGAGTTCCTGAAGGCAGCCGCCGGACTCGCGGGTGCATCGCTCGCCAGAGGCGTCGCCGGCGCCAACCCGCTGGGATTGCCGATTGGACTTCAGCCCTACACGGTCCGCAACGACCTGAAAGACGACTTTCCAGGAACGCTACGAAAAGTCGTAGCCATGGGTTACCAGGAAATCGAAGTCAGCGGCGGCGAAGAATACGGCGTCTTCTACGGACACCAACCGGCTGAGCTGCGCAAGATTCTGAACGATGCGGGGTTGCGCGTTCCAAGCTGCCATTTTGGCGCTCCCAAAGACGATGCGGGCTGGGATCAGAACATCGAGGACGCCCACGCGTTGGGGCTCGAGTACATGTTGTCGACCACCCGCAACGAATGGAAAACGAGTCTGGACGGGTGGAAACGAACCGCTGACTTCTTCAACCATCTCGCCGCGAAAGCCCGCCCAGCCGGCCTCGGATTCGCTTACCACAACCATAATTTCGAGTACAAGGTTTATGACGGAGTCACGGGGTACGATCAACTTTTGAAATCGTCCGACAAAGACTTGGTGAAAATGCAGATGGATTGCTTTTGGACGACCTTTGCCGGGAAGGACCCGGTGGAGTACTTCCATCAATACCCCGGCCGGTTTGTAATGCTTCACATCAAAGACCTGAAGACGGGCTATGCGCCCACAACGGGCAGATTCGACGGCAACCCGTTTACGGAGGTTGGTACGGGCGTGATCGATTGGAAACGGATTTTCGCGGCGGACCGGGGAACAGTGAAGCACTATTACGTCGAGCAGGATATGTGGGACAGGCCTTCGCTTGAGAGCGCGCGGATGAGCATCGATTATCTGAAGAAGCTGACGGTATGAAGACCGCTTTCTTTTTAGAGGAAGGCCCATGCGAGCGATCCTGATTCCTAAGCCTCCGCATTATGAGTTGACGACGGTGGCCGATCCGCAGTGCGGCGCGGATGAAGTTGTGATCCGGACAGCCTATTGCGGCATATGCGGCACGGATCTCGAAATCCTGCGCGGGTCGATGCCTGACGGCTGGGCTCGCTACCCCGTCGTGCCTGGGCACGAGTGGACCGGCGTCATCGAAGAGACGGGCTCCAACGTGACAGGCCACTGTGTTGGCGATCGCGTCTCCGTGGAGGGCTATCTGCCTTGCGGCAAATGCGCCCGATGCCGTGCCGGAAACAAGAATCTGTGCGCGATGCATGAGCAGATCGGGATGACGCACAACGGCGGGTTGGCGGAATTCGTAGCGGCTCCGGCCAGTTCGTGCCATCTGATGGCGGAACATGTCGGGCTGGATGAAGCCCTGATGGTTGAGCCGGCAGCGACAGTGGTTCGCGGAATTGAACGCGCTCATCCTCAGGCCGGCTGCAGGGCGGCTGTTATCGGTTGCGGCCCCATCGGGCTCATCGCCGCAAGAGTGATCGCGAACTACGCGCCCGCTGCGCTGCTCGGCGTGGATCTGGCGGAAACCCAGGCTTCGATGGCAACTCTCGCCGGCTTTACGCAATTCACCCTGAGCCAGGATCCGAGGGAACTGAAGGACCTGAGCGGTTCAGATGGGTGGGATCTGGTGGTTGACTGCGCCATAGGGCCCAAACCGTTAGGACTGTCGTTTCAAATTGTTCGGGCGGGCGGCGCAGTGGTGGTGATTGGCGGCGCTCCGGATTCGCAGCATCTGGAAATTCCGGCCAACCTGTTCGTCAAACGGGACCTGCATGTGGAGGGGCTCCTCGGCTATACAACGCAATCCTGGGTTCGCACTCTGGATTTGGTCGCGACGGGCGATCTGAAATTGGGCGATTTGATCACGCATCGAGTCCCATTGGGCGAATTCGGCCGGGCGCTGGAGCTTGTCGAGTCGCGGCGCGAGCCGATTGGCAAAGTAGCCATCTCGTTCGCCTGACCCAGGAAGTCTACGCGCTGCCGGTCTGTTCTTTCAACAATCGACGCACCCCGGAAAGCCTTTTTTTAGCCGCGGTCGATAGGTAATGCAGGTCGCTGCCCACCGTCAGCAGTTGACCGCCTTTCCGAACGAAGCTCAGGCACTCGTCCTCGCTCCAGGTGGGAAGGCCGTAGGGGATGGAGTGCGCGCGAGCGCGCGAGATGATGCCGTCCATCGCCTCGATCACCTTGGGATGGCTGGTTTGAGCGGGAAAACCCATGAAACTGGCCAGGTCAGAAGGCCCGATGAAGATTCCATTGAAACCCTCGGTGGTCAGAATCTCCTCGATGTTGGAAGCCGCTTCGGGGGTTTCGATCTGGACGATCAAACTGATCGCGGAATTCGCTTCGCTGATATATTCACTCAGGTTTTCCAAGTACCGGCTGGCGCGAATCGGCGCGAACCCGCGGACTCCAAGTGGCGGATAGCGGCAGAATTGAATCGCCTGCCGCGCGTCGGCGCGCGAGTTGATCATGGGAACCACGACGCCCTGCGCGCCGAGATCGAGCGCGGTCTGAAAATGATCCAGCGTGTTGCTGGATAGCCGAACCACCGGGACACTCGCGCTGTCTCGCATTGCGGTAAGAATGAGCCTTAAGCTGTCTCTGGATAGTGGGGTGTGTTCGGTATCGATCAACAGCCAGTCGAAGCCCAGGTCCGCCGTCATCTCGATGGCGTAAGGGTCGGTAGAACTGATCCAGCTTCCGATTGCGGGCTGGCCGCTCTCGATAAGGGTTTTGAGCCTGTTGGCCATGGTGCGTCGTCGCTCCTTCAGATCGGCAGCTAAGGAACGTCCTCAAGGCCTATGGACTAGAAAGCTGCCGGCGGAAAGGTTGGCTGGGAGGCAGGGACTCGAACCCCGATACGCAGATCCAGAGTCTGCAGTCTTACCATTAGACGACCTCCCAAGAGCACAACTAGGGCCGTTGTACACAGGTTGCTTCACCGGATGCGCACAATTAGCCTGGGCCGCTGTGCGCACTCCTTGAGGAAGCCTCGTCTCAAGTGTACCAAGAGCCTTGGTATCGCAAGGGCACCGGTGCATTGGTCAGGATTCAGGGTGTTGCCTCGCCGTGTGTGGCACGGAAACCTGTCGCGTGCGCCGCGGGACTGTGCGCGCGTAGCGTACCAGGTAGCGCACCCATCTTTGCCGGAGTTCCGTTTTTGCCCAGTGTTCCCGCCAGAAGGAGACAAACTCTCCTGCTTCCTTCCGCGCCCGCTCCTCGAGATAGGCCATCACGCGCTCGGCGCCGCCTTCCCCTTTGAAGCCCTGACGGACCAGCCAGCGGCGGGTGGCCATCGCGTCGCTAATGGTTCCCAGCTTCTGCTGCGTCTCACGCAATTTATGGAGCAACGCGCCCAGTCGGCGTCCATATATGGATTGAAACGCCTCGAGACCGTAGCGGACGTGCTTTGTCGCCAGCCTCAGCTCGTGAAGATCCGCCGGATTCGCCGCGCTCGCGGTCAGCTTGTCTCCGAGCAGCCAGAAGTGCGCCAAGGCATCCGGAAGCCCTCCGCGAGCGTTCTCCGCGGCCGTCCAATCCGCTTTCCACCTCGGCGGCGCCGTCTTTTTCGCCGTTTTCTTCATTGCCGCACCTCGGCTTCGGACAGCCGCGCTTCCGCCTCCGCATTGGCCCCTTTGTCTTCGAGTCGCAGAGTCGCCCGCCACCGCCCGGCCACATCCGTTCGCAGGCCCACCGCCAGTGCCGCCACCAGCGCCGCCTCCGCGGTTGCCCGTGTATTGTTCAATGCAATCCGGCACGCCAGCCCCGCCTCTACGCCCGCTTTCTGGAAACTTTCGATGGCGATGTCGGCATCGCGTACGGCGCCGGTCAACTGCATCACGGCTTTCAATTCGTTTCGCACCTGTTTCCGCTCCCGCTTCGGAAACAGCCGGCGAAACAGCCACAGGTTTTCGCCGAATCGCCGCAAGCTGACGCGCAGGTCGTGGACCTCATCGGCCCCCGCTTTACGCGCACAGCGCCGCCACTCTTTATTGGCGCGCCGCAGCCTTTCTTCGAGCAACTCACGCACAAACCGGTCTAACGGCACGCCAGGAACCTGATCCACATGGGGCGATGCCGGTTCTGCAGGCACTTCGACAGCTGCCGCCTCCGGCGCTAGCCCACTCGAGTTTCCGCCGCTATTGCCGGCGTCGTTGTATGGAGATCGGTACGCCATAGGCTTCCGTAAAGGCTCCCGAAATTTCGTCGGCAGCCCACAGTTCCAAGTCGGCGTCCCGCTCCGCCGTCACCTGTATCGTCACTCCTCCGTTCCTCAGTTGCGCGCCCAGTTCGTGGACTTTCTGCAAGTGGCCGCGGTCTAACGAATCGGCGATCCGCAGCAAGGGAGCCAGCAACAGCACTGTCCGCTTCTGTTCGGCGTCCAACGCCTGGAAATGCGAGTGCCGCGGCTGCGGCATCGACTTGCGGTGGAATCGGCACAGCGCCGCAATGGCCAGCCGCTCGCGGTTAGTGAACCCGGCCATATCGGAATTCGCTACCAGGTAGGCCGAATGTTTGTGGTGGCTGGTGTCGCTGACGAAGTGCCCGATATCGTGCAAATACGCCGCCGCCTGCAACAGGCGCCCCGCCACCGGCGGCAATTGGTGGAGCTGCTGGAGTGAATCGAACAGCTCGTAGGCCAGCTGCGCCACTTTCTGAACATGTTTCATGGCGACGCCGTATCGTTTGGCCATTGCCTCCACCATGCGCCGCTGATCGCCCGTCATTTGTGAAAGTTCACGGCCCACACCGCGCAACAGGAAATCGGCAATGACTCCGTCGCGCACGCCCGCCGAAGAATGATACAGCGATTGATGCTGAAACCTTTCGAGCACACGCACAAACACCGCCGTGCCCGCCGTGATAATTTCGGCGCGCCGCGGCCCAATGCCCGTCAAGCGACGCCGCCCGGCGAGGTCCAGGGTGGTGAGTTGCGCGAACAAGTTTCTCAACTGGCTCGCGCTGGCCCGCTTCCGGTCGGCCTCCTGCCGCCTTCCGCGCGGCACTTGGTTTACCGCGCATACCACCGCGGCTGCGCTGGCTGAGGTGGCCACCGCTCGCTGGAACTTCTCTTCTCGATGCTTTTTCACGAAGGGCGCCAGCTTCTCGTCTATGTATTGCTCCAGCCGGTGCAGTTCGTCGGGGCGCGGCGGATCGCTCTTCAGGAAAAGTTCGGTCAGGCGCAGCGCGCCCAAAGGCTTCGATACAGCATCGATCATCTGCCCACCCACGCTGACGATAAGTTCCGCGCTTCCTCCGCCCACGTCGATGATGAGGGACCGCTCCCTGGGGCGCGGCCAGCTCGCCTCGACGCCCAGGTGAATAAGCCGCGCCTCTTCGGCGCCGGAGATGATCTCCACCGGAACACCCAGAGCGGCGCTCGACCGTTCGAGAAACTCGGGTTGATTGCCCGCGTCGCGCACGGCGCTGGTTGCCACCGCGCGCACATGGTCGGCATTAAACCGTTGACAGGTCGCCGCCATGCGCTCGAGGGTGTTCACCAGAAAAGTCAACGCGTCCTCGCTAACCCGGCCAGTCCGGAACACGCTCTCGCCCAGCCGCGTCACCTGGCGCTCTTCAGCCAGCACCCGGGTTTCGCTATGCAACACCTCGACCGCGATCATGCGTACTGAGTTGCTGCCTATGTCAACCGCCGCATAACGAGGCATGACTACAAAGTATCAAGCGGATGAAGCGGCCAGCGATCAGCCTTCAGCTTTCAGCCATCAGCTATCAGCGTTCAGCCGCAGCAGCCCCGCTGCCTCGCCCTGTTGAGTGGTCTCCATCTGCTAGACAGCGACGCGAATTCCCTGCTCGCTGCCAAGCGGTTTGGGTTCGCGCGTGTGGCGATTACACTGAAAGCTGCCAGCTCCGAGCCGTCAGCGGTCACCTTTCAGCTACATCGGATTGGCTGATAGCTGAAAGCTGATAGCTGAAAGCTGATCGCTGAAAGCTGATCGCTGAAAGCTGATCGCTGATCGCTGAAAGCTTGTCAACGCTGCAAGCGTGAACATGAAAGCCCTTGTAAAAGCAGTGGGTCGCCGCTATGGCCAGTGGATGGACCGCTGGGAGAACGACCTTTGCTTTCGCGCCACTGACCGCGTCGTTCGCCCCTTTGAGTATGGCTTGGAGTGGACTCGAAACTGGCCCTGCGCGCGCGATTTCCCATATGGAGGCGGCGATCCCGAAGCATACCTGATCGAGCTGAATCGCCGCGCGATCGACTCGAGCGGCGAGTTCTTCGCCTATCGGACTCCCATGGATTTCCGGCTCGAGGGCAACGCGCTGGAATTTACTTCGCCTGTCGAAACCCCCTACTCCGCCAACAACCGGGCCGCCGCGCTCTGGTTTCCCGCGCGCAATGGCCATCGGAAAGCTGTAGTGGTGCTGCCTCACTGGAACTCGCGCATCCCTCAGCACAATGCGCTGTGCCGCGGCCTCCAGCGCCTGGGTATCTCGACGCTGCGCCTGAGCCTCCCCTATCACGATTCGCGCATGCCGGAGGGCCTGAACCGGGCCGACTATGCGGTTTCCGCCAACATCTGCCGCACAATCGACGCAACCCGCCAGGCGGTGATCGATTCCCGCGCCTGCGTCGACTGGCTTGCCGGCCAGGGCTTCTCGCGTTTCGGAATTGTGGGAACAAGTCTGGGGTCTTGCTACGCTTTCCTGGCTGCCGCGCACGATTCGCGTCTCGAAATCAACGTCTTCAATCACTGCTCGACTTACTTCGCCGATCCGCTCTGGGAAGGCCTCTCAACGCGCCACATCCGCGAAAGCCTCGAAGGGGAAATCGACTTGGACACGCTTCGCAAGATGTGGCTGTGCATCTCTCCTCCGGCCTACGACGAGAAGTTCACTGTTCAGAAAAAGCGGTCTAAGTTCATTTACACACGCTACGACACCACGTTCCCGGTTCATTTGTCTCGGAAAGTAATTCAGACCGCGCGGGAACGCGAGTGGGATCATGAGCACGCTGTCCTCCCTTGTGGCCACTACACCATGGGCGAGTTCCCGTTCAAGTTCATCACCGGCTACGAGATCTGCTCATTCCTCAAAAGGAATCTGTGATAAAGCGATCAGCTTTCAGCCGGCGCTCTTTGCGCGGCTCAATGCGCTGCAATCCAGCGCGCTATGTCGTCGATGACTTCCGCTGATACGTGCCCGGCGTGTTGGTACTCTGCCGGCGTGCTTTTCCCGGTCCCCTCGATGAACAGGTGATTGAGGGCGGGATAGCTCTTTAGAGTCACGTTCGGCTTCGAGCCAAGCGCAGCCTTCCAGTTGGCGAATTCCGTCATCTTCACCTGGTAGTCGCGCTCTCCCTGCAAAATTAACAACGGCATAGTGAGCTTCGCCGCGCGCGTCGGCGGATTGTAACCGGCCAGCGCCAGCCAGTAGCTGGGCGGCGCGTAGAACAAAGGCGGCCCGTCTATTTTGCTGGCGTCGAGCGCCTTGATCGCCGCTCGCGCCTGCCGCGCCTCTTCAAGCTTGGCCTCCCCTTGTTTCTTCAATTCCTCGGAGCCGCCCGCGGTCTGCTCGGGAATCAGTTCCTCATACTGCTCGACCATGATGTCTTCAAGCGGGCGCGTCGTGCCCGCCAGCGCGATTCCGCCCCTGGCATCCGGGGTTTGTTCGAGAATCATCGGCAAGAGGTAGCCGCCGAGACTGTGGCCGAGAACAAACACGCGCTTCGGGTCTACCTCCGGCTGCTGCTCGAGTAGCGACACGGCTTTCGCCGCGTCTTCGATGGTTTCCTCTTT
>Ga0181525_10004052_pt1 | contig 11384 bp, 14 predicted proteins | sample PEATcosm2014_Bin_48_FD_121100 | JGI IMG/M metagenome (GOLD analysis project Ga0181525, IMG submission 121100) | Peatland microbial communities from MTU Mesocosm Facility, Houghton, MI, USA - PEATcosm2014_Bin06_10_metaG | ecosystem: Environmental > Terrestrial > Soil > Wetlands > Peat | place... | reverse complement strand
TCAGCGCGCCACCGTGTACTGAGGGAGTCAAGTGGTTTGTACTCAAGACGCCCGTGGAAATTTCACGAGATCAAATCCAGCAGTTCGCCAAGCTCTATCCGCGCGACGCTCGCTCGCTGCAGCCTCTGAATGGACGAGTCGTGCAAGAGAGTCGATGAGCGGCCCGCGCAGATCGATCGCGAGCGGCTGTCAGCTTCTCAGGTATTTATTAAACCAGTCAATCGTGCGTTGCCAGGCCAAGTCGGCAGCGGCCTTATTGTAGCGTTCAGGGGTTGCATCACAATTAAAGCCGTGAACAGCGCCCGCGTAGATATAGCCTTCATGCACGACGTGCGCTTGCGTCAAAGCCGTATCGTAGCCCGGCCATGAGGCCGCGCCTCGCGTATCGAGTTCTCCGTTATGCACCAGGATCGCCGCCTTGATCTTCGGAATGTCCGCGACGGCAGGCACTGCGCCATAAAAGGGTACCGCGGCTGCCAAATCGGGCCCGAGGCGAACGGCCAGCGTATTGGAGATGCCGCCGCCGTAGCAAAAACCGACCGCTCCAATCTTGCCGGTGCAGTCGGGGCGAGCTTTGAGCCACGTCGCCGCGGCCACAAAATCCTCGGTCATCTTATTGCGATCGACCTTCATGAACATCTGTCCGCCTCGGTAGTCATCGCCGGGGAAGCCGCCGAGTGAGGTCAGTCCATCCGGTGCAAATGCCATGAAGTTGGCGAGCGCGAGCCGGCGCGCAATGTCCTCGATATGAGGATTCAGACCCCGATTTTCGTGGATGACCAGAATTCCAGGCAATTTCGCCGGCGTCGCCTCTCGAGTATCGGCACTGACCGGGCGCACGAAATAGCCCTTGATGCTTCCGTTGCCCAGCGGGGAGGCAACCATCTGATCGCTGGCCTCGATCCGCTCATCGGTCCTGGACACTTGCTGACCCAGGGCGTAATTCGGCATCAGCGATCCTATAATCGTTGATGCCGCCAGACCGCCTACGGCAAAGCGCTGTATGCCATCCAGAAAGGAGCGGCGGCTGATTTCTCCATGAATAAAGAGGTTATAGAGCTCTACGGCCTCGGCCGGTAGCTTGGGTTTTAGGGGCTCCATTTTGGCTTGCTCCTTGCGAGAGGCTGTTGACGGTCTTCACTAGTTTGCCACTTCTGGAACCCTGAGGAAGGTCGCGTGACAAATCCCGCTAGAGGCAGTCAGCGCACGCTTGCCGGGCGGTGTTTTTGCGGCGCCGTTCACTACGCCGTCATGGACGAATTCATCTACGCTGCGAATTGCCACTGCTCGAACTGTCGGCGTACGACTGGTTCGGCTTTCAAGCCGTTCGCGGGGATAGAACGCCACAAGTTCAATATCACCAAAGGCAACGACAGCCTCATGATCTGTGGCGACGAAAATGGCAACGACAGTCACTGCCAGCACTGCGGCTCGCTGCTGTATTCGATCGTCCGCGGCGGCGCCTTTGTCCACGTTGCCATGGGAACGCTGCTCGATGATCCGACAATCCGCCCGAGCCAGCACATTTTCGTCGGCTCGAAGGCACCGTGGTACACGATCTGTGATGACCTGCCGCAATACCAGGAGCATGCACCTGCTGCCTGAGCGTTGAGAAAAGCTCAACGAACCTTGAGAGCTTTGCGCTGTATCCGCGGCGCTGGCGAGCATTCTGTCCTGGAGCCGCCAGAGGCTCAAGACTCGCAAGCAATCAGGAGAAATGTCATGTCATCTGTCACCAAGTATGTATTGGCCGCGGCGGCAGCCGCGACTCTGAGCGCCTGGCATGGGGCTGCGCTCGCCGACTCGCTGAGCGGCTCCCAGGACGAGACCCGATCTGTCGTGGTCCGCTTTGCGGACCTGGACCTGAATCAGTCCAAGGATGTTCAGATTCTGTATCACCGCATTAACCTTGCCGCCGGCTTCGCCTGCGGCCAGCGCGAGCTGACCGGCTCGCGTCTGCCGCTGCCGTCCTGGGAGCACTGTGTCGCTGCTGCGGTTGATTCGGCGGTGTTGCGGCTGGATCGACCGGCGTTGAGCGCATACCATCGCACGCACACGACCGACACAGTTGGGAGGGGGTGAGCCATCGCAATTGCCAAAAGACCCAAGCCCGAGCGCTCGCGCACCCGAGTCGCCTCGAGCGCGAAGGTCGCAGTGCGCCGGTTGCCGTTGGGCAGCCTGCGCGTGTTTGTCGCGGTTGCCGAGCACCTGAATTTCACTCGAGCCGCCGACGCGCTGGGGGTCACGGCCAGCGCTGCCAGTCTCCAGATCCGTGCGCTCGAAGAGTACCTCTCGCGACCTTTGTTTCGCCGCAACGGCCGGCAGGTGAATTTGACGCATGAGGGCGCCAGTCTGCTGCCACGCGTGCAGCAGGCTTTGTCCGATATCGAGCGCGCTGTCGACGATGTGCGCGGCGGGCGACAGACCGGTCCGATCCGCGTGACCACGTTAGGCTCCTTCCTGCAGCAATGGCTACTGCCCCGTGTCGCGCGGTTTCGCAGCGCTCACCCCGACGTGGACCTGCTGCTGCACAGCTCGCCCAACGCAGTGGACTTCGTACGCGAGGACTTTCATCTCGCGATTCGCCTTGGCACGGGTGTGTGGCCCAATGTTCGCAGCGAGAAGCTGCTCGACGAGTGGTTGCTGCCGGTGTGCGCGCCGGCACTGCTCAAGAGATTCGGCCCCGTGCGCCATGTGGATGACCTGCGCCGCTATCCGTTGTTGCACAGCACCGGAGAGCCCTGGACCACGTGGCTGTTCGAAGGCCACGCTGATGACCCTTCGGCGAGCTTCCGCGGCGCCATGTACGAGGATTCGCAGGCCGTGGTGCGTCTGGCCGTGCAAGGCGACGGTCTTGCGCTGGGTCGCTGGTGTCTGGTCGCCGACGACATTGCAAGCGGCGCTCTGGTCGTTGCCAGTGAGCGGCCGGTGCGCTTCAAGCGCAGCTACTGGATCGTGTGGCCCAATCGCGCCGACACGCTGCCAGGCGTGCGCGCCTTCATCGGCTGGCTGCGCAGTGAAGCAGCAAAATTCCCACTGCCGCGCGGTGCCGTTGCCAACTGAGGTAGCACGCTCCTCGTCGCATTCCTGGTTGCTACTACCCCCAATGACCAGGAAATGTTTCAGCTATGTGACCGGCAGTTGTAATCCACGGCGAGTCACGCCTTAGCCAGCGTGACCCGCCATGGTCAGACTTCAGCTCAAAGGGCCTTGTTCAAAGACACCACTTCGCCCGTACGCGTAAGCACCGTGCACGAGACGCGCGCCACGGTCTGATTGCTTCGTGGGTCCGTCGCCGTCAGAGCCCAGCTGGTCGTCGGGCCTGAAAGATCCAGGAAGTCGATGGGCGAGAAACCATAGGAATGGGTTTCCCGCAGGCGCGGCGCGGCCGCGTATTCCTGGGGCAGGCTCGTCATTAAAGCCGAGAGGCAGCTTGCGGGCACGGCCTGTCTGTCTTCGGCCGCCGCAAGTGCCGGTGCCGCTATTGCCGCGACGGTGAGGACGCAGGCTAGGCGTTTGAGTGATTCCATGTTCGTATCTCCTGATCAATTGGGGGTGAATTGACGATACGAAGGTAATGTGCAATAGTTCGTACAGCAAACGAATATTTTTTGTGGCTGGTGCGACTCGGTTAGTGCCGGTCGCCGTTATGCGACAGCAAGGCAGTTCTCGGCGAGCCAGCCCAGCAGCGCCGCGACCTCAACGCGACCGGTGTCGGCTGGGCGCGCGAGCGCCATGTAACTCTCGCCAAGATTCAGTTCCTGCGCGCACAAACGTGCGAGCGTACCGGTCGCAATTCTTCTTGCCGCGAGCGGCGCGGAAATCAACGCCACTCCCGCACCCTGCTCGGCGGCATCCACGACCGCCGTCATGGAGTCAAATTGAAGCATATGTTTTGGGCGCAGTGCCCCAAGACCAAGCATCGCCGCCCACTGCGCCCATAAATCGGGACGATGGTTGTCAACAATCAGCGTCTCGCCTGTCAAGTCCGTTGCGGTGCAGCCGACAGGTCGTCCAACCAAGTCTGGTGCGCACACCGGCACGTAGCTTTGGGGAAACAGTTGTGTGCAATGTAGATCAGCCACGGCGCCGCGCTTCACGGTTATGGAAACGTCAATGTCCCAACCATGCTCGAAGGTCACACTCTGCGCTGTACTGATGCGCAGCTCGACTCCGGGTTGAGCCGCGCGCAGCAGCGATAATCGCGGTATAAGCATCTCGGTCGCAAAGAAGGGCGGCACCTGTAAACGTAGCGCTGCGTGCGTCGCGCGACTCTTCAGATGTTGCAATCCGGCTTCCAAACGTGCCATAGCCGCGTTGACATGCTCGAGCAGCAATGTGCCCGCATCGGTGAGTTGCAGTGTCTGTGGACGGCGCTGAAATAGCGTCACACCAAAATGGGCTTCCAGGGATCTGATCTGGTGGCTGACCGCGGAGGCGCTCAGGCAGAGCTCCTCGCTCGCGGCCTTGAAACTCAGTCTGCGAGCCACAACCTGAAATGTCTGTAAGAACTTTAATGAGGGGATGCGCAAACAAGTACTCCTCGTCCCATCAACAACATGGCCCTGCAATCAAATACCCTGCAAGCTATGTGCCAGCGCTTTCACCGATGCTGCGAGCTCGCAAGAGCGGTCTTAGACCGCCCAGCGCCGGTAAATCTCGCCTGCGGCGAGCATTAACAACTATTAAAAATACATCGATTGTTTTGCATTCAATGTGACGGACATGTCGTGTCTGTGTTGACCGACAACGCACTGCAACACTCAGACAACGCCTGCAGCACTCGGCTGGTGAGGAAGGAAAGGGCTTGCGCCCGTTGAACTCAGGGACGACTAGCGCGTCGCTCTAGGCACGGCTAGTTCACGCTCGCAGAAGCGGCTGCCATCTTCTGCGCCCGGATCCAGCTTTCGGTCCTGGCGTCGAGCAAATCGAGCGTAAGCACGCCGCCACTGAGCATTTCATCGTGAAAACGGCGGATGTCGAACCGGGTGCCGAGCTCGCTTTGTGCGCGATCGCGCAACTCGCGGAACTTCAATTGACCCAGCTTGTAAGACAGCGCCTGCCCAGGCCACGCGATGTAACGATCTGTTTCCGACTGAATCGTCGGTTCGTCTACGGCCCCTGATTTGCGAAAAAATTCCACGACCTGGTCGCGACTCCATCCTCGCCAATGAATACCGGTATCGACCACCAGTCGCACCGCGCGAAACAATTCACTGGAGAGTCTTCCAAAGTCGCTGCCGGGATCCTGATAGAAGCCCACTTCTTTGCCGAGCTGCTCGGCGTACAACGCCCAACCTTCGATGTAACCGGAGTTATGCGCGTGTTGCCGGAATTTAGGCAAGCCTGTGATCAGCTGGGCGACAGACAGCTGCTGGTGATGTCCGGGGATGCCCTCGTGATAGGCAATGGCTTCGTCACCCGTCAACGAGCGGTGCGCGAAATTCGAAGTGGCTACCACCACTCGACCCGGGCGCTTTCCGTCAGGGGTACCCGTCTGATAGTGGGTGGCCATTGCAGCCTGGAACTGCGGGATGGCTTCGACCGTGACGGGCGAGTCGGGGACGAATCCGAATAGCTCCGGCAATTTGGGCCGCATTTGCGCGATGTATTGACGAAAGTCATCGAGAATCTGCTCGGCGGAAGTGGGACGGTACTTCGGGTTGCTCTTGAGCGAGGCTCGATAGGTGTCGATGTCGGCAAAGCCCTCATGACGGGCTATGACCAGCATTTCGGCTTCAATCCGATCCATTTCCCTCAGACCGATCTGATAGATCTGGTCTGGAGTCAGTGTGCTGACGGTGCGTATGTCGTTCAGGTAGCGCTGCTGGCCGCCGGGCAGAGAGGTCACAGCCAGAGCAGTGCGCCCGTGAGGCGCGTATTGCGTAGCAATGAAATTGCCGAACGCCCGGTATGCAGGCAATACCTCGCCGGTGACGACTTGCGTGATCTGTCTGGTCAGGCGCTGCTGATCGTCAGTTGATATGGCCGCGGATACTTTCGTGTGGGTGTCAGGAATGGGTCGGCGCTGATGATGCCTTCGCACTGCGCGGGCACTTTCTCGAGCAGGAAGCGCACCGGCATCAGATGGTCTGCGATGCCGGCCCGTAATACCTTTTCGGTTTGCGCAAATGCGCGTGGGATCTGATGCAAACGAGCGATGTAGTCCTCGTATTGCTTGAGCGTTTGGAATGGCACAGAAAGCGGCAGGTCGGCCAGATCGACGTGCGGGCCGTTCATCTGGCTAACCGGCACCTCGTATTCCTCGAGCTCATAATCGTCGCTGTGCTGCTGCAGAGTGCGCAGCAACAGCTCATGGGACAGCGCATCCTGCTCTGGAAAACCCGCGGTCGGAATAGCCCTCAGGTGCGCGAGAAAATTCTGATCGCTCGCATGTTCGGCGCTGAGCGCCGCGAGCGAGCGATCATCCAACCGATCGCTGTAGCGATAATCCCCGCGGGCGGTCGCCCTCTCCGGGTGCGCCCTGAGATCGGCCTGGTAATATTCCTCGAAGAGCGCGTTCTGCTCAGCGATCCGAGCGTCGACACCAGCGGATTGGGCGGGATCGGATGCGCGGGCTGCGAGGCTGACGCAGGCGGCGAACAAAGGCAGCAACGGCGTACGCATGAGCTGAGCCAATCCTATCAGGCGCCACGCGTGAGGACGATATGCGTGGCGTTGCCTGTCGGGACATGCTCGCTGCACCGATAGCCGAGCGCCGGAGCATCCAGGCCTTCGAACAGGGCTGCGCCTGCGCCGAGCAGAGTGGGAGCGATAGCGACGTGCATTTCATCGATCAGACGCGCGCTCAGGTATTGCCGAATCGTTGCAATCCCGCCGCCAAGCCGAACATCCTGTCCATTGGCTGCTCCTCGAGCTCTTTCGAGCGCGATTTGAATGCCATCCGTGACAAAGTGAAATGTCGTCTCCCCGCTCATCGTGATCGATGCCCGTGGGTGATGGGTCAGCACAAAAACCGGCACGTGATAGGGTGGATTTTCGCCCCACCAGCCTTTCCATTGGTCATCCGGCCACTCGCCGCGGATCGGCCCGAACATATTGCGGCCGATGATCCAGGCGCCGACGTTATAGAAGCCGCGCGCTACGAAGTCGTCGTCGATGCCAGTGGCTCCGCCTTCCCCTGCGTGCAGCCGCTGAAATGTACGAGTCGCAAAGGCCCATTCGTGCAGCGTCAGGCCGCCGACACCCAGAGGATGATCGACGCTCTGGTGGGGACCTGCGCCGTAACCATCGATCGAAAGCGCGAAGCTGTGAACACGCAGTTTCGTCATGAGTGCACTAGGTGCGGTCCGCAGCGCGCAATTTACGCAGCGCGAAGAACAATTGCCGGTGCTCTCCGGCACGCAGAATGGTGGCGCTGCCCAGCGCCACCAGAACATACAGGATATTCAGCGCCACCAGGGTTGTGGGAGCGTGCTTGGTCCGCCGTGCGACAGCAGCGACCTGTTTCGCGGTCACGCCGGATTTGCCGCCAAAATGTTTCTGCACGTACTGCAGCGCTGCCGCAGTGATCACGTTGAAGTAGCCGGAGCCGCGGCGCGTTTTCGATCGGGCAAAGGAAAGAATGAAGTAGTAATCCGGTGCTTCAAACACGTGATAAGTCTGGCGCACAGCCTTGACTCGCGCGCGATATTTGAGACCCCTTTGAAGTTTTCTGATGTTCACGAGCTCTCTCCGAAAGTCTCGGCCCCCGTGCCGATCCGTAATTCTATGCTCAAAACAGGTATAAAATCGTCTGCATGGCATCTAAGCACTCGGCGTTGCTATCGCGCCGCGAGGCATTGCGCGGCGGCCTGCTGGCCTGCCTTGGCGCACCCTGCATGCGCCTGTCGCAGGCGGCCTCGGACCCGGCGGCGCTGATCACCAGGACCATACCCTCGAGCGCAGAGCGAATCCCCGCGATTGGACTGGGCACGGATTCCTTTCGCAGCTCCGAGAGCGAAGCTATCCGGGACGAGATCAGGCGCATGAGCGAGCTGGGCGGCTCGGTCATAGACACGGCGGCTGCGTATGGGGACAGCGAGGCACTGATTGGCGATGCGCTCGCGGCGCTGGGCATCCGCGAGCGGATATTTCTTGCCACCAAGCTGACGGCCGACGGATTCTTCAGCAGCGGCGGGGGCGGGGAGGCGAGCTTTCATCGCTCGCTCGAGCGCCTGAGGACGCAGCGCATCGATCTGCTGCAGGTGCATAACCTCTATGGTCTCGACAGCCTTATGCCGCAACTTCAGCAGTGGAAGAAGGCTGGGAAAATCCGTTACATCGGCGGCACCACCTCTCGCGTGTCACAGCACGCACAGATCATCGAGGCGATGCGTAAGTATCCGCTCGATTTCATCCAGGTGGACTACTCGATCGCGGACCGCGACGCCGCCACCACGGTATTTCCGGTCGCGCTCGAGCGTCGTACCGCAGTGCTGGTCAACCTGCCCTTCGCGCGCGCCGCATTGCTCGGCAAGGCCGGGCAGCGCCAGTTGCCCGATTGGGCCGGCGATATCGATGTCTCGAGCTGGAGCCAGTTCTTTCTCAAATACGTGATCTCGCATCCGGCGGTGACCTGCGTGATTCCCGGGTCCACCAAGGTGGCGCATCTGGAGGATAACCAGGGGGCCGGCCGCGGTCGCCTGCCCGATGCGGCGATGCGCTCGAAGATGGAACGCTACTGGGACACGATGGCATGAGTCCGGCTCGCTCAATCCGGCAGCGTGCTCCAGTCGGGCACCCAGCCGCCCTCGGACCTGCGAAACAGCGGGCATCGGATCGGCGATAGGACCAGACCGGGGTACGCCGGATCGATCGCAGCGAGCTTGTCCGCCCACACGCGAGTCTCCCGGATGGCGGTGATCACCCCGACCACGTGCGCGCCGATTTTTTTCATGAGTGCGAGCTCGGCGGCTACCGTGCCGCCGGTGGAGATGACATCCTCAACCAGCAGCACGCGCTTGCCCTCGAGCCGCTCGATCAGTCGCGGATCGATATAGACGGTCTTCGGCTGCACCGGCGTAGTGATCGAATTGACGGGAATCGACAGCTCATCCTCGAACCAGAATTTGCGTGAGTAGCTCAGCGGCACATAGAACGGGTGTCCGAGCTTCTTGCCGACCGATGCCGCCAGCACCATCCCCAGGGTCGGCATGCCCACGACGATGTCGGGATGCAACGGCCGCGCCAGCTCGGCCATGGCGCTGCTCAGGCGATCCTCCAGCGAGAAGCTGTTTTCGGTAATGCACAGATACGCGATCGCGCTCGCAAAGTCAGGCGGCAGCGCCAGAAATGGCAGCAGCGCCCAGTCGCCGTCCGGCAATTTCACCGGGAAAGCGCCCTCATAGGGCGGCGCTGGCAGGGCAGCCAGAGCCGCCCCCGGAATGATGCGATCGTGGTAGGAGCCCCGATCCTGATAGTTCAAGCGTTTGGGCATTCGATAATGCCGAAGTCGGTCAGTACCAATTGGGCCTCGGCGGGTCCGCAGGCCCGAGCCGCATGCATGCCGATGGCGCGGGCCGCCTCGACGTTGAGCAGATTGTCGTCCAGGAACAGCACCTGCTCGGGCGGGCAGCCGAGCGAACTGAGCACGTGCTCGAACGCATCGGCGTCGGGCTTGATGCGCCCGGTGAGGTGGGAAGCGAAATGATTATCGAACACCGCGCCGAGCCTCATATCCCCGAGCATGCGCGGCCAATGCAGAGCGTTGCTGTTCGAAAGTACTGCGCGCTGATAGCTCGCGGGTATGCGTGCCAGCATCTCCAGGGTGCCCGGGTACAGTCCGATGGGCCAATGGGTAAAGGATTCCAGAAACCGCTGCGGCTCAATGGCCAGGCCAAACTCGGCTGTCACGCTGACTGCAAACTCGCTCGCATCGATGCGTCCGGTTTCAAATTTTCGCACGGCGTCCGATCGCAGCCACAGGCGCCACAGGTCGTCCGCCGTCAGCGTGTTGCCAAGCCAGCCCAGCATGATGTCAATGCCGCTGAGCTGCACCAGTACGCCGCCCACATCGAACAGCAAGAGCCGAACGTCCGGTGACGCCTGCACTGCCACCGGTGCTGTCTTCATTGTCGCTAACCACGCATCTTAGGGAAATGATCGGTTTCAAGGAGATTGACAAACATTCGACGGGTCTGTCAATTTGATCGCGAAACCCCTGCCAGACTAGCAGGCTGCTGAAAAAGGCTTGTTTTTCAGTGAGCGTGTGATATGCAGTTGTTTGGGCAGTGAACGCGAGATGCATCGATGCGTGGTCATGTAGATCCCCAGTCTCATCTGTTCAGTTACTTCTCGCCCGAGGAACGTGTTCCTGCTGGGCACCCGCTTCGCTCGATTAAGGCCTACACGGAGTCGGCATTGAAGCAGATCCGTCCGCTGCTCGATGGGTTGTATAGCGAGATTGGTCGGCCGTCGATTCCCCCGGAGCGGCTGCTGAAGGCGCAGCTGCTGATTGCGCTGTATTCGGTCAGGAGCGATCGGCTGTTCTGTGAGACGCTCGACTACAACATCCTGTTTCGCTGGTTTTTGGATATGAGTCTGCAGGAAGCCTCCTTCGATGCCTCCACCTTCAGCAAGAACCGCGAGCGCCTCGCGCGCGAAGACGTCGCGTTGAAGTTCTTCGACGCCGTGGTGCGCGAAGCGCGGCGCCTGGAGCTGCTCTCGGATGAACACTTCAGTGTCGACGGGACGCTGATCGAAGCGTGGGCATCGATGAAGTCGTATCAGCGCAAGGACGGTGGCGGGTCGGGCCCAGATGCCGGCGGCGATCGGGACTTCAAGGGCGAACGGCGCTCGAACGCCACCCATGCGAGCACCACGGATCCGGAGTCGAAGCTCCTGCGCAAAGGTCCGGGCAAGGAAGCCAAGCTGTGCTTTGCCGGACACGCGCTGATGGACAATCGCCATGGCCTGATGAGCGACGTAGCGCTGACCCCTGCGGTGGGCATCACCGAGCCTGAGGCGGCGCTGGCCATGCTCACGCGTCAACGGCGCAAGCGTATTCGGCCCAAGAGTGTCGGCGCAGATAAGGGTTATCACTCCGAGCGGTTCGTTACGGCGTTGATCGAGCAGCGTACCGCCGCTCACGTGGCCTGCAATGCCAATCACCCCGTCGGCCTGGGACGCGGTGTGCTCGAATCGCGCGCCTATCGAGCAAGTCAAATCGTGCGCAAGCGCATCGAGCAGTTCTTCGGCTGGGGCAAGACCGTTGGCGGGCTGCGCAAGACCCGACTGCGCGGCGTGCGCCGCAACGCTCAACTGCTGTACCTCACCGGCTCGGCCTACAACCTGCTGCGCATCAGTCGATTGTGTCCAACCACGGGGTAAGTGTCTTCGGAGCGTCGCCATGAGAGTTGAATCAAACGTTGGGACCAAATCTC
>Ga0181525_10004051_pt1 | contig 11384 bp, 10 predicted proteins | sample PEATcosm2014_Bin_48_FD_121100 | JGI IMG/M metagenome (GOLD analysis project Ga0181525, IMG submission 121100) | Peatland microbial communities from MTU Mesocosm Facility, Houghton, MI, USA - PEATcosm2014_Bin06_10_metaG | ecosystem: Environmental > Terrestrial > Soil > Wetlands > Peat | place... | reverse complement strand
GGCATCATGGTCGGCGCGCTGTCGGCCGGACCGCTGGGCGATCGTTTTGGGCGCAAGCCCGTCATCATCGCCGCGCTGACGATTTTCGGCGCGGCGTCGCTGCTCAGCGCCTTTGCCGGGTCGCTCGGCATGCTGACGCTGCTGCGCTTCTTCACCGGCATCGGGATCGGCGGCGGGTTCTCCGGATCGGCCTCGCTGACCGGCGATTACGCGCCCGAACGGCGGCGCGCGCTGATGATCATGGCGAGCTTTACCGGCGCCCCGTTGGGCGGGTTTGTCGGCGGGCAGCTCGTCTCGTTGTGGCTGCTACCGAGCTTTGGCTGGCAGTCGATCTTTATCGCCGGCGGTGTGTTCCCGCTGGCGCTGGTGCTGTTGCTCGCGTTCTGGCTGCCGGAGTCGCCGCGTTTTCTGCTGGCGCGCGGCAGGCTTTCGGCGGGTGACCGAACGCTGTTGCGCCGGCTCGACATCGCCGAGGCGCAGGGGCGCGAGCACCCGCTCGACATCGCCGAGGGCAACCCGATCAAGATGCTGTTCGGCCAAGGTTACGCGCTGCAGACCGTGCTGTTGTGGATCATCTATTTCTGCAGCCTGATGAATCTGTTCCTGTTCGCCTATTGGATGCCGACCGTGCTGACCTTGATTGGCTTTACGCCGGGACAGGCGGTGTTCGCGTCGAGCCTCAGGGATGGCGGGGCGATGTTTGCCGTCTTTTATCTCGGCTATCTGATCGACCGCGTCGGGCCGGAGCGGTCGCTGGCGTTTCACTACGCGGCGGGCGCGGTGTTTATCGGGCTGATCGCGCTTGTCGCATTGCCCTATACGCTTCTGTTGATCGTCACCTTTCTCGCCGGACTGACGATCATCGGCAGCCAAACCGGCGCCAACGGGACGTGCGGCAAGCTCTACCCGGCGCGGATGCGCACCAGCGGGCTCGGCTGGGCACTCGGCATCGGCCGGCTGGGCGGTATCGCCGCGCCGGCCTTTGGCGGATATCTGCTGTCGCTCGGCATGGCGCCGACACGGATCTTTCTTGGCGGCTGCGCGATCGCGCTGATTGCCGCGGCGGCGACCGGCGCGCTAGCGTTGCGTTCGCCGCGCGCGCGGCCGCTGACCGTTGGAGAAGTCGCTTCATGAAGGTCTTTGTTTTCGACCTCCTGGCCTATGACGCCAATCTCGACCATCTGAAGGCCGGCGGACCCGAGCTGCCCTACCCGCTCGCCGGGCGGTATTTCGACGCTGATACGGCGATGCGCACCTATGAGGAGCATCTCGACGCCTGGGAGTTGCTGGACAAACTCGGCTATGACGGGATCGGGTTCAACGAGCACCATTGCTCGCCCTATGGGCTGATGAACAGCCCGAACCTGATGGCCGCCTCGGCGGCGCAACGCACCAAGAACCTCAAATTGCTGATCTACGGCAACCTGTTGCCGGTGCATCAGCCGCTGCGCCTCGCCGAGGAATTGGCGATGATCGACTGCCTGTCGAAAGGCCGGCTGATCTCCGGCTTTGCCCGCGGCATTCCGCGTGAATACCAGGTGCATAACGTGCCGCTCGCCGAGTCGCGTGCCCGTTTCGAGGAAGCCTTTGACATCGTCACCCGTGCCTGGAGCGAGGAGGTGTTTTCCTACGAGGGGCAATTCTGGTCGTACAAGGATGTCGCACTGTGGCCGCGCCCGGTGCAGCGCCCGCGTCCGCCGATCTGGATTCCGATTGTCGGCAGCAAGGAATCGATCGAGTTCGCCGCGAAAAACGACTGCCCGATCACACCGGGCCTCGGTCGCAACCAGGGGCTGCGCGACGACATCATCCGCTATTATGCGAAATGCCTCGACGCAGCCGGGCACCGCATCACGCCAAACCATCTGTCGCTCGGCATCACCGCTTATGTCGCCGATTCAAAGACCCAGGCGCTCAAGGAGTACGGGCCGCACATCCTCTATTTCAACCGCACGCTGTTCAGCCACGGCAATTTCTCCGAGACCGAGATGCAGCGGCAGACCGGGTACTCGTCGCAATCCTCGACCGATTACGTCCGGCCGGAAAACAGGCGCGCAGCGGCTTTCCTGCGCTCGGAATTCCGCAATCTGACAATGGAGCAGCTTGCGGAACAGGCCGAGCACATGCCGCTCGGCACCGCCGACGAGGTCATCGCGCGCATCATCGATGCCGCCGAGAGCGCCGGCGCCAACACCGTGCAGCTCGCGATGAACCGCGGTGCACTGCCGCATGATCTCTTCATGGCGCAGATCGAGCGTTTCGCCCGCGAGGTCTTGCCGGCATTGCAGGCGCATGAGGTGAAGACCGTGCCGGCCGCCGAGGCGGCGATGGCATAACGCGGTCTTCCGCAACGGACGGTGGATCGATCAGGCGGTTGCGGCGTTGTTTTGGACATTCGTGCAATGTCGGGCGCCGTATGTCATGCCATACCTGCAGCCGCCAAAAGGCAAATCGCCAAACGACGCAAAAGCCCAGCGCGCGGCGCTCGCTCTGCGGATCGATCGCGCCGCTCGCGACCTCAACCCGTTTCTGATGGTTTTCGCGGCCGGGCTGGTGCTGCTCAACCTGACCTTCTGTCTCGGAATGGCGGTGGCGCGGCAGCCAGTCGAGTGGTCGCCGCCGCTGCGGAACGGAGCGGTCGCCGCACCGGCCGCGGTGTCACCCGCTGTCTTTACCGAAGGCGCGCCGGCCACCCGGCCCGGACACTGATGCGTCGCGCGATGCTTGACCGCGCGGCGCGGTCGGCATAGAAACCGCCCTCCCGCGATCGTCTGTGCGATCGCGTTGATGATCTTTCGTGCGGAAGCGAGGTGCGGCATGGCCCGCAAATGCCCGATTACCGGCAAGGGTGTCCAGGTCGGCAACAATGTCAGCCATTCGAACCGCAAGACCAAGCGGCGCTTTCTGCCGAATCTGCAGACGATCTCGCTGTTGTCGGACAGCATTGGGGCGATCCGGCTGCGCCTGTCGACCAACGCGATCCGCACGATCGAGTTCAAGGGCGGTATCGACGCGTTTCTAAAGTCGACTCCCGATCGCAAATTGTCGCCGGAAATCCGCCGGCTGAAGCGCGCCGTCGAGGGCGCGGACGCAAAGCGCGCCTGATCCAAGGCGCCCCGTTTCACGCTAATTCCTCTGTCTTCTGGGCCGGTTCGGTCCGGCTTTTCATCGATCTGATCAAAACCGGGTGAGCGGGGGTTTCGCGGCCCCCGGCCGATCGCCTATGGTCCCGCCCGCAACAAGCCAGGGGAGGCTGTAATGGACACGCTCGCGCCCGAACTTCTGACGTCGGTGACGCGCCCGGGTTTTTCGCGGCGCGGTTTTGTCGTGACCTCGCTGGCGGGCGGATTTGCGCTGGCGACCGGGCCGGTTTCGGCCGAGGCGATCACCACCGACACCACAGGGCTTACCGCGGGCGAGGTCAAGGTGCCGACCGCCGATGGCGAGATGCCTGCCTACCGCGCGATGCCGGCCACCGGTGGGCCGTTTCCGACGGTGCTGGTAATCCAGGAGATTTTTGGTGTCCACGAATGGGTCAAGGACATCTGCCGTCGCCTCGCCAAGCTCGGGTATTATGCGATCGCGCCATCGCTTTACGCGCGGCAGGGTGACGCGACAACCTATACCGATATGGCGAAGCTGGTCTCCGAGATCGTCGTCAAGGTGCCGACCGACGAGGTCATGAGCGATATCGACGCCACCGTCGTCTACGCCAAGTCGACCGGCAAGGCCGACACCGCGAAACTCGGCATTACCGGGTTTTGCTGGGGCGGGTTCGCGACCTGGATGTATGCGGCGCACAATCCGGCGCTAAAGGCTGCGGTCGCGTGGTATGGCGGATCGCGCAAGATCACCGATCTGACCCCGCAAAACCCCGAGGATATCGCCGGCGATGTCAAATGCCCGGTGCTGGCGTTTTATGGCGGCAAGGACCCGAGCATTCCGCCGGAAACCATCCAAAAGCGCGAGGATGCCTGCAAGGCCGCCGGCAAGACCTGCGAGTTCAAGGTCTATCCCGAGGCGGCGCACGGCTTTAATGCCGACTACCGGCCGAGCTACAACGCCGAGGCGGCGAAAGACGCCTGGGCGATGATGCTCGCCTGGTTCAAGAAATACGGGGTTGCGTGAGGCTGCCGGCGAAGAAGATCGGAGGCGTGCGAGCGTGGGCGGCTTTGCTCGCGCTGTCGCTGTTTCTTTCCGGCTGCGGTTCCACGACGCCGTGTGACCCGTCCGACCCGATGAACCCGTGCCATCGGCAGGCCCACGTCCCCGGTTAGAGGCCGCGTGCGCCCCCCGACGCCGAGAGGCGGGTGGTTATTAGACGCTGGCTGTGTCTAGAGCGCCCTGGATCGAACGCCCGTCTTTCGCCAGGTAAATTCAAACCGCTCTCAAGAGGCGCTCGGAAAAAAGTAAATTCCGATTCGTTCTCATCCAGATCGTCATTGCGAGGCACCGACGGTGCCGAGGCAATCTCGCGCCGCGGAGGGTCAAGGCGGCGCAAGATTGCTTCGCTGCGCTCGCAACGATGGTGTCACGCCGCGGCGGCGACCGGGATCGGCGCCTCGCCCTTGAGCATCAGGCGATAGAGGTAGCGGCGCTGGTTCATGTCGTAATCGGGATTCGCCTTGTGCAGCACGCTGCGATTATCCCAGATCACCATGTCGCCGTAGCGCCATTGATGGCGGTATTCGTATTTCGGCTGCGTCGCGTGGGTCATCAATTCTGTGACGAGGTCGAGCGCTTCGTCATCCGGCATGCCGATGATCGACTCGATCCGGACCGGGTTCATGAACAGCGCCTTGCGGCCATTATCCGGGTGGACGCGCACCAGCGGGTGGATGCCGGGCGGCGGCAAGGCCTGGAGGCTTTCGTCGTTGAGCGGCTTGAGCGGGCGCGGGCTGTATTTGCTCAGATAGACGTGCACCGCCTTAAGTCCGTCGATCTTCCGCTTCATCGTTTCGGGCAGCTCGTCATAGGCGAGGTGCATGTTGGCGTATTGCGTGTCGCCGCCGCTGCTCGGCAGCGCGACCGGGTAGAGGATCGTCGCCTTGGGCGGTGCCGGGTGGTTCGAGTGGTCGGTGTGGAACGTCTCGCCCGGGATCATCCGCCGCGTGCCGAGGAATTCCTCGTTGGTCACGTAGTACATCTCCGGGAAGCCGGGGATGTGGTGATCCTTCTTGTCGTGCGGCTGGAGTTCGCCAAACACCTGCACGGCGTGAATAAAATCCGCCGGCTCGTATTTTTGATCGCGGATCACCAGCACGTGGTGCCGCGCCCAGGCGCGGTTGAGCGCTGCCTTGGTTTCCGCGTCGATCGGCTTGGAGAGGTCGATTCCGGTGACTTCAGCCCCGGTGTGCGGGGTTAGCGGCGTGATCTGGTACGCCATGGCGATGTCCTCCGTCCGATGATCTGTGGGCGGAGTCTAGGACGGTCGTGCGCCGCCGTGAAATCGAAAAAGCGCTCGGCAGCGTCCCGTCACCTTACGGGCCGCCATCCCTGGCGCGCCAGCGGCGCTCACTTGGGAACCGGTGAAGGGCAGCGCCGCCTAGCGCGAAAACACATGGCTGATCGCTTGCCCCACGGCATTGGCGGCTAGCTGAACGCCTCCGAGCAGCGCGTGACGGATTCCCGCGGCCTTGTCGGGGCTTCCGTCCGGGTTTCCGGACAATATCCAGGCGACCGCCGCAATCAAGACCACGATCGAAATGGCTATTGTCGTGCGTTTCATACTTTGTGGTCGTGGTCGCCTTTCGACGGCACGATCCACAGTGGATTGCCGTGGGGATCATCTCTGAGGACATGACCGTGAAAGGCTTCCGCAAACGCCTCCGCGTCGGCTTTTTTCTCGAAGGCGACACTGAAAGCGATGCCGGGACCACCTGATGAATGCTCGAAAAAGCGAGGCTTTATCGCATTCTTGTCGAGCCAGGCGCGTATCTCGGTCACTCTTTCTTCAAAATCACCGATATGACGAACCCTAACCGCATGGACCATGGCAAATCCTGCTCTCTAGAGAACGAGCCGATATTGTTACGCCCGGATGAGAGCGAGCCAATGATCTAAATCAACGCGCCACACAGGGCGGGGCTTGATCTGAACCTGCGCCTCTCATCGTGTTTGCATCGCTGCGCGATGCCTCCAAACGACACGTGGAGAAGTCAGGTGATTTGCGCAAGCTCGCGCGCCCGCACCGAATGCGCGGCGGCGAGATGGTCCTTGGCGAGCACGGTATAGACCGCGGGCAGTACGAACAGCGTAAACAGCGTGCCGATCGACATGCCGGCGACGACGACGATACCGATCGAGAAGCGGCTTGCCGCGCCGGCGCCGGTCGCGGTCACCAGCGGCACGAGACCGACGACCATTGCCGCGGTCGTCATTAGGATCGGCCGCAGCCGCACGCGTGCGGCGCGCTCGATCGCGCGGCGGCGGTCTAGGCCTTCGCGCAACTGCAGTTGGTTGGCGAACTCGACCATCAGGATGCCGTGCTTGCTGATCAGGCCGATCAGCGTCACCAGCCCGACCTGGGTATAGATATTCATCGTCGCGACGCCGATAAAGAGCGGCAGCATTGCGCCGCAGATCGACAACGGCACGCTGATCAGGATCACGAACGGGTCGCGCAGGCTTTCGAATTGCGCGGCCAGCACCAGGAAGATGATGATCAACGCGAAGACGAAGGTAACGACGAGCGCATTGCCTTCCTGCACGTATTGGCGGGAATCCGACAGGTAATCGTGGTTGAAGCCCTGCGGCAGGTTTTTGGCCTGCTGTTCGAGGAAATCGACCGCCTGGCCCATCGTCACGCCGGGCATCGTCACGGCCTGGAAGGTCGCCGAATTCAACTGGTTGTAGCGGGTCAGCGCGTTGGGGGCGGTGTTGGTCGAGACCTTGAGGAGGTTTGACAGCGGTACGGGCTGGCCGGCGGCGGAATTCACGTAATAGCGGGTCAGCGTGTCCGGGTTGAGCCGGTCGACACGCGCGACTTGCGGGATCACCTCATAGGACCGGCCGGCGAGGTTGAAGCGGTTGACGTAGTTCTCGCCGACAAGCAAAGCGAGCGTGTCGCCGATCGATTGCATCGTCACGCCGAGCTCGTTGGCCTTTGAGCGGTCGACATCGACGCGGATCGTCGGCTGGTTGAAGTCGAGGTCGCTGTCGACGACGATAAAGAGACCGCTTTTGCGCGCGGCATTCTTGATCTGGTTCATCGCGTTGTAGATCGAGACAAAATCGCCGGTCGAATCGATGACCATCTGCACCGGCAGTCCGCCAATCGACGCGGGCAAGGGCGGCAGCGAGAAGGCGAAAGCGCTCATCCCCTCGACCGCGTTCAGTTTCCCTTGCAGCAGCGGCTTGATCTGCTGAGCGGAGCGGGTGCGCTCGTCCCACGGCTTCAAGATCATGCCGGCAATGCCCTGGTTGGGGCCGAGACGGCCGTTGAGCACAAAGCGCAGATCCGCCTCGGGAAACGAGGTCAGCGCCTTGTCGAGCTCCTCGCCGTAAGCGTCCTGATAATCGAGGTTCGAGTATTGCGGCGCCTTGGTCAGCGCGAATAGCACGCCCTGATCCTCTTCGGGCGCCAGTTCCTTCTTCGTGTTCACGTACATAAAGCCGAGCGCGACAAAAACGGCGACCGCAAAGAGCGCGGTCACCGGCCGGTAGTCGAGCGAGCGCTCGAGCCGGCGGCCGTACCAGTTGGCGAGACCATTAAAGCCGCGGTCGAGCAGCCGCGCGAAGCCTTTGTCATTGCCGCCCTGCTTGAGGAACAGCGAGCACATCATCGGCGACAAGGTCACCGCGATGATGCCCGAGATGATCACCGAGCCGGCGAGGGTGAAGGCGAATTCGCGAAAGAGGGTGCCGGTCACGCCGCCGAGAAAGCCGATCGGCGCGTAGACCGCGGCGAGGGTCAGCGTCATCGAGATGACCGGGCCGGCGATTTCGCGCGCGCCGATCAGCGCCGCCTGCGGCGGACTGCGGCCTTCCTCGATATGGCGATAGACGTTTTCGACGACGACGATCGCGTCGTCGACGACAAGGCCGATCGCCAGCACCATCGCCAGCAGGGTCAGCAGGTTGAGGCTGAACCCCATCGCCGCCATGACCATGCCGGCGCCGATCAGCGAGAGCGGGATCGTGACGATCGGGATCACCACCGAGCGGAAGCTGCCGAGAAACAGGAAGATCACGACGACGACGATGCCGACCGCCTGGATCAGGCTCAGCTTGACCTCGTCGATCGAGGCTTGGATGAACTTGGTCGAATCGTAAGCGACCTCCATCTTGACCGAGGGCGGCAGCGTCCGCTCGATCTCCGGAAAGAGCTTGCGTACCCCCTGAACCAATGTCAGCGGGTTGCCGTCCGGTGTCGCCTGAATGCCGATAAAGACCGCGTGCTGGCCGTTCATCGCGACGCTCGACGTCCAGCTTTGCGCGGCGAGCTCGACATCGGCGATGTCCTCGACCCGTACCAGCGCGCCGCCGGCGGATTTGACCACCATCCGTTTGAATTGGCCGACGCTCGTCAACCCGGTGTGAGCATCGACATTGGTGACGGTGAAATAGCCTTTGGCCTGGCCCGGGGCCGATTGGAAATTGTTGGCGTTGATCGCGGCGGCGACATCATCGGCGGTGATCTTGCGCGCCGCCATCCGCACCGGGTCGAGCCATAGCCGCATCGCAAAGGTCTGGCCGCCAAGAATATCGGCCGAGGCGACACCGTCGACCGTCGCCAGCAGCGGTTGCACGACGCGCGTCAGATAGTCGGAGATCCCCGCGCTCTGCAGCGTCGGGCTGGCAAAACCGATATACATCACCGCAGTGGTCTGCCCGGTCGCCTTGACGACGATCGGATCCTGGGCCGCGGTCGGCATCAGGTATTTGACCTGCTGCACCTTGGCGATGACATCGGTCAGCGCGGCGCTCGGGTCGTAATTGAGCTTGATGTAGGCGGTGACCGTGCTGGTACCGAGCACCGAGTTCGAGGTCATGTAGTCGATGCCCTCGGCGGTCGCGACGGCCTGCTCGATCGGGGTCGTGATAAACCCTTCGATCAGATCAGGCGAGGCGCCGGGATAGAGCGTCGTTACCGTGATCGTCGTGTTCGATAATTTCGGGTATTGCCGGATCTGCAGCCCGTACATCGCGCGCGCGCCGATCAACAGGATCAGCAGGCTGACGACCAGCGCCAGCACCGGGCGGCGGATAAAGAGATCGGTGAAATGCATCGGTGTCCCGCGAGCTTATTGCGGCGTCAGCTTGGCGGGCGGTTGCGGTGGCGGGTTGCCGGTGATCGTGACCGGCGAGCCGTCCTGCACCTTGATCTGTCCGGCGGCGACGACCTGGTCGCCGGCCTTGATCCCGTCCGCGATCGCGACCTTGTCGTTCCAGCGCAACCCGGTCTTGACCGGGGTGCGGAACGCCTTGAGCAACGGCTTGCCGTCCGCGCCGGTACCGTCGGGGCGGATCACATAGACGCTGTCGCCGTAAAGCGTGTAGTCGACCGCGGTCTCGGGCAACACCACCTCGGGCGTGTCGTTGGGCAATACCACCTCGGCGTTGATATACATCCCGGGCAGCAGTTCCTCGTTTGGATTGGGCATCGTCGCCTGCACGTTGATCGTGCGGGTGCTGGCGGAAATCTGCGGCTCGATCGTCGTGATCTTCGCGGTGAAGGTGCGGCCTGGGAAGGCGTCGGCGGTGACATCGACCTGCTGGCCGACCTTGAGTTGCGCGGTCATTTGCGAGGGAAGCGTGAAATTGACGTAGAGCAGCGAGAGATCGGTCAGCGTCACGATCGGCGCGCCGGGGTTCACATATTGGCCGAGATCCACCTGACGCACGCCGAGCTTGCCGGCAAAAGGCGCAACAATTTCCTTTTGCGCGATGATCGCCTGGGTCTTCTGGATCATCGCCTTGGCCTGGTCGAGCTGGTGCTGCGACGAGTCGACATCGGTCTGCGGGCCGTATTGATGCTGCACCAGCGTCTGCGCGCGCTGCAGGTTGATCGCGGCAAGGTGCGCTTGCGACTGGTAGCTGGCGAGATCGCCGCGATCTGGCGCGTCATTGATCTGCACGATCCGGTCGCCGGCTTTCACCCGAGCCCCGGGTTCGAAATCGATCTCGACCACTCGCCCGCCGACCTCGGGGGTCACGGTGACCTGGTTGACCGCGGCCAGCGAACCGATCCCGCTGGCGAAACGCGGCACGATTTCGCTGGTCGCGACGACCGCGCTGATCTGCGCCGGCGGCGGCTTGTTGGTGGCGAAGAAGTTGGCGATCATCTTGTTGCGGTAGGCGTTGAAGCCGTAGAGCCCGCCAAGCACGAGCCCGACCAACACCAAGACTATGAGAAACCAAACGGTTCGCCTGGTGCGGCTCGGCGCCCCCCGCGGGGCCCGTGCCTGAGGGGCCAGGCCGGGCGCCAGCTCGGCGGTGAATTCGGGTCCGACCGGGGAAATCTCACCATCCATGATGTGCGCTCGCTCTAATCTGCAGCGGTCTGCAGCGGGGTTGCGGCATGCGAGGCGGCAATCGCTGGCTCGGTCATGCCGATCCCCCGCAGGATGAAATCGCCGGCCTCTTCGACCAGCCGGTTCATGCCGCCCTCGTAGGGGATGACCCCTGTTTGCGGCAAAGCGAAGAAGGCCATCATCGCGGCCACGTGATGGGCAAACCAAAAACGGTTGGCGGCGTTCGCTGCCAGCGGCACGAGGTCGCCCGCCGCCTCCGCCGCCTGCAGCGAGGCGGTGAACAGCGGCACGACGCGCGGCGCGACGGTGGCAAAAAGCTCGCGCGCGTAATCGCCGTCTTCGAGGCAGCTATGCAACATCAGCCGCATCTTGAGGTCGAGGGCGCGCCGCTCGCATTCGTCGCCGAGTACAAAGCGGCGGACCATAAAGCGCACGATGTGGATCGCGGTCTCGGTCGAGGCCGGCAGTGTCGCGAGTTTTTCGAGCGCCGGGTCGCCCTCGCAACCGAGCGTGAGGATTTCGCGATAGAGCGATTGCTTTGACGGGAAATGCCGGAACAGCAGCGCCTCGGAGACACCCGCGGCAGCCGCCAACTCGCGCGTCGTCGTGCCGGCAAAGCCATTGCGCGCGAATAAGGGCACCGCCGCGGTGACGATCGCCTTGCGACGGTCGTCGCTATCCAACCGGATATTCGCCATGCCGCGGCTAAGTAAGCGCTCACTTACATTGCGTCAAGCGTCTTCTCGAGTGATGTCCGGGAACGGAACGACTTTGCGCTGGTTAACGTATTCTTATGGGATCGGCGTAAGGTTTTGATCTGGATGCCTCCAGCGGCTGAGGCCGATGCGTGTTTTGATGCGTGTTTTGGTGATCTTGCTCCTGCTCTGGGTGACAGGGGCTTTTTTTATC
>Ga0181525_10004050_pt1 | contig 11384 bp, 7 predicted proteins | sample PEATcosm2014_Bin_48_FD_121100 | JGI IMG/M metagenome (GOLD analysis project Ga0181525, IMG submission 121100) | Peatland microbial communities from MTU Mesocosm Facility, Houghton, MI, USA - PEATcosm2014_Bin06_10_metaG | ecosystem: Environmental > Terrestrial > Soil > Wetlands > Peat | place... | reverse complement strand
CGATCCCGACCGCTTCGATCCGGATCGCAAGGAGCGCCGCAGTTACACCTTCGGCGCCGGCGAGCACGCCTGTCCGGGCGCACGCTTGGCGCTGACGATCGCGCAGGCGGGTATCTCCCGCTTGCTCGCGTGCGGGATCGACCCGGCGGCGCTAACGACCGTGGGCTATCAACCCTCGCTCAACGCGCGTATCCCGGTTTTCGCCCACTTGTGAGGACGGTTTCTTCAGCGGGTACACGCACGCTAAGAGAGTCGGTGTTCCTGGAACTCGCTCAAACATAGAGCGAGCAAGCGCGTCGAGCGGTTCGGTGTCGAGGCGATCTCGGTTCACGAGGATATTGTCTCGATGAAAGACTGGACGATTCGTCAACTCATCATCGGAAGTTTCGGCGTCATTTTGGCGCTGATCGTCGTCACGGGCGGCGTCGCTGCGATACGGCTTGCGGCGGTCCAGCACGAAGCGGCGAACCTGCAGCGCAACTCGCTGCCCGGCGTCTATCAGAGCAGCGCCATGTTGGCCCTCTGGGAAGTCAGCCATGAGTTGACGATCGTGCGTGCCCTCCAGCCGGACACGCGCTTGCACGGCATCATCGACCGGCACTTGCAAGGTAACACGGTCCTTCTGAACAACCTCAACGCCGAGTACGGGGCCGCGCTCTTTGGCCCGCGGGACCGGGAGACGTTTCAGGCCTACAACGACGCGCGCGTGGCGTACGAGCGTTCTCGGCCCGATTTCCTGGCGCAGCACTTCGACGCCAGGCCAAGCGCGGTGGCGATCGCGGCGCGCAACCGGTTTCGCCGGACGTTCGGGGTGATGCATAACACCCTCGAGACCATGATCGCGTTCAACGAAGGGAACGCCGACGCCTCAGCGGCGAAGATCAAGGACGACACGAATATCGCGAACATCAGCATCTTGGGGAGCATTGCGATCGCACTGATCCTCGCGTTCGGGTGCGGCTATTTCTTGCTCCGGCGGATCACGGCGACGCTCGGCGACGTCGCGGTTATCGCGAAACGAATCGGCGATGGGGACCTGACCGTGAATACGACGTCGAGAGCGCGTCGCGGCGAGATCGGCCTGCTCACCCAGGCATTCGACACGATGGTCGCGTCCTTGTCGCTGCTCGTCGGTCAGGTACAGCGCTCCGGGATCTCGGTCAGCAGCTCGGTGACCGAAATCGCCGCGACCGCCAAACAGCAACAGGCGGCGGCCAGCGAGACGGCGGCGACGGTCACGGAGGTCGGGGCCACTTCGCGTGAGATCGCCGCAACGTCCAGGGAATTGGTCAAGACGATGGGCGAGGTTTCGCTGGTGGCCGAGCAGACCGCGGCGCTGGCCGGGAACGGGCAGGCCGAGCTCGCCCGGATGGAAGAGACGATGCGCACCGTGGTGGACGCCGCCACCTCGATCAACGCGAAGCTCGCGACGCTGAGCGAAAAGGCGGGGAACATCACCCTGGTCGTCGCCACCATCACGAAGGTCGCCGACCAGACCAATCTGCTCTCGCTCAATGCGGCGATCGAAGCGGAGAAGGCGGGCGAGTATGGGCGTGGATTCTCGGTCGTCGCGACCGAGATCCGGCGCCTCGCCGATCAGACGGCGATCGCGACCTTCGATATCGAGCAGATGGTGCGGGATATCCAGTCGGCGGTCTCGGCCGGCGTGATGGGGATGGACAAGTTCTCCGATCAAGTGCGCCGCGGCATGCAAGAAGTGCAAGCGGTGGGCGGACAGTTGGCTCAGATCATCTATCAGGTCCAGGCGCTGGCACCGCAGGTCGAGTTCGTGAACGAGGGGATGCAAGCGCAGGCGGGGAGCGCGGAACAGATCACGCAGGCCCTCGTGCAGTTGAGCGAGGCCGCAAAGCAGACCGTCCAGTCACTCCAGCAATCGGGCCAGGTGATCGACGAGTTGAGCAACGTCTCGACCAGACTGCGCGACGGCGTCTCCGGCTTCAAGTTGGGGGCGGCGGCGTGACATGCTGTTCCTGTTGTTCGAGTTGGGGTCTGACCGGTACGCGCTGGAAGCGAGCCTGATCGTCGAGGTCCTGCCGCTGGTCGACCTCAAACGGATCCCGCGGGCGCCGCCCGAGATCGCCGGCGTCATGCGGTATCGGGGTGCGCCGGTGCCGGTCGTCGACCTGTGCCAAGCCGCGCTGGGCCGGCCGTCGCTCGCACGATTGAGCACCCGCATCGTGCTGGTGCGTTCCTCGGGCGAGGACGGCCGGGAGCACGTTCTCGGGCTGATCGCGGAAGTGGCGACGGAGATGCTGCGCCGCGACCCCTCCGACTTCGTCCCCTCCGGGGTCGCGAACGCGGCTGCTCCGTACCTCGGTCCGTTGACGCCGGATGCGCGCGGGCTGATTCAGCGCATCGACGTCGATCGGCTCCTTCCGGAAGCGGTGCGCGCCCTCGTCTTCGAACAGCGGGTGATGGCGTGACGGTCGGCCTCGAGTTCGAACGCCTCCTGCAAGACGCGATGGGATTGAATCCCATCTCGATCGGCACGGCGACGGTCGAGCGTGCCGTGCTGGGGCGCATGTCGGCCTGCAAGCTGCCCGATCCGAGCCTGTATTGGCAACACCTGTGCGCATCGGAGGACGAGTTCTTCGAGCTGGTCGAGGCGGTCGTCGTTCCCGAGACCTGGTTCTTTCGTGACGACCAGGCGTTCGCGGAGCTGACGCGGATCGTGGCGCGCGAGTGGCTACACGACCGGCCGCAACGCACGTTTCGCGTCTTGAGCGTGCCTTGTTCGACGGGCGAGGAGCCCTATTCGGCCGCGATGGCGCTGCTTGACGCCGGGATCGCGGCGGACCGCGTGCGCATCGAAGCCGTCGACATCAGCAAGCGGGCTCTCACGCAAGCCCGTCGCGCCGTGTACGGGCAGAATTCATTTCGCGGCTCTGACCTTACGTTCCGCGAGCGCCATTTCGAGCCCGTCGCCGGACTCTATCGGCTCCGCGCCGGCGTCCGCGAGGCGGTTGAGTTTCAACACGGCAATCTTCTCGCCGCCGATTTTCTGCTCGGGTCCGAGATCTACGATGTGATCTTTTGCCGCAACGTGCTGATCTACTTTGACGAGGCGACGCGGAATCGGGCCGTCGACGTACTGCAGCGCCTGCTCAAGCCGGACGGGGTGCTGTTCGTCGGTCCGGCCGAGGCGGACTTGATGCTGCATCGCGATTTCGTCTCGTCGAAGGCACCGATGGCGTTCGCATTTCGCAAACAGGATGACACGCGCACGGTCGGGTCGCCGCGGCGGACGCGCCCCCAGCGGCCGCGTGCTGCCAGCCCCCGGGTCAGCGGGCCGCGTGAGCTCGCCGCGACCTCGACGCCGGTCATGACGGCGCCACCGCGTACGCAGGAGACGCCGGCGAGCGACATCGAGAGCGCGGTGCGACTCGCCGACCAGGGTCGGTTCTCCGAGGCGGTTCGCGTCTGCCAGGAGCACGTTCGCGCCCATGGTCCGTCGGCCCGGGCGTTCAAGCTCATGGGCATGATGTGCAATGCGACGGGCGATCTCGCCGACGCCACGGCGAACTTTCGCAAAGCGCTGTATCTCGACGCGAACGACCTCGAGTCGCTCATCCACCTCGCCTTTCTGGCGGAGAAGCAAGGTGATGTCGCCAGCGCACGAGTGCTGCGTAGTCGTATGCGGCGGCTGGAAGTCACCGATGGGCACTGAACCGAGCGCGCCCCACGCCAAGGTCGACGATTGCTGGAATAGGATCGGCGTGAGCGGAGACGCCAGCTGTCCCGAGCTCGAGAAGCACGTCCATTGCCGCAACTGTCCGGTGTATTCACAGGCTGCCATCGCCCAGCTCAACGTGGAGATCCCGGCTGGCTACCTCGAACGTTGGACGGAGCACATCGCGCAGACGCGGGCTGCACCCGAGGACGAATCGAGCTCGTGCCTGGTCTTTCGTATCGGTGCCGAATGGCTCGCCTTGCCGGTCGCGCAGGTCAAGGAGATCGCCATTACCCGCACGATACAGCCGTTGCCCCACCGGCGTGACGGAGTCGTGCTCGGTCTGACCAGCGTCCGGGGCGAGCTGTTGACGTCCATCTCGCTCGAGCACCTGATCGGTCTCGAGCCGGTCGTGGAGCGAGCGGCGGCACGCCACGCTTGGAGCGCGCGGCTGATCGTGGTCGAGCATCAGGGGGCGCGCACGGTGTTCCCGGTCGACGAGGTGCACGGAATCGTGCGTTTTCAGGCCGGCGATCTCACCGCGGTGCCGGCTACGGTCGCGAAAGCCTCCGCCAGCCACATCCGCGCGCTGCTCCCCTGGCAGGATCAGGCGATCGGCGTCATCGACGAGTGGCTGCTGCTACGCAGTGTCGACCGGAGTCTGGGAACATCGACGGCGATCTGAGCCAGCTCTCGATGCTGGAGCTGTTCCGCTTGGATGCGCAGACGCAGGTGCAGGCCTTGAACGACGGTCTGCTGGCGCTCGAACGCACCCCCACGGCGCCGGATCGGCTCGAAGCCTGCATGCGGGCCGCCCATTCGCTCAAGGGGGCGGCACGGGTGGTCGGCCTCACGGTCGGCGTCGGCGTCGCGCACGCGATGGAGGAGTGCTTCGTCGCGGCGCAGCGGGGCAGCCTCACGCTCAGCCGCGAGGAGATCGACGTGCTGTTGCGGGGGACGGACCTGCTCAGCCGCGTCGCCCTGACCGAGGTTTCGGACGTCGAAGGCTGGGCCGGCGAGCAGCGCGCGGAAGTGGAGCACATCCTCGCCGAGCTGGCCATCGTGCTCAAGCAGCCCACGGGTGCCGTCGACGTCGAGGACCATGCGGTGACGGGCTCCGCGCCGATAGCGCCCGCGCCGGCTTTGCCGGTGATGAGGCCGCGCGAAAGCTCCGAACGCGCGCTGCAAGTCACCGCCGAGCGTCTGAACCGGCTGCTGGCCGTCGCCGGTGAGTCGCTGGTGGAGTCGCGCTGGGCGAAGCCGTTCGGCGCCTCGCTGCTGCGGCTCAAACGCCTCCAGCACGATGCGGGCAAAGCGGTCGAGGGGCTCCGCGACGTGCTTCCGGTGGAGCTGTTGGACGAGCGGGCGCAGGCGGCGCTCGGGGACGTGCAGCGCCGGGTCAACGAGCTGCGCGGCTTGGTCGCCACGCGTATCGCGGAAGTCGAGACGTTCGATCTCCGCTCCAGCAACATCGCGCAACGGCTCTACGACGAGGCGCTGGCCTGCCGCATGCGGCCGTTCGCCGACGGCATTCGCGCCTTTCCCCGCATGGTGCGCGATGTCGCCCACGCGCTCGGCAAGGAAGCCAGGCTGAACATCGTCGGCGAGACGACGCTGCTCGACCGCGACGTCCTCGAACAGCTCGATGCCCCGCTCGCGCACCTGTTGCGCAACGCGATCGACCACGGGCTCGAGTCGCCGCAGGAGCGCGTCGCAGCCGGGAAATCTGCCGAGGGCGTCGTGCAGCTGGAGGCGCGCCACAGCGCAGGCGTGCTCCAGATTCTGGTCTCCGACGACGGACGAGGGATCGCACTTGAGGGGCTGCGGAGTAAGGTCGTCGAGCGTGGTCTCACCAACGCCCCCACCGCCGAACAGCTCTCCGAGGAGGAGCTGCTCGCGTTTCTGTTCCTACCAGGCTTCACCATGAAGGGCGAGGTCACCGAGATCTCGGGGCGTGGCGTCGGTCTCGACGTGGTGCAGAACGCGGTCAAGCAGGTCCGCGGAGCGATCCATGTCACGACCCAGCTCGGGAAAGGCACCTGCTTCCACCTGCAGCTTCCGCTCAGCTTGTCGGTCGTGCGCGCGCTGATCGCGGAGATCGGCGGCGAACGGTACGCGTTCCCGCTGGCCTATATCGTGCGCACGGTACGGTTGTCGCGCGCTGACATCGCGTCCAGCGAAGGGCGGCAGTTCTTCACCCTGAGCGGACGGTCGGTGGGTTTGATCGGTGCGCAGCAGGTCCTCCGGGGCAGCGAGGGCGCGCCGCCCGGCGAGGAGTTCGCCGTCATTGTCGTCGGCACCGCGACGGAGCACTACGGGCTCGTCGCCGATCGCTTCTTGGGCGAGCGCGAGCTGGTCGTGCAGCCGCTCGACCCGCGCCTGGGAAAGGTCAAGGACATCGCTGCTGCAGCGCTGATGGAGGACGGTTTACCGGTACTGATCGTGGACGTCGACGACCTCATCCGCTCGGTAGAGACGCTCGTCGCGACCGGACACCTGACGACGATGCGACCCGGCAGCGCCGTCCTGAAGAACCGCAAGCGCGTGCTCGTGGTCGACGATTCGCTGACGGTTCGTGAGGTCGAGCGGAAACTGCTCGAGGGTGCAGGCTACGAGGTCGAGGTCGCCGTCGACGGCATGGATGGCCTCAACGCGGTGCGGAGCCGGCGCTTCGACCTGCTGGTGACGGACGTCGACATGCCGCGCCTAGACGGCATCGAGCTGTGCACCTTGGTCAAGAACGATGTGAACCTGAAGGAATTGCCGGTGATGATCGTGTCGTACAAAGATCGCGAGGAGGACCACCGGCGCGGACTCGAAGCCGGTGCCGACTACTATCTGACCAAAGGCAAGTTCCACGACGAGACCTTGCTGCGGGGCGTCGTCGATCTCATCGGCGAGGCTGACGCATGAAGGCCCAGGATAGCCTCGTGGCGATCGGTGCTTCTGCGGGCGGCCCCAGCGCATTGGTGAAGATGCTGTCCGCCTTGCCGGGAGATTTCCCGGCGGCGATCGTCATCGTGCAGCACCTGGACGAGCAATTCGCCGCCGGCATGGCGGACTGGCTGGGCGAGCATTCGCGCCTCCCGGTACGGATCGTCGTGGAGGGAGATCGTCCGGAGCCCGGGGCCGTGCTGCTCGCCGCCACCAACGATCATATGGTGCTGACCTCGCCGGATCGGCTGGGATACACGCCGATCCCACGCGACTACCCGTACCGGCCCTCGATCGACGTCTTCTTCAAGAGCATCGACCGGTTTTGGGCCGGCGAGGTCGTCGGTGTCCTGTTGACCGGCATGGGGCGCGACGGCGCAAAGGGTCTGAAGGCATTGCGCGAGAGCGGCCGGTGGACGATCGCGCAAGACCAGCAGACCAGCGCGGTCTATGGCATGCCGAAAGCTGCCGCCGCGCTGAACGCCGCGGCCGATATCCTCCCGATCGACCGTATCGCGCCGCGGCTGATCGAACTGCTGTGCAACGAGCGGGTACCGAGTGATGTGCGCTAAAGTCGTCGGCTCAAATGACATCGTCGTGCTGTTGGTGGACGATCAACTCATCATCGGCGAGGCGATCCGCCGTGCCGTAGCAGATCAACCCGACATCAGCCTCCACTATTGCAGCGATCCGGCTGCCGCCGTCCTGATCGCGCAACAAATCAAGCCGACCGTCATCCTGCAAGACCTCGTCATGCCGGGCACCGATGGGTTGACGCTCGTCCACCAGTACCGCACGTCACCGGCGACCAAGGACGTCCCAATCATCGTGCTCTCGACCAAGGAAGAAGCCGAGGTCAAGTGCGAGGCCTTCGCACGTGGTGCCAACGACTATCTCATCAAGCTGCCGGCTACGATCGAGCTCTTGGCGCGCATCCGCTACCATTCGAAGGCGTATATCAGCCAGATTCAGCGCGACGAGGCGCATCAGGCGCTGCGTGAGAGCCAAGCGTTACTGCTCGAAAAGAACCTCGAGCTGGCGCTGCTGACGAACGTCGATGGCCTCACCGGGCTCAGTAACCGCCGGCACTTCGACGAGTTGTTGGGGGTCCGGTGGCGGCAGGCGGTCCGCGAACAAACGGCGTTCTCGATCTTGATGATCGACGTCGACAGCTTCAAACCGTACAACGATACATACGGCCACCTGGCCGGCGACGAGGTGCTCAAACAGGTCGCCGAGGCGATACGAACGTGCTGCCGGCGCCCGACCGATCTTGCCGCGCGTTTCGGCGGCGAGGAGTTCATCGTCTGCTTTTCGGCGACTTCGCCGGATCGCGCACAGGAGTTCGCCGAGAAGATACGAGCCGCCGTCGAAGCGGTGACCATTCCGCACACCGGATCGGCGGCGGGAACCGTGACGGTGAGCATCGGCGTGGCGTGGGAGCAGCCATGTCGTGGCGAATCGAGTCTGCCCCTGATCGACGCGGCGGATGTCGCGATGTACGAGGCCAAGCATTCCGGCAAGAACCGGACCATGCTGCAAGAGCGGCACCGCGCGTCACTGGAAGTTCCGTGAACGGACGTCCTTGGTGGTCGGGTCGGCGGCGTCGAAGATCCAGCAGCGCTTCATGATCAGGTCGAGGCAGCCGTCTTCTTTTTGCAGGCTGCCTTCGACGATGAGACAGCGCGCGCGGCGGATCGCGCGGCGGTTGCGCTCGTAGACGTCGGGGCGCACGATCACGTTGACCAGGCCCGTCTCGTCCTCGAGGGTGAGGAAGACGAAGCCTTTCGCGGTGCCGGGACGCTGGCGGGTGATGACCATCCCACCGACCAGGCAGACGAGGTTCTTCGGCATCGCCGCTAGCCGGCTCACCGGCAGCACGCGCGCGGCGTCGAGCTGGGCGCGGAAGTGCGCGATCGGCTGCACGTCGCTCACGCCGGTCGCGCGCAGGTCGAGCTGCGTCGTCTCGACCGCCGTCAGCGCGCGCAGCGCGGGGCGCGGCTCGTCCTCGATCTCCATCGCGCGGCCCAGCTCGCCGCGCGCCTCGCGTTCGTCCAGGCCGCGCAGCGCCCACATCGCCTCGCGCCGCGTCGGGTACCAGTTCGCGAACGCACCGGCGGCGGCCAGGCTCTCGAGCGCCGCGCGTTCCAGGCGCGTGCGGCGCGCGACGTCGAGCAGGTCGGCGAACGGGCCGTCGGCGAGCGCGCGCTCGACGCGCGCTTGCTGCACCTCGCCGAAGCCCCGCACCAGGTGGAAGCCCAGCCGCAGCGCGCCCTCGTCGTCGACGAAGCTCCACCACTCGCTCGCGTTGACGGCGATCGGCTTGACGACGACGCCGTGCCGGCGCGCGTCGTTGACCAGCACCTCGGTCGCGTAGAACCCCATCGGCTGCACGTTGAGGATCGCCGCGCAGAAGATCGCCGGCTCGTGGCACTTCACGTAGGCCGAGGCGTAGGCGAGTAGCGCGAACGAGGCGGCGTGCGACTCGGGGAAGCCGTAGTCGGCGAACCCCTCGAGCATGTGGTAGAGCTTGTCGGCATCGGCGCGCGCGATCCCGTTGGCGACCATCCCCTCGACCAGGCGCGGGTAGATCTCGGCCATCCGCTCGCGCGAGCGCTTGTGGCCCATCGCGCGGCGCAGCCGGTCGGCCTCGCCGGCGCTGAAGCCGGCGGCTTCCATCGCCATCCGCATCCCCTGCTCTTGGAAGAGCGGCACGCCCAGCGTGCGCTCGAGGATCGGCCGCAGCGACGGGTGCGGATAGGTGACCGGCTCGGCGCCGCTGCGCCGGCGCAAGAACGGGTGGATCATGTCGCCTTGGATCGGGCCCGGCCGGATGATCGCGACCTGCATGACCAGATCGTAGAAGCAGGTCGGTTTGAGGCGCGGGAGCATCGACTGCTGCGCGCGCGACTCGACTTGGAAGACGCCGATCGAATCGGCGCGCTGCAGCATCGCGTAGGTCGGCCCGTCGTCGGCCGGGATCGTGGCGAGTGCCAACGGCTTGCGGGTGGGATAGCAGCGGCCGTAGAGCGCGAACGCGTCGCGCAGGAGCGAGAGCATCCCCAAGCCGAGCAGGTCGATCTTGATCAGCCCGAGGTCGTTGAGGTCGTCTTTGTCCCACTGCACGATCGTGCGGTCGCGCATCGACGCCCACTCGACCGGCGCGACCTCGATCAGCGGCGAGCGCGTGATCACCATCCCGCCGCTGTGGATCCCCAAATGGCGCGGGAACCCGTCGAGCCGCCGGCAGAGCTGCAAGAGCAGCGCGCCGAGCGGACCGCCGATGGGACCGCGCAGCTGCGGGTCGGGATCGGGGCCGCCGCCGTCGGCGTCGTGGAACGAGGGCGCCATCGGCGTACGCGAAGGGACGGCGTTCGAGCCGGCGTCGAAGTCGCGGCGCTGTGCGACCGAGACGGGGAGCGCCGCGCTTTCGACCGGCGGTGTCCCCAGCGCCCCGGCGAGCGACTCGCGCGCGTCGTACTCACGCACCACCGCGTCGACCTGGCCCAGCGTCAGCCCAAGCGCCTTGCCGACGTCGCGGATCGCCGAGCGCGTGCGATAGGTGATCACCTCGGCCGCCATCGCGGCGTGCTCGCGGCCGTAGCGCTGGTAGACGTATTGGATCACCCGCTCGCGATCCTGATGCGCGAAGTCGATGTCGATGTCGGGGACCTCGCCGCGTTCCTCGCTCAGGAACCGCTCGAAGAGCAGGCCGCCCGCGACCGGGTCGATCGCGGTGATCCCGAGCGCATAGCAGACGGCCGAGTTCGCCGCCGAACCGCGCCCTTGCGCGAGCACACCCAAGTCCTGCGCCGCACGCACGATGTCCCACACGACCAGGAAGTAGCCGGCCAGATCCATCCGCGCGATGATCCCGAGCTCGTACTCGAGTTGTCGCTCGACCGCCGTGGCGAGCGGCGAGCCGTAGCGTTCGCGCGCGCCGCGCTCGACCAGCGTGCGCAGGTACGACTGCGGCGAGCGTTCCTCGGGCGGGATCGCGAAGAGCGGAAACTCGCCGGCGAGCCGGTCGAGCCGAAACGTGCAGCGCTCGGCGATCGCAAGCGTCGCGTCGAGCGCCTGCGGGAACTCGGCGAACAACCGCGCCATCTGCGCCGGTTCCTTGAGGTGGTACTCGTGGTTGGGACGCAGCCGCGTCCCCGCGCCGGCGAGGGTCGTGCCGTGCTTGACGCAGGCCAGCACGTCGGCCAGCAAACCGTCGGCGGGTGTGGCGTAAGCGACGCCGTTGGTTGCAACGGTCGGGATCCGCAGGCGCGCACCGAGCCGCACGAGCGCGCGCACGAGGGCCGGGTCTTCGGGGCGCACGTGATGCTGCAGCTCGAGGTGGAAGCGGCCGGGGAAGAGCGCGCGCAACTGCGCGCCCAGCGCGAGCGCCGTCGCCTCGTCGCGCCGCAGCAGCGCGCGTTCGATCGGCCCGTGACGGCCGCCGGAGAGCGCGATCAGCCCGTCGGTGTGACCGTCGAGGTCGTCGAGCCGCAGCCGCGCGTCGCGCTTGCGCCCGCGCAGTTGCGCCGTCGAGACCAGCCGCGCCAAGTTCCCGAAGCCGCGTTTGTCCTCGGCCAGCAGCACCAGCCGCGGGCTGTCGGTCGGGACCTCCTTGGCCGGCCGGGCGGGCCGGCCGGCGGGGATCGGCGCGGCGGCCGGCGATTCGAGCGTCAGCTCGGCGCCGCAGATCGCCGCCAGCGGCGTCCCGGCCGCGGCCTTGGCGAAGCGGACCGCCCCGTACAGGCCGTCCCGGTCG
>Ga0181525_10004047_pt1 | contig 11390 bp, 9 predicted proteins | sample PEATcosm2014_Bin_48_FD_121100 | JGI IMG/M metagenome (GOLD analysis project Ga0181525, IMG submission 121100) | Peatland microbial communities from MTU Mesocosm Facility, Houghton, MI, USA - PEATcosm2014_Bin06_10_metaG | ecosystem: Environmental > Terrestrial > Soil > Wetlands > Peat | place... | reverse complement strand
TGTCGCGTCGCGCCATTCGCGCAGCACCCGAACCGGATTGTCTCCTTTGGCCAAGCGGTCCACCACCCGCTTCGGCAACAGCGGAGCGCCGGCGATCTCGCGTCGAGCGCGGGCTACCAATCGCGCCGTGCCGGCATCCTCATCGGCTTCGGCGGCTTTGACGACGAGCGCTTCGTATTCCTTGCGCGGCAGAATCGCGATCTCTCCGCGGGCAGTTTTCTGAAAGCGAACGTTCATGACGGCTCCTTAATCGTATATTTCTCGTCGATGTCCGACTGCGACGACGATGATGGAACCTGCTTCTTCATAGAAGATCACGCGCCAATCCACCGACTCGCAGCCGCGAACCCTGGCGGCCTTTGAGCCGCTTTACGTCGCCCTTTCCGCTTGCCGCAAACTCCATCAAGCGACCATCGATACGCCCGCGAATTTGCGCCGTTAGTTTTGTCCACTGCCGGCCGGCAGCCGGTGTAAAGAGAATTGGCTTGATAAAACGATATCGCTAATCGCGATAACAAAATCAAGTGGCCGTTCGACGTGTCAGCGAGGTTCCTCGCGCATGATAGTGGGCGCGGCCTGAAATCTGCGGTATGCCGGTTTGCGCTTCGGAATGTCTGCCGCCGTGGGCGCCGCAGGCGCTTCCTTTACCGGTCCGAAATGACGGATCACCGCATCGGCGGCCCGCGTTCCGGATTCCCAGGCGCCGCCGACTGTGCCCCACAACGTCTCGTGAACGGCCTCGCCGGCGAACCAGATTGTGTTCTGCACTGGCTCCATCAGCGTGCGGCGCGCGCCCTGCCAGCCGGGCGCTGCGGCGGAAGCGGCGCCGAGCACCCACGGTTCGCTGTTCCAACGCGTGGCGTGCGAGCGCTTGATCGCTTTTTTCACGTCGGCGCCGTAAAGGCCGGTGAGCCAGTCGGCGGCGAAATCGACCATCGCTGCTTCGCCATGCGACGCGAGCTCGCGGCCGAACGCGCCGGCGACTTCGATAACGCATAGCGGCGTGCCGGAAACGTTGGCGAGGATCGCCGCCGTGTGCGTATCGCCCGATTTCTCGAACACCAGATCGTCGCTCTCGAAGCCGAGCGGATTGCCCGTAAGTTCGTGCGCGATGTGATCGCAGCTGCCGAGCGCAAGCTTGGCGAAGGCGTCGAGCTGACGCTTGGGCAGTTCGGGGGCGAATTTGATGGCGCCCGAATTGATCACGTTGGTCGAGACGGTGACGATCACGGCGCGCGTGGCAATGGCGCCCTTGCCCGTTTCCACCGTGACCGTGCCGCGGGTGTCGATCAGGGTTGCCGGCGTCGACAGCTTGACCGCAATCCCCTCGGCGAAGGACGCGATCAGCGTGCCGAAGCCCTGGCGGCAGAACGCGGCGGTGTTGCGTTCGGCGGCTTTGGCGAAATCCACCGCCGACATCTGCGTCAGCTCCTTGCCGCTGGTGAACGGCCCAAGGACGAAATCGATCAACGGCCGCCAATCGCCGAGGTCGTTCGGCATCGCCTGCGCGCAGGCCACATCGGCTTTGCGCGCCGCGTCGGTGATGGCGCGGTTGGCGCGGACCTGCAAAGCGAGGAAATCCTCGAGCTCGCCCTCGCGCGCATAGCGCCGGCCGATTTTCACCTTCTGGCTCGCCGGCGCCGGATAAACCTCGAGACCGCGGCGCGGCGTGAGCTTGCTCAGCGGATTGAGATCGGGTGCATAGATCCAGTGGGCGCCGCGGTCATACGGCACGCCGAAGGTTCGCGTCTCGGTGATGCAGCGGCCGCCGATATGGTCGGCTGCTTCCAGCACGACGAATTTGCGGCCGGCGTTGGCGAGCCGGCGCGCGGCGGCGATACCGGCTGCGCCCGCGCCGATAATGACCACGTCGACTTCGGAAGATGCCCGCGTCACCGCGCCGGACGCCGGGCGCGCCGCGGCGAGGGCGGCCGAGGCAGCAAGGAAAGAGCGGCGGCTCAGGCGCGGCATGGGTTCCAAAATGCTTGCAGATTGGCGCTAGCTTGCCCGAACCGCGCGCGAGGCGCAAACCTCACGGCCTGCTTGTGCTCGCCGACCCACGTCGTTACGTGAACCTTCTCGCAGGAAACCTCATGCTTGACGACGCGGCCAAGGCGCTCGGCCAGATGCTCTCACCGGCGTTGCGCGCGGTATTGTGGAAATCGGTCGGGCTTGCGCTCGCGCTCATCGTCATCATCGCCGTCGTGCTTAACCGACTGATCGTTTGGCTGGTCGACGCCGGCAGCGCGTCGGTCGAACAAGGTCTCGGTCCGTATGCGCATGGGCCGGCGACAGCGGTAGCGTGGCTTCTCTCGGTCGCGGCCGGTTTCGGTATCGTCCTCGGCGGCGTTTTGCTGATGCCCGCAGTGACCGCGTTCGTTGCGAGCTTCTTTGCCGATGAGATCGCCGAAGAGGTCGAGCGCGTGCATTATCCGGACGACAGACCCGGCGCGCACCTGCCGCTCTGGCTTGCGGTGCTCGAAGGCGGCAAGACCGCGCTCCTGGCGGTCGCGGTCTATGTGTGCGCCGCGCCGTTTCTGCTGTTTGCCGGGTTCGGCGCCGTGATCTTTTTTCTCGCCACGGCGTGGCTCCTCGGCCGCGAATATTTCGAGCTTGCCGCCATGCGCTTTCGGACGCCGGCCGAGGCCAAAATGCTGCGCAAGCGTAACGCTGCAACCGTCTATGGCGGCGGATTGCTGATCGCTCTTTTCGTCTCGATCCCGGTGGTCAACCTGGCGACGCCATTATTCGCCATGGCGCTGATGGTACACGTGCACAAAAGGCTCTGCGGCCGCGCGTTGGCGGCGCCGGGCCTCCAGCCCGATACGACGACGGAATAAGCCGGCGTTACTGGCCGGGCGTGTTCGCCGGCGTCGGCAGCGGCTCCAGCGGCGAAAGCGATGCCGGCTTCGAGGCGCGCGCGGTGTCCGGCTTCTGCGGCGGCGACTTCTGATCGCGCGGATAGAGCTCGACCTTCGGCGGCTTCTGCTCAGGCCGGTAATCGGTGGAGGAAAGCCCGCCCGCGATGCTGGCGCCCTGTTCAATTTGCAGCAGGCCGTAGCTGATGTTGCCGTCGACGCGGCCGCTCGAACGGAGGATCAGGAGACACTTGACGTCGAGCTTCTCGAAGACCTTGCCGGAAATCTCGGCGTTCTCGGCCACCGTAATCCGGCCCTTGATCGCGCCAGTCTCGCCGACGACCAAGTTACCGACCGTCACGTCGCCTTCGAGTACGCCGCAGACAACGAGGGTATCCGGTACCGAAATTTCGCCCTTAATGGTGACGCCCTCGCCGATATAGAGGCGGTTGGCATCCGGCATGGAGTGTTCTGTCGACGACATCTGCTTCCCCTTTATCCCCGCCTTGCGAAAGGCCTTGGTTAAACTTTTACGTCACCGAACGGACTTTGTCATCGGCAGCGAGCGGGGGACTTTAAGTTTTCGTTAACCACTTGGAACTGCGGATTAAAATCCTAGGCAGCGGCCCCGACACAGCGCAGAATGGCGGTGCCGGCGGCTTTGAGTAATCGTTTTCGCTTGGGCCCTCAGCGCCACACTTCGTCGGCAAGTTCGACGACCATCCGCAACTTCGCCCATTCCTCTTCCTCGGCGAGCACATTGCCCTCTTCGGTCGAGGCGAAGCCGCATTGCGGCGACAGCGCGAGCTGATCGAGCGCAGCAAATTTGGTCGCCTCGTCGATGCGCCGCTTGACGTCGTCCTTGTTCTCCAGCTCGCCGCTTTTGCTGGTAACGAGGCCGAGCACGATGATCTTGTCGCCCTTGGGCAGGAAGCGCAAAGGCTCGAAGCCGCCGGCGCGCGCCGAGTCATATTCGAGAAAGTAGCCATCGTAATTCAGTTCGCCGAGCATGATCTCGGCGATCGGCTCGTAGCCGCCCTCGGAAATCCAGGTCGAGCGAAAATTGCCGCGGCACACATGCGTCGTGACCACCATGTCGGCGGGCTTGCCTTCGAGCGCGCCGTTGATGACGCGGGCGTAGTCTTTCGCGAGATTATCGGCGTCGAGGCCGCGCTCGCGCGCTTTCTTCAATTCCGCCGGCGAGCACAGATAGGCCCAGGCGGTATCATCGAATTGCAGATAGCGGCAGCCGGCGTCGTAGAAGGCGCGAATGGCCTGCCGAAAGGTTTTCGCCAGATCGTCGAAGATGGCGCTGCGGTCGGCGTAGAACCTGGTGTCGACCGCGTCCGGCTCGAGGCGGAAATGCAGGATCGCCGGGCTCGGGATGCACATCTTCGGCACCACGCGGGTATGCGCCTTGAGGAATTTGAAATGCTCCAGCATCGGATGGTTGGAGAAACCAAGCTTGCCGGTGATGCGCGGGGTGCGGTGCCTGGTTTGCACGCCATGGAACTGAATGCCGTGATCGATCTCTCGGATCTCGACGCCGTCGAGCAAGTCGAAGAAATCGAAATGCCACCACGAGCGGCGAAACTCGCCATCGGTCGTGACCTTAAGGCCGACATCTTCCTGCTCCTTGATGACCCGTTCGATCTCGCGATCCTCGACCTCTTTCAATTGTGCCGCAGTGATCTCGCCCTTTTCCCGCGTCGCGCGCGCGTCTTTCAGGCTGGCCGGACGCAACAGGCTGCCGACCACGTCGGCGCGGAATGGCGGTTTGTTTCGGTTCATTGGCGTTTTTCCTCCTCGCAGTTCGGAGGAGGAAACAAGCCGCCGCGGCGGCTTTCGTCAACAGCTAAACGCGAATACCTGCGTTAAATGGGCCTAATCCCAATGACGCGATCATTTGGCGATGTTCGGGCCGGCCGCCTGCAGCGAGCCGCGCGACATCGAGGCCTCAAGCGCGACCAAACGGCGCGCTCCAAGCGCCGCTGCCCACGCTCTCGCGCCCGGCCCCGACATCTGCTAGTGGGGCGCGGCTGGGTGGCGGTACGAATCGGTTGATTTGATGCACGAACAGCCGGTCTGGAGCGCGGGATGCTGAAGGGATTGCGCGCCGCCGCGCACTTCTTCAACGAAAAGATAGGCTTCAGTCGGTTGGGCGTGGTGCTCAGCGTCGCGATCATTGTCGTCGCCGTGACGGTGCTCTATCGCATCCTGCACGATATCGATTTCGACGAGCTGCTCGACGCGCTCGAGGCCACCGACTGGCGCACGCTCGGCATCGCCGGCCTTTTCGTCGCGGCCGGCTATCTGACGCTGACCTTCTACGATCTGTTTGCCTTGCGCACGATCGGCCGCTCCGAGGTGCCGTATCGCATCGCCGCTTTGGGCAGCTTCACCAGCTATGCGGTCGGCCACAATGTGGGCGCCAGCGTCTTTTCCGGCGGCGCGGTGCGCTATCGCATCTATTCGGCCTGGGGCCTGAGCGTGATCGAGGTCACGAAAATCTGCTTCGTCGCCGGGCTCACCTTTTGGCTGGGCAATGCCGCCATGCTCGGCCTCGGCGTGCTCGACGCGCCGCAAGCCGCACGCGCCATCGATCAGCTGCCGCTCTGGGTCAATCGCGTTTTTGCGCTCGTTGTCCTGACGCTGCTCGCGGCCTACGTCGCCTGGGTCTGGGTCAAGCCGCGGATCATCGGCCGCGAAGGCTGGAAGGTGTCGTTGCCGGGCGGGCCGTTGACGCTCGTGCAGATCGCGATCGGCATCCTCGATCTGTCGTGCTGTGCGCTGGCGATGTATATGCTGGTGCCCGACGAGCCCAATATCGGCTTCGTCACGGTCGCCGTGATTTTCGTCGCCGCGACTTTGCTCGGCTTTGCCAGCCATGCGCCCGGCGGGCTCGGCGTGTTCGACGCCGCCATGATGATCGCGCTGTGGCAGTTCGACAAGGAAGACCTGCTGGCCGGCCTTCTGCTGTTCCGCCTACTCTATTACATCATTCCGTTCGTCGTATCGCTGGCGATCCTCGGAACGCGCGAGATATGGCTCGGCCAGGTGGCCCGGCGCCTGGCGCGGCCGGTTGCCGGGCCGATCAACGCCGCAAGCGGGCTGGTGCGCGAAAAATCCGACGTTTGACGCGGAAGATATGGCTTAATCCGGCAAGCGAACCGACGGCTCGGCGGGGACAGGTCCGATGAGTCTGAATGAAAATCGCTTGGCGCCGCGAACAAGCAGGCGGCGCGGCGCCCGCGTGGTGGTCGTGACGGTGGCGGTCGTGTTCGCCGGGCTGGCGATGCTCGACGCGTTGGCCATCGGCTACGCGATTGCCGGTTTTGTCATCGTCGCGGCGATCGCCTTGCTCGCGCTGCGCGGCGAGGACGAAAGCGAGCTGACGGCGCGTCCCGTGGCGATCGCAGAGCGTGCCGGCGAGCCGCTCGACGCCGTGGTTGCCGGGCTGCCTGATCCGGTGATCGCACTCGACGGCGGCGGACGCGTTCTGGCGCTGAATGACCGCGCGCGCTCGCTGGCGCCGGCGCTGCGTATCGGCGAGCCGGCTTCGCTGGCGTTGCGGTTGCCCGAACTGATCGAGGCTATCGGCCGCGCCTATGCCAGCGGAGAAGAGCAGCGCGTCGAATATTCCGAGCGGGTGCCGCTCGACCGCCTCTTTGAACTGATTGTTATGCCGGTCAAGCGCGCGTCCAATCCGGGCAGGCCCGATCTTGTGCTGCTGACCTTTCATGACCTGACGCCGCTGCGCCGCGTCGAGGAGATGCGCGCCGATTTCGTCGCCAATGCCAGCCATGAGCTGCGCACGCCGCTGGCGGCGCTATCCGGGTTCATCGAGACTTTGCAGGGTTCCGCGCGGGACGATACCAAAGCGCGCGACCGCTTCCTTGCGATCATGCAAGAACAGGCGCGGCGCATGGCGCGACTGATCGACGATCTTCTGTCGCTGTCGCGCATCGAGCTCAACGCGCACCGGCGCCCCGATACGCCGATCGATCTCGTTCCCATCGTCCGGCAGGTCGCCGACAGTCTCGAAACGTTGGCGCGCGACCGCGGCGTGGTCGTCAATATCGAGGCGGCGAACGCGTTGACCGTGCCCGGCGACCACGACGAGCTGGTGCGCTTGTTCGAAAATTTGATCGAGAATGCGCTCAAATACGGCGCGCCTGGCAAACGGGTCGATATCACCATGATGCAGGGCCGCGCGCCCGATGGCGCGCCGGAAGCCCGCGTCGGCGTGCGCGATTACGGGCCGGGGATCGCACCCGAACATTTGCCACGACTGACCGAGCGGTTTTACCGTGTGGACGTGCGCGACAGCCGGGCGCAAGGCGGCACCGGGCTTGGCCTTGCGCTCGTCAAGCACATTCTCAATCGGCATCGCGGCCGCCTATCGATCGAAAGTGTGCCGGGCGCGGGGGCCTCCTTCACCGTCTATTTGCCCACCGCCGCCGCCACCGCCGGCGGCTAATAGCCCAATATATCAGCAGGTTAGACTGTCATCCCATTGTCATGTCGGGCTCATAGAACGGTGACGTGCCGAAGTTGCGCATGCAGCAGCTGCGGGTCTCTTTGATCCAAATCTTCGGCGCAGCGCGTTGCCTAAAGGTGTCGAATAACCTGCAGGGTCCTGATCTGGGCCGAAAGCGGCGTGGGCAGTGACCCGCGTCGCGCCACTTCCGCTGACAGGAGCACGCTGTGAACCAGTTGAGAATATTTGCCGTCGCCGGGCTGCTGGCCGCGACGATTCTTCCCGCGGCTGCCGTCGAAATCTCCGGCGCCGGCGCCACCTTCCCTTATCCCATTTACGCGAAATGGGCGGATGCTTACCGCAAAGAGACCGGTGTCGGACTCAACTATCAGTCGATCGGCTCGGGAGGCGGAATTAAACAGATTGAGGCGAAGACGGTTACCTTTGGCGCCACCGACGCGCCGCTCAAGGGTGAAGACCTCGATAAATTTGGCCTCGTGCAGTTTCCGATGGTGATGGGCGGCATAGTGCCGGTGGTGAATATCGAAGGCCTGGCGCCGGGCGAGCTCCTGCTCGACGGGTCGACGCTCGCCGGAATCTTTCAGGGCGCGGTCACGACCTGGGACGATCCCGCCATCAAGAAGCTTAACCCGAACGCCAAGCTGCCCGCGCAGGCGATTGCCGTTGTCCATCGGTCCGACGGCTCCGGCACGACCTTCAATTTCACTTACTATCTCGCGCTGGTCAGCCCCGATTGGAAATCGCAGATCGGCTCGGCGACGTCGGTAGAATGGCCGGTCGGCATCGGCGCCAAGGGCAATGAAGGCGTCTCCAACAATGTGAGCCAGACCAAGGGTTCGATCGGCTATGTCGAATACGCCTATGCCCTGCAAAACAAGCTGGTCTACACCAAGATGATCAACAAGGACGGCAAGACCGTCGCGCCGACCACCGAGGCCTTCCAGGCCGCCGCCGCCAATGCCGATTGGAATTCAGTGCCGGGTTACGGCGTGATCCTCGCCAATCAGCCGGGCGCGGAATCCTGGCCGATGACGGCGGCGACGTTTATCCTGATCCACAAACAGCCGGACGATCCGGTCGCTGCCGCCGAGGCGCTCAAATTCTTCGGCTGGGCGTATGCCAGCGGCGACAAGATGGCGGCCGAACTCGATTACGTGCCGATGCCCAAGAAAATCATCGGCGAAATCGAAAAGGTCTGGGCTGAACAGATCAAGGATGCCAGCGGCAAGCCGCTACACACCAGTGCAGCTGCTCATTAAGGCATCGAGCGAGGCGCCACCTTTATCGGCCGCCTCGCCCTTATTCGAAGACCGGTCCGTCGCACAGGGCTCTTGTGCGGCGGCCGGTAGATTGTTTGAAGTAGGCGCTTCCGGAAGTCTTGAAGGAGCGCCTCGATGGAGCCGGCCCGGAGGCGATCCGTGGTTGACCTAGCCCTGCCGCAGGGAGCCTTGGCGTCGGCCCATGCCGGGACCCGCGCCAAAGTTCTCGATCGTCTGCGCCTCGGCGATACCGCCTTTCGCTACCTGACCCGCGCCGCCGCCTTCGCAGTGCTGTTGCTCTTAAGCGGCGTCATCGTTTCGCTGATTTCCGGCGCCTTACCGGCGCTGCGCACCTTCGGCCTCGGATTTCTCATCAGCCAGCGGTGGAATCCGGTTACCGACAATTTCGGCGCGCTGCCGGCGATCTACGGCACCGTGCTCACCTCGGCCATCGCCATTCTGATCGCGGTGCCGGTCGGATTGATGATTGCGTTCTTCCTCACCGAATTGTGCCCGCCATGGCTGCGGCGGCCGATCGGCATCGCCATCGAGCTGCTCGCCGGCATCCCGAGCATCATCTACGGGATCTGGGGACTTTTCGTCTTCGCGCCGTTCCTGCAGGAGACGCTGCAGCCTTTGCTGATCAACACGCTCGGCAACGTGCCGGGGATTGCGCCTTTGTTCGCCGGGCCGCCTTACGGCATCGGCATGCTCACCGCCGGATTGATCCTCGCCATCATGGTTCTGCCGTTCGTCACCTCGATCTCGCGCGACGTGTTCGACGCCGTCCCGCCCGTGCTCAAGGAAGCGGCCTATGGCGTCGGCTGCACGACCTGGGAGGTGGTGCGTTACGTGGTGCTGCCTTATGCCAGGGTCGGCGTCATCGGCGGGGTGATGCTGGCGCTGGGCCGGGCGCTCGGCGAAACCATGGCGGTGACCTTCGTCATAGGCAACGCCCATCGGATCTCCGCCTCCGTGCTCGCGCCCGGCACCACCATCTCTGCCACCATCGCCAACGAGTTCACCGAAGCGGTGGGCGACCTCTATACGTCGGCGCTGATCGCTCTCGGGCTGATCCTGTTCGTCATTACTTTTATCGTGCTCGCCGTTGCGCGGTACTTACTGCTGCGCATCGAGCGCCGGATCGGATGACGCCATGCTTGCGACCCTGCCGGTGACTGCCATTTCGGGAAAAGCTTCGGCCGCTCGCTATGCCGCCCGGCACCGCAATAACGTCATTGCGATGGTGCTCGCTTTGGGCGCCACGGCACTGGGGCTTGGCTGGCTGGCGCTGATCCTCGGCTCGCTGCTCTGGCAGGGCTTCAGCGGTTTGTCGCTCCGGGTCTTTACGCAAATGACGCCGCCGCCCGGCGCGAGCGGCGGCTTGCTTAATCCGATCATCGGCAGTCTGATGCTGACCGGGCTTGCGGTCGCCATCGGCACCCCGATCGGAATTCTCGCCGGCACCTACATGGCCGAGTATGGCCGCTATGATCGGCTGACCAAAGTCGTGCGCTTCATCAACGATATTCTGCTCAGCGCGCCGTCTATCGTGGTAGGGCTGTTCATCTACGAAGTGATGGTTGCGCCGATGGGGCATTTTTCCGGCTTGGCGGGAGGCGTGGCGCTGGCGGTGCTCGTCATTCCCGTGGTCGTGCGCACGACCGAGGACATGCTGACGCTCGTTCCCAACTCGCTGCGCGAGGCCGCCACTTCGATCGGCCTGCCGCGCTCGCTGACGATCATGCGGATCAGCTACCGCGCCGCGCGCGCCGGCATGGTGACTGGGGTACTGCTGGCGGTCGCCCGCATCAGCGGCGAAACCGCGCCGCTGCTTTTCACCTCGCTCAACAACCAGTTCTGGAGCACGAATCTCAACGCACCGACGGCAAGCCTGCCGGTGGTGATTTTTCAGTTTGCGCTCAGTCCGTATAAGGACTGGCAGTCGCTCGCCTGGACCGGCGCCCTTATCATCACGCTTGCGGTGCTGGCGCTCAGCATCACGGCGCGCAGCCTCGTCGCAGTGAGTAAAACCTCATGAGTGTAACCTCACTCGCGGTCCCTACAGTCGCTGCGGCGCCAACCCAGCAAACCGGCATGGCCGAGAAGCTGACGATCCGCGACCTCGATTTCTTCTATGGCGGTTTCCGCGCGCTCAAATCGATCAGCCTGCCGCTTTACGAACATAAGGTCACGGCCTTCATCGGACCGTCGGGTTGCGGAAAATCGACTTTGCTGCGCGTACTCAACCGCATGTACGATCTTTACCCGAACCAATATGCGACCGGCGACGTCATGTTCGACGGCGGTAACATCCTCTCGGCGAAGCAGGATCTGAATCTATTGCGCGCGCGTATCGGCATGGTGTTTCAGAAGCCGACGCCGTTCCCGATGACGATCTACGAGAACATCGCCTTCGGCATCAGGCTCTATGAGCGGCTGCCCAAGTCCGAGCTCGACGGGCGCGTGGAAACGGCGCTGCGGCGCGCTGCGCTCTGGGAGGAAGTCAAGGACAAGCTCGGCACCAACGGCCTGAGCCTGTCCGGCGGCCAGCAGCAGCGGCTGTGCATCGCGCGCACGGTGGCGGTGCGGCCCGAGGTTATTCTTTTGGACGAACCTTGCTCGGCCCTCGATCCCATATCCACCGCGAAGATCGAGGAGCTGATCGACGAGCTGACGGACGATTATACGATCGTGATCGTGACACATAACATGCAGCAGGCCGCGCGTGTGTCGGAATTCACCGCCTTCATGTATCTGGGCGAGCTCATC
>Ga0181525_10004045_pt1 | contig 11397 bp, 11 predicted proteins | sample PEATcosm2014_Bin_48_FD_121100 | JGI IMG/M metagenome (GOLD analysis project Ga0181525, IMG submission 121100) | Peatland microbial communities from MTU Mesocosm Facility, Houghton, MI, USA - PEATcosm2014_Bin06_10_metaG | ecosystem: Environmental > Terrestrial > Soil > Wetlands > Peat | place... | reverse complement strand
TGGCGCGGCAGCCGCTGCATCTGCCTGGCCAGGTCAGCTATTTCGGGTGGGACGTCCTCGGGACTAACGGGGCCGGTGTCGTCCGCAGGGTAGACGACACCGGCCCCGAGCGCGCGGGCCGCGTCGCGCAGCGCCAGCCGCGGCCGGTAGGTGATTACGTTGGCGACCTGGGCCGCCCGGCCCCGGCCGTAGCTGCGGTAGACGTACTGGATGACCTCCTCCCGGCGGCGGTGCTCGATGTCCAGGTCGATGTCCGGCGGCCCGTCCCGGCCGTCGGACAGGAACCGCTCGAACAGCAGGTGGTGCGACACCGGGTCGACGTTGGTGATGCCGAGCGCGAAGCACACCGCCGAGTTGGCGGCCGAGCCCCGGCCCTGGCACAGGATGTCGTTGTTCTCGCAGAATTTGACGATGTCGTGCACGATCAGGAAGTAGCCGGGGAAACGGAGCCGCTCGATCACGTCGAGTTCCCTGGCGATCTGCCGGTAGGCGCCGGGAACGCGCTCCTTGTCCGGCGGGCCGTAGCGGGCCGGCGCGCTGATCGCGACGAGCTCGCGCAGCCAGGTCGCCTCGGTGTGGGTGCCGGGGACCTTGAAGGCGGGGAGTTTTGGCGCGATGACGCGGAAATCGAAGGCGCAGTCTTGGGCCAGGGCGACGGTTTGTTCGGCGACACCTGGGTAGCGGCGCAGGAGCGCGGCCATCTCGGTGCCGGAACGCAGGTAGGCGGTGCTGGTGGCGGGCAGCCAGCCGTCCATCTCGTTCAGGCTGCGCCTGGCCCTTATCGCGGCCAGGGCCTGGGCCAGGCGAGCCTGCGCGGGGGTGGCGTAGTGGACGTTGCCGGTCGCTACCACGCCGACGTCGGCCAGCTTGGCCAGCTTGGTCAGCAGGTCGTTGCGTTCGTCGTCGTACGGGTCGTGCTGGCAGTGCAGTTCGACCATCACGTTCTCGTGGCCGAACATCTCGGTCAGGTTGGTCAGCTCCCGCCAGGCAGCTTTCGGGCCTTGGGTCCTGAGCGCGGTTGGTACCTGGCCCTTGCGGCAGCCGGTCAGGATTGCCCAGTGACCGCCGTGTGCTTCGGCTAGCTTGCCGACGTCGTAGAGCGGGCGGCCCTTCTGGCCGCCCGCCAGCTGGGCGGCGCTGATCACGGCGCACAGCCTGCGGTAGCCCTCCTTATCGCGAGCCAGCACCAGCAGGTGATGGCCTTCGGGGTCGGGTTCGCCGGTCTGGTTTCTTGCCAGGCCGATGCTTAGCTCGGTGCCGAATACCGTGCCGAGGCGGACGCCGCGTTCGGCCAGCCCGGCCGCGGCCTGCGCGAACTGCGGCACCCCGTACATGCCGTCGTGATCGGTGATGGCCAGAGCCGTCAGGCCGAGCCTGGCGGCCTCGGCGACGAGCTCGGCCGGGGTCGCGGCGCCATCGAGGAAGCTGAACGAGGAATGGCAGTGCAGCTCGGCCCATGGCACGCTGCCGGCGGCGCTCCAGCGGCGTGCGGTGGGCCTCGCGGGCTTGGCCGGGCGCTGGCTCGCCTCGGTCTGGTGGTCTGTTCCGGTGTGGCGGCCTGTCTCGGTACGGCGGCCCGCGGAGAGCCAGGACATCCGCTGCTCCAGCTCCCGCCATGGGAGCGGCGGGTTATCCCAGCCCATGCCCGACCCTCACCAGTAGCCTGCCTCGACCTGCCAGCGGCCGTCTTGCACCGACGCCAGCCAGGCCCGGCCGTCGTCGGTCTCCAGCTGGAACCGGGCGCGCCGGCGCGCGGCGGCCGGGTCCCACCAGTGTTCGGACAGCGGCCAGGGCCCGGCCCAGCCGGTGACAGGCCGCGGCGGGCCGCCACCGACCGCCAGGGCGGCGGGCGAAGCCGAGACCACGCATCGCCCGCTGACCGTGACGGCCTGCCCGGCCCCGTCGGTCACCCTCGCCTCGAGGTTCTCGGGGTAGACCAAACCGGGCGCCGGACCCATGATCCGCCCCGGCCAAGGCTGTCCGCCGCTGCGGCTCGGCTCTCCTTTTTCCCCGAACGACACGTGTGTTACCTGCTCGCGAGCGTCTCTGCCGCCGCCGGTGGCCGGTCGCAGCACGGCTTCGGGGCCGAGCATCGCCTGTACCCGCATGGCCGCCCGCGCCACCCGGTCGCTGACCGCGGTCTCGCCCCACAGCGCGAGCTGGTGACCCGTGGCGCGGACCACCTGATCCGGTATCAGCCGCAGCAGCACGATCCCCCCGGCCGTCGCAGCCCCGTCCGCGGTGGGCTCGGTGCGCTCGGTGGGCTCGTCCGCTGACTGCCAGCCGTCGAGCTGCCAGCGGACCCGGTCGGCGACCTGGACCGCGGACAGCATGCCGTCGTGACGCCACCGCCTGCTGCTCTGCCTGCCGTCCGCCCACCTGGCCAGGACCTGGACCCGGACACAGGTCAGCCCGCGGGCGGTCAGGCCGGAGAGCATCCGCTCGGCGAGCGCCTTGGCCGCGAACACCACCGGCTCGGACCGGGATTCCGGCGGGTCGAACTCCTTAGCCACCGACAGGTCCTCGTCCGGCGGGCGGACGGCCAGCGGCCGGGAACCTCCCCGGGCCAGCCGGTGAGCGGCTTCTCCCGCGTCGCCGAACCGGCTGGCCACGTCGGCGGCGGATAGCGCGGCGAGATCCCCCAGCGTGCGCAGCCCGAGCCGGTACAACAGCCCGGCCAGGTCCTGGTCTTGGTCTAGGAGGACGCTCACTGGCTGCGGGGCCAGGAATTCCGCCGCGCGGCCCGGTGGGACGACGGTAACCGGATGGCCGCCGCGGGCGGCGAGCAGCGCGGCGAACAGGCCGTCGGCTATGCCGATGCGTCCTTCCACGTCCACGCCAGCCACGGCGGCGATGATCTTGCCGGCCAGCACCGTCTCGCCGCCGAAGTACCTGGCCGGCCCACGGGCACCGAACGCGCACACGCCGGGCTCCACCGCCTCGACCGCGGGACAGAACCCGGCAAGCACCGCGATCACCCGCTCGAATACCTCCGGCTCGCACAGCTCGGGGCAGCGCAGGACCAGCACCCGCGGCGGCGGCCGGACGCTCATCCCGCGCCCACCGCCTGCAGCCTGGGAGGATCACCGGCGAACGGCGCTTCCGCCAGCGAAAGGTCCGCCGGGTCGACCGCCGCCACCCGCCCGTCCTCGGCCGGCAGCCATAGCCAGCGCGTGCGCGTCCTGGCCGCCTCTCCGCGCCCGTCCGCCGTCACCTCCGCGCGGCACGCGCGCAGCCGTCCGTGCCCGTCACCTAGCCCGGTCCACTGCTGCCTGCCGACCCGGAGGCAGAGCTGCGCCCCGGGCCACTCCCCCGCCACGAGCAGCACGCCACCGGCCCGCCGGAGGCTGGCCTCAAGGCGCCGCTGCACCACGGCGGGCGCCCGCGAGGGCGGCCGCAGCAGGACGAGCTCGCAGCCGTCGAGCAACGACGCCACCACCTGCGGCCAGGACGGACCCGGATCGGGGACGATCAGCGTCCGGTCCGCGTCAAGGCCGAGGCCCACCGCGGCGAGCACGCCGGCCTCGGGCACCCCGGCGATCGCGCACCACGCCCCGTCCGCCGAGGCCCCCGCGGCGAGCGCCAGGCAGAGCAGGCCGAACTCCGCTATCGCGACCACGGAACCGCGCGCCAGGCCTCCCCTCGGCAGTAGGTCACGCAGCGCCGGCAGCGCCGGCAGGATCCCGCCCGTCGACGGCGAGATCCAGGCCGAGCCGAGTTTTGGTCCCAATCCCGGGTCGCCGGCCTGGGAGAGCATCGGTCCAGGTGGCAATGTTCCAGGTGACGGAGTTCCAGCTGATTGGGGCAACATCCGCATGACTTCCGCGAGCGTACCCCCCATAACGATCATTATCGAACATAGGTTCGGTTACGTCAAGTTACATCGGCAGCAAGCCCGGCGGGAATCTGGACGTCAACTGTGGAAATCAGAGTTACTATTATTTCTACAGTAACTCCGGGAGGCTCGGCATGGACCGGCTTGACCAGGCAACGACCGAACTCATCGAGCAGGACATCAAGGGACGCTTTCCCGCCGACGCGGGGGCCAGCGTGGCGGTGCTGCAATACGGCGACGACCCGGCGGTCGAGCCGGGCCAGATCACGGTCCGGCTGACGATCGAACCGTCGGCCGCCGCCGAAGGCGACGAGCACCCCATGGAGGCGTGGCGCCGCACGTACCGGGAAACGATCGAGCAGCTTCGGCGCGATATCTCAGAGCGGTTCCCGGATGTCAGCCGGTTCGAGATGCGCAGCGGCGAGAAACCCGCACGCAGGTTCATGGTGAAGCTGCACGCGCCGGACGCACCCACCGGCGACCTCACCCCGGTGATGGCCCGGCTTGGCCCGGATGACCTGGAGACCCTGGACACGCTGATCACCGCGGGCATTGCCCCCAACCGCGCCCAGGCGGTCCGCTGGGCGCTGGCCCGTATCCGCGAACGCCCCGCCTACGCCCAGCTCCGTGACCGAGCCCGCGAAATCGAAGCCCTCAAATCCCAGTTCTAAGGGGACAAGGCTCACCGGCGGTGGATCAGGCGACCGCGCAGGATCACGGCGCGGGGGGTGTCCAGCCGCCGCCAGCGCGCGGATCTCGTCCGCGATCCTTCCGTGCGGCCGGGAGTCCGTGCCGGCCAGGATCGTCACGCCCGCTTCCACGGCGGCCACGGTCAGCCTCGGATGAGCCGTCGCGCCGGTCAGGTACCAGCCCTTGCGCGGGCCGTCCGGGCGCTGGCGCACATCCTCGATGACCTCCGTTATCACCTTCAGCGTCGGCGTCAGCGCGGTGCCCTGCGCGGCCATCTGCGGCAGCAGGTCGGGGTCCAGGCACATGCCGTGCTCCAGCGAATCCACGCCGGCGGCGACCGCCGCCGCTCCCCCGGCGGCGTTCTGCGAGTGCACCGCGACCCTACCGCCCACCGCGTGCACCGCCTTGACCACGGTCAGCCCGGAAAGCAGCCAGCCATCCCCCGCCAGCTCGGCTCTGGCCACCGGGCCATCGGTCCACCGGTCGCCATCCGCGTACAGGTCGACGGGATCGCCATCAGGAAGGGCAAATCCGCGAATCCGGAGAATAGCCATCAGATCACGGTAACAACGCCGGCAACGCCGGGTGAACCGCCGCCCATGGCGCGGCCGACCGGCGCATGACACGATAGATGCTGGCCACAAGCGCCGCAGGCCCGGCCCGGAGGAAGCAGCAGTGCGGGTAGACATGAGCGCCGATGCCGGGGAGTACGTCCGCGAGCACGGCGGGAAACTGTGGGTCTGGGCGGCCCACCCGCGGGTCTGCTGCTGGGGTACCCCGGCCTTCATGCACGCGGCCACGGCACCGCCGCCGGGCCTGACTGGCTTCAGCCCGGTGCCCGCGGCGGGTCTCGAAATCTGGTTCCGCGCCCCCGCAGGCCGCCTGCCCGACGTCCTGGAGGTCGAACTGCGAGGCAGGCGCCACCCCCGAGTCGAGGCCTACTGGGACGGCTGCAGCTACGCGCTGTAGACGCGTCACGGTTTCCTCAGCGCGTTCATGTCGGCGCAGGGACCCGCCGCTGACGGGGATGCCTCGGGCCGGACCTGGGTACTGCGCAAGACCGGGGTCACTCCGGGCTGCGCGGCCGGGCGGGTCGGCTGGTCCCGCCGCGTCCGGGCCCACCCCCTGGTCGCCGCCGCGCTGGCTGAGGGCGGCCGGGTGTCGGACTCGATGGGGAAGGCGATCGCTGATTACACCGACAGGCTCCCCGCCGCGGACCGGGATCCGGCCGACGCGATCCTGCTCGGCGTGGCCCGGGCCGGCGCCCGGCCGGACGACATCGCCCGGCTGGCCGCCCAGATGTATGAGAGGTCCCGCTCCGGCACCCCCGGCGATGACGGCTACGGCGGCATCGAGGACCCGGACGGCCATCGCGTTCGCCGAACTCCGCCTGCTGCGGGGCGCGTCGCGGCTGGAGGCGGCGTGGGGTGGCCCGGGCGCCGCAGGACTGGGCCGGGCACCGCGCCGGAGCACGGGGCGCCGGGAACCGCCGCGCCGCAGGCCGGGGCGCCGGGAACTGCCGCGCCGCCGCCAGGAACGGGCGCCGGCCTGACCGAGCACGCCCGGGCGATGGCTCGCCGGGTCCAGCCTTCCCCTCGATGTGGGGTACGCCGAGACCGTGCCGGCCGGGATCCGGCAGGCCGTGACGCTGCGGGCCGGGGGGGGACTGCGAGTGGGGCCGGCGGATACTTCCTCTAAACACACGTTAAGTCCTATGAGCTAGGTACCGTCTAGTCGTCGCTCTAGCATCTGTGGCTGGTCCGTGGTGAGACCGGAGGCGTCGGACAGCCAAGGCCATGGTCCTGGGATGACGGGACACAAAGACGGAAAAGTCGCGTAGGACGCTGGGCCTGCGGCTGTTTTTACCAGGTCAACGGTGGCCGGGCCGGATCTCACCGGTCTGCTTCCGCACCAAGGTAAGCCAGCACGGCGCGGACACGGCGGTTCGTGTCCTCGTCTTCGGCCAGGCCGAGCTTGGCGAAGATGGTGGTCGTGTACTTGCTGATCGCCCCCTCGCTGAGGAAGAGCCGGGCCGCGATCGCCGCGTTGGACAGACCCTCGGCCATCAGCTCGAGCACCGACCGTTCCCGCTCGGTCAAGGTGCCGAGCGGGTCATCCGCGGCACGGGCGGGGCCGCCCAGCAGTTTCGCGATGACCGCGGGGTCCAGGGCGGTGCCGCCGCCGGCCACCCGGCCGACCGCGTCCATGAAGTGGGCGGCGTCCATGACCCGGTCCTTGAGCAGGTAGCCGATCCCGCCCCGGTCGTCGGCGAGCAGCTCACGCGCGTACAGCTGCTCCACGTGGGTGGAGAGGATCAGCACGGGCAGCCCGGGCACCTCACGGCGGGCGGCGAGCGCCGCCTTCAGCCCCTCGTCGGAGAACGTCGGGGGGAGGCGCACGTCCACGATCGAGACGTCGGGGCGGTTTTCCAGCAGCGCACTGAGAACGGCCGGGCCGTTGTCCACCGCCGCGACGACCGTGTGGCCGTATGCCTCGACCAGCCGGACCAGGCCGTCCCGGAGCAGGAAGAGGTCCTCGGCTATGACAACACGCACGGTATTCCCAGAGTGATCCGGGTCGGCCCGCCGGCCGGGCTGTCGATGTCAACGCGGCCGCCGAACGCCGCCAGCCGGCGCTCGATCCCGGTCAGCCCGCTGCCCGTGGCTGGGCCGGCTGCACCGCCTTGGCCGTCGTCGGTGACGGTGACGGCCAGCGTCTTGTCCGCGTAACCGAGCTCGACGGCGGCCCGGGTCGCGTGCGCGTGCTTGCCGACGTTGGCCAGCAGCTCCGCGACGGCGAAGTAGACCGCGGCTTCCACCGGCCGTTCCGGCCGGGACGGAAGGGAACTGCGGACGAAGACCGGCACGGGGGCATCAAGCGCGAGGGCGCGGACCGCATCGACCAGGCCGCGCTCCGACAGCACGGGCGGGTTGATGCCGCGAGCGAGATCCCGCAGCTCGGTGAGCGCCTCGGCGGCGGAGGCGCGGGCCCCGGCAATGATCGGCCTGGCCTTTTCCGGATCGGTGTCGAGCAAGTGCTCCGCCGCCCCCATGGCCATGCCGAGTGCGACGATCCGGGCCTGGGCGCCGTCGTGCAGGCTCCGCTCGATGCGTTCGAGCTCAGCGGCCTGAGTCTGGGTCATGTCCGCCTGGACGGCCTGCAGCGCCTCGACCTTCGACCGTGCGGACTGGCCGAGGAAGGCGGCCGCGACCGGGCCGAAGACCCGCCAGCCGAACGGCGCGCTCGCCAGGCCGGCCACGATCAAGGCGACGCCCCATGCCAGCAGGCCGGCCTGCAGGGTCAGGAAAATGCCGGCCGCGAGCGCGAGGAGCGGAGCCGCGGCCGCCGGGAACACGGTCAGCACCGCGACTGCGGTCCACAGCGCATCCTGGCGGTGCTGCGGGTCAGCGGGTCCCTGCTGCATCCGCCCGTGCCAGCGGGCTTCCCGTTCTGTCTTGTAGTACTCGCGGCCGTTCCACCAGAAGCCCGTGGACATCTGGGTGACCGGGTGCGGTTCCGCGTAGCGGACCTCGATCCGCAGGCCGAGCCAGGCTTTCGCGAGCCTGCGGGCGGCCCGGGTAATGGGCCGGCTGCCCCGGCGGAGCAGGAGCAGGGCGGCGACGGAGGTCCAGACAATGGTGATCAGGATCTCGCCGGCCGCCGCCAGGACCCGGACGGCCAGCGCCGCGTTCATGTTCGCGGTCCAGGTGAACGCGAACCCGGCCCCGAAGTACGCGACCGCCGCACAGATGACCGGGGTGACCCCGGTCAGGCCGGCCAGCACCGCGGACCGGTAGAGCCCGCCCCCGACATCGGCGCCCCAGCGGAGCGGGCCGCGCGTCGTCATAACCATCATTGTGCCCTTCGGTCCGGGATCGGCAACGGGACCGCCGGCGAGAGCGGTCCCGTTGCCGAGGCGGCGGGAGTTAGGCGACATGGGACATTTCCTGGGGGGCGCCGGTGTCAGCCCTGAGGGCAGCCTGCTTCGGGGCGCGCGGCTTGGGGTTCGCCTTCAGGAAGATGATGCCGCAGGCCGCTAGGACGGCCCCGTGGAAGTAGAGGTTGTATCCCACGATGGGGGTGGCGGCGGCCACCACGGCACCGAGGCCGAGCAGGATCCAGCCCGTGATGTGGCGGGCGCGGGGGCTCATCCGGCGGAGCAGCAGGAGGATGATCATTTTGTTCTCCGTTCTTCGTCCGGGCGGTGTTTCCGCCTGGCCAACACTTGAGACGTTACGTTTGCCCAGCTCTCGCGGGTATCCAGCTACACCCCGACCCGGGTGGGCCTAGCCCCACTCGTGCCCGGCGGCGCCCCGGGCGGTTATTCGCGCTGCGCCTTACATCGACGAAGTGCTCATGGGTGGCAGGTCGGGCCCAGGAGCGGCTGGCGGCAGCCCTGTCCGGCGTGGCAGTGGTGTGGGTAGGAGTCCGGTGCGATCCCGGCGTTGCCGAGGCCCGCGAGCCTCTTCGACCCGATCGGGTGCCCGGGATGGCTCGCCTCCAAGCCAAGCGGGTCCTGCCGAGACAGCCGTGCTCGGCACGAATATGTGATTACCAGCTGCCTGTATGACTACTAGCTCGGCGGGTGCTGGCGGCCCGCCGCGGCCTGCCACGTGCACCATGTCATCCGCAAGGCCGACGGCGGCACGACCAGCGTGAAGGACTGTGTCTCGCTCGGCAGCTTCCATCACCTGGTGGCAGTGCACCGGTGGGGGTGGACGCTGATCCTCAACCCGGACGGCACCACCACCGCCTGGAGCCCCGACGGCATAAAAGTCCTGCACAGCCACGGGCCACCGCCCCGGCCCGGGTGAACACGCCCGGGCTGGCCTACCTTAGCTGGAGGATGTTGCCGGTGATCAGGGCGGCGCGATCTTCGGCTAGGTAGGCGATCACGTCGGCGACCTGCTCGGGGGTCGCGACGTGCACCATGTCCGGGCTGGCGGCAACGGCGGCGCGTACCTCGTCGGTGACCCAGCCGGTGTCGGTCACGGGAGGATGGACCACGTTGGCGGTGATCCCGGCGTCGGCGAGTTCCAGCGCGGCGGACAGCGTGTAGTCGACCAGGGCCGCCTTGGCCGCACCGTAGGAGACCTCCTCGGGGAAGCCGCGGCCGCTTCCCGACGTCATGGAGATGATCCGGCCGTAGCTGGCGCGCCTGGCCAGGTGCCGTCGAGCGAACTCGGCAATCATCAGCGCTCCGCCGCGGGCGTCGACGGCGAAGAGCCGGTCGAAGGTGGCGGCGGTGACCGGGGTCAGCGCCCGGCCGAACCGGTCGGTGCCTTCGGCCTTGAACGTGTCGGCCAGCCAGCCGCTGGCGTTGTTCACCAGGATGTCCACCGGCCCGAGTTCTTGTTCGGCAAGGTCGAACAGTTCAGCCGGGGCCCCGGGGTCGGACAGGTCGGCTTGTGCCGCCCGGCAGGTGCCGCCGACCTCGGCGATCGCGGCAAGTACCGCCTCGGCGCCTTGCGCGCGATTACGCCGGTACGCCTCGGGCGTGCCGGGTTCGGGGACATCGGTTAGGCGGAGGTACGTGATCATCACCGATGCGCCCCGGGCGGCGAGGGCTATCGCGGTCGCCGCGCCGATTCCGTGGTTTGCGCCCGTCACGATGGCGACATGACCGGCGAGGGCACCGCGCACGGGATCGATCATTGTCGGCTTTCTCCTCGGTGACGTCAGCCAAGCACAGTATCCGGAGGGGTACCACGGCTCGTTCGGTAAAAAATGAATTCAATGGGCTCGGGGCCGCACGGGGCTACGGCCGGATCTGGGAGCTGGGCCGGCCCGGGTCTTTGGCGGGGTCGCGGGCGACGAAGGTGAACATGCGGGTGCCAGGCTCCAGCGGGGCGGGGGCGGCGGCGAGGCGGTAGGCGGCGACGGTCCAGTCGGTGGACGGGTCGGAGATCCAGATCGGTTCGAAGCCGCGGGCGGAAAACCAGTCGCAGATCTGCGGCACCAGGTCGGGCGGCTGGTGGCTGCGGGTCCAGATCACCGTGCCGCCGCGGGCGCACAGCTGCGTGCAGTATCCCGCGATGCGCTCGATGTCCCTGGCGGTGATGTTGCCGAAGATGCCGCAGGCCAGCACCAGGTCGGCGGGGGCCAGGCCGATGTAGTTGTCGGTCAGCGCGGCGTCCGCGGTCAGCACCTCGACGCCGGGCAGGCCGGCGGCCTGTGCGGCTGCGCGGGCCGACTCGGCGAGGCGCGGGTCGATTTCTACCAGGCGCGCGGTCACGTCGGCGCGGCGGGGATGGGTGGCGAGCGCGCCGATCAGGTCGCGGCCCTGGCCGGCGCACATGCTGATCGCGCGCAGCGGGCCCGGGGGCGCCTTGTCAAGCGCGGCGCGGATCTGCCGCTGCACGGCGGCGAGGCGGTGCGAAAGGTCGGAACCCGGGTCGTCGTAGGCCTGGTGCCAGGACCGCCAGAAGTTGGTTTCGGTCACATGGGCCATGCTAAGGACCGCGCCGCGGGGAGCGTCTCGGGCCGTGCTGATATCGCCGCAGGCGGGTGTATCAGCTGGCGGCCTGCCGCCCTCCGTGCTAGTAAGAGATACAGCTAGCTACTGAAGGCGCCGATGGTGGCAGAGAGCGAACGCCGTGCGTGACGACCCGTCCGTGGTCGCGCTGGTGGAACGCGCGGCCGGAAGTGACCAGGAAGCGTGGGATGAGATCGTCGACCGCTACGCGCCGCTGGTCTGGTCGATCTGCGCCCGGTACCGGCTGAGCAACCACGACCGCGAGGACGTGGGGCAGAACGTTTGGCTGCTTCTGGTCGAGCAACTGGGTAAGCTGCGCGAGCCTGCCGCGCTGCCGGGGTGGCTGGCGACAACCACCGCGCGGGCGTGCCTGCGCGTGGTGACGGCCAGCAGGAAG
>Ga0181525_10004044_pt1 | contig 11398 bp, 7 predicted proteins | sample PEATcosm2014_Bin_48_FD_121100 | JGI IMG/M metagenome (GOLD analysis project Ga0181525, IMG submission 121100) | Peatland microbial communities from MTU Mesocosm Facility, Houghton, MI, USA - PEATcosm2014_Bin06_10_metaG | ecosystem: Environmental > Terrestrial > Soil > Wetlands > Peat | place... | reverse complement strand
ATTACTCAACGACGCATAGACGCCGCCGGCGATACCGGCCGCGACTGCCGAGATGGCAAATGCGGTGGTTCGGATCAGCGTCGGATCGAACCCGATCGAAACGCTGGCGGACTCGGAGTCGCGCACCGCGCGCATCGCATGACCCCACGGGCTATTGCTGAGCCGGGCAAAAACGGCGGTCGCGAGCACGGTAAGCGCGACAGTCAGGAACGCTATACCCTTTTCGCCAATGTCAGCGCCAAACCACGTCGGTGACGGAATGCCGGATAATCCGTTCCAGCCGCCAGTCAGGCCCTGCCATTCAGCGGCACTCTGCTCGACCACAAAGCCGAAGGCGATTGTCACCATCGCGAGATAAGGACCGCGCACACGCAGCGCCGGGATCGCGAGCAGTACACCGGCGAAGCCGGAGAGCACGGCACCGACCGCGAGCGCCGGCCAGAACGACCACTCTCTCGCCGTCGTCAGGATTCCGACCGTGTAGGCGCCGATGGCGTAGAACGCTACATGACCGAGCGAAATCTGGCCGTTCAATCCCAACAGCACATTGAGGCCGACGCCGACGATTGCGGTCAGGCCGACCGTGGCAATAATAAAAGTTTGATAGTTGTTACCCCGGACGATGAGGAAACAGACCAACGCGACCGCGACTGCTGCGAGGGGCGCGCGCCAGCTCATACCTTCCTCAATTCGGCGCGGCCGAACAGGCCGTTTGGCCGTAGCGCAAGCGCAAGAATAACCAGCGCAAAGGTCACGATCTGGGTATATGTCGAGCCCAATAGCGCCGTGATCAACGCTTCGGCAACGCCGTAGATCAAGCCCGCAAGCACAACGCCCCACGCACTTTCGATACCGCCGAGGATAGCGACAGCAAAAGCCTTGATGCCGAACAGCGTACCCATGGTTGAGGAGATGGTGAACAACGGCGCGACCAAAATGCCGCCAATACCTGCGAGCAATCCCGAGAGCGCGAACGCGAACGCGATCACGTGTTCGACGCGAATCCCCATCAGCCGTGCCGCGTCCTTATTTTGCACGACGGCCAGCAGTGCCTTGCCCTGGCGCGACGTTGCAAAGAAGACCTGCAGACCGGCGGCTAGGGCAAGCCCGATCACCGGAATAAGCACCTGAAGGTATTCCACTCTAATGCCGGCAATGGAGATCATGCCCGTGGTGAGGAAGCCTTGCGGCATACCGCGCGGATCCTTACCGAAGGTGAACAGCACGACATTCTCGAGAATAATGCCTAGCGCGACTGTCGCGATCAGCCATGAATTGGAGCCGCGGGCAACGAACGGATGAACCGCGACGCGTTCAACGATGAGGCCCCACACTGCGCAAACCAACAGCGCCACCAGAATTGCCAGCGGTGGCGGCCAACCGAGCTTGATCCAGAATATGAAGCAAACCACCGCGCCCAGCATCATGGTCGAGCCCTGGGCAAAATTCACGGTTCTGGAGACAGCATAAGTGACGTGAAAGCCGAGCGCCAACAGCCCGTACATGCTGCCGAGGCCGAGCCCGGTAATGACCGCCGATGCAATCAACATGACGGAACAGGGGCGACCAGGCGCGCCCGGACGCCCCTTTTCTCAATTCACAGGGACGATCTTATCGCCTTCGTAGTGAACCATGATGTAGTCGTCCGGTCCCAGCGCGTCGTGATTATCGGCCGTGAACGGCTTCGAGTAGGTCTTGATCAGTCCCTCGTAGGGCGTTTTCAGATCTTCCAGTGCGGCGCGCACCGCATCGGGATCGGTCGAACCGGCTTGCGCAATGCCAAGCGCGAGAATGTGCATAGCGTCGTAAGCATCCGCCGTACCGACCGGCGCAAACACATCTTCCGGCCCCTTAATCTGCGGATACTTCTTCATCAGCCCCGCCAGCATCCGCTGGCCGACCGGACTCTGCTTGCCGAAGAAGCTGTAGGTCTGAACGAAATCCGCATCACCGGCACTTGCTCCGGCTAGTTCCGGGAAGCGGCCGCCGGAAATGCCCCAGTGCGAAATCACCGGAACGCTCCACGCCATGCGCTCGCGCGCTTTCATCACTTGTGCGCCCGGTGCGGCATTGCCGACCAAGATAAGAGAGTCGGCACCGGCATCCTTTAGCCGGGCCAGTTGTGGCACGAGGTCAACATCGTTGTTCTCAAACTTTTCGACGGCGGCGATCTCAACCGACGAGTCGGCTTTGCTCGCAGCCTCGAGGCCCTTTTCGTTGCCCTGACCCCAGGGATTGTTGATGAGTATCAGGCCGGCTTTCTTGGCACCGAATTTCTGATGCGCGAATTTCAATAGTTTCACGTCAACGAGCGCATCGACTGCAGAGACGCGGAAGGCGTAATTTGGACTGGCACCATTGCGCGTGATCCCAGTGCCGGCGGCCCACACGCCCATATAGATTCGCTTTTCTTTGTTGAGCAGCGGCACCATTGCCAGCGATACCGGCGTATCGATGCCGCCGAAGATCGCCGCCACATCCTCCGAAATCAGTTCGCGCGCCGCGATCAGACCTTTCGGCGGCGTCGATTCATCGTCGCGCTGCATCAGTACCAGCATGCGCCCGCCAAGGAGACCGCCCTTAGCGTTGATCTCGTCGATCGCCAGCGACAACCCCCTCGTAATTGATTCCCCGGATTGCGCCGAACCACCTGACAGCGCCGCCACCAGGCCGATCTTGATTGGGTCTGCCGCGAACGCCGAAACGGCGCCCAACACTGCAAAAGCGGCGCCGATCGTTAGCGAACGCGCCGCCTGTCGCCACTGCCATCCCCTCGTCATCAGCATTCTCCTCTGATTTCCCGGCTGTTTGACTTCTGAAGAGGCACTTCGGTTTCGATGATCCGGGAGAAACCCTACGTTGTCAATTTGCCAGTAGCATGTGCCGTCGGCCGATGTGGCCGGCGATCACCGAGGGTCATTTGCGGAAATCGTCGCTCTGAATTTCAATGTCTGCTTTTTACGAACCGGTCTCGGCACCATTCGAACCGAGTCTCCACCAACAAAATTCGGATATCGAAAATTCGCGAGCGGAGACGCGCGCTAAAAACATACGCAGTTTTGCCCGATAAGCGCGCCTCTTACGTCGCGGAGACTTTTAATCGGGCGCCTAACGAGCGGAAATGTCGGACCTTTTTCTTCAATTGCGCGAATGGCTTAGGGAGACGGCACTGGCTGGCTGGGGCGGGAGGATTCGAACCTCCGAATGGCGGAATCAAAATCCGCTGCCTTACCACTTGGCTACGCCCCAATTGACCCAAGGGATTTGCCGATGACCGCTGGCGCGCTATCGGCCGGGCGCACCATAGCGGCGCGTCGGTTGGCGATCAATGTCGGCTCGACCTTGGCAGCGCCTTAGCTTGACCTACGCCGCGCCCGTCGTTCGCACCCGTCGTTCGCACCCGTCGTTTCAGTGTGCCTCGACAGCGGGCCTCGATGGGTCAGTTGCATTCGGTCCGCTGCCCTCATCTAATGGCGGCGGTTGCGTACTCATCATCGCATGCGAGGCGCGCCAGAGCTCGCGCGCCTTTGCCACCGGGTCGTGCTTTGGGTCGTGGCCATTCTTCGCCCACCAGGCGCGCCACCATGCCATCTCGTTGCCGGCGCGATGGACCCTGCGATGATGCGCCCGGCACAGCGGCACCATGAACTCGTCAGTGCTGAATCGGGGCAAGACGGGGTGTGGGAAAAAGCGTATCGCATGGGCGTCTGCCGGCCGACCCCCGCACAGGAAGCAGGGCTGTTGCGCCACAAATCTGGCATGGGCGCGATCGCGCACGCGGCGCGGCGGCCTGATCGCGGTCTCGCGCAGGCGCTCTTCCCGCGGCAGGTTCGGATTGCCAATATAAAAAGGTACCGGCAGGAATGGCTTTAGCGGATAGAAGTTGCCGTCTGGCGCCATCGGTTCGGACAAGAACGGATGCTGGAATGCAAGGCCGAGCCCCTCGTCCGCCTTTATTATATGCTCCATGCGCGGCGGCAGCGTCAGCGGATAAAGCAGGCGCAGCAGCCGATGCGTATCCCGCTCCGCTCCTGTCAACGGCCGTCCCAATCCGTTTCGGAACGCTCGGTCCTTCTCCTCCAATTGTCTTAAGCGGTGGCGCGCCACCTCTTCCGGCCCGTTAAGGAAGGCGGCGACCCGCGCCGTCAGATGCACTTCCTTGGCATCCTGCTCGGCGGACAAGACGGTCTTATTGGCGCGGCATTGAGCAAAATATCTGAGCGTCTTTCGATCCTGGTCAAACGCGGAAACTTTGAGCAAGGAAACTCTGGGCAAACTTCCATCCTGCTCTCCATATTTTTGCTGCTCCACATATTTTTCCCTGGAGTATCTCTCGGGCGGAGCGCTTTGCAACTCCCGCTCGATCTCTGCTCGGCGAGCTTGCAGCGTGCTGACTTTTTTCGCAAAAGCGTCGGGGCCTGCCTTTCTGCCACGGCTGACGCCGATCGCCAAACAGCCTAGTTCCAGATAGAGATCACGTAGTTCCCTCGCCCGCTGCGGATCGACGGCAAAACCGAATTCGTCAGCCGGAAACTTTTTTCGTTTCTTGGTTCTGCGGCCCAAATAGTGCGGCAGAAAGAACAAAGCTATGTCCGCTGCCGCCTGGCGCCGCACCACTTCCGCAGCGGTGATGTCTTGGGCGACGCACAACAGCGGATCGAGCGCCGCGAGCGATTGCGCCGTGACGCCGTTGGTGCGTGTGGATATGGCCGGTGGGGACGTTGGTGATTTCGACGCCGGTTTTGCGGGCCTTGGCGCCGGGCAGGATCGCCGCGCCACCGCGAGGCGAATGTGGGCCGGCAGGGCTTGATCATCAACCACAATGGCGAAGAACTCGGGCCGTGCGGCCGTCGCATGGTGGGCCGCCAGCGCCAGGACCCGTTCCGTAAGGACAGTGCGTTTATTCGGCGTGTAGCGTTTGCGACCGCCACGGCGCTCACCGGATTTCGAACCCCTAGGCATGACTGGATTTCCTGCTGCTCCTGTTGGCACCAGTTTTTTCGTCGGTCGGGGTGATCCGCGTCGCTGGGAAGCGGCCGCTTCCGGCCGACCGAACCGGCCCTTCAAACGGCCCTCCGGCGAACCGGCGCTCCGAACCGTCCCTCCGAACCGTCGCTCCCGACCCACGCTCCGAACCGTCCCTCCCGGCCGAGCCTCCGAGCCAGCCTCACTGGCGAGGGCGGCGAGGATGACCCGCTCCGGACCTTGGCGCTGGCAACGATCGATCGATTGCTACTTGGCAGCTACCTTTTCGCTCCTCGACTGCATCTCGATTGCCACTCACATTTTCCCGTTTAATCGCGAACAACCCCGGCCCAAACACCCGGTAGGGAGCAAGCGCGGAAAAACCGCTGTTGATGGCGACATGAATACCCATGCCGCCCACATATGCAGAACATCGCTGTCGAATCTCCCAACCGCCACCCCGAAAAAGGGGGCAGGTCTAGTCGCATAATTATTGTTCGTAACAATTCGGTTAATTCGCCATAATGGCGCGGCCTGTTCCAAGGATGATTTCGGGAGACCCCCGTGACGTATCACGCCCCCCTCGCCGATATGGGCTTTGCGCTCAAATACGGGGCGGCGCTCATGCCCGCGCTCGAACAGGGATTCTTCGGCGATCTGTCCATGGACGACGTCGAAGCGGTGCTCACCGAAGCCGACCGTATGGCCAGCGAAATCATCGCGCCGCTCAATCGAACCGGCGACCTCAACGGCACGATCTTCAAGGACGGCGCCGTCACTACCGCGCCCGGCTGGAAGGAAGCTTATCGCGCCTGGTGCAAGGGGGGCTGGAACGGACTTGCCTCACCGGCAGAATGGGGCGGACAGGGTTTGCCACAAGTCATCAACGCTGCTTGCACGGAAATGTGGAATGCGGCGTCGGCGGCGTTCGGCGTGGGTCCGATGCTGACAATGGGCGCAATCGACGCGATCAACGTGCATGGCAGCGACGAGCTCAGGCGCCTTTACCTCGGCAAGCTCGTGACCGGCGAATGGACCGGAACGATGCACCTGACCGAGCCGCAAGCCGGCTCCGACGTCGGTGCATTGCGCACGCGCGCCGAGCGCGCCGGCGACGGCAGCTATCGCCTCAAGGGCCAGAAAATCTTCATCACCTACGGCGAGCACGATCTCACCGACAACATCGTCCATCTCGTGCTCGCGCGGCTCCCTGATGCCCCGCCCGGCACGCGCGGCATCTCGCTCTTTCTGGTGCCAAAATTCTTGCTCAATCCGGACGGCTCGCCCGGCGCGCGCAACGACGTGCGCGCACATTCGGTCGAGCACAAGCTCGGCATCCACGCCTCGCCGACCTGCACGATGATCCTTGGCGATCAAGGCGGCGCTATCGGCTATCTCGTCGGGCGAGAAAATGCCGGCATGGCGTGCATGTTCACCATGATGAACCGCGCCCGCCTGGCGGTCGGTCTGCAAGGCGTCGGCATCGCCGAGCGCGCCACCCAGCAGGCGCTCGCTTACGCGCGCGAGCGCAAGCAGGGCCGCACGCCGGCAATGCCGGCGACCGAATCGGCGCCGATCATCGCCCACCCCGACGTCAAGCGCATGCTCATGACCATGCGCGCGTTGACACAGGCCGCACGCACCATCTGCTACCTGACCGCGATGGCGATCGATCGCGCCGAGCGCGGCACCGACCAGACCGCGCGGCAGGCGGCGCACGCGCGCGCTTCGTTGCTCACGCCGATCGCGAAAGCGTTTTCGAGCGACATCGGCGTTGAGGTCGCGTCGCTCGGCGTGCAGGTGCATGGCGGCATGGGCTTTGTCGAGGAGACCGGCGCCGCCCAGCTTTTGCGCGACGCGCGCATCGCGCCGATCTACGAGGGCACCAACGGTATCCAGGCGATCGATCTGGTCACCCGCAAATTGCCGCTGGCGGACGGCGCGGTAGTCGAAGCCTTCATCGGCGAATTGCGCCGTATCGTCGAAGCGGTCAATGCGACCAACGACCCGGCGCTCGGCTGGAGCGGCGTGCGCCTGGAGGAAGCGGTCGAAAGTCTCACCCGCACCACGCGCTGGATGCTGGCCAAGCTCGAAAAGGACGCCGACGAAGCGTTGGCCGGCGCCACTCCTTATTTGCGGCTGTTCGGCATTGCGACCGGCGGCTGCCTGCTAGCGCAGCAGGCGCTGGCGGCGCTGCGGTTGAATGCCGACGCCGGACCGCGCGTGGCGCTGGCGCGGTTTTTCGCCGAGAATATCGCCGTGCAGGCGGGCGCGCTCGAACGCACGGTGGTCGAAGGCGGGCCGGGCGTGATCGGGGCCGATACCGCGCTCGCGCAATAGCCTTGTGTAAGCTCATGTCGACGCTGCTGGTCACCCATCCCGCCTGTCTCGATCATCTCACCCCGCTCGGCCACCCCGAACGGCCGGACCGGCTGCGCGCCGTCGAGCGCGCGCTGGAAGCGGAAAAATTCCAGTCGCTCGCGCGCGTACAAGCGCCCAGGGCGCCGTTGGAAATCATCGCGCTCTGCCATCCAATGGATTACATCACGCAAATCCGCGACGCGACGCCGAAGGAAGGCATGGTGCGGCTCGATGCCGACACGTCGATGTCTCCCGGCAGCTTCGAAGCGGCTTTGCGCGCAGTCGGCGGCGCCATCCATGCGGTCGACGAGGTGGTAAGCAAAAAAGCCGCCAATGCCTTCGTCGCCACGCGGCCGCCCGGCCATCACGCCGAGACCGCGCGTCCGATGGGCTTCTGCCTGTTCGACAACGCCGCCATTGCCGCGCGTTATGCGCAGGACCGTCACGGCATCGCCCGCGCGGCCGTCGTCGATTTCGACGTGCATCACGGCAACGGCACGCAGGAGATTTTCTGGGCCGACAAGACGGTGATGTATTGCTCGACCCATCAGATGCCGCTGTTTCCCGGCACCGGCGCGGTCATCGAATCCGGCGAATACAACACGGTCGTGAACGCGCCGTTGCAGCCGGGTGACGGCCGCGAGGCTTTCCGCGACGCTTTCGAGAGCCGTATCATACCGCGATTGCGCGACTTCAGGCCGGAGCTCATCATTATTTCGGCCGGTTTTGACGCGCATATGCGCGACCCGCTCGCCAATATCAATCTGGCCGAAGCCGATTTCGCCTGGGCGACGCAAAAGATCATGGACGTCGCGGATCAAACCGCCGGTGGTCGCGTCGTCTCGCTGCTGGAAGGCGGCTATGATCTCGAAGCGCTGGCAAATTCGGCCGCAGCGCACGTCACCGCGCTGATGCGGGGCTAGCACGGCCGATCTGATATAATGAACGCACGAGTCGGAGAGCCGGCGATGGCACAGCAGAGTAATCAGAACGAGCAGAATGGCGACGTCGGCAAATTGTCGTTCGAGCGCGCGATCGAGGAACTTGAATCGATCGTCAAGCGGCTGGAGGACGGCAAGGTGCCGCTCGAGGAATCGGTCGCCATTTACGAACGCGGCGAGGCGCTTAAGCGCCGCTGCGAGGATTTGTTGAAGCAGGCCGAGGCGCGGGTGCAAAAGATCACGCTCGACGCCAACGGCAACCCGACCGGCGCCGAGCCACTCGACGTCGACTGATCACCGCGGGCTAACGGGCGGCGCGGCGCAGCGGCTGATACATTACGACCACCTGACGCGATCCGCAGCGCGGGCAGCGAAGCCGGCTTTCCAGCCGGGAGAGCGGAAACGCCTTCCCCCGCGTCCACACCAGGGTCTCCAGGTCGACGTCTTTGCGGTAGCTGCATTCGCGGCTTGAACGCGAACTGGGCTGTCCAAGCGGCCATAGCTGCACCGGACGGTCACGCGCCAACCGAGCCCGTAAGCAGCGCCGAGGCTTTCGACAAGCATTTGTTAACGCTTGCGAATTTTTGCTTCAGATCGTTCTTGACTCTGAAGAACAAAAAGAGAACAATTTACGGTCCGAGTCAAGGCTCAGGGGAAGGATCGGGAGGCGGTGATGGAAGCGGACAAGCGAAGTGCGTGGCTGCGCAAGCTCGACGAGGAATGCCCGTATCAGGTCGTGCTGCCGCGGGCGCAGCTCGCCGACGACAGCGAGATCATGGATTTCCTGATCGCTTATGTCGGCAAGTTCGACATGTATGTCGAAGACGATTATGCCGCCTTCGTGCGCTACTGCTTCGAGGATCCGCTGGACGCCGAAATTTTCCGCGCGCGCTTCGAGCCAAAAATCGAGCGCTTCAAGCTCGCAGGGTGAGGTCTAGCGCCGCGGCTTTGCCAAGTCCGGTAGTTTCTGCCGCACTTTGCCGATCCCCGCCCAGGCGTCTTCCTTGATCCGCTTTTTCAGATCGAGCACCGAAAAATCGTTGCCGCCGGTGGTGCGCGGCAAGCGCTGCCAGGTGACCGGCGCCGACACCGGCGCGCCGGGCCGCGCGCGTGTCGAATAGGGTGCGATCGCCGTCGCCTCGCGTGAATTGCGCAAGTAATCGATGAAGATGCGGCCCTTGCGCAGCGCCTTGGTCATCTTGGCGAGATAAAGCTTCGGACTATCGGCGGCCATCGACACGGCGATGCGTTGCGTGAACAGCTTGGCCGTATCCCAATCGGCATCGGCGATCGGCACCATGACATGAATGCCCTTGCCGCCGGTCAGCTTGACGAAGCTTTCGAGCTTCTGCGCTTTGAGCCGCTCGCGTATTTCGCGCGCGGCCGCCACGACCTGCGGCCACCCCACCCCTTCGCCCGGATCGAGGTCGAACACAATGCGGTCACACATTTCGAGGCTTTCGAGCCGCGATCCGCGTACATGGATTTCCAGCGCACCCGACTGCACCAGCGCCACGAGATCGTCGAGCGTTTCAATCGCGATCACGTCGTGATCCTTGCCCGGCACGGCCCGGCGCAGTGGCGATGACTTCACGTTCGCAGCGATATGCTTCTGAAAAAAAGTCTCGCCGCCGATGCCTTCCGGCGCCCGCAGCAACGACAAAGCGCGATCGAGGATATGCGGTTTTATCCAATCCCAAACCGAAACGTAGTATGCGGCCAAATCCTGTTTGGTCACGCCGGCGTCGGGCCAGTAGACGCGGTCGGGGTGGGTCAGGCGAAACTTGCTGCCGGCACCGCCGTTCGTCTTCGTTCTGCCGCTGGCGGCGGCGCGCACTGGCCGGCTCGGCGGTGAAGCGAACGGCCGCCGTTTTGCCGGCCTGGACGATGGCGTTTTGCCGGCGGCAACCTCGCGCACGACTTCTCCGGCGCTCTTGTCCTCGCGGACGCCCTTGAACGAGGCCTGGCGCAACAGCCCGCCATGAGTGACACCGGCAAATTCGGCGTCGATGACGACCTTCGGCTTGACCCAGATGACGTCCTTGCGCCGCTCGTCGGCCGGCAATTCGATCGGCCGTTTGTCGGTACGCAACGGGTCGAGCTTTTTCCACAGGTCGTGAGCCGTTTTTTGGGTGTAGCCGGTGCCGACCCTGCCGGCATAACGAAGTTCACCCTTCTCATTGACCGCAACGGTGAGCGCGCCGACCGCCCTCGGCGAAGCCGTCGAGGGCGTGAAGCCCGCGACGATCAGCTCCTGGCGGCCGCGACATTTGGTTTTGATGAAATTACCGGTCCGGCCCGAGCGGTAGGGCGCGTCGCGGCGCTTCGATACAATGCCTTCCAGGCCCATCTCGCAGGCGTGACGATGGATGAGCGGTCCATCCTCGTCGAAGTGTCCGGCGTAATGGATGACGCCACGCTTGCCGTTTTTTTTGAGCAACGAAGCCAGCGCTATTTTGCGTTCGCTCAGCGGTTTACCGGTGAGATCGCGGCCGTCGAGATACAGAAGGTCGAACACGTAATAGACGAACCGGTCGGTGCGGCCGTCCTTCAAATCGATCTGCAGCAGCGAGAAATTGCTGATGCCGCTGTCATCTTCGACGACAATTTCGCCGTCCAGCAGTGCGGTCTTTGCGGGCAGCGCGGCCACCGCTTCGGCGACCGGTTCGAAACGGTGGGTCCAATCCTGCTCCTTCCGCGTCAAGAGCCGCACCTTGCCGTGATCGAGCCGCGCCTCCGTGCGATAGCCGTCGAATTTGATCTCATGCAGCCAACTCGACCCGCGCGGCGGTTGCTCGTAGAGCACGGCGAGGCTCGGCGGAACAAATTCGGGCAAGTCGGATTTGGAGCGAAGCGCCGCGGATTTCCCGGCGCCGCGCTTAAGGCTTGCGCCGCGCGCGCTCCCCGGTGCCCGCTTTCCGGATCGAGGAGCCGGCTTGGCGGTAAGCTCTCTGACACGTTGCCTGAAGGCCGCCTTATCGCCGGATCGAGCCGCGCGATTGGAATGCCAGACCCGCTTCTTGCCCTTGCCCGCCGCGATCTCTTCGATCGAGCGGCCGGTCGCGACCGAGCGCGATTCACTTTCCAGGATATCCTTGTCGCGCGGGCCGCGGGCCTCCTCATCCTTGCCT
>Ga0181525_10004043_pt1 | contig 11401 bp, 11 predicted proteins | sample PEATcosm2014_Bin_48_FD_121100 | JGI IMG/M metagenome (GOLD analysis project Ga0181525, IMG submission 121100) | Peatland microbial communities from MTU Mesocosm Facility, Houghton, MI, USA - PEATcosm2014_Bin06_10_metaG | ecosystem: Environmental > Terrestrial > Soil > Wetlands > Peat | place... | reverse complement strand
CTGGAGCAGCGGCGGGTGAACGTTGACTTCCCCGCGTGGATGATCGAGTCGCTGGACCGGGAGGCGCGACGTCTTGGGGTGAACCGTCAGTCGATCATCAAGGTCTGGATCGCCGAGCGCCTGGAGCGCGGCGTTTCGCCAGCGTGAGACCTTAGCAACTCGACGTCGGCCAGGTTGGCGTGTATTACCGTGGCTGAAAATCAAGACGCAAAAGTGGAGCCAGCCTTGCGCGCTGTAGCCCCGCGCCTACTCATGGCTGGCCCCCTTAGTCCTCTCGGAGCAAGATAAGGCGCGCCTTGGCCAGCATGCGCTTCTCCGCGGCGGGCAGGCCCCGGCTCGGGTCCAGTGATTGCCCTGAGCGGGCCGTCCTGTCCTGATCGTCCGCTAGAGCGCGCCTAGTGCCGCGCCGAGCGCGCTGATGGCGCTGGGCAGGGACGTGGCAGCCTGGCCAGTGACTTGCCCTTGGGACTTGTCCTGGGTATAGGTCTGGACGAGTTGCGAGTATTGCTGCTGGACCTGCTGGGGGTTCTGGCCGGGCGACTGGAACAGCAGCTGCTGCAGCTGGTTGAACAGGTTCTGACCCGCCTGCGGTGCCACCTGACCGTCGGTGACGCCTTCCTTCAGGTCGCCCACCAGGGTGGCGGCCGCCGCGGCAACGGGCGACAGGGTGGTCTCGGGCTGCGCGGCCGACGAACCGGGGGCACTGGCTGCCGGGCGCGCGGCCAGCGAAGCGGTCGGGGAACCGGAGGCGGTCACCGGGTGCCCGCTGCCCGGCCCGCCCGTCAAGAGCACGACCACGAGCGCGATCAGCGACGCGGCGAGTGCTGTACCGAGGGCCGCCTCGGACGGCCGGGGCCGCCAGCCCTGGCGCGGGGCGCCCGGCGCGGTCCCCGGCGTGACGGGAAGCAAGGCGGTGCCGCCGTTCGGTACGCCATCGGCGGGAGAGCAGGCAGAGAGCAGGTCCGCCCGGGCCGCGGCGGCGGCGGGCGGCCGGGATGACGGGTCCTTGGCCAGTAGCCGCGCGGTGACCTGGTCGAGGCGAGCGGGCAGACCGGGGCGCCAAGCCGACGGCAGCCCCGGATCGTCGTGAACCTGTTGGTAAGCGAGCCCGACCGCCGAGTCGGCGGTGAACGGCGGCCTGCCGGTGAGCATCTCGAACAACACGCAGCCGAGGGAGTACAGGTCGGAGCGCGGATCCGCCGGGCGACCGGAAGCCTGCTCGGGCGACAGGTAAGCGACGGTGCCCACGACCGTTCCGTCCGCGGTCGCGGCGCGGGTGCCGCCGGCCCGGGCGATGCCGAAGTCAAGGACCTTGACATCGCCGCCGTTCAGGACAATGTTGCCGGGGGTGATATCGCGGTGCACAAGTCCTGCGGCGTGCGCGGCTTCCAGCCCCTCGCAGACCGCCGCGGCGATCGCGGCCGCCTGCCCGGGCGGCAGCATTCCGACCTCGTCAAGTACCTGGCGCAGCGTACGCCCCGCGACAAGCTCCATCACGATGAACGGCGTGCCGCTCTCGACGCCGCAGTCGAACACGGTCACGAGCCGGGGATGGCTGACGGCGGCGGCGTGGCGTGCCTCGTCTTCGAACCGGTCAAGGAACCCGGCGTCGGCGGCGTGCTGCGGGTTAAGGACCTTCACCGCGACGTCGCGGCTCAGCATCTCGTCTCTGGCCCGCCACACCGTCGCCATCCCGCCGGTCCCGAGCACCGCCAGAAGCGTGTACCGGCCGCCAAGCACAGTTGTCCCTGCCACCGCCATGATCCGCTCTTTCCGCGCTCCCGCCACATCAACCGTAATGCCAGCAGACCATCCGCGGTGCCTAGTCCCTAGGAGATCACACCGGGGACAGGCGGCGACCGTGCCGAACAGGGCCGGGTAGCCGCCGAGGTAGGTGACGATAGGCGCGGCCAGCGCGGGCGCGAGTTGCTGCCGCTGACGCTGGACCTGACATCGATCCAGGCGTTTTCGCCGTGGAACGGCTTCCGCTCTGCTGGCGTGCCGAACACCATGAGCGCGTTGTAGGCGATCCTGTTGCTCACCTCGAACATGGGGCGGTCGCAGCGCCGGTGCACCCGCAGCGGGGCGCCGACCCACACGTCCTCGCCCGCCGGGCCGCTGCTGCTGTCCGGTGACTGCCCGGCCGCGCTGGGAGCGGTAGCCGGGCTGCAAAGCCGTTACCGCGACCTGGCCGTGGTGTGGCTGGACACGCACGGCGACTTCAACACCCCGGCCACAACAGCCAGCGGTTACCTGCGCTTTCCCTCAGGCCCAGGGCCCTCCGCCACCCAGATCGAGGAATGCCTCGCCGCCGTCTGCGCCGCCGCCGACGTGAAAGCCGCCGGCATCGCCTGCGCCTGGCTTCCCGATCGCGTCAGCGACCACGCCACCCGCGAGGCAATCACCCGCCTGGCCGGAGCACTCGGCGCCGACCTCGCATGGCAAACGGGTTGAGGTAGTGAACGGGCAGCCCGTCAGGTAATCGGGTACGCCAGTGCGCTGCCCGGTTGCGGGAAACAAGTACTCAGGAACCTCACGGGAAGGTTGGCAAGGTCAGGGTGACCGGGTGGCTAACGACGGTCTTGTCGTTGACCAACTGGTAGACGGGCGGCCGTGTGCCGGTGAAGACGAGGGTCATTTGGGTGTACTTGCGCTCCGACGGGTGACCCTTGACCGCGGCGCTGCCCCACAGGGCCACGAGCGCCGGGTAGGTGTGGAAGTGCCCGCTTGCGCAGTTGGGCGTGCAGTCGTTGAGGAAGTACGTACCGTAGCCGCTGGCCAGGTGCGAGGTCCAGCTCGTCCACTGCAGGCCCGTGAGCCCCACGGACCCGTCCCCGCAGTTGCTGATGCTCGGCGGAGCGACTTCAGCATTGTTGTTGCAGCCAAGCAGGATGAACTTGGGCGCAGTGGCGCTAGCGGTGAGCGCGGTGGTGGCCGCGTGCGCGGAGGAGGCGCTGCCCGTGGCCGCATCGCCGGTGCTGGCAGAGGCGCCGCCGCTCTGCACGGCCAAGCCGACGGTCAGGCCGACCGCGACCGGAGTGAAAATTGAAGCGATAAATGTGATGCGTCCCCGGTTCATGATGGATTCCCGTCCCCCGTGCTCGTGTAAGTACCCGACATACTGAGAGACGGCGCAGCCCAGAGGTTGGTTGGGGGTTCTCACTGTTTCTTGGGCGGCACGCTAGCCCCTCAACATCGCGGGATGGGCCAAGACCGTCGGCCGCCTCGGTAACTCGGGATGGTGGCGAACCCACTGCCACACGTGGACTCCACGGTGATCGTCGTCCGTCGCCGCCGATGAGCGCGGCAGATCCCCGACAATTGCGTTATGGCGCACGATGACGCGGGGGCAGCGACGATGGCTGACCTCTTCGACCCCGAGCCGCGGCAGTGGGGCTTCCGCGGTGATCCTTTCCTCTGGCGGGCGCTTCGCGAGCACTTGTCAGGGACACGCGTCCCGCCGTCGGCCGACGCGGCAGCGGGCCTCCTGTACGCGGCGTTCGGGGAACTCGCGGGCGTTGACCTGGCCCGCGATCCGGCGTCGGCGGTGACCCGGGCGGAGTACGCCCACGGCGGGATGTCCAGCGGAATGATCAGCTTGGATACCTGGCGGCAGCGGCTGCTGCCCTTGCTGACGGAGCGGGCCAGGACGCTGCTGGACGCTGCCGCCGGGCCGCGGTAACGGGCGGCCGGCCGCGCCCGGCTACGGGGTGACCGTGGCGGTCACGGCGGAGACGTACGCCTCATAGCTGCCGTCGCCGTTCGGCGGCAGCTGGGTGAACCAGATCAGCAGGTACCGGGCACGGACCGGAGCCGGCAGGCGCAACCGCACCAGGCCCCCCGCGCCGGCCGCGCTGGCCGCCGTGACGAGATGCGCGGGGTTCGTCCCGGCCCGGAGCTGGAAGTCGGCGCCGGGGGTGTTTCCCAGCCGGATCGCCGCACCGGTGACCGTGAGCGCGCGGCCCAGGTCGACCAGCAGCCCGGTCCCGGCCTTCAGGCCGGCGAAGGTGGCCGTCGCGTACCAGTCGGTGTGCCAGGGCGTGGCGGGGTTGCGGGACAGGGCCAGCGACGCGTCCTGCGGATTGTCGCCATCGGACGTGCCGCCGGGCCCGAACGGCGTCGCGCTGACCGGGGTCACGACGGCGACGGGGACCGCCGCGGGCGAGGGCCGCGCGCTCGGCGTCGCGGAGGCTGCCGCCACGCTGGTCGCGGACGCCGCCGCCACGCTCGGGGCCATACTCGGGCGCCCGCTGCCGGACAGGCCCGCGGCTCCCGCGGTCGCCGCCGGACGGGCGGCTGGCGGACGGACGGATGGCGAAGAGGCCGGCCGCTGCGCGCTGACCGTGCCGGACACCTTGTAGGCGGCGAATCCGATCACGGCTAGCAGCGCAATCGCCGCGACGGCGAGCCCCGCTGCCCGGGCCGGGTGCCGACGGGCCGTCGGTCGCCTGGACAAGTCCTCACCGATGCTCACACTCGCCAGGATGGCCTGGGATAACCGGCCTGTCGAGTGCTTTCGGTAACTAACCGATCACTCTCCGCCGGTGCATTTCAGGACGGTCCGTCGCCCGGACTGTGCCGGTGTGCCGGTCCGGCCTCGCAGCGGCAGGTCAGCGTGGTGCGAAGCGACGCCGGCACCTCATCGAGCGAGGAGACCGGCCCGTCAGGGAAAGACAACCGGACCGCCGCGATCCCGTCGGTGGTGAACACCAGGAGCTCAAGGCCGTAGCGGTCGAGTCCGCGGGGGATGACCCAGTCGGCCAGCATCAGGCCGTGCGCGCGGACGCAGCGGACAAGTTCGCGCATGTGGCCGTGCTCCAGGTGGTGCAGGATGCCCGGGGCTACCCGCCACAGCGGGTCCGGCCGCGCGGCCCGGTACGCCTCGACCGGGACCCGCGCTCGCCCGCCGCCGCTGAACTCGATGGACCCGATGGACACCATGCAGCGGGCGGGCCCGGCAGCTCCGTCCCGTGGCACCGGGCGGGGCGTCCCGGTGAGCCGCAAGACCGAGAACGGCGGTCCCGCCGGCAGTGACACCCGCACGGCGTCCGGGCCCTCGCCGAGCCACCGTGCCAGCGGCGACCCGGCGACGGGCAGGAGGACCGGGCTGCCGTCCCGCGTCGACCGGACGGGAACCGTCCCGGCCGCGGCGAGACGGCCAGGCGCGGTGGCCGGGCCGACGGTGGCGGTCGCGGCCCGCGCCAGCGCGGTGCGGGCGAGTTCCGGCAGCGTGGGCCCGGGAAGCACGTCGAAGTCCATGACGACATTTAATTAGGTAAGGCTTACCTAAGTCAACGTCTCGACGGAACCAGCGAGCCACCTCACACGCGCTCCGGGCGGCGCGCGAGCGTGATCGTCCGGATACCACGGATGTGCAGGTCGGCGCGGTGTGACAGCGAACGGGGGCCGCCGGCGGCCAGCAGTTCGGTGAGCGTCGCCGCGTCATCGGGCGCCAGTCGGTCGGTGAACCCGTGGGAGAGCCGGGTGAACCAGGCGCGCGCGTACTCGGTCGCGCTCGGGTGCGCGGGCGGGTTGAGGTCGATCGGGAACGCGCGCTCGCCGGTCACCTCCCAGCCGGCGTCGGCCAGGCGCGGCGCCCAGGCCGAGCCGAGGGTTGGCAGTGCCTCCGCGTGGGCGTGGCCAAGCATGTCGCTCAGCCGGTCTTCGAAACAGGGGCGGCCGAACCCCAGGTCGGCTGGCAGGAAGCGCAGTGGCTCGGCGAACTCCGCGACCGCGATCAGGCCCCCCGGGCGGGTCGCGGCGCGCACGTCGGCTAGCGCCCGGCCGGGGTCGGCCAGGTGGTGCAGCGACATCGAGGCCCAGGTCAGGTCGAGCGGGCCAAGGTCCGGCCAGCCGGCGTCAAGGTCGGCCTGCACTGCCCGGACGCGCCCCGCGAGCCCCTGGGCCTGCGCCTTGGCGTCCAGCCGCCGAAGGGAACCCGGCTCGAGATCCACCGCGATGACCTCGGCGTCGGGGAATCGCTCGGCCAGGCCGAGCGCTCCGGTGCCGGTGCCCGCGCCCAGGTCGAGCAGGTGGCCCCAGCCGGTCCCGGTCGCTGCCTGCCGCACCCAGTCGAGCGCCGCCGACCAGTAGCCGTGGAGCACCTCCCCGTCCAGGTCAAGCAGGCCGGTCATGGAGTCATCGGACGAATCAGCGGGAGTGGCGTGATCATGGGTGGGTGAGCTAGTCATGGCGAACACGCTAGGCACCCCTCGCCCACAACAGCAAATGACATTGCCAATACGGCAAAAATATCCCTCGACGCGCGCACCCGAGGACGACGCCGATTCCTTTCCCCGGCCCCGCCGGTCTGCACTACCGAGGGCAACGACGTGATCCGCGCGCTGGCCGGCCGGGTACGACCCGGCCAGCGCGGTGAGCGCAGGGCGACGAGAGGGGACGCGATGACGGATCGGTCCGATGAGTTCGTGCGCAGCACCGAGCCGTGCCGGCGTGGACTGCTGGCGCACTGTTACCGGATGCTCGGCTCGGCGGACGAGGCCGAAGACGTCGTGCAGGAGACCTACCTGCGGGCCTGGCGTTCCTACGACACCTTCGAAGGCCGGTCGTCGGTACGCTCCTGGCTCTACCGCATCGCCACGAACGCTTGCCTGACCGCGCTCGAGCAGCGCGGTCGCCGGGCGCTGCCGTCCGGCCTCGGCGCCCCGGCCGACGATCCGGACGCTTCGCCGTGCCCGGCCGAGCCCGGCGTCGCGTGGCTCGAACCCATTCCGGACGCCCTGGTGACCCCCGAGTCGGCGGATCCCGGCGCGATCGTGGCCGAGCGCGAGTGGCTGCGGCTGGCGCTCATCGCCAGCCTGCAGTACCTGCCCCCCAGGCAGCGGGCCGTGCTCCTGCTCCGGGAGGTGCTCGGCTTTCCCGCCGCCGAGGTCGCGAGCATGCTCGGCACGTCGACGGTGGCCGTCAAGAGCACGCTGCAGCGCGCCCGCGCCCGGCTGGACGAAGTCGCCCCGGCCCCGGAGCGGGTCATCGAGCCGACCGGGGCGCGGGCACGGGAACTGCTCGGCCAGTACATGGCCGGCTTCGAGAACGCCGACACCACGGCCCTGGAGAAGGCACTGCGGGCCGATGCCGCGATCGAGATGGTCGGCACCCGGACGTGGTTCTCCGGCCGCGCGACCTGCCTGCGGTACCTGGCGCACGTGATCGGGTCGCCGGGAGACTGGCGGATGATCCCCACCCTGGCCAACGGCCAGCCCGCCGCGGCCGCCCGCTACCGCGGCAGCGCCTTCGGTCTTGGCGTCCTCACCGTCACGCCGGCTGGTATCGCCCGCATCACCGTGTTCGGCGGCGGCCTCGCGCTGGTAGCCAAGTTCGGCGGCACCTGACCGGCCCGTGACGCCCGGCGCCGCGACCGCGGCGCCGGGCCAGCCGCACCCGTCGGCGAAGAATCAAACATCCTCGTCCGAACGGAGGCGGCTGACCTCGGGCACCTCACCTGACGGCATCGGGCCTGGCCGGCCCGGCGGCCGGGAGAACCCCTGGCGCCCGCCCCAGCCGGCCAGGCTGCTCCGGCTGACCGAGCTGCTCCGGCTGCCTCGACTGGCGGGGCTGCGCCGGGTCAGCGGGGGACGCCGGGTGACCGGGCGCGGCCGGAGCGAGGAGCGCCGCCTGACCGGGCTGCGCGGGCAGGAACAGGGCCGCCAGGATCGCGCCGGCCGCGGCGACCCCGCCGGCCACGAGGGCACCGGTGGTAAGGCCGCGCAGGAACGCGTCAGTGGCCGCCAGGTGCAGCCCCTGGCCGAGGGCCGGATGGCCGCCCGCGAGGGCGCCCGCCGCCGCGTAGGCCGCGCCGACCGACTGGTGCGCGAGCGCGGCGACCTGGCCGGGCACCCCGGCCGGGGTGGTGGCGCTGAGTCGTGACCCGTAGACGGAGGCGTAGACGCTGCCGATCACGGCGACGCCGAGCGTGCCGCCGATGAGCCGGGTGGCGTCGTTCACGGCCGAGCCGACGCCGGCCTTGCTCGTCGCGATGGCGCCCATGATCGACTCGGTGGCGGGGGCCGAGGTCAGCCCCATGCCGAGCCCGTACAGCACCATCTGGACCGCGATGACCCAGTAGCTGAGCGACGCGCTGGTGGTCGCCGCCACCCAGCCGTAGAACGCGGCCATGGCGACGAGCCCGACGGTGACGACGAGCTTGGTCCCCGCTCGCACCGCGAGCTGGGTTCCGGCGACCGACCCGACGGCGACCGACAGCGCGACCGGGAGCAGCCGGACGCCGGCGGACAGGGCGCTGTACTCGCGGACGAACTGGAAGTACTGCGTGATCAGGAAGATGAACCCGAGCAGGGTGAAGAACGACACCGTGACCGCCGCGCTCGCCGCGCTGAACCGCCGGTCGCGGAAGATCCGCACGTCAAGCATCGGGTCCGCGGCCCCCCGCTCCGCCGCGATGAACGCCGCGAGCAGCACCGCGGAAACGGCGAAGCCCGCCAGGCTGCGGGCGGCCGTCCAGCCGTAGCCGGGCGCCTCGATGATCGTGAAGACGAGCAGCGCCATCGTCGCCGACGACAGCACCAGGCCGGGAACGTCGGGGCGGGCCGTCTCCGGGCTCCGCGACGCGGGAACGGCGAGCGCCACGCCGGCCATGGCGACCGCCGCGACCGGGGCCATGGCGACGAAGATGCTGCCCCAGGAGAAGTCCTCAAGCAGCCAGCCGCCGACGATCGGCCCCATCGCGATGGCGACGCCGGCGATCGCGCCCCACAGGCCGATCGCGCGGGCCCGTTCCCGCCGCTCGGTGAAGACGTTGGTGAGCAGCGAGAGCGTCGCGGGGAACGTCATCGCGGCCCCGAGGCCCATGACGGCCCTGGCCGCGATGAGTTCGGCCGCGGTGGTCGTGAACCCGCCCGCCAGGCTGGCGGCCCCGACCACGGCGAGGCCGCTCAGCAGCATGCCCTTGCGGCCGAACCGGTCGGACAGGCTGCCGCAGGTCAGCAGCAGCGCGGCGAAGACGAGGTTGTAGGCGTCGACGACCCACTGCAGCTGGGTCGTGGTGGCGTGCAGCTCCCGCGTCAGGGCGGGCAGCGCGACGTTCACCAGGGTCGTGTCGAGGTTGACGAGGAACGCCGCGAGGAGCAGCGCCACGAGGATCAACGGTTTAGATCTCATGGTTGAAATACTCAAGTAGTAGATTGAAAAAGTCAATTTATTAGACTTGAATATCAACTAATGATCGGCTAACCTGGGCTTATGCGTAGCTACGGCCAGTTCTGCTCGATCGCCCGGGCCCTCGACGTCATCGGCGACCGGTGGACCCTGCTGATCATCAGAGAACTGCTGCTCCGGGGCGCCTGCCGGTACACCGACCTCAAGAACGGGCTGCCGGGCATCGCCACGAACCTCCTGGCCGACCGCCTCCGCGAGCTTGAGTCGGCCGGGCTGATCACGCGGGAGGAGGCGCCGCCCCCGGTCGCCACGACCCTGGTCCGGCTGACCGAGGCGGGCGCCTCGCTTGAGCCGCTCGTCCGCGCCCTCGCCTCCTGGGGGATCAGGCTCATGGCCCAGCCGGTGGCCGACGATGAGTTCCGGCCCGAGTGGTTCGCCTACCCGGTCGAGGAGTTCCTCTGCGACCGCGACCCCGCCGGGCCGCCCGCGACGATCGAGCTGCGCACGCCGAGCGGCCCCGCGGTCGTCGAGGTGGCCGGCGGCGAGGTCCGCCCAAGGACCGGCTCGGCCGTCGCGCCCGACCTGATCCTCGCGGGCGGCCCGCAGGCCATCCTGGCCGTGCTCATCGGCAAGCTGAGTGCCGCCCAGGCGGCGGCCGGCCTCGGCCTTGAGATCAGCGGCGACACCGGCATCCTGCGCCGCGTGCTGCCCGACGCGGCCCCCGACCTGGCTTCAGCCAGCCCGAACGAGCACTCATGAGGAACGCGAGCGATGAACAGCAGTAGCGAGCTTGGCGACCAGTACGCGACCGGCCTGTCCAGGCACAACATCGAGCAGGCGCTGGCGGCCGCCGGCAAGGACCCGGCCCGGCTAGCGCCGGCGGACCTCGGCCCGCTCGAGGACTTCCACACGCTGGGCCGGATCGCCACTGGCCAGCTGGCCGAGCTGGCCAAGATCACCAGCGAGGACCGCGTGCTCGACGCGGGCACCGGGATCGGCGGCACGGCCCGGTTCCTCGCCGAGCGCTGCGGCTGCCAGGTCACCGCCGTCGACCTGACCGAGGAATACTGCGCGACGGCCCGCTGGCTCAACGAGCGCACCGGCCTTGCCGCGAAGATCTCCGTCCGCCAGGCAGACGTCACCGACCTGCCGTTCGGCGATGCCGCCTTCGACGCGGTGTTCAGCCAGCACGTCCAGATGAACGTGGCCGACAAGGCGCGCCTGTACGCCGAGGCCCGCCGGGTCCTCGTCCCCGGCGGCCGCCTGGCCAGCTGGGACATCACCGCCGGCGCGCCTGGCGACCTCGGCTACCCGCTGCCCTGGGCCGACCAGCCGGACCGCAGCCACCTGACCACACCCGCAGGGCTGCGCGCCGCGATCGAGTCCGCGGGCTTTGCCGTCAGCCAGTGGAACGACCTGACCGTCGAGGCCGCCGCCCTCATGCAGGCGGTCATCGCGCGCCCGGCCGGCCCGCTGGGCCTGCACGCCTTCGTCCCCGACTTCGCCGCGAAGGCCGCAAACCTCACCCGCGCCCTCGCGGCCGGCCGCCTCCGCGTCATCCAGGCGATCGCGGTGGCATCCGGCTGACCGGGCCGGCGGCAGGGGCGGAGCGCGGACCGCGGGGAGTAAGCCGCCTCCGTTCGTGCGAATGCGTTTTCCCCTCCTTCTTGTCTGCGGCGCGGACGTCCGCGTAGTCGGCGACCGCACCCGCTGATCACCGGAGGTCCCGGAGAAACGGCGACAGGTGATCCGATGATTCGATGCCATTTCGTCATCTTTTGCTCTTGTCGACGCCGTCCTCGCGTGCAAACATCCGATCAATAGATCGGATGTTTGTTGGTTGAGGAGCGCAAGTGACGCACGTGCAGCCAGAAGAGCCCGTGACGATCCCGGCGGTGGCCGCCGCCGTGACGGGGCCGGGCGGCGCCAGAATCGTCGCGCTGGACTGTTACGACGTCCGCTTCCCGACCTCGCTTGAGCATGACGGGTCGGACGCGATGAACCCCGACCCGGACTACTCGGCGGCGTACGCCGTCCTGCGCACTAACGCGCCCGGCCTGGAAGGGCACGCGCTGTGCTTCACGATCGGGCGGGGCAACGAGGTGATGGTGACCGCGGTCGCCGCCCTGCGGCGGCACGTCGTCGGCCGGTACGTCACCGACATCGTCACGGACCTCGGCGGGTTCAGCGCCGCCATGATCGGCGACAGCCAGCTCCGGTGGCTCGGCCCGGAAAAGGGCGTCATGCACATGGCCATCGGCGCGGTCGT
>Ga0181525_10004041_pt1 | contig 11402 bp, 9 predicted proteins | sample PEATcosm2014_Bin_48_FD_121100 | JGI IMG/M metagenome (GOLD analysis project Ga0181525, IMG submission 121100) | Peatland microbial communities from MTU Mesocosm Facility, Houghton, MI, USA - PEATcosm2014_Bin06_10_metaG | ecosystem: Environmental > Terrestrial > Soil > Wetlands > Peat | place... | reverse complement strand
GTGTCGGGATCGAAGTTCACCACAATGCGCTCGGAGTGGCGCTTCAGCATGCGCACCTGTGTGTTGGTGAGCGATGTACCGCAGCTGGCCACTACATTATGAACGCCAGCCGCATAGACGCCGATCGCATCCATGTAGCCTTCCACCAGCACTGAAAAATCCGATTTGCGAACCGCGTCCTTGGCGCGATGCAGATTGTACAGCACGTAGCTTTTGCGATACAGCGCGGTTTCGGGCGAGTTCAGATATTTCGGCTCATCGCCGGGGCGCAGCGCGCGGCCTCCGAAACCGATCACTTTGCCCGATTCGTTATGGATGGGAAACATCAGCCGCCCGCGGAAACGATCGTAGAAGCCGGCGCCCTCCTGCCGCTTGGCGACTAATCCGGATTGCTCCAGTTGCTCGGGCGCAAAGCGCGATTCAAATTGCCGGACCAACTGGTTGCCCGAAGGATCGGATAAGCCGAGGCCGAATTCGGCGATCTGTTCCGGCGACACGTTGCGGCCGGCCAGATATTGGCGCGCCTGAGCGCCCGCGGAACCATTCAGGTTGCTTTCGAATACACGCGCGGCGATCTCATGCATCTCCAGCAGCGCGCTTCGCAGCTTGGCCTCGGGATCCGAATATTCACGCTTCGGCATGGCCATGCCGTTGCGTTCCGCGACCAGTTTGAGCGCCTCAAAGAAGCTGACGCCCTCCATTTCCATGACGAACTTGAACAGGTCGCCACCGGCGCCGCAGCCGAAACACTTATAGAACTGGTGGGTGGAATGGACCGAGAAGGACGGCGTCTTTTCGTTGTGAAACGGGCACAGTCCGGTATAGCGCGGCGAGCCGCCGGATTTCTTCAAGCGCACGTACTGCTCGATGACTTTGACGATGTCGACGGACGCTTTGACTTGCTCGGCGAAATCCATGTTCGTTGCCAACGGCCGCAGGAAGGTAAGCCGTGTTCTCGGGACCTGTCGCTCCTATAGGTAACACACCGGGCGACCGGGCTGGAGCGTTGTGGCGGCGAAAATTTTGGCTCGTTTTACTTCGACCGAAGCGGGAAGCGGCTATTCCACTGTCGGGGGCGAAGCAGCGGCGCGTCAGTCCTGTTGAACGGCAAGCTGATCCGTCTCGCCAACAGCGTCGAAAAGCGCCTGTTCGCCTTCATCCAAAGTGTACGTGAGGATGGGGTCCGTCCGGCCCTTGACGCGGATAGAGCCCATTTCCTTGAAGCGGAAGTTTCCTTTGAGCGCGATGTAGGTGTATTCGCTGACCAGGATTCCCACTCCCAGATCCTTCGTGGCCGACTCAAGCCGCGAGGCCAGATTCACCGTGTCGCCGATGGCGGTGTAATCCATACGGCGGCTGGAACCGATGTTGCCGACCACGGCAGGGCCGGAATTGATTCCTACTCCACTACGAATCACCACCCCCTCGCCTTTCCACTTTTCGGCCAGACGGCGCAGCTCTTCTTGCATTTCGATGGCGGTTCGCATGGCGTGTTCTTCCTGATACGGATCGTCCTTGGGAGCGCCAAACAGCACCATCATGCCGTCTCCGATGAACTTATCGAGCGTACCCTGGTTGCGGAAAATGACCTCCACCATGCTTTCGAAATATTCGTTGAGCAGCTTGACCACCTTCTCCGGCGCTAGTTTCTCCGAGATGGTGGAGAAGCCGCGAATATCGCAGAACAGGACTGTGATTCTCCGGCGATCCCCGCTCAATCGGATTTCACCTCCCGACTGAAGAATGGAATCCATCACCTGCTGCGATACATAGTGGGCGAAGGTGGATTTCACACGGTCCCGCTCCTTGAGCCCGGCGGCCATGGCGTTGACGGCCACGGCAACCTCGCCGAACTCGTCGCGGGCTGCCACGGGAACCGGCGTGTCCAGGTCGCCCGCGCTAATTCTGCTAACTCCGGCCTGCAAGTCTTTCAAAGGCTTGCTGGCCTTATGGCTGATCATCAGAGCGGCTGGTATCGAGATCAAAATGGCCAGCAGGAGTGACAAAAGCCCGCTCACCAGAATGGGCTGAAGCTTCAATTCCACCCAGGCGATGGGCGCCTCGACGATTACCGCGCCTGCCAGATTGCCGGAATGATCGTGAACGGGGGCCCAGCAACGGAGGAACGTTCCGAATTCGTCGGTCTCGAAATGGTCATCCACGCCCAATTTCCCGATATTCGCGATTCTTTGAGCGCCCGGCCGATACACTTCACCCGCATGCCCGGCAGTCTCGCGGTTGTCGTCCGCATCGGCGGCGATGAGCAGCGTGTTTGGATCGTCTTTGGCCTGCACTACCGCAAAGACTCTCTTCATATAAGTATCCGGACGGCGGTTGATATCGCGGACCAGGCGCAGAGTGTCATGCAGTTGCCTCCAAGCCGGGGTGTTCTCGTCGCTATGGGCTTGGATGGCCTTGAGCAGGTCGCCATCGAGAGTGACGGCCGCTGTGGACGCAATGGACAGCATCTTGGCCTGATATCCCTCGAACAGATAATGAACCGACCGGTGGTCCATCACAGTAAGCGAAATCGCATTGGTAATGACGGCTACACCCAGGAAGACCGCCAGTAACTTTGTTTTATAGCTCATTTAGCCATTCCCTTTTATCGGGTCCCTTATCGGGTCCCATATCCCGCTCCGATCACGTTATCGGATTTATCGGCTGTTGCGGATGGGATCTATAGCCTGAGCACCGAAAGGCCGGGGGCTCGGAAACGCGCCTTTATAGCCGGGATATCGAACGAGTTGTCCCTGTTTATCTTTAAGCCGAAAGTGTCGTTTCGAGCCGAACGTGCCATCGACGAGGGCGAAAACGACGAGGGCGAAAACGACGAGCGCGAAAACGCACCCCGGCGAAGCGCCTGCATTGCGCCCAATCCGCTCGAAGTGCCGCTGCGCTTATGATGAAGCTATGCGCGCGCTGATTTTGTCGATCGCTTTGCTAGTCCCCATTCTCGGAGCGGACATGACCACTCTGACGATTTCGGTGAAGAGCAACACCGGAAAACCCGTGGATGGGGCCAGCGTCATCGTGAAGTTCGTGAAAGGACGTTCCAAGGCGAAATTGGGCAAGAAAATCCGCACGGAATGGGAGTTGCACACGAATCAGGAAGGTCTGGTCAGGATTCCTCCCATCCCGCAAGGCACCATTCTGGTGCAGATCATCGCGAAGGAATACCAAACATTCGGACAGAACTTCGACGTTGAAGAAGACCAGAAGACGCTGGACATCGCTTTGAATCCGCCGCAGCCGCAATACTCCGCGCATTAATCGCGGATGCGAGTGTCCGGACCGCTCCCTTGGTCGGGCGCTGAAAAGCCACTAGGCCAAGTCGGGCAACAGAAACTTCCGTTCCTGGCCCGCGGCTCTTGTCACACCCTCCGCCGCCAGATAGCCGCTGCGCACCGCGCCTTCCATGATGGGCGGCCAACCCGACCGGGTCCAGTCGCCGGCCAGGAAAAGGTTTCCGAACCCGGTGGCGCTCGGCGGCCGCGCTTGCTCCAGGCCCGGCTGCGCCGAAAACGTAGCGCGAATTTCCTTTACCACGTGCGCTTTTTCGAGCTTGGCCTCTTTCACACGCGGAAAAAACTCCGCCAATTCCCGCAGCGCCAATGCGATCACCTCGGGGCGCGGCATCTCCACCAGGCTGCGCGACGCGCTCACCACCAACTGCAGGTACCGGCCCTCCCATTTGTTGAACATCCACTGAACCGTGCGATCCAGCAGTGTCGCGTGCGGCAGCTCGGTAATGCTGCGATCGAACCACAAGTGGATCCCGGTGATGGGCGAATGCTCGAAGCCGCGGAGATTTAATTGCAGCGCGGGAATTACGGCCGTCAGCCGCTCGAAGGGTAACGCGGAAACATAATAATCCGCAGATTGCCGGTCGCCCCCCGCCACCACGCCTCGAACCGCGCTCCCATCCGCAAGCACGCACTCTACCGGGGTGCGCGCATGCAGTCGTACATTGGGAATTCGTCGCCAGCCTTCGGGTCCATAAAGATCGCCGAGCGGGACTGCGGGAATTCCCATCTCATAAGAGTTCGCGCGAGCCAGAAACCCGAGCCAGAAAACCTGAAACCCGTGGCTGGCGGCCATGCGATCCAGATCTTCATTTATGGCGCTGACCAGCACCTGATTCCAAAAGCGCTGGATGGCTCGCTCGGTTTGGCGCTTCTCCTGAAGCCACTGGAGCATGCTGATCCGATCCAGGTCCTGGCGTTTTCGGTGCTCCCGCCGGATGGCCCACAACGCGCGAGCGATCGCGAACTTGTCGCGCAGCTCAAGAAACTTCAAATCCCAAAAGCTTGCGGTGAAGTGCAACGGCGCGGGCAGCCGCCCAGCCTGTAACACCGACATCCGCCCACCGGGTTCCAGGAAGAAAAACTGTTTGTGGAACTCGATTCGATTCGCTACCCCCAAGCGGCCGTAAAAATCCATCAAATTGACGCAACAGCGCAACAAAACATGCTGGCAGTTGTCGATTACTTCGGAAGAGACGGACGCAGCATCGCCGGGAACCGGATAAGACGCCGCGCGCCCACCCAGGAATCCGCGGGCTTCAAAGAGATCCACTTGAAACCCGGATTGGCCCAGCGCGGCGGCCGACGCCAATCCGGCTAAACCTCCGCCAATTACGATAACGGAGGGCATGCGGAACCAGGAGGGAAAAGCGGGCGCCGGAAGCGCTGAATTACCCGCACGGACTTAGCCGTGCACCGGAACCTGAGCGCGATGGCCGCCACCGCCGCCGCTGCTATTGATCAGAAGCACGGCGATCGATAGCACCACCACCAGAAACACGATATCGGACAAATCGAATTGCACTAATATCTTCCTGCGTCCCGCTGCCTTTCCGGGGTCCGGCCAGCCGACTGAGATCGTGAAATCAGTCTACAGGTTAACACACTAGACGAATAGCCCGAGTCGTACTAGGACGACCATCGTAGCTAAACAAAGCTAAAGTTCTCGAATCGGTATGGGTAGTGAAGGTCAGCGAGATCCAACCCACACATCGCCTTCAGCAGATGGCGCAGCACTCTGGGCTCGCCTTCGGAGGAAGTCTCGAATACTAACTTGCTACCGTGCCAGTAGGTAAGCACGGTGGAAGCCTCGGCCGGATGATCCGGTGTGAGTGTATAGCCCGTTGACAAGACCGCTTTCCGGGTCCACGCTAAATATCGCTATCAGCGTAAGTTGAACTTCTTCATTTTGTAACGTAGGGTGTCGCGCGTAATGCCGAGTAGTACTGCGGCGCGAGTCTGATTGCCCGCCGCCTTCTGCAGCGCTCGCATTACCAGATTCTTCTCCGCTTCCGCCAGGCTGGCCTGAAATGGAGGTTCAGCCTCGTCCGCCGCCGGCGCGCCTTTGCGGCTCAAGGCTCCGCTATTGGACGCAATATACAGGTTGGCGCTCTGGATGCGTTCCGATTCCTCCAGCACCATAGCGCGCTCCACCACGTTACGCAGTTCGCGAACGTTCCCGGGCCAGGCGTGCGACACCAAGGCGGCGGACGCCGTTTGAGAAATGCCCTGGATGTTCCGGTTGAACTTGCCGTTGTAGACCTGAACGAAATGTTCCGCCAGCGGCAGGATATCTTCCTTGCGCTCCCGCAGAGGGGGAAGCGAAACCTGAATGACGTTCAGGCGGTAGTACAGATCCAGCCGGAACGCGCCTTCTCCGATCGCGTCGGTCAGCTTGCGGTTGGTGGCCGCCAACACGCGTACATCGACTTGAATGTCCCGTAGGCCGCCCAGCCGCCGGAAGCATTGTTCTTCCAGAACCCGCAGTAGCTTAGCTTGGATGGTGAGCGGCATTTCGGCGATCTCATCCAGGAAAATCGATCCGCCCGAGGCAGTCTCCAGCAGACCGGTCTTGGACGCGCGCGCGTCGGTGAAGGCGCCCTTCTCATATCCGAACAGTTCGCTTTCGAGCAGAGTTTCCGGAATCGCGGCGCAGTTCAAAGCCACGAAAGGCCCTTCATGCCTGCGGCCGTAGTAGTGCAGAAACTGCGCCAGGACATCTTTACCCGTTCCGCTTTCCCCTTCCAGCAACACCGTCGACACCTCGCTCTGAGCCACGCGGCGGGCGAATGCCAGTAGCTGTTTCATGGCGGGCGAGGCCGCGATCACCTTGAAGTTCCCGAAGTTGAGGCCGTTGGCTTTGACCGCTTCTCGGGAAACCACCGGGTGGTTTGGCACTTCCTGCTCCGCTGCCCTCCCAAAGACCAGCACCGCGCCCGCCACAGCACCCTCGTGATCGCGAATTGGAGCGACACTGCCGCTGATGGGCCGCCTCTCCCCATCCGGGGACACCAGCGCTGCACCCGCAGGCAGTTCCTGAACCGAACCGTCGGCCAGCACTTGCTCCCAGGGCTTTCCAGCGGGGTCGGCGCGGCGGTCCGGCAAGACCCGGAAGATCTCCTCCAGCGGCTGGCCGAGCGCTTCCAGGCTGGACCGGCCGGTCCACGCCTCGGCCGCCGGGTTGAAGAGTGTAATGTTCTTTTGGCGATCGATGGAAATCACGCCTTCCGAGATGGCCCGCAAGGTGGAAGTTAGCAGTTGCTCCTCCTTCCCGGCCTGCAGGTCCGCGCGATGCCTGTGCAAAGCGATCTCGATACTGGCGTGCAGTGCCGCTTCCTGAAAGGGTTTCGTGAGGTAGCCCAACGGCCTGGACTTCTTGGCGCGTGCCACCGTCTCGCCGTCGGCGTGCGCGGTCAAGTAAAGTACCGGGATGTTGAAGCGCTCGCGCAGGATCAAAGCTGCGGCCGTGCCATCCATTTCTCCCTGGATACGGATGTCCATCAGCGCAATGTCGGGGGAATTGGTTTCGACCTGCGCGATCGCATCGGCGCCATTCGAAACGATCGCGGTGACCTGGTATCCCAGCTCGGTCAAGATATCGCGCAGATCTTCCGCCGTGACCCGCTCATCCTCCACAATCAGAATGCGTGCAGACATGCTGTTCCGGCCCCAAGCTTTCCGGGCGTCGATGAGGCACGATGACAAGTGGAATTCCAGCGCCTCCGCGTTTTCGGGCGGGGACGCCGCGCAGACAGCGATCTGTTATCGCCTGCCGGGCTGGGTTTTGGGAATTCGGACGCCGCTCGTTCGATCCAGATCCGCCGGATCGAAGATAGGTATCTCGCCGCGGGGCAACAGCCGAAGCGAGTTCAATACGAAACTATCCTACAGTGTAGACCATTTACACCAATGTCAACCCCATTACTCGCTTGGAATAGTCCTATGGTATGGAAGGGACAGCCCTGAGTCGGATCGCGGCTTGGCGCCCCCAGGTGAATCAAACTTGCAAATGATGTGACTGGCCAGTTCCTTCCCGCAGCCCGCCATGCAAAACTGAAGCCATGGGTGGTGGTTCCCTATGGATCTGAGTTTGAATACCCTGAGTCTGAATACGGAAGAGGTGCGTGTGTTAGGCTCGCTGGTGGAAAAGGAGATCACCACTCCCGAGTACTACCCGCTTTCGCTCAACGCCCTGCTGAATGCCTGCAATCAGAAATCGAATCGCGATCCGGTGGTGCATTTCGATGAGGACAGCGTCGAACACGCTTTGTACAGCTTGCGCGACAGAGGTTTGCTGCTGAATGTCACCGGAGCCGGCAGCCGCGTTCCCAAGTACGGTCACCGGTTGTCGGAAAAACTGAATTTGGGGCGTCGCGAACTAGCCTTGCTTTGCGAGTTGATGCTGCGCGGTCCACAAACGGTCGGGGAGTTGCGCACGCGCGCCGAGCGGATGCATGCCTTCGACGACATCGCCGAAGTGGAATCGGTGCTGGAACGTCATATGCCGGAATTGGTGACGAAGCTGCCCCGCCGCCCGGGGGAGAAGGAAGCGCGCTACGCTCACCTGCTGTCGGGACCGCCCCCGGTGTCCGGACCGCCCGCAGCCGCCAGCGACCCGGAACTTGCCGCGGATTCCTTCGCGCGCCCACGCACCGACCGGCTGGGCGGATTGGAGGCCGAAGTGGCGCAATTGCGGCAGGAACTTGAGGATTTGAAACAGCAATTCGCCGGGTTCCGAAAGCAGTTCGAATGAGGGCGGATTCCTAACGCAGCGACGCCTGGCCCGAGCGCCCACCCCAGACGATGTCTTCAGGCCGTGCGCTGATCGGGAACCGGAAGCTGGCGCGCGCCCAAGCGGCGGATCGGCACCACGTTCTCTTTCAGGCAACTGGAAACGTCCTTGGGCGGACCATGAAAATAGTCATCCACTGGAAATAGCGAATAGGGTTCTAATTCCCGAAACACGCGGCCCAGTTTCTGTTCTATCCGGTAGACGGCGTGGAAGAAATTCCCGCGATCCATCCCCAGCCGGGCGCAACACACCTTCCAGTCCGCCCCCAGCAGAAAGTGAAATTTGAAGATCCGATGCTCCAGTTCATTCAAAGTGCGCTTGCTGACCAGGCAAAAGTCGGCGGCGAACTCTTCATCCTTGCGGCCCCAGGAACCCCTGCGGTCCTTGCCGGGTAACGGATCCAGCGTTACGCGGCTAATATACTTCTCGCGGCTAACACAATCCCGAAAGCGGTCAAAACAGGCCCGGAAAATAGCTCGTAACACGCAATTGCAGGGATGCGTCGCCCCGTGGCGGCCGATTCGCAATCCTAAGCCCAGGCAAATGTTGCACGCCGGCGCGGCTAGCGCGAGCGTTTCGGAACGATTCCATTCCATGAATTTCTCCCAGAAAACCCGGCGTGGCAACCGGGTCAAAATCAGCCGACGTGGTTTCCAGTCTCGACGCCCTTGCGAGTCACGTCAATCCAAAAGGCCGCCAATACTAGGTACAAAGACCTTCCCGGCTAAGGAGAGAGTCTGGCAAGACCAAGATTCTTATCCGCTTACGTAAGTAGACTTCGCAGCCGCAATTAATGGGTGTAATGTCTGCAGCGTTCCGATTTTTCTTATTCCCACAGGGGCCTATTTCACACTGAAATACGAGGAGTGGCCAACTTGACGTTCCAGGACGCTCGCCTCAAGCTGTTGGCCTACGTCCGGAACGAGATTCGGAATGGCGAGTTTACCGAGAGAGGATTCGCCCGTCTGATCGGCATTTCGCAACCGCATGCCCATAATGTGCTCAAGGGGGTTCGAAATCTCTCACCCGAGATTTTGGATCAGGCTTTAAAATACCTGCACTTGTCCTTGCTCGATCTGGCTTCCCTGGCGGAGATCGAAGCTCAGCTGCAGCATCGGGCCAATGAGCGACTGGTGGAGATCCCATTCCAGGAACTACCCATTGGTCCGGGTTTTCCGTGGCCGGCGGTCATCAACTGGCGCAGGCGTTTCCCGCTGCCGTTTCCTGCGCTTATGAATGCCGCTGCTCTGGTGATGGTGAAACTCACCGCCGATCCTGCCATGGCCGCCACGCTAGCCTCCTATGACGTGGCGCTTCTGGATACATCGCCGCAAGGCCGTTCAGCCATCGCTCCCCAAAGCCTCTACGTGATCGAGCGTGGCGGGGAAGCCGTACTGCGCTACATTCGCGCTGGCACCCGAGGGTACTATCTTGTCTCGGACGCTGACTTGGACCACCCCATCGCCTGGGAACCGGTGCCTCTGTCGGCCGAAAAAATCAGGGATGCGGTCAAGGCCCGAGTCCTCTGGCTGGGGCGCGAACGGGACCGCAACGCGCCTCAGCGCGGCCGCTTTTTGTACGATCCGATCTCCTCATAGGCATCCAGCACTTTTTGGGCGGTCCGCTCCCAACTGAACCGCCGCGCCTGTTCGAAGCCGCGCGCCACCAGGAGGGTGCGGCGCTGCGGATCGAGCAGCACCTCACGCATCCCGCGCGCGATGTCGAAAACATTTTCCGGATTTATAATCTCCGCCGCGTCGCCCACCACCTCCGGCAAGGAGCTGACGTGCGAACAAACCACCGGCGTCCCGCAGGCCATGGCTTCCAGCGGTGGAAGCCCGAACCCTTCATAAAGCGAGGGGAAAACAAACGCCGACGCCGCCTGATAAAAGGCTCGCAGCGTATCGATGGGCACAAACCCGAGAAAACGCACTGTGTCTTCCACGCGGCTTTGGATGACAGCGTGGCGCAGGGCGGGATAGCGCGATATCTCATCGCCGATGATCAGCAGCCGTAAGTCCCGGTACACCGGATGCTCCTGAAGTTCGCCCCGCAGCACCGCAAACGCCTCCACCAGCCGGGGGATATTTTTCTGCGGATTCGTGCGCCCCACGTACAACAGAAACGGATATTGAATGCGGTAGCGATCCAGCACGCGCTGGATCTCCGCCGGATGACCGTGGGGATAACCGAATTCTTCGCCGTTCTTGGTCAGGCTTGGAGCGCTGGAGGCATGAAAGGTGGGATCGGGCGCGTTGTACACCACCCGCATGCGGCTCATGGGGATGCCCAGCACCGCCTCTACGTCGCGGCAGGTTGCCATGGAAACCGCGATGACGCGGTCCGCCCTCAGCAAACCGCGCCGCAGATAAAAGCGCCTGAGCCGGTTGCGGTAACCACGCTGGCTGGCGAACAGCAGCGTGCTCATGTCGTGGATGGTCACCAGGTAAGGCTTCGGCATTACCAGCGGAACCGCGTTGAGCGGAATATGGAAAAGATCGGCCTTCAATTTCCGCAGGAACAATCCGTACGGAATCTGCGCCAGACCGCCCTGGGGGCTCGCCTTCTTGGACGCGGGAAAAACTACTGTTGCGAAATTCGGCGGCAGATCGGCAAACTCCGCCACCGCCCTTTCGCCGGTCACCAACTGGTATCGATTGCGATCGTCCACGCGCGCCAGCGCACGAACCAGGTTGCGGATGTAAGTCCCGATGCCAAAATCCGCCACGCGGCGGGTATCGAGGGCGATCCGGAGCGGCATCTGGCGCAGCGCGGTCCGTTACGCCGTGGCGCGAGCGAGCTTCCAGGGATAGAGCGGGAAACGGTCCGCCAGCTCCAGCACGCGACGTCGCACTGCCAGCAGCGCCTCTTGCGTATTCACACCGTATTGGACGCCCTGCAAGGCCTCGGCAATCAGTGCCGCCACCTGCCGCATCTCCGGTACGCCGAAACCACGCGTGGTCACCGCCGGGCTGCCTAACCGTATGCCGCTGGGATTCAGTGGTGGATTCACATCGAACGGAATGGCATTCTTGTTCACGGTGATGTAGGCTTCGTCCAGCGCCGTCTCGGCTTCTTTCCCGCGAATGCCTTTCGCGAACACGTCCACCAGCAGCAGATGCGTGTCGGTACCCCCGGATATTACCCGAAAACCGTGTTGTTCCAGGCTCTCAGCCAGCGCCTGCGCATTGGCAATCACTTGCTGCGAATAAGTGCGGAACTCCGGCGTCATGGCTTCCAGGAAACACACCGCTTTGGCCGCGATGACATGCACCAGCGGACCGCCCTGAATTCCGGGAAACAGC
>Ga0181525_10004039_pt1 | contig 11405 bp, 10 predicted proteins | sample PEATcosm2014_Bin_48_FD_121100 | JGI IMG/M metagenome (GOLD analysis project Ga0181525, IMG submission 121100) | Peatland microbial communities from MTU Mesocosm Facility, Houghton, MI, USA - PEATcosm2014_Bin06_10_metaG | ecosystem: Environmental > Terrestrial > Soil > Wetlands > Peat | place... | reverse complement strand
GGGGCAGAGCCAGCGTCAGATCGGCAAAGTAGTTGGCCCCGGCCTGCCGCACCCGCGCGTTTTCAACGGCCAGCACGCCCGGCACCCGCGCCACTTCTTCAATCACCTGGCGCCGCGTTTCAGCGGGAATCTGATCCAGCAGCACGCTGACCGCCTCGCGGCCCAGCCGCAGCGTCAGGCGCAGAATCATCAGAGAAACCACCACCGCCGCCAGCGGATCGGCAAAGCGCAGCGCGGCCACGCCAAAATGAATGCCCGCCCAGCTAGCCCCAAGCCCAGCCAGCACTGCCAGAGACGACCAGATGTCCGAGGCAAAGTGAAAGGCGTCGGTCGCCAGCGCTGTCGAGCCAGTCCGCTCCGCCACCGCCCGCAGCCGCCGTGACCGCCAAAAGTCCACGCCGATCGAGCAGACCACCACTGCCGCCGGCCAGCCCAGATCTTGCAGGCTTTTGCCCGGATGCAGAATCCGCTGAATGGCCTCCCAGATAATCCACGCGCTGGAGACGGCCATCAGAATCACTTCGCCAAAGGAGGAAAAGTTCTCGAACTTTCCGTGGCCGTAGGTGTGATCCTCGTCGGCCGGCCTGTCGCTCACCTGCACGGAAAAAAATGTCAGCGCCGATCCCACCATGTCCAGCCCAGAGTGGGCCGCGTCCGAAAGCACGCCCAGCGAGCCCGAAAGCAGCCCCGCCGCCAGCTTCAGAAGCGTCATCACCGCCGCAGCCAGCATGGAGTGCAGCGCCACCCGCCGCTTTTCAACGGAGTGGGCAGCGATGGTTGCGGCGGAAAAGGTCATGGCCTACTTAGGATACTGCGCGCGTGGCCGTGTACAACCCGGCAATGCCAAAAGTATAAGGCTGCCAGGCGCATTGCTCGTATCCAGCGGCGTTCATCAGCGCTAGCATCTCCGGCGGCGGCGGAAACTTGCCAACCGAAGCGGGCAGATAGCTGTACGCCCCGGCCTTGCCGCAGATCGCACGCCCAATCGCTGGCAGTACGCGGCGAAAATAAACCGCATAAGCCTTGCCGATCAGCCCTCCCGGCTCGCTGAACTCCAAAATCCCCAACTGCCCGCCCGGCTTCAGCACGCGATGAAATTCGCGCAACCCAGCCTCATAATTTGCCAGATTGCGGAAGCCGAAGGCGCTCACGATCAGGTCCAGCGAGGCGGAGCGCAGCGGCAAGTGCAGTGCGTCTGCCTCCAGCGGCACAGCGCCGGGATCACGGCCAGCAAACTTCTTCGCTCCGCGGCTCAACATTGCCCGCGAAAAATCCGCCGCCAGAATTGGCCGCGCGCCATGCGGCCGGTGTTTCAACAGGGCCATCGTCATGTCGCCCGTGCCGCAGCAGATGTCGAGAACTGCCGCATCTGGATCGATCAGGACTGATTTGAAGCGTCGCGCCGCCCGACCCCACCAAAGACGGTCCACATTCGCGGAGAGCACATGATTCAGCAAGTCGTAGCGCGGCGCAATCGCATCGAACATCTGCCGCACGGCCTGCGCTGCGCTGGCTTCGTCGCTTGCTCCTGGCGGCTTGGCTCCGGTGGTTGTCATTCAGCGTTGCAGCCTTTCGTATTCACCCTATTCACATCACAAAAGATGGATGCCCCATCCATTCCGCAGTTTCATCGCGGAATGGGTGGGATAGCACGAGCCTCAATCAGCCTTCGCCGACTTGCTGGCTTCCCGCCAACATATACCCCACCGCGGCCTCCAACTCCGCCGGCATCACGTCTTCCACCACACCAGCGTCGCCAATGCCCACGGGCAGCACAAAGCGCCGCACGCCGCCGACATTCTTCTTGTCTCCGCCCGTAGCCGCAATCACTTTGGCCGCGCGCAGCTTCAACTCCGGCAGCGGGCCGTAGAGTTGGACCAGCTTCTCCAGCCGCGAAAATTGCTTGCCGGTTATCGTCCCCCGCTCACGCGCCAGATGCAGCGCGGCCACCATGCCCCAGCCGACGGCCTCGCCGTGCAGCAGCAGCTTGTACTGCGTAGCCTGCTCCAGCGCGTGGCCCACCGTGTGGCCAAAGTTCAGAATCATGCGCAGGCCGCTCTCGCGCTCGTCCAGGTTCACCACGCCGGCCTTCATGCGGATCGAGGCGGCAATCACCTTTTCCAGCGCCTTGGCGTCACGGCCCAGTATTTCGCCTGCGTGCTCTTCCATATACCGCACCAGTGACCGGTCGCGAATGATGCCGGCTTTCACGCTCTCCATCAGCCCAGCGCGCAACTCGCGGTCGGGCAGCGTGCCCAGCAAATTGATGTCTGCAAAGACCGCCAGCGGATGATGAAAGCTGCCGACGAGATTTTTTCCTTCAGGCAGATTCACGCCGGTTTTGCCGCCCACGGACGAATCCACCTGCGCCAGAAAAGTTGTGGGAACTTGCACGTAGGGAATCCCGCGCATGAAGATTGCCGCCAGAAAGCCACCTACATCGCCCACGATTCCGCCGCCAAAGGCAATCAGCAAACTGCCGCGATCCCCGCCCGCCGCAGCCATCTGCCGCAGCAAGCCTTCCACGCTACTCAGCGTCTTGTGCCTCTCGCCAGGTTCCAAAAACAGCGCAATCGGCGGCTCGGCAAAGGAAGCCAGAAAGGCCTCGCGCCAGAGCGCCCAGATCGGCGGCGAAGTCAGCACAAAGACCCGTCGCGGCAGCTTGCCGCGAACCCGCTCAATGCGCGGAGCCAGCGTTTCAATCAGCCCGCTGCCCGCCACTACGTTGTACTTCGCCGAAGGTGTCTCTACTCGTATCGTCTGCACGGTACCTCTATCCTAAAGCACACCTGCGTAGACGAGCGCCGGAAGAACACCCCACGACCATCCCTTATCCCAGCCAGAACAACGGAATCAATCCCATCGCGGCCAGCGTGATCAGCATCGCCAGAGCTTGAATGCCGGTTTTGCGATCAGCCAGGCTGAAGGCGTAGATCCCTTTCACAACATTATTGCTGGAGGCCGCGATGGCTACGGCGGCCGCGGCCAGCTTCAGCGGCGTCAGCGTGCCGGCGGCTTGCGTCAGGCCCATAATGAATGGGTCCACGTCACTGACTCCCATGATTGCGGCCAGAGTATTTACGCCGGTTCTTCCCAGATAAGTCACGGCTAACTGGGTAGCGATCAGCATCACTAAAAACAATCCGGCAAAAATAAACGCCGTAAGCAATTCCAGTGGATTCTTGGGTTCGGCTTCGCGCTGTACTTCTTGCGTGTTCTTGTCTTTAAGCAGCGACCAGAGCCAGCCGCCTCCAATAGCAAGAACAGCCGCGGAAAGAAATGGTATATAAAGCAGCAGCATCAATTGCCGGTTGAAGAGTGCAAGAAGAATGACCAGGCGCAGGTACATCACGCCGCAGGCAATCAGGATTCCGCCGGCAAAGAGATGCGGGCGCATTTCGCGCTTGGCCCGGCGCGCCAAAACTACAGTTGTAACCGTGGAAGAGTAAGCGCCGCCCAGCAGCGCCGCCAGCACGATTCCGCCCCGTCCCTTGGTCAGTTTCTGCAAGACATAACTGGCGTAAGAAACCGTGCTGATGGCAACAACCACTAGCCATGTCTTGAATGGATTGATGTGAAAGTGGCTAAACTCCTCATTGGGCAGTATAGGAAGAATCACTCCGCTCAAGAAGAGAAACTTGGTAAAAGTAAAAATCTCATTGGGAGCAATGCGCCCAGCCAGCTTCTCCAGCGCGGTCTTCAAATCCAGCAGCAGCAGGCTGGCAACGCTCAGTGTCATGCCGATCCACACGTGGCCGTCACAGACCAGCGCTCCCATCAGAAAAGTCGCCAGGCCGGACATCTCAGTGGTCACTCCGGCGGTTTCAGAGGTGGAAATCTTATGCCAGTAAGATACAAGAAGAAATCCCGCGACGACCAGAAATCCTATAGCCAGCGGCAGCAGTTGCGGACCGGCGATCAAGGCGAGGGAGTAGCCGATGAGGCCAATCAGCGGAAAGGTTCGCACGCCGCCAAAGGAGTAAGTTCCTCCCGCGCCTTTTCGCTCCTCGCGCTCCAGGCCTATCAGGAAGGAGAGAAAGAGCACCAGAACAATCTGCACGGCTTCTGGCGGTAGCTTCTGGTAGATTTCCATGCAATTCGCGCCTCGGATTAATCTGCTAGACAGCTTACACTGTGCCGCCTCTTTCTGTTCCGCAATTTACGATTTCAAACTTCGAAAATGCCAATTCCTCATTCCGTCTGGGCAATTGCATTTGAAGTTTGGGCGAAAGATGAAAGACGGTTGTTTTGGAGGTTCTGGAATGAGGGCTGAGTTTGAGAAAGACCGGCGGAAAGCAGTGACGGAAATCGGCAAAAAAAGGGGGGTTTTTGGCAAAAAGAGGGTCATATTTTGCCAAGAACGGCCAAAAAAAACAATAAAATGTTACTGTTTGGTGACTAGTTTGCGTCCGTAACCTATTCAAATCGTGCTAGTTACAAAAATACGAGGAGGCGAAAATGGGTAGGGGGGGGTGGGGGTCGCAGGGTTTTTTGGCGAAGAATCGACGAAGCAAGGAGTAAGAAACAGGGTGCGGCGAAGAGAGACTGAGTTCGCGGGCTGAAGTTTTGGCGACGATCATTTGGGCCTCGTGGTACCGCTGCTTTTATTGTGCGCGCTGGGGAATCAATTCTCCGCAAAAAAGCCGCACAAGGATAGGGCGATTTTGAAAGAGATTCGGCGAGTCGATTTTCAAATGCGATTGCCCTGTCTGGTCCCTAATCCCTAATCCCTGGTCCGTGCCCTCAAGTGGTAGCCTAATCCCTTATGGCAGCATCGTCGCAGGTGGACTTTCTGGTGATGGGGGCGGGCGTGGCCGGGTTGCGCGCGGCGGTCGAGTTGGCGCGCCACGGCGAGGTTTTGGTAGTCACCAAAGAGTCGGTGGCCGAGTCCAACACCCACTATGCGCAGGGCGGAATTGCCGTGGCCATGGAGGGCGACGCGGACGTTGCGCTGCACCTGGAAGACACCGTCAACGCCGGGGATGGGCTGGTTTATCGTCCGGCGGCGGAGGCGCTGGTGGCCGAGGGGCCGGTCCGCGTGGCGGAGCTGATCGAGTGGGGCGCGGCCTTCGATTCCGAGGCTGGCGAACTGCTGCGCACGCGCGAGGGCGCGCACTCGCTGCCTCGCATTTTGCACGCCAACGGCGACGCCACGGGCGCGGAGATCAGCCGCTCGCTGGCGGCCTTTGCCCGCGTCCACAAGCGTATCCGCTTTGCCGAGTGGACTACGGTTACCGGGCTGGTTGTCGCCGATGGCCGCGTGATTGGAGCCGACCTGCTGGATCGCGAGAATCGTTTGGAGCGAATCAGCGCGCGCGGAGTTCTGGTGGCCGCCGGCGGCGCGGGGCAGGTTTACAGCGACACCACCAACCCCGCCGTAGCCACCGGTGACGGCATCGCTTTGGCTGCGCTAGCCGGAGCCGCGCTGGCCGATATGGAGTTCTACCAGTTCCATCCCACGGCGCTCTCGCTCCCGGGCGCGCCGCGATTTTTACTCTCAGAGGCTTTGCGCGGCGAGGGCGCTATTCTGCTCAACGACCGCGGTGAGCGCTTCATGCAGCGCTATCATCCGCTGCTTGAACTGGCTCCGCGCGACGTGGTGGCCCGCGCCATCACCCGCGAGGGGATGGGCACTGCTCCCGGTGAAGCGCGTCTGGTCCACCTGGACATGCGGCACGTCAAGGCAATCGACCTGCACCATCGCTTTCCTGGCATCAGCACGGTTCTGGCGCATTACGGGCTTGATCTGGGCCGCGACCTGATCCCCGTACGCCCGGCGGCGCATTATTTGATGGGCGGCATCAAGACCGACCTCTTTGGCCGCACCACGCTGCCCGGCCTTTACGCCGCGGGCGAGGCTGCATGTACTGGCGTTCACGGGGCCAATCGCCTGGCCTCGAACTCGCTGCTTGAGGGGCTTGTCTTTGGCGCGCGCGCGGCCCTGTCCATGCTGGACGACCACTGGCCGTGGGGGCAAAATTCTGAAGGATCCTTGGCGCCCGATGCGACCTTGACCGCCGATGAAGAGACGCGCCTTGAAGAGATCGTTGCCAAGCTGCAAGCCGACCTGTGGGCCTATGCCGGGTTGTTGCGCGAAGAGTCCACGCTGCAACTGGGCTTTGCCGCGCAGCAGGCTTGCGCCGTGGCTTTGGCTGAGTTGGCAGTGCAAGGCAAAGGCAGCCGCCGCTTGGCTGAGGCGCAGGCGATGAGTTGCGTGGCTCACGCGATTCTGGCTTCGGCGTTGGCAAGAACCGAAAGCCGCGGCGCTCACTTCCGCAACGACTTTCCAAAACGCGACGACGCAAACTTCCAGAAACATTCGGTATTCAGTTCCGATGGGAAGATTGCCTTCGAGAAATGGTGAGACAGTTGTCAGTGGTCAGTTTTCAGTTCTTTGTTTCCCGCGAGCCATGAGACTGCCGCGCACACCGTAAGAATTGCTCCCACCACAACCAGTGACGGAACAATCGATACTTCGATCCAACGGCCGGCTAGCATCTTGAAAGCGACAAAGGCCAAAAGAGCGCCCAAGCCGTAATGCAAGTAGCGGAAGCGATCCAGCAAAGAAGCCAGCGCAAAGTAGAGTGAGCGCAGGCCCAGAACGGCTGCGATATTCGATGTATAAACCACAAAGGGATTGTGGCTGATGGCCAGCACGGCGGGGATCGAGTCCACGGCAAAGAGCACATCGGTGACTTCGACGGCCAGAATCACCGGCAGCAGGGATCCTTTAGCCGGTTGCAACCGCCGAAGCAAGCCTCGGATGGCCGCAGGCGCTTCAGGAACAGCCGCGCGAGCCGAGCCGCCTTGCACCAGTCGCCAGGCCGCGTAAAGCAGAATCAGGCCGAAGACCCATGTGATCCAGTCAAAGCGCCGCAGCAGCGTAATGCCCGCGGCAATGAAGAGCGCCCGCAGTACCACCGCCCCAGCCACGCCCCACAACAGAGCCGTGTGCTGGCGGTGCGGCGTGATGCGGAAGCCCTGAAAGATCACCAGGAATACAAAGAGATTGTCCACGCTGAGCGAGGTTTCAATGGCGTATCCAGCAACGAATTCAAGCGCCGGCTGATGGCCTTTTGCGATGGCGATCCAGGCAGCAAAACCGGTTGCCGTGGCGACGAGAAAAGCGGTCCAAATCCAGGCAACGGCTAGTGGATGCCGCGTCTCGCGCCGATGGCCGGGAAGCTGCGAGTCGGCAAAGAGCAGCGCCGCCACCACCGCATGAAACCCCAGCCACCAAAGCCAAGAAACGCCAGCGATCATGTTCTAAATGCTACAGGAAAAGATTTGCAAGTTTACTTGCAGTGTATTGCAACCTCTTCTGGAAACTTTCTAGCAGGCAAATTGTCCTTTTCACAAAAACGAGGAAGACCTGCGTCTTTTGAGCATTCCTTAGAGTATTGCCTTTTCGTAACCTGATTGTCTCTGGCCCAGTATTTCGGATAGCCTCGCTTCAAACGACCTTCACTATTCCAAACTCGCTCGATGCCGTGCTTCTGATCCTTCCAGAAATGGGTTTCGTGATGCACGCTTTTAAGATCATCATTCAGCCACCACTCAAACCCATGAAACATTCCGTCCTTGAGATAGCGGGCTTCGGAGAGTTGTACAGGACCATGTCCCCAATTGCGTTTGCAGCGCCAAAGGTCAAGACCAGTTCCGTGCTTCATCGTATAAGTGCCAATAAGCTCGCCTGTTTCGGACCATTGTTTGGCAGTGCCGTGCGCAAGACCCTTATGAAAGTGTTCGCAGAAATTCAGCCTCCCTTGATCGAAAAAGTACTGAGTTCCATGCCTCAAGCCATTTTTGATCGGAGTTTCCGATATTAATTCGCCGCTTTCTTCAAAATATCGAACTCCTACTATTTCGCCGTTCATTTTGAATTCCGATTTATATTTTTTCGGGCCTGACACGTATGTTGCAACAATTCTTTCATGCGCTGCTTTCGGAATCGAGGAACGATAATTCTTCATGGCTTCTCATTTTAAAGCGGCCGCCCGCCACGGCAGCGGCCAACCGGCCACGGCAGCCAAGAAGACCACACCTAGCTTGACCCACGAGTTCGAGCACAGCCCCAGCCCCGCTTGAGCCGTGCGTTTGTTAGGCTAAATGCACGAGGCGGGTAGCCTTACAGCCTCGGATTACAACACAATTCGCAGAAAACAGGAGTTGAGCCCGATGAACGGAATTCCCCAGCTGACCGTGAAGGAACTGAAGCGCCGCATCGATGCCGGAGAAGATGTCTGCCTCATCGATGTGCGCGAGCCCTACGAGTACCAGATCGCGCACATCGGCGGAAAGCTGATTCCGCAAAATGACGTTCCCTTGCGGCTGGCCGAGATCGACCGCGAGCGCGAGGTTATCGTGCATTGCCGCTCCGGAGTGCGCAGCCAGCGCGTTGCGGAGTTCCTCCAGCAGCAGGGCTATCCCCGCGTGGCGAATCTGGCTGGCGGCATTTTGGCCTGGAGCGACGAGATTGACCCCAAGGTGCCAAAGTACTGACCGCCGGCCGCTAGTTAACGCGCCATCTCCACAGTCCCCTGCCTGCCCGGCTCAATCATTCTGCCGTTCTCGTCCAGCTTGCCAAAGATCATCTTTCCGCTAGCGGTTTGCAGAACGCTGGTTACGGCGATCTCGACCGGACGGCCAATCAGCTTGCGGGCGTGATCGACCACCACCATGGTTCCGTCGTCCAGGTAGCCCACGCCCTGGTTGAACTCCTTGCCTTCCTTGAGGATCAGCACGTTCATCCTCTCGCCGGGCAGCACCACGGGCTTCAGCGCGTTGGCCAGGTCGTTGATGTTCAGCACTTCGACGTGATGCAGGTGAGCCACCTTGTTCAGATTGAAGTCGTTGGTGACAACCTTGGCCTCCCATTTCTTGGCCAGTTCCAGCAGCTTCAGATCGACCTCGCGGATGGAAGGGAAGTCGTCGGGAACGATCTGCACCTGAATCGTGGCGCTGGATTGCATGCGTTGCAGCATGTCCAGCCCGCGGCGGCCGCGCTGACGCTTGGAGCTGTCCGTGGAGTCGGCCACAATCTGCAACTCTCGCAGCACAAACTCCGGCACCACCATCATGCCGTCGATGAAGCCGGCCTCGGCAATGTCGGCGATGCGGCCGTCAATGATGACACTGGTGTCTAGCACCTTGGCGCTGCGCCGCGTGGGTCGATCGGCAGAGAAGAGCGTGCTTAGCGCCCCAGTATTGAGAAGCTCGCCCTTGTTGGCCCCCACCAGCAGACCGACGTAGGTCATCAGCAGCAGCACAAAGATCTGCAACACCGCGGCCGTGGCCCCAGGCTGCAAAGCCCCTCGCAAAACCATGCAAAACAGCGCCGCGCCGAAGATGCCCAGCACACTGCCGGCTACGGCGCCAATCAGCCGCTTCAAACTCAGCGCGCGTACTCGGAGTTCAAATACTATAATGGCGCCGGCAGATCCAGCGCCCACAGCCGCACTCACCCATCCTGTCATGCCGAATGGATGAAGGAAAAAGCAGACTCCGGCAAGAAGAGCCACAAAAAGAAGACGAAGCAGAATCAAATCCATAAGTCGCCAACCCCTGCTGGCAGGAAAAAATAGCCATTTCACTCGGCTCTAGTTGGCGAGTATTCCACCAGATTGCAAACTCGTCAAGTGCAAGACAGATCAGACACCGATTTTCAGTTTCAGGAACTCAATTTTCAGTTTCAGGAACTTGGTTACTCGGCGCGGAGTTGAAATCTCAAATCACGTCTAGATCGGCAGTCCCTGAGCCCGCCCTACGGTAAAGAGCCCGCTCATTCCAAAAGCAGCGGGCCCTAACCACAAACCCCTGATCTTTGATTTTACGACGCTTTGGCCAGTTCCATCACCGGCGCCAGACGCTGCGTGCCCTTGCGCGGACCGCGCTTGCGGGCGCTCATTACCTTGATGCGCTCCAGTAACTCCTGGGGTGAGCAGTTTTTCTTCGCCAGAACAGCGTCCGCAATGTGCATTTCGCCTCCCATGCGCTGCGGGTCGCCCAGCAGAATCATCGGAACGTGTGCGGCAATCTGTTTTAGCCGCCCCACCAACTGGCAGCCGTTCATTTGCGGCAAGGTGTGGTCTGCAAGCACCAAATCGACAGGCAGTTCGGCAAAGACGCCTATCGCCTCCTGCCCGGTTGTAGCGGAAACCACCCGGTATCCGTTTGTGGCCAGCATGAACTTGAGTACGGAAAGCTCTTGTTCGTTGTCGTCAACGCAGAGAATAATCTTCTTCGGTCGCATGGTTGGGGGATTGACTCCTTCTTGCAGTTTTAGTTTCGTCCGTGTACAACTCTCCCGTGCCCGCTCAGAGGTCAGGCCGGTGCGCTAATTCTTCGGATTGGTCAACCGATCGTGAAGCGGGCACACCCATTGCTTCTCGCAGCCCCGGTGTGCGTTGCTTTCCCTGTTTACAGCCCTTGCGGGTGAAACAGTTCCGCAACGCATCAGCCGATCTGCGATGCCCAAGGTGATGACTTCCCTTACGGTCATTGTTTTGATAGATGCTAGGGACAAATCCGGCCAAGGCGCCGGTTAAATTGCTTCAATGAAAGCCAAGAGTACGGTGAATCCAGGCGAATGAAAAGAGGGAAGATGAAGCGAAATTTGCATCAAAAATATGAAACGAACGGTTGGAAATTGGCTAGATTTAACACATACTTCAACTTGCATCCCGAAAAACCTGTTGAAAGCATGTGCATCACGGCAGGAAAAGCTGTCCTTTTGCCACAAGAACGGTGCTGCCCCCGACGCGTACTTCCGTGACCCTTGGCAATTCACCCTTTTCAGACCCAGAATCGAGCCGCGCTGAAAGGTAGAGTTCGCTCGGGCGTCCAATCTCAACCCCTTGGCGAAGGTGAATCCTCTCCCCCGAGGCCACCGCGCCGCAATGGACCAGGTAGCTGATGGCGCAGCCGGCCGCCGAGCCCGTGGCCGGATCCTCGCCGCCGTAGAACTGCATACGGGCGCGCCAGTCAGGCTCTTCGCTGCCCTGTTGACGCGCGACCGGCCCCAGCACATAGAACCAGCGTGTGCCGCGTTCCCGCAGCCACGCTGTCGCCTCTGGCACGTTCACCCGCAGCCGCGCCAGCGCCGCATCGGAGCGCAGAACCACAATCGCAAAGGCCGTTCCTGTCGAGACTGTCCGCGGCGGCAGGCCGGGCTCCAGATCTTCTGTGCCGAGTCCAATCAGGCGGGCGACCTCCGCGGCCTCCAGTTCCGCGCCAAACTCCGGATCGCGCTGCGTCATCTCCCCGTAGCTTCCTTGGCCGGAAAAACGCACCGGCACCGCGCCCACATTGAGCCGCAGCGTCACCTTGCCGCCCGTTCCTGACTCGGTCTGGACGCATTCCGGCGCGGCCATCTTCAGCACGCTCGCCGTGCCCAGCGTGGGATG
>Ga0181525_10004035_pt1 | contig 11407 bp, 9 predicted proteins | sample PEATcosm2014_Bin_48_FD_121100 | JGI IMG/M metagenome (GOLD analysis project Ga0181525, IMG submission 121100) | Peatland microbial communities from MTU Mesocosm Facility, Houghton, MI, USA - PEATcosm2014_Bin06_10_metaG | ecosystem: Environmental > Terrestrial > Soil > Wetlands > Peat | place... | reverse complement strand
GCCGATTTGAGCCGACTTGCTCTGCTTATGCAGTAGAAGCCATTAAAATGCACGGTTGCTTCAAGGGATGCTGCCTTGCTGCGCGGCGTGTTGCACGCTGCCACCCTTGGCATGCCGGTGGGATGGATCCCGTACCTTAAATCACTAACCAGAAGTGTTTATCAAACTATGCTAGAAAATATGCTAGATTACCTGCGAATTGCCCTCTATGCCGTACTTGTTCTTTTATGCGTCCTGATTTTTCAGGCCTGGGACAAGGACCACCCCAAACCAAAAGCTGTCGAAAATCCTGTTGAAGTGACGCAGCGTGCGAGCGGGAATTTTGTTCCTTCTGCGAATACTGCGCCTGAATCGGCGGCGGTTTCTGCAAACGCACCGGCTGCAGCTCCTGCACCTGCACCTGCACCTGCTACTGCAAAAGGCGACATTATCAAAGTCAGCACAGATTTGTTGAATATCAGCATTGATACCCGAGGCGGTGATATCGTGGGTGCAAATTTGCTCGAATATCCTGAATCCCTCGGTTCCAGCCAGCCGTTTATCTTGTTAAATGATGATGCGAAAACAGAATACATTGCTGAAAGCGGTCTGCTCAGTAAACAAGGCCCGGATACGAAAGATGAACAGGCTTTATATACTGCATCTTCGCCTGCTTACAATCTTGCTTCCGATCAGAACACTCTTGAAGTCAAATTGAATTGGCAGAATGGTAATGGTCTCAAAGTCGCGAAAGTATTTACTTTCACCCGCGGCAGTTACGAAATTGGTGTGCGTTACGAAATTGAAAATCAATCTTCACAAGCGTGGGAAGGAAATCTTTATACGCAATTACTGCGTACCAACACTCCGCCTCCCAGCCACGGCGGCTTGATTAATCTTGCGACGTATTTTGGTGCTGCGTATTCCACGCCGGATAAGCCGTTTACCAAACTGGATTTCAAGAACATGGCCAAAACCAATCTGGATCAGACAGTGAAAGACGGTTGGGTGGCCATGATGCAGCATTATTTTATTAGTGCCTGGGTTCCGCCAAAAACCGCTGTTTCCAACTATTATTCGCGCGTTACTGCAAACGGTCTTTACACCATAGGCATGATAGGTCAGCCGCTCACTGCGCCTGCAGGCGGCAAAGCGGTGACGGAAGCCAAATTGTACGTCGGCCCGGCCATTGCAGATTTGCTGAATAAAGCCGCGCCCAGTTTGAAGCTCACCATTGATTACGGATGGTTCTGGTTTATCTCCGACATCATTTTCTGGATGATGCAAAAGATTTACGACGTGATAGGCAACTGGGGTTGGTCGATTGTGCTGGTCACTATCATCATCAAGATTTTGTTTTATCAATTGTCTGCTAAAAGTTTTCGTTCCATGGCAGCGATGAAAAAACTGCAGCCGAAAATTGAAGCGCTGAAACAACGTTACGGCACAGATAAACAGCAGTTAACAAAAGCGACGATGGATTTATATCGTCAGGAAAAAATAAATCCCATGAGCGGCTGCTTGCCTATACTCATTCAGATTCCGGTGTTTATTGCCTTGTACTGGGTACTGGTTGAAAGTGTGCAGCTGCGTCAGGCGCCGTTTATTCTCTGGATACACGATCTTTCCCAGCACGACCCTTATTACGTCTTGCCGGTGTTGATGGGTATTTCCATGTTTATCCAGCAGCGTTTGAATCCGCCGCCGCCAGATCCCATGCAGGCAAAAATCATGATGCTTATGCCAGTGGTATTTACGGTGATGTTTGCAAACTTTCCGGCAGGTCTCATGTTGTACTGGTTTGTGAATAATACCTTGTCCTTCCTGCAGCAGTGGTTTGTCATGCGCAGAATGGAAATCAAAAAATAATGCGTGTCGATACTATCGCAGCACTGGCCACGCCTTCTGGGCGTGGCGGTATTGCGGTCATTCGTGTCTCTGGTCCTCTTACTCAAACAATTATTCGCGATATTTTGCATGGCGAGCTTGCACCGCGTGCAGCCGCGTATCTCCCTTTTTTTGCAGCAGACAATGAAATTCTCGATGAAGGCATCGCGATTTTTTTTCCTAATCCGCATTCATTCACAGGTGAAGATGTACTGGAATTGCAAGGTCACGGCGGCCCTGTTGTCGTTGATATGATCTTGCAGCGTTTATTAAGTCTGGGTGCGCGTCTTGCCCGTCCTGGTGAATTTTCAGAGCGTGCATTTTTGAATGGCAAGATGGATCTCGCGCAAGCAGAATCCATTGCAGATTTAATTGATGCTTCATCAAAACAGGCTGCACGTTCTGCTCTGCGTTCACTGCAAGGTGAATTCTCAAGAGAGATACACAGCTTGAATGAAAAAATTATTCAATTACGCATGTACGTTGAAGCAGCCATTGATTTTAGTGATGAAGAAATTGATTTTCTGGGCGATGCAAATATTTTTTCAGCCTTACAAACTATTCAAGAAGCGCTTGCTGCGATACAGCAAAAAGCAAAACAAGGCAGTTTTTTACGTGAAGGGATTACGGCTGTGATTGCAGGCGAGCCTAATGTCGGCAAATCGAGTTTATTAAATTGTCTGAGCGGAAAAGAAGTTGCGATTGTGACGGATATTCCAGGCACCACACGCGATGTCTTGCGCGATCATATCTTAATTGACGGCATGCCCATGCATATCATAGACACAGCAGGTTTGCGTGAGAGTCATGATGTGGTGGAGCAAGAAGGCATACGCCGTGCGTATCGTGAGATAGAAAAAGCGGATGTTGTTTTGTATGTTGCAGAACATTTTTCTGCAATGCCGGCTTCTGAAAAGAAAACCATTTTTATTCGCAATAAAATTGATCTGACGAATGAAGCGCCTGCTATCAATAGGGTTAATGGCTGTGCTGTTGTTTCCTTATCAGCGAAATCAGGTGCGGGGATAGATTTATTAAAGCAGCAGATTAAAGCAGAAGTGGGATATGAAACGACAGGCGAAGGAATGTATCTCGCGCGCAGGCGTCATCTTGATGCTCTCGCGCGAGCTGACTTGCACGTGCAGCATGCTTTGTATCAACTTCAGCATGCGCGCGCGGGAGAACTTGCGGCGGAAGATTTGCGCCTCTCGCATCGAGCGCTCGCTGAGATTACGGGAGAATTTACGGCGGATGATTTGCTGGGGAGGATATTCGCGAGTTTTTGCATAGGGAAGTAACATGCTATACTCCCTCAAAATTAATTCAGATCAAAACGAGGGCATCATGTTTAAACGACTCATCAAACTCTTCAATAAACTCAATATTTTCAGCTTCCTCCTCCGCGCCTGGAATGGTGAAGCGAGCTTAGGCCGCGCTTTTTGGATCGTCTACATTTTATTCGGCGCGATTCAGCTTCTGATACTTGAGTATATTTTTATGCAGCAAACCGGCGCCTACATTCTGCTCGATGTGCATAATGCAATGACAGACAAACTGATTACCTACGCCTTCCCCTATTTATTTTTCAGCACCATGTGTGTCTGGGCTTGCGGAAAAAAATCCTGGATAGAATGGAAAATTTCTTCGCGCCTCTTTGTATCCCTGCCGCTGATGGCTGCAAGTTTTCATTTAACCAATATTTTTTAAAGATGAGAAAAAATCATGAGCCATAGCAGAAACAAGAATAAAAATAAAAATAAGAAAAAGAAAAATCTTATTATCGTTGAACAAGAAAGACAGAAAGCTGAATTAAAAACACAATTGGAAGAAATAGATAAAACGTATTGTAAACATTACGCGAGTTTTTATCAGTTAAAAAAGGAAAAAGTTTTTGAGGCAACAAATCCCCTCATGCCCGAAGATCATCCTATTAAGGTGCTTGCGCAGAATCTTAGGGCTCTGCGCTTGTCTATTAATAACATCGTCGAAAAAAACGAGATTAAAGATAATGACGCCTTGCTTCTTTACATTAAAATTCAGATTCTTTGCGGGCGTTTTACCTTAAACCCTGAGGCGAGATATAAATATTACGTAAAAGCCGCTCTATGTTTAAATCAGAATATTGCCATCTTGAAATACGGCAGCGATCATATTTTCTTTACACAGGTTCACGGTATGTTTTCTGCATTTAATCCTAATTTTGTTCCAGAGCCTATTTTAATGGAAATGGGAACACAGTTGTTTGGGGAGATAATGGATGGTTTTTCTGGGTTTATGAAAAAATGGGAAGCAGAAAGCGATTTTATAAAATTAAGCACTATATATAGCAAGCTGGAAGATCTGTATGCAGCAGGTTATGGCGAAGGGATTTCCAAAAAGACGCTAGCAGCCGGGACTAAAAATATACGCGATGATTTTTTGACTCAGGCTGCCAAGGTAAAGCGTTCACTTGAAAAAATAAAAGCAGATAATATGTTTTCAATAGAATTTCAGGTGACGTATATCACTTTAAATTATTACATGATAAATATTTGTGATTTAACTCATCCTCGATCCGCTCTAATTATCAGGAAAATTGACGGTCAAATTCAGAATTTTTTTACGAAAGTTAAATTCCAGTCTACAAAAGACTATTTTAATTTATGGTGGACTTTCAAAAATGAGTACATCGAGGATTCTCTCGCTTTAATACAAAATATAGAGGTAGAAGAATTAAGACTGGATGAATCGCTGTTCATAGCTTACATAGACGGCCTCGATTTTTGGCATTATTTTTTTCTTCGAGCTATTGGTATCTTTTTATACCTGGCAGAAAGCTGGATAGAAGAACTGAAATCTTTAAAAACGGTGTCAGACCAGTTTCAGAAAGAACTGCAGGAATACGTATTTAAGCTTGGAACGGAAGAAATGTTTTTGCTATCCAGCATATCCAGGATTACAAGTGCTGCTAAAAAAATTAAACATCACTTGAACCAGAAGTGTGTTGACGAGACTATGGCCGAAGCTGCTGAGCTGAATGTCAAGATCAGCGAATTAAAATCCAGTGCAAAAAAACTGGAGGAAGAGAAATTAAGGGTAGCAAAGGTAGTCGAAGCAGAATTAATTCGTGAAGAAACGCAGAAGAAAAATGAGATAGCGAAAAAGAAAGAAGAGACAGCAAGAAAGCGCAAGCTTCGTCATCTTCAATCGTTCAAGGAAGTTTTTTTAGACGGGAATGAATACAAGCCTGAGATGTATGAAGATGAAGATGAAAAAGCGTTCATTGAAGTCATGTCCAGCAATCCTGAACTGCAGCACCTTGAGGAAATTGATTCTAATGCCATGAATCTTTCCGAGAGTCTGGGATTGAAAAGTCAGACCATGATTACCTTCATCAAGAGCCGTTTAGATAGGCCAGTTCAATTGGAGTCAAGATGTCACAACATTATGTTTTACAACATCAAGAATATTCTGCTTGAATATCATGAGTTGATTTCATTGTTTGGCAAGCATAAGACACTATCACAATCTTTCAGCATTCCTTGTAAAGAACAACTTAGTCGAGGAATTCATTTTAGTCAGGATGTGCTTAACCAGCGATGCAAAAAGATATATCAGAATATTCAATTGTTGCTTGAGCTGATTAATGCAATTATTGCAAAGCAAAAATCGAGTCTAAGAGACTACATTTACAAGCTGGGTAGGGAAAATACTGCGCCGGATGCTTCTTATACAGAGATCATAAATATCGGTGAGCAGAAGTTCCGTGAGATAGGCGAAGAAAAGCGTGTCAAGCAACAGGAATTTAGTGAATACACCAAACAGAAAAATTTTCTGCAGGCCATGAAATTAAATTTCTCTGGGTTTGAATATTTGCAGGAGCGAATTCATCCTTATATTTATGATGAGACGCTTTGCGAGCAAGGTTTGTTTAGTCAGAAAGATCCTGTAGGGAAACGTGCAGGCATTTCCGAAGGGGTTTTTGAAAGCTTGCTGGGGTTTATTTTTAAGCAACAGTATGACAATCAGCCTGATATTGTTTTTCTCAAAAAATCCCTGTTTCATTTAAAGCAAGCGCATGCAGTGTTGAAGGATGATGATGAATGCGAGCCTGAGGATGTGCAGCATATCTGCGAGCTTATTGAGGTGGTGGAGAGCAAGTTGAATCAGAGTGAGCACAAGAAGCTTGGGTTGTAGGTTGGGTTAGCAACAACGAATGAAACTTGTAGTGAAGCAGGTGTGTCATCCCGCGCCAGGAGCTGCGCGGGATGACACCGCATCTTGTGCATTCAAGATCAGGCGTTGTAGCGAGTCATGAGCGGTTACTTGAAAATGTGCTGCAGCAAAACAGAAGCCTTTACTGTTTTGCAAAAAGCGCGTAAAAAGCCGTGATTATCTCACCCAAGGACAAGTCTCATGCAAAAAATGATGATGGTATTGCTGGCATTACTACTCGCCTCCCCGCTTTACGCGCGGCCACTCACTTTAAACTCGACAAGCTTTAATGACAGGGAAAAACTGGAGCCGGTTTACACTTGCTCGGGCAAAAATATTTCTCCTGAGCTTGAGTGGAATAATGTGCCGGCTAAAACAGTATCGCTTGCTCTGATCCTTTCAGATCCTGATGCGCCGGATGGCACTTTCTATCACTGGGTGTTATATAACATTCCGCCGTCCACTCAATCCTTGCCGAAAAATATTAAATCATTACCGCGAGGAAGCATCACTGGAAAAAATAGCTGGGACAAATCGCAATACAGCGGCCCCTGCCCGCCTAAAGGCAAACTGCATCATTATATTTTTAGCCTGTACGCACTGGATACCAAATTGGATCTTCAAAATGATGCAGATGCAAAAGCAGTCTTGAATGCTGTACAAAATCATGTGCTGGGTGAAGCGGAATTGAAAGCGGTATTTAAACGATAAAGCAGAGAATCATGAAAACAAGAAATAATAAAAAGAAAAACCAGCAGAATCGCAATGCAAATCATTCTGCTATTGATCTCGATGCTCTTCGCGACACAGCGAATAAAGAATCAGGCAAACTAGCTCAAGCTTGTACGCAATATAATAATGAGATGCTCCGCATGCTGGATGATGACAGCTTTCTTGTTTATCTGGAGGATGACAGATTTCCTGCTTATTCTGAAGATGGCTGGTGTCTCAGTGCGGATGCAATCAATCTGGCGAGTAAAGTGTGTGCTGATGTGGATTTGGCATTTCCTTTCAGTTGTAAGCTCACAGAAAATCATATCTTTCATCAGGAATGGATCATAACGACGATTAGGCTGCTCATCCTCTACTCGCAATTTCAACTAGCTGTGGATGACATAGAGGGGGCGTGGAAATATTTTAAAGCCGTTTATGGAGTACTGACGAGACATCATGTCAATCTGGATTATAAAGATAATCTTTCCTTCCAGCTCGTCTTGAACGAGGTTTTCTCTAGCAGGGTGATAAATGCCTCGGAGGAGAGCAGGGAATTTTATAAAAACGTATTGCGTAAAGCATATTCACTGCATATGAAAAAATGCGGCGACTCTTTTGCTGCGGTTATTTCCCTGCATAAAGAAACCATGGATCTTTATTCTCACCCCAACGCCAGTGAAATGATTGCTGGCTCTAGAAAAACGCAACAGGAGTTTGTGCGGATAGCTAAAATTGTCCAAAGCCAGTTTCAGCAAATGCAGGTTAATCATCAACTGACATTTGAGTATCAGATATTTTTCATCAGGCTATATTTTTGTATTTTCGATTTTCATGATCTGACGCATCCACGGACTGTCTGGTTTTTTGAACATAATGAAAAATGTTTCGAATTTAATTTTCGTATGGGTTCACTCAAAGAACGTCATAGTTATCTACAGCTCTGGGCAAGCTTAAAAAATGATTACATTGACCCGGCATTTACCTTAATAAAAAACACTAGCGCTGAGGCAGTGAAGGCTGAGCTTGGCGGCCTTCATCAATTTAAAAAATGTCTGGATGACTGGTATTTTAAAATAATTAGTGCGCTGGATTTATTTTCTACCTGGGGTTGTGATACAAAAGATGGCATTAAATCAGAAATAGATTTATGTCTGGAAATTTACAGAGAGCCAAGAGAATTGCTGCTGAATTTAGACGAAGAAATTCAGTATGTATCAAAGAAACTGAATATCTTGTTAGTCGCCGCGTCGCGCTATCAATATAAGTTGGCTGTGAAGGGAGTGGATTCAAAAAAAATATTTGAAAAAATATCAATATTAAAAAAGACAATTAACCCGCTTAAGGAAAACCTGCGGCAGCAAGATGAAAATAAGCAGAAAATTGCTGACGAAGTGTCAAAAGAACTCATTGCAGAAGAAAATAAACGACAGGCTTTGCTGCAAGAAAAAGCAAGACAGCGGCCAACCTTATTTGCTCCCATTGTTTTCACGCGTGATGAATCTTCAGAAGAATCACTGGAGGATGCAGAAATAGAGGATGCCAAATCCGGCATCGTTGTTTTTCCTGAACAGCTAGCGCTTGAGCAATTGGAAGAAGAAGCGTCGAAGCTTGCAGGCGATCTCAAATCAAGATCAGGTAAAATGCTGCGCTTTTTGAAAGGGCGTTCGCATGAAAAAATTCCGCTGACGTCTGATCTCCATGAGAGAACGCTGGATAGGTTGCATATTATGTTATGCGAGTATTATCAATTAGTAGGTCTGCATGAAAAATACCAATCATTAGCGGCATCAGAAGAAGTCACGAGCAATCCAGCCATTCAGGAAGGATTGAGTATCGGCCGGCAAGTGCTTAAGCAATCGACCAAAATAATAATGGAGAATATCCAGTCGATTACCGGGTTAATTAAGGAGATGGATCAGTATCAGAAAGCAACAAAAAATGCGGTCATTTACGATATGGGTGCGAGAGCATGCGGTCCTCATGCATCTGAGAAGGAAATTTTGAGTGAGGGAAGAAAACGCTTTAACCATATAGGTGAAGAAAAGAAAGCAAATAAACAGAATCTTAGTCAGCATACGCAGCAGAAAAATTTTCTGGATTTGATTCAGCTGAGTTTTTCCAGTTTTGATTATTTGCAGGATAAGGTAAAACACTTTCTTGCTGACGATTTTAATGGCGTGAAGCACGACATTGGTTTTTTCAAACGTGAGAGAAATAATAGAAGCCATGCAGAATTAACAGAAGGAGGCTTCGAGGAAATGCTGGCGCTTTTGCATAAGCAGCAATATAAAAAAAATCATTGTGCCGATCATTTGCGAATGTCGCTTTTGCATTTGCAGAAAGCGCAGGCTTTTTTTGAAAAAGAAAATGCGCAGGAAGATGTGGAGATGATGCGTGCGGAAATAAACGAGCTCAAGGCGCTGTTGGGATGTGGCGTTGGGTTGAGCTTAATAAATAAGCCCAAATAAATACATGGGAACTGTTTCCGGAGATTATACTTCGGTTGTAACCGAAGGATTTATTAAAAATCCTTCGGTTACAACCGAAGGCAATGTAGGGTTGTAAAATTTAATTGTTACAAATTAATTGGTTGCGCGAATCTGCGACGTATGTTTCTCAAAAATATTCTTGTATTTTAGTGGAATCTTTTTTGCAATCTGTAGCTTGACGCGCTACACTTGACGATATGATAAAATCATGGAAGCACAAAGGGTTAAAAAGATTTTTTGATACAGGCAATAAGGCCGGTATCACGGCCTCTCATGAAAAAAGACTAAGAATAATCTTGCAAAGATTGAATGCTGCTGTCAGCGCTGAAGATATGAATACACCTAGTATGCAATTCCACAAGCTGACAGGTAATTTAAAAGATTTTTTTTCAGTATCAGTTAATGGAAACTGGCGAATTATTTTCAAGTTTGAAGGAACAAATGCGATTGACGTTGATTATGCTGATTATCATTAATTGAAGGAGAAAACCATGGCTACCATACAAAATCCCTTACACCCTGGGCTCATTGTCAAAGATGAATTTGATGCTACAGGCATGAGTGTTACTGAAGCGGCAGAAAGATTAGGCGTATCTCGCACAAGTTTATCCAGACTACTTAATGGCCATGCAGGAATTAGCCCTGAAATGGCATTGCGTTTGTCCAAGTTTTTTAATACGAGCATTGAGATGTGGATTAATTTACAGGCTCAATATGATACATGGCTAATTAGCAAAAAATTTAACAAGATTAAAGTCAGGCCATTTACAAAAGCAGCCTAGCGCATGGAAAAATACCTAAACCGCACTGAAGCAGGCCGAGTGCTTGCACTAGAGTTAAAAAAATATGCCGATCGCAAGGATGTCATTGTTCTTGCCTTGCCGCGCGGCGGTGTGCCGGTTGCGTATGAGATTGCTGCTCTATTACATCTTCCTCTCGATATTTTCATTGTGAGAAAACTCGGTGTGCCAGGGCATGAGGAATTTGCCATGGGTGCTATTGCTTCTGGCGATGTGTGCGTGCTGAATGATGAAACTATCAGCGATCTCAGTCTTACACCGGATGCGATTCATGCTGTCATGGAAAAAGAAAAACGCGAATTAATGCGCCGTGAAACGGTTTATCGCGGTGGGCGCCCTTTTCCTGTCTTGAAAGATAAAACGATTATTCTTGTCGATGACGGCATTGCAACCGGCGCGAGCATGCGCGCGGCTATCAAGGCATTGTACGCTTTCGATCCTGCCAGTCTGATTATTGCCGTACCTGTGGCAGAAAAAATGATGTGCGAAAGCATGCAGCTGCTCGTCGATAAATTTATCTGCCCGCTGCGGCCGGTTAACTTTTATGCGGTCGGCGCCTGGTACGAGGATTTCTCACAGACTGAAGATGAGGAAGTCTTTACACTGCTGCAAAAAACGCGTAAAAAGCCGTGATTGTTGCGGGGAGCTAGAGGACGCTTGTTGCGGAGAGTGTTCCCTCTCCTCCACCATCCTTCGACAAGCTCAGGACGTGGAGGAGAGGGAACACTCTCCGCAACAAGCGTTCCTCGCAATCACTCTCCTTGTTTAAACACCCACCCCGGAGAAATCATGAGCCGTAGCAGAAATAAAAAAAATAATCGAAATAAGGCTGTGTACATTCAAAAGCAGCAGATTGCTGAATTAGAAAAACAATTAAACGAACTAAATGAAAATTATCGTAAACAATATGCGAGTTTTTATCAGCTGTGGAAAGAGAATGCTTTTTGCGAGAGAGAAAATACCACCTACAAATCCGGCGACCGACTTCACGTTCTGCTCTGCGAGCTTCTTGCTCTCAGGGATTCAATGGATGATATTTTGCAGCATAAAAATAATATTTTTAATAATGAAGGCCGCCTTCTTTACATCAAAATACAAGTTCTCTCAGGACGTGTGATGTTTAGTTTCAATGAACGAGCGGCAGGATTCACATATTACCTAAATGCTATTAATGTTTTAAAGCTCGAAGGTGAAAGCCTGAAATATCAAAATGATCTTTTTTTCATTGAACAAATGCGCAGTGCTTTTGTCGCATTCGAGCCCATCTGGGCAACGTTATCAAAAAATACGGCTGAGCACATACGAGATACCTGTGTTTCTTTCAATATGGAATGCCAGTCAGGT
>Ga0181525_10004034_pt1 | contig 11408 bp, 14 predicted proteins | sample PEATcosm2014_Bin_48_FD_121100 | JGI IMG/M metagenome (GOLD analysis project Ga0181525, IMG submission 121100) | Peatland microbial communities from MTU Mesocosm Facility, Houghton, MI, USA - PEATcosm2014_Bin06_10_metaG | ecosystem: Environmental > Terrestrial > Soil > Wetlands > Peat | place... | reverse complement strand
AGATGCGGGTTCGAATCCCGCCGGGTCCACACTCCCGTTTCTGTGGAGGAGCCGTTCTGGGGAGAAAATACAGAGATAATCTCCTCAAGTAACTTGACAGCGTCCCTGTGATCGCCGAATACTAGGAATTGACAGAGAGCCGCACCACGTTTTATGGCCCCGCCAATGCGGGGCCATTTCTTTTAGCTCGCAAATTTCTCGATGATTTTTGCTAAAACGAGCGAGCCTCATCTGTCCCGCCGAGCCTGCAAGAGGCGTCGATGCCCTATCTCTCCCCCGTCCGCTTCTTACCCTCCATCATTACTCTTCTCAATATCCGGTTGATTCGCGTCTGGTAACCCGGGCCTTTGGACTTAAACCAGTCGACCACCTCGGCATCGACACGCAACGAGATCCTCAGCTTGCGTGGACGGTGCCAGCGTGCCTCTGCTCTCCCCTCCTCCTCTGCCAGCACCAACAGGTCGTCCTCAATCGATGCCTGCAGCTCGGTAAGCGTCCCAGGCCGCGGCCGCGCCTTCCGCCGCTTTGTTTTCTTTCTCTTAGCTGTCATGACACAATCGTATACCCTTTTCCGTCATGACGTTATGTTCCAGTTGGAACACAACGACAGTACAGGCAAATTACTATCACTTCAATTCCTCGAGCCGCTTCGCCAGGAATTGGGCGGGTGGGGCGGGTGGCCCGCCTTTAATGGATCTTTGCGTGCACCGTTCCCGCTGAGGGTGACCCACCCTTGCGCTTTTGCAAGGGTGGGCGGCAATGCCGCCGACAGCGGATTCCGGAAGAATAACACTTGAGAGGAAAAAAGATATGGTCGGGGAGAGAGGATTTGAACCTCCGACCCCCTGGTCCCGAACCAGGTGCTCTACCAGGCTGAGCCACTCCCCGACGACGTGGCGGCGATAAGCTGATTGTCATCAGCCGCACACTTTTGTTTTCGATAGGCAATACGATTATAGCATCGCCGCTGTTCTCCGCTTGCCCGGACAATTTCGGGTTACACTGTTGGCGACCGTCGCTAATCCGATAATCCGAATCATGCGTCAAGGCAATAATTCGAGAACCGTACTTCGGTAATATGATCTGAACGACCATGATCGTCCTCTGCGCTGATCGTCTCTTTACCCCGCAGCAAGAGATAAAGAACCCGCTCCTATTTATAGAGGATGGCCTTATCTCCTCCGTGTCATCGCGTGCAGAACAGGAAATTCCGAGCCACGCTACGGTCATCGACCTTGCCAAGGGCGTGGCGGGCGCCATCCTTGTGCCGGGATTCGTTGATATTCACATGCACGGCGGCGCGGGACTCGATGTTACGCGCGCGACGATCGCCGAGCTGCCGCATCTGAACAAATTTCTGACCGGGCACGGCGTCACCGGTTACTTTCCTACCACGGTTGCCGCGCCGCTCGACCAGACATGCGCCGCTTTGGAGCGCCTGGCTGACGCCGTCGAAAAAGCAACATCCCCTGGCAGCAGCGACGGTGTCCAGGCTCGGCCACTCGGCATCCATCTGGAAGGTCCATTTCTCAGCCACAAGCGCCGCGGAGTGCATCCTCCGGAATATCTTGCCGAGCCCACGCTCGCCATCTTCGAACGCCTCTGGCAGGCCGCACGCGGGCAGGTGCGGATGATGACCATCGCTCCCGAACTTCCGGGAGCGCTCGAAGTGATTGCAGAAGCCGCGCGCCGCAAGGTGCTCGTGAGCATTGGCCACTCCAATGCAGAACTGGATGCCGCCCGCGCCGGCGTTCACGCCGGTGCTCGCCATGCCACGCATACTTTCAACGCCATGCGGCCGCTCGACCATCGCGACCCCGGCATCCTTGCCGAAGTGCTTACCGACAACCAGCTGACGGCAGACATTATCGCGGATGGAATTCATGTTGCTCCCGAGGTCGTACAAATTTTCCTGAAAGCAAAAGGCATCGAGCGCTCGGTGCTCATCACCGACGCAACCGCTGCAGCGGGTATGCCCGACGGCACCTACCGGCTCGGCCCGCTCCAAGTCGAAGTCAAAGATGGCAAGTGCACAATGGATGGAAAGCTGGCAGGCAGCGTCCTGACCATGGACCTCGCAGTGCGCAACGTGACCAAGTTTGCTGGATGGAGCTTGCAAGACGCCGTACGCGCCGCGACGTTGAACCCGGCGCGGGCCGCAGGCCTGGCGCCGAGCTGTGGAGTTATAGCTGTGGGAGCCGAAGCCAACGTAGCGGTTCTAAATCCAAGGGGAGAAGTACACCAGACATTCGTGCGCGGCCGCGCAAATCTTTAGCCACGGATTTCCACGGATCTACACGGATAAGGCTTTGAACATTATATTTTGGTCTATCCGTGAGAATCCGCGTAGATCCGTGGCGAATGATTTGGATCTTCTAATTCGGCTTGTGATCTTTCGCGTCGGCCAGATAGCGCAACAGCACTGCTTCATCGGCGCGGGTAAGCTTGTCGAGAAAAGAAGTATCCATCTTGCCATCTTCGAACGTCGGCGAAGCATTCGACTGGCGGAGTTTGTCGCCCAGTTCCGGATCGTTACTCATCACCTGCGTGTAGAACCATAGAAAGTGGCGCATCTGGTCGAGCGACTTGGTCAGCACCTGGATCGCTTCCGTCTCCGGCAGCGTGCTCAACATCTCCATCAATTCTGGATCGCTGGGCGCCTGCATTGCGGCGCAGTTCAACTCCCGCTGAATCGCGCGCAGGTCTTCGGTGACTCGCACCATCCGTGTGTGAAGGTCATCCATCTGAGTGTCGTTTCCCATGGGCCGCAACAGTTTGACAGTTATGATTACGATCGCGTGCTTGAACATCTCATCGGCAGCGCCGAGCGGATAGATGTCCCACGATCATGCGCTTTCGTAATTCAAGCAATTACTTTGGTCTGCGAAGTAACCTGCCGTGCCGCATCGGCTCAAATGCTGCGACTGGCAAGGCTTTTCGCCGCATGGAATATCGCAGCATTCGAAGCGTTCACAACTCTCATCAGATGCCGGGATTTTCAGCATCGACCATCAGTGCAGTCGCCACTAGCTCCAAAGTCACCAGAGCCCATTGGAATGGTAGTGACCCATGTCGCGGCAGCCGCCTCGGGAGCCTGCCCTGAGCGAAACCGAAGGGTCCAAGCCTGCGCGAAGCGCGGCGCCCCTAATCAGAACTCCCAGTTTCATCGCCGCTTGTGATACAAACGCACGCATGGAAACCGCCGCCACCACCCAACCCCCGCGCCAACTGATCCGCGCCATCGGACGCTGGAGCCTGGTTGCGCTGGTCGTAAACTCCATCATCGGCAGTGGAGTCTTCGGCCTTCCCTCCACAGTGGCCGCGCTCATCGGCAACTTCAGCCCCTACGCGGTGCTCGCGGCCGGCGCCGGCATGAGTGTGATCATCGCTTGTTTCGCCGAGGTAGCGTCGCGCTTTCACCAGGCCGGCGGCCCTTATCTTTATGCCCGCGTCGCCTTCGGACGACTTATGGGTATTCAGACCGCATGGATGCTCTGGCTCGGACAGGTCGCCGCGCCCGCCGCCAACGCCAATCTGTTTGTGATTTACCTCGGAGAATTTTTCCCGTACGCCAAAGATCCGCTGCCACGCGCGATCATTCTCACCCTGCTCGTGGGCCTTTTAACTTTCATCAACATTCGCGGCGTTCGCGCTGGTGCCCATGTGAGCAACTTTTTTACTGCAGCCAAACTTGTACCGTTATTTGCAGTGATTGTTCTGGGTCTGTTCGTGCTTCAGCAACACCACTGGACGATTGCAAGCCCAGCAGTCTCATCTCCCAATGCCAGCCAGTGGCTGAAAGCCATGCTGCTCCTCGTCTTCGCCTACGGGGGATTTGAAACCGCGCTCGCGCCCATGAGCGAGGCGAAAGATCCCCGCCGCGACGCGCCGTTTGCGCTGTTCACGGCGTTATTGGCTTGCACGGTAATCTATGCGCTGATTCAATGGGTCGTCGTCGGAGTTCTGCCTGACGCCGCCCACAGCCAGCGTCCTCTGGCCGACCTAGCAAGGCTGGCAGTCGGTCCCGTAGGCGCAGCGCTGGTTGCGACCGGCGCGCTGATTTCTTTCTACGGATATCTCAGCGCAAAAATTCTAGCCATGCCGCGCGTGCCTTTCGCCCTGGCCGAGCAGGGAGACTTCCCCAAGGTGTTCGCGACGATCCATCGCCGTTTTCACACGCCGTACGTTTCGATCCTCGTCTTCGCGGCCATGGTCTGGGGATTAGCGCTGCTCGGCGACTTCAAATGGAACGTCACGCTCTCCGCCGTGGCGCGCCTGCTCTACTACGCGGTAGGCTGCGCAGCATTACCGATTCTGCGCCACAAGAATCCCGAAGGCGCAAACGCAATGTTCCAACTACCCGCAGGAAATTTCCTCGCCGTGCTGGGCGTGATCCTGTGCCTAATTCTGGTAACGCGCGTAGATTTCGGGCAGTCGCTGATCTTGGTTGGAACAATCGTGCTGGCATTTGTGAACTGGGCGGTTGTGCATCAGCAAGGCGAGGGATAGCCAAGGCGCGGCACTCTATCACTTTGGGCGGCCTTGAGCGCCGTGATAAATTCGCAAGACTTCACGGTCTGCCCGTTTACGCGGTAGGCAGCAACGTAAGGTAGCGGCGGGAACAAAAGCTCGCGGGTTCCTGCCTCGCGTCCGGTGCGGCCAACATAGGGCCACTCTTTAAGCGATTGGAGAGCAGCATAGATTTTGCGAATGGTTGCGTCCCGGTAACGCGGATGGTGCTCTGTGAGGTAGTCGCTAATGCGCTGAAGATCTGCTGCAGCGGCCGGCGTCCAGCGGATTCGCATTCTTAAGAGCGCAACATCTGCTCCAGGCGGGCATCCATCTCTTGCTCGTCAATCAACTCGCCCCGGTCGGCTTGCGCAATGCCCTCCCGAATGGCGGCGCGAAAACGGGCATCTTCCTTAAGAAGACGCAAGGCTGCATCCTTCACCAGTTGCTCGGCGTCGGTGCCCTCTTGTATCGCGATCTGCGCTAGCTGGGCTTCCTGCTCCGGTGTGAAGTGTAGCTCCATTAACTTCAGGGTAAGAGGCGAGAAAGGTCGTGTCAACCACGAATTTCCTCGTTTTCCAAAGCGACGCGACGGTTCGTCAGCCAATCCTGTTAGCTCCCTGGTTCCTCGACAACGGCAAACTTCACGCCAAGAGCGCGTAGCACAGAGCTGATTGTTTCAAATCGCGGGTGTGCGCCAGCGCTTAAGGCCTTGTACAAGCTCTCCCTGCCGAGCCCTGACTCCTTTGCGATCTGAGCCATGCCCCGCGCTTTTGCCACATCGCCGAGCGCGGCAATGAAAACATCGGGGTTCGAGTCTTCGGCTGCCGCCGAAAGATACTCCGCGATAACCGCACCATTATCGAGATACTCCGCTGCATCAAATGCTTTGTAGGTTGTTTTCCTTTTCAACGCTTTTCCCCCTTGAGTTCGCGAGCCATCTTTTTTGCTCGCGCGATGTCTTTCGCCTGCGATGCCTTAACGCCGCCTGCCAGCAAGACATAGAGAGTTGTTCCTATTCGAGTGTGATAAATCCGATATCCTGCCCCGGCATGAATCCTCATTTCAGAAACGCCTTCGCCGACGGGCTCACAATCGCCAAAGTTCCCGAATGTTGCACTCAGAATGCGGGCTAGAATTCTGGCTTTTGCTTTTTGGTCGGCAAGATTGGATAGCCACAAATCGAAATCGGATGACCGAACGAATGCATTCACGGCACTTTAAGTGTATCCGATTGGATACTGCAGGGCAAGGCCGCGATTCTTTTCAATTTCTTGAAGAATCGGTCCGCGAATTCTGGATTGAGATCAACCGCCAAAGCCTGAAGCAAGAAGCGCTTGCCGTCACTGTCCCGCCCGTTCCATCGCCAGCAGCGCCTTCTTGCGCCCGACGCCCCAGCGGTAGCCGCTGATGCTGCCATCACCGCGGACTACGCGATGGCACGGAATCGCCACCGCCACGGGATTCGTGGCGCAGGCACGTGCCACAGCACGGCTCGCGGTGGGTTGGCCAATTCCCTTCGCCACCTCCTTATACGATTGCGTCGCGCCGAATGGAATCGACTGCAGGTAAGTCCACACCCGCCGCTGGAATGCTGTTGCGCGAATATCCAAGGGCAGCGCCGCGTTCAGTTCGCGCCCGGCCATCTTGGCTAGCACAGCCTCGATCCAGCTTTGCAATCCGCCATTGTCGGGCTTGCGCACTGCGAAGGGGAACTCGCGCTTCAGGCCTTCGATCAACTCGCCATCGGAGCGCGCGAACTGAATCGAGCACACGCCGCGATCAGTGGCCGCGATCAGCATGCGACCCAGCGGCGAATCGGCGCAGGCATAGCGAATCGAGGCAGCGATCGCGCCACGCCGATATTTATCGGGAGTCATGCCGAGTTGCGATGCGGTCTTCTCGTAGAGCCGGCTGCTGGAGCCGTAACCCGCGTCATACATCGCGCGAGTCACATTGTCTCCGGCTTGCAGGTTGCGCTTGAGTTGGCGCAGGCGGCAGGAGTCGGCGTACTCGCGCGGCGTGATTCCGAGAGCGGCCTTGAAGCGCCGCTGCAAATGGAACGGGCTTAGCTGAAAAACTTTTCCCAGATGGTCGAGCGTGATCGGCGCATCCAGATGCTGCTCAATGTAACGGCAAATCTCTTTGGCGGAGTCCGATTGCGAATTGCCGCTTGACGACGCGGCACGCGGACGGCAGCGCAGGCACGCACGATAGCCGGCTTTCTCAGCCTGGTCGGGATGCAAGTAGAACGCGACGTTCTCGCGTCTCGGCCGCCGCGCCGCACACGATGGCCGGCAATAGACGCCAGTGCTGTCGACGGCGAAGACGAACTTTCCATCTTGCTCAGGATCGCGCGCGCAGACCGCATTCCAGCGCAGGTCGTCGGTTCGCTTGATCTTTTTGAGTTTGATCGAGTTGGGCTTGATCGAGTTGGGCTTAATCGAGTTGGAGTGCGCCACCGGCATGGAGGAGGGTACGACCTCAACGAGTATGGCATCGTCAGTCAAGGACGGGAAGGCCGTGTTGGTGGAAGTCATAATAACAAAAGCGTAAGGCGCATGTGCGGCAATGGACTATCCGAATCTTGCGGGCAAAGCAAGGAAGCTGTTCGAAATAGTCAGCCCTTCTTCAACATGCATCATCTCGGAATTCGACGCAGTTCAGCGGGAGGAAATACATCTCTCTAGGGAATGTCAGAAAAGCAATAACAGCCGGCCACCGCTAGTTTTCGATGGTTGCCTCGTCCAGCAGCATGATAGGGATGTCGTCCTTGACCAGATACACCCGGCGGCACTGCCTGCACTTCAGGCTTTCCGGGTTCTCCCGGTACTCGAGGGGCAGCTTGCACGCGGGACAGACCAGAATATCCAACAAATCTTTGGCAATCATGACAAGGGCATTGTACTCAAAATGAATGCACACGGCGGCATAAGGACGTGAAGGGTTAAGATTGCCTCGTGTTTCCAGCTTTACATCCGCCGCACTCGGCGCCAGCCGGTGTAAGATTTTGTAGCCGAGGCGAAAGCCGAAGCGGGGAGCCCGAATGCCAGCCAGAATTTTAGACGGCACGAAGATCGCGAGCGACATCCGCAGCGAAGTTGCGGCGGAAGTGAAGAGCATGGCTGCTGCCGGAGTGCGGCCCGGCTTGGCCGTCGTCCTCGTCGGGCACAACCCCGCGTCGGAGGTTTATGTGCGCGGCAAAGTGAAAGCCAGCGCAGAGGTCGGCATTTACAGCGAGCAGCACACGCCGCCAGAGACCGCGACCACCGACGAACTGCTGGCGCTGGTCAAAGATCTCAATCGCCGCGATGAGATTGACGGAATCCTGGTGCAGTTGCCTCTGCCTTCGCAGGTAGACGCGAAACGAATATTGATGGCGGTCGATCCCGCGAAAGATGTCGACGGATTTCATCCCGTCAACGTCGGCTTTCTCTCGACGCAGCGTCCGGGCCTCGTGCCTTGCACGCCCGCTGGAGTAATCGAGATATTAAATCGCAGCCACATTCCGATCGCTGGCCAGGAAGCGGTTGTCGTGGGGCGCAGCGATATCGTTGGCAAACCCGCGGCGATGCTGCTGCTCAATGCCAACGCGACGGTGACGGTCTGCCATTCGAAGACGCACGATCTGCCGGCAGTGTGCCGACGCGCCGACATTCTCGTCGCTGCCATTGGCCGCGCCGGTATGATCAGAAGCGATTTTGTGAAGCCGGGTGCAACCGTGATTGATGTGGGCATGAACAAGGTGACAGACCCAGCAGTCTTTCAACGACTGTTCGGCAGCACTCTGCCCCAGAACGCGAAGCGCGAAGAAACGTTTCGGACGAAGGGCTCGACGCTCGCCGGCGATGTGCATCCCGAGGTAGCCGAAGCGGCGGGAGCGCTCACTCCAGTCCCCGGCGGCGTCGGCCCGCTAACCATCGCGATGCTGATGTACAACACGGTTAAGGCCGCGAAGATGAGAAGGGGCAGCCGCGTGCCAGAACTAACCAGCAAATGAAAAACTTTCACGACAGAGACACAGAGCCACAGAGAAAAATAAAGACAGGAAGAGGAAGGTTTTCTCTGTGTCTTTGTGCCTCTGTGGTGAACTTATCTCGCCGGGTGGCAGCTTGCTCCCGGCGGCATCGGTCCGCTAACCATCGCCCGATAGCCCGATGACCTTCTCAAAGGATCCTATGCGAACCGTTCTTACTGACCACCGACCACTGACCACTGACCACTGCTTATGCTGAAAGTCGGCCTCACCGGCGGCATCGCGTCGGGCAAATCGGTGGTTGGAGAAATGTTCGTCGCGCTTGGCGCGCATCTCGTCCAGGCCGATCGCATTGCGCATCAACTCATGTTGCCCGGCCAGCCTGTTTATAACGACGTGGTGCGCCATTTTGGCGGAGGCATTCTCAATCCCGACCTCAGCGTGAACCGCGCCAAACTGGCCGAAGCGGCCTTCGGCAAAACTCCATCTGCCGCTGCATCGCGCATCGAAGAGCTAAATCGCATCGTGCATCCCGCCGTGATTCGTAGCCAGGATGAATGGATGGAAGAAATGGGACGGCAAGACCCCAGAGCCGTTGCCATTGTGGAAGCGGCGCTCATCCTCGAAGCGGGCGCGGCAAAACGCTTTGATCGCCTGATCGTGGTCACCTGCAGCGATGAGCAGCGCGTTGCCCGGTTCGCCGCGCGGCAGAGATTAGACTTGGAAGCAGCGCGTAAAGAAGTAGCCCGCCGCATGGCCGCACAACTTCCCGAAGCAGAAAAAATAAAACCCGCAGACTTCGTCATCGACAATTCTGGCTCGCTGGAGCAGACGCGCGAACAGGTTGGGCGAGTATGGGAACACCTTCGCGGGGCGCAGCGAAAATGAAGACTTCTCAGGTGTCTGACAAATATTCTATAATGTCTGACATGGCTACTCAACGCTTTACAGTTCGGGTTCCGGAGGATCTGGGTTCAAAGCTACGCCGGACCTCCCGCGATAAAGGGCGAACGCCATCGGACCTGATTCGCCTCGCAGTCGAGAACTACCTGAAAGAACAGCCGGTTCGAGGTTCGGCTTTCGAAGCGGCAAAGGCTGCCGGGCTCATCGGCTGCGTCAGCCGCGGTCCAAAAGATCTCAGTACGAACCGCCGGCATTTTGAAGGTTTCGGGAAGAACCGATGATTTCGCCCGCAGCGGCCCGGGTTCTCATCGACACTGGTCCCCTGGTTGCGATTCTCAACAATCAAGACTCCCATCATGGGTCATGCGTTCAAGCGCTTGCGGCCCTGGAGGGCCCACTCTACACCTGCTGGCCGGTGATTACTGAGGCCGCATGGCTATTGCGGCATTCGCCGGGTGCGGTCCGACGATTATTGGACAGCATCGATACAGCTTTTGTGGAACTGCTCTCGCTGGAGGGCCCGGAGGCGCGGCCGATCGCAGCGCTTATTGAAAAATATAAAAGCATGCGGCCGCAACTCGCCGATGTCTCTTTAGTTTATCTGGCAGGTCGCGAGCGTATCGAGACCATTTTCACCTTGGATCGGCGAGACTTCTCCATCTACCGAACAAGCCGCGGGCGCTCGTTTCGCATTCTTCCGCATTAAATAGTTTGGGACGTTGGCGATTCCAGACGAACTACTCCAGGCCTTCTCGTTCTTCCTTCGTAGGGTTGTAGAAGAACCGGAAGCGGAGCGCTAAATATTGCCCGCCGAACTCGGCGGGCAACGCCGGGAACGGATCGGAGCCAGTAATCCCGGCCCAGGCAGCGCGATCCAGCGGGATGTCTCCCGACGGCGCAACTAATTTCATGCCGGCAACTTTTCCATCTTTGGTAATTGCGAATTCGATAATCAGGCTGCCGTGCTTCATCGCCGCAGATTCCGGAATCGCGTTGTACCAGTTCTGTTTCACGTCATGCAGCACACGCTGCAGATAAGGGCCGAAGTCCACGCCCATGGTGTCGCTGAGCACTTCAAGATTGCCCACTGGACGTCCGTGCGCGCCGGTGCCTAAACCAAAATCGCCGCCGTTACCCTGGCCGCCTCCGCCTCCGCGTTTCGCCGCGCGAGCTGCCTCTTGAATCTGATCGCCTGCCGACATCGCGCCGCCATACTTGCTGAACTCGCTCCTGATGTCGGGCTTCGGCGGACTCTGCAACTGCGACATCTGCGGAGTAGTCGCCGGCTGCGGCGGCAGCTCAGGCTGACTTTGCGTCACCCCGGCGGACTGCTGAACCGGAGCTGGCTGCGCTGTCGGAGACCCACTAAAGCCCGGCGCTCCCGGAGGCGGCGTTGCCAGGCTCTTGCGCAGTTCCTTCACATCCAGGTTCGGATGCCGCGTCATCGCTACGCGGTCTTTATCGGAAATAATGTTGCTCTGCTTGTGCGGAACCTTCTGCAAATCCGGCGGTAGCTCCAGGAACGTCGCGTCCTTAAAGTTGAGCGACTTTTTCTCTACAGCCACGGTATGCCAGGGAAGGTACTTCTCGAAATATTCAATCTTCCACAGGAAGGCGATGAGCACCATGTGGACAATAATCGAGATCCACGCGGCCTCGCGCCGGCGCGAACGCGCCAGATCGTCCTGCAACTGGATGAGCAGGTGCGGCACGCGCGCCGCATCGTCATCCAGATCGCGATAGGCTGTCTCCCATCCTCGCGCGTCGTACAAGCCAAGCTGTTCCGGTCGCGGCTTCTCGGGAGGCGCGACCGGATCCTGGAATGGGATTTGAGTGATGGGCATGAACTAATTTTCTTCGAGCACGGCTTCTCCGAGCCAACGCCTGTCCGTTAGACACACATTCCCCGCGCTACGTTGCATCCTGCTATCACGAGATGACGCGGCGAACGGTTCGGACCAAGGTATCTCTATTTTCGCATCTTTCAAGGGATTCTGCTCAGGGCAAGTAGCACCAGAGT
>Ga0181525_10004031_pt1 | contig 11422 bp, 12 predicted proteins | sample PEATcosm2014_Bin_48_FD_121100 | JGI IMG/M metagenome (GOLD analysis project Ga0181525, IMG submission 121100) | Peatland microbial communities from MTU Mesocosm Facility, Houghton, MI, USA - PEATcosm2014_Bin06_10_metaG | ecosystem: Environmental > Terrestrial > Soil > Wetlands > Peat | place... | reverse complement strand
GGCGTTGGCCCTAGCCAATTGACCCCACCCAAGGAAACGCGGCGCGCGGCCAGGGCCGCGTGCGGCCCCACCACCACGCGGCGAGTTGCGGGCTCGAGCTTCAGCACGTAAAGCGGCTCGGGCCCGGCCACGCCCAGGCCCTTGCGCTGGCCGATGGTGAAATGGATCACGCCAGCGTGGCGGCCCAGCACGTTCCCCGCATGGTCGACGATCTCGCCCGGCTCGGCGGCTTCGGGGCGCAGCTTCGCCACCAGATCGCCATAGGAGCCCGCGGGCACGAAGCAGATGTCCTGGCTGTCGGGCTTTTGCGCCACCGGCAGGTCGAAACGGCGGGCCAGATCGCGGGTCTGGTCCTTGGTCAGGCCGCCCAAGGGAAAACGCAGGAAATCGAGTTGCGCGCGGGTGGTGCGGTAGAGGAAATAGCTCTGGTCGCGGCCCGCATCGGCCGCGCGGTGCAGCTCCGGCCCGTCCTTCCCCTCGACCCGGCGCGCGTAATGGCCTGTGGCGAGCGCCTCAGCGCCCAGATCGCGCGCCACGTCCAGCAGGTCGCGGAACTTCACCGTCTCGTTGCAGCGGATGCAGGGCACCGGCGTTTCGCCGCGCACGTAACCGTCGGCGAAATCGTCGATCACCTCGGAGCGGAAACGCTTTTCGTAATCGAGCACGTAATGGGGAATGCCGATCTTTTCAGCGACGCGCGCGGCGTCGTGAATGTCCTGGCCGGCGCAGCACGCGCCTTTCTTGCCGGTGGCCGCGCCGTGATCGTAGAGCTGAAGCGTAACGCCGATCACCTCAAAACCCTGCTCGGCCAGCAACGCCGCGACGGTCGAGCTGTCGACCCCGCCCGACATGGCGACGACGACGCGCAGGCGAGAGCCGAGAGAGTCCACGGCGATCAGCTGCCCATCATGTTGCGCGTGGCGCTGGGCAGGCGGACGGTGAGCCCGTCCAGCTCCTCGGTGATGACGATCTGGCAGCCGAGCCGCGAGGTCTTGGTCAGGCCGAAGGCCAGGTCGAGCATGTCCTCCTCGTCCTCGGTCGCGTCCTTCAAAAGCTCGTACCAATCGGACTCGATGATGACGTGGCAGGTCGAGCAGGCGAGCGAGCCTTCGCACGCGCCCTCGATGTCGACGTCGTTGCGGTGCGCGATTTCCAGCACCGACAAGCCGATCGGTGCGTCGACCTCCTTGCGCGAGCCGTCGCGCTGGATGAACGTCATTTTCGGCATCATTCAACCCATAGCCAATCTTGCCAACTCTGAAACCACGCTTCTAACATCACGCCGGCGGCGCCTCGTCCTCGGCGCGGATCGCCGCGCCCAGGCAAGCGGCATCGGCCGAAATCTGGACCTTGGCGAAGGAGACCGCCTCGTCGCGGGTGTAAAGCGCGAGCAGCTCGAGACCGGCCGCCACGGAAGCCTTGACGATGGCCTGGTGCGACACGGCGTCGAGGTTGGGTGCCGCGATTACCGCATGGGTCACCGGCCGGGCCAATTGCTTCTCGGCGCGCGCGCGCAATAAGAGGAGATGCGTTGTGAGTGCCTTGGCGTCGATGCCTTCATCGGCAACGAAGACGCCTTGCGGATCGAGCCGCTGGGCGCCGTCGCCGTCGGGAAGAATCTCGGCATTGCCGCCCAAGGAGACCGCCACCGCCGAGCCGCCGGGCGACAGGTCGATGCCGACCGACGCGCCGGGGCCATCGGCCGGAAGGAGCGCGCCCTCGGGCTCCTCGATCTGGAACAGCTTCATCGCCGGAACCAATTAGACGTGGAAGGATTCGCCGCAGCCGCAACGGCCCTTTTCGTTGGGATTGCGGAAGGTGAAACCCGATTGCAGCTTGTCCTCGATATAGTCCATCTCGGTGCCTATGATGAACATGCTCGCCTTGGGGTCGATCAGGATGGTGACGCCCTTGTCCTGCACCACCTCGTCCAGCCGGCCCTTTTCGTCGGCGTATTCGAGGGTATAGGTCAGGCCTGAACAGCCGCGCGAACGCACGCCGATGCGGATGCCCGCCGAGGGCTTGCCGCGCTTTTGCAAAAGCGCCTGGATGCGGCCCGCCGCCGCATCCGTCACCGTCATTGCCTGTCGTAACGCCATTGAATTCTCCGTACCCCTTATGTAGTCCCGCCGGCCGCGCTTGTCACCCCTTGGCCGGATTTCAACCGGCGGATGGCGGCGGACAGGGCCTCGACGGCGAAGTCGATCTCGGTGGTGGTGGTGAAACGGCCGATTCCCAATCTGAGCGACGAGCCGGCGATGTCCTCGCCCAGGCCCAGCGCCTTCAGCACATAGGACGGCTCGATTTCGGCGGCGGTGCAGGCCGAGCCGGTCGAAAGCGCCAACCCCGGGCAGGACGCGATGAGATCGGGCGCCTTGATGCCGGGAAAGCTCAGATTGAGATTGCCGGGCAGGCGCTTTTCGGCGTGGCCGTTCAGCACCAGATCGGGGATACGCGATTTGAGGCCGTTCAAGAGCCGCGCGCGCAAGGCGAGCAGCCTTTGCGCCTCGGCGGCCATTTCAGCTTTGGCGATCGCCGCCGCCTTGCCCAGCCCGACGCATAACGGCACCGGCAAAGTGCCCGAACGCATGGCGCGCTCCTGCCCGCCGCCGTCGATCAGCGGCGTGATGCGGGCGCGCGGGCGGCGGCGCAGATAGAGCGCGCCCACGCCCTTGGGGCCGTAGATCTTGTGGCCGGAGATGGACAGGAGATCGACCCCGGCCTCGCCGACTTTCAGCGTGATCTTGCCGACCGCCTGGGCGGCGTCGGAATGGAACAGCGCGCCTTTGGCGTGAGCCAGCTCCGCGATGTCCTGCAGCGGCTGGATGACGCCGATCTCGTTATGCGCAGCCATCACCGATACCAGCGATGTCTTGTCCGAAATCGCGGCGTCGAGGCGGCCGAGATCGACCAGCCCGTCGTGCCCGACCGGCAGGAACGTGACGCGGAAACCTTCGGCCTCAAGCGCACGCGCGCTTTCCAGCACGCATTTATGCTCGGTCGCGAGCGTGACGACATGGTCCTTGCCGAATTGGCGGTGGAAGCGCGCCGCGCCCTTCACCGCCATGTTGTTGGATTCGGTCGCGCCCGAGGTGAAGACGATCTCGCGCGGCTCGGCGCCGATCAGATCGGCCAACTGGGCACGCGCCTGTTCCACCGCCGCCTCGGCCTCGCGGCCAAAGGCGTGGGTGAGCGAATGGGGATTGCCGAATTTCTCGGTGAACCAGGGCAGCATGGCTTCGACCACGCGCGGATCGCAAGGCGTGGTCGCCTGGTAATCGAGATAGACCGGCGGCGCGTTGGCGCGGATGGCGTCGGCGGCAGTCATGCGGCGCTCGCGCGGCAACGGGCATAGAGCGTGCCCCAGGCCTCGGCCAGGCGGTCGATTTCGGCCTCGCTCGTGCTCCAGCCGAGCGAGATGCGGATGGCGCATTCGGACAGGTTTTCCGGCGCGCCCATGGCTTCGAGCACGTGGCTGCGCTTGACCTTGCCCGAGGAACAGGCCGAACCGGCGGAGACCATGATGCCGGCCAGGTCGAGCGCCATCACCTGGGTCGCGGCCGGCACGCCCGGCATGGCGATGCAGAGCGTGTTGGGCAGGCGCGGCGCTTCGGCTCCGAACACCACGGCATCGGGCGCGATTTCCCGCAGCCGGGTTTCGGCCCGGTCGCGCAATTCGGCCACGCGGCGGTAATGCGGAATTCCGGCGGCGGCGGTCGTGCAGACGGCGCCGAATCCCACGATGCCGGACAGGTTCTCGGTGCCGGCGCGGCGGCCGCGTTCCTGCCCGCCGCCGCGGACCAACGGCGTTATCTCGATCCCGGCGGCGATGATGAGCGCGCCCACGCCCATCGGGCCGCCGAACTTGTGCGCCGACAGCGTCATGAGATCGCAGCCGAGCGCGCGGAAATCGAGCGGCTGCTTGCCCGCCGCCTGGATCGCGTCGCAATGGAACAGCGCGCCATGCGCGTGGGCGAGCTTCGCCGCCTCGGTCACGGGCTGGATGACGCCGGTCTCGTTATTGGCGAGCATGAGCGAGACCAGCGCCGGGCTTTTGTCCCGCGCCAGCAGGGCTTCGAGCGACGCCAGATCGGCCACGCCCTCGCGCGAAACGCGGATGCGCGCCGCGCCGGGCGCGTTGGCCAGCACCGAATCATGCTCGATCGCCGAGACGATCAGCCGCCGGGCGGGAAAACCGCCCAGCGCCAGGGCATTGGCCTCGGTGCCGCCGGAAGTGAACACCACCTGCTCGGGCAAAGCCCCGGCCAAGGCGGCCAGCTCGGACCGGGCCTGTTCCAGGAACCGCTTGGCCGCGCGTCCGGCGCGGTGCACCGAAGAGGGATTGCCGCAACGGTCGAGCGCCGCATCCATGGCGGCGCGCGCCTCCGGCCGCAGCGGCGCCGTGGCGTTCCAGTCGAGATAGGCCGAGCCTTGGGTCACGGGGAAGGAGCCCCGATTACTGCGCGGCGTCGGCCGCGGCGGCGGGCCGGTTGAGCCGATCGCGATGCAGCGCGCCGCTGCTGCCGAGGATGCGGTTTTCGCACACATCGGCCAGGGTCACCGAGCTGAGATAGAGGTGGATCTGGTTGCCGAGCTCCTCCCACAAATCATGGGTGAGGCAGCGGGTTTTATTGCCGCTGCAACCGGTCGGCGCGCCGGGGGTACAGCGCGTGGCGCGGATCGGCTCGTCCACCGCCAGGATGATGTCGGAAATGCGCGTGTCCGAGGCGCCGCGCGACAGGAGATAGCCCCCGCCGGGGCCGCGCACGCTGCGCACCAGATCGGCGCCGCGCAGCTTGGCGAAAAGCTGTTCGAGATAGGAGAGCGAAATCACCTGGCGTTCGGCGATCTCGGCCAGCGAGATCGGGTTGCCGTTGCCGTGCTTGGCGATGTCCACCAGCGCCATCACCGCGTAACGTCCCTTGGTGCTCAATCGCATGAATGACTCCGTCAGACCTTGCGGCGTTGGTCGCGCGGCGCCGCGCCTTCGCCGTCGGCGAAGGGCAGCACTTCCGCGTCGGTGGTTTGCTTTTTCGATTCGAACTCGGCCTGCCGCGTCTTCAAGGCGGCCACCTCGTCCATCAGGCTGGCGACGCAGCGCGCGATCGGATCGGGCAGATCCTCGCACGGCGTGCCGTAGGGCAGGAAACCGGGATGGGGATCGGCCTTGGCGCCGATCGGCTTGGCCGGGATGCCGGCGACGGAAACGCCGGCCGGCACCGCATGCAGCACCACGGCGTTGGCGCCGACGCGCGCGCCCCGGCCGAGGGTGAAGTCGCCCAGGATCTTGGCGCCGGCGCCGATGATGACGCCGTCCTCGACGGTGGGATGGCGCTTGGCGCCGCGGTTGAGGGTGGTGCCGCCCAGCGTCACGCCCTGGTAGAGCGTCACGTCGTCGCCGATGATCGCGGTTTCGCCGATCACCACGCCGCCGCCGTGGTCGATGAACAGGCGGCGGCCGATCCGGACGGCAGGATGGATCTCGATGCCGGTGAAGAAGCGCCCGAGTTGCGAGACGAAGCGCGCCAGCAGCAAACGCCCGTGGCTCCACAGCCAATGCGCGACGCGGTGGAACAGCACGGCATGGATGCCGGGGTAGCACAGCAACACCTCGAGCCGCGACCGGGCGGCGGGATCGAGCTTCAAAACATTGTCGATGTCGTCTCGCAGGTGCTTCAACATACCGGGGTCCGCTTGCTATGATGGCGCGCCGCCAAGGGGCCGGGACTATAGCCGAGCCCCAGTAAGACGATCAAGTATATCGGGCTCGAATCTCCTTGGTTTCCGGGGTTTTCCGGCTTAAAGCCCGAGTTCATTGGTAGGATATGGCGTCTGTGGTTGGATGGGTAAAGGGCGGCGATGCCTGAGATCAGTCTGAACGGCCCGGCCGGGCGGCTCGAAGCCCGCTATCAGCCGGGCAAGGACAAGCGCGCCCACGCCGCGCTGCTGCTGCATCCCCATCCGCAGCATGGCGGCACCATGAACAACAAGGTGGTCTACACCCTGTTCCGCGCCTTCGCGCGCAGCGGCTTCGCCGCCCTGCGATTCAATTTCCGCGGCGTCGGCAAGAGCCAGGGCGCGTGGGGCGGCGGCGCCGGCGAACTCGCCGACGCGGCGGCGGCGCTCGACTGGCTCCAGGCCGCCAATCCCGAGGCCGAGAGCTGCTGGATCGGCGGATTTTCCTTCGGCGCCTGGATCGCCATGCAACTGCTGGCGCGGCGGCCGGAGATCAAGGGCTTCATCGTCGCGGCGCCGCCGGTGAACCTGGCCGATTTCGGCACGTTGCCGCGGCTGCCGGCCTCGGGACTGATCGTCCAGGGCGACCAGGACCAGATCGTGCCGCCGGCCGGGGTGAAGGCGCTGGCCGAAAAGCTGCAAACCCAGCGCGATATCACCGTGACCTATCGCGTGATCGAGGGCGCCGATCATTTCTTCGTCGACCGGCTCGAGCAACTCGGCGGCGTCGCCGAGAGCTATATCGCCAGCAACCGCCACCGGCAGCCGGCGAAGGCGGTTTGAGGTTTGCGGGATCGGCGCGACGGCCGATCCGGCTAATCCTTGAACGGATCGCGCAGCAGCACCGTGTCTTCGCGCTCGGGACTGGTGGATAAAAGCGCCACCGGCGCCTCGATCAATTTCTCGACGCGGCGGATGTATTGAGCCGCCAGCTGCGGAAGCTTGGCCCAGTCGCGCACGCCGCGCGTGTTTTCGCTCCAGCCCTTCACGGTCTCGTAAACCGGCTCGACCGCCGCCTGGTCTTCCGCCCGCGCCGGCAGGTAATCGATCGTCTTGCCCTTAAGGCGGTAGCCGACGCAGATCTTGATCTCGGAAAAGGCGTCCAGCACGTCGATCTTGGTGAGCGCGATGCCGTCGATGCCGGCCACCTTCACAGCCTGGCGCACCATCACCGCGTCGAACCAGCCGCAGCGTCGCTTGCGGCCGGTGACGACTCCGAATTCCTTGCCGCGCTCGCCCAGCAATTGGCCGGTCTGGTCGGTCAATTCGGTCGGGAAAGGGCCGCTGCCGACCCGCGTGGTGTAGGCCTTGGTGATGCCGAGCACGTAGCCCACCGCGCCGGTGCCGAGGCCCGAACCCGAGGCGGCCTGGCCGGGATGGGTATGCGAGGAGGTGACGTAGGGATATGTCCCGTGATCGACGTCGAGCATCACGCCCTGCGCGCCCTCGAACAGAATCCTCTTGTTCGCGCGGCGCGCCTCGTCGAGCCGCTCCCATACCCGGTCGGCATAGGGCAGAACCAGGGGTGCGATGTCCCGGAGCGCCTTGAGCAGCGGCGCGCCGGCGATTTCGGCTGCGCCCAGGCCGCGCAACAGCGCGTTGTGGTGCAGCAGCAAGGCGTCGAGCTTGTCCTTCAGGCTGGCGGGATCGGCCAGGTCGCACAGGCGAAGCGCGCGGCGGCCGACCTTGTCCTCATAGGCCGGGCCGATGCCGCGGCCGGTGGTGCCGATCTTGCCCGCGCCGCGCGCCTCTTCGCGCGCGCGGTCGATGGCGGCGTGCGAAGGCAGGATCAAGGTCGCGTTGTCGGCGACGCGCAGCGATTGCGGCGTCACCGTGACGCCCTTCGACTTGATCGCCGTGATCTCCTTGATCAGCGCCCAGGGATCGATCACCACGCCACTGCCGATGATCGACAGCTTGCCCGGGCGCACTACGCCCGAGGGTAAGAGGCTCAGGCGGTATTCGACATTGCCGATGACCAGGGTGTGGCCGGCATTGTGGCCGCCCTGGAAGCGCACCACCACGTCGGCGCGCTCGCTCAGCCAATCGACGATCTTGCCCTTGCCCTCGTCGCCCCACTGGGCGCCGATCACCGCGACGTTCGCCATGGCCGGATTGTCCCTGGATTCTCAGCTTAAGGCGATAGGCTTGCCGTTTTCGAGCAGATGGCCGCAACCGAGTCGCTTGGCCTCGGCGCGCTTGTCCTTGGCGGGCGCGAGCGCGGCCACCGTGACCCAGCCTTGCTCGCGCAGGCCGCGCGCCACCGCCGGATCGGCGCCTTCCGGCACGTAGATTCGCTTCGCCGGCGCGGCGCCGGGCACGGCCTGGAGCACGGTGTCGGTATAGAGCGTGAAACCGGTGGCCGCCTCGCCGCCTCCATTGTCGGTGCGGTAGTGCCCGCCGCGACCCAGTTCGCCACGCACCGTCGGCGTGAAAAAAGTGAAGCTGATGCCGGTGTGATATTCGAAGCCGCGATTCTCGACCGGATCGATAGTGACGCCGAGGCCGGGCACGGCGGATTTGAGCCGCGCCACCACCTCGCCCAGCCGCGCGCGTTCCGCCGCCGCGTCCTTGGGCAGATCGAGCGCCGCCAGCGACTTGAGCGATTTGGCGGCCTCGGCCGCCGCCTTGAGCAGATCGCCCAGCAGCGGCGCCGCCTTGCCAGCCGCCGCTTTGAGCGCGGCCGCGTCCTTGTGGTCGAGCGCGCGGCGCACCGCCAGCACGGCGTCGGGCCCGAGCTTGAAAGCGCCGCACACCGCCGGCACCAGCGTCGGCAGGGTAAGATCGACGGTCAAGCCGATGATGCCGAGCGAGGCCAGCGCCTCGGCCGCGACCGCGACCGCCTCGACGTCGGCAGCAACCGAATCGGAGCCGATCAACTCCGCGCCCACCTGCCCCACCTGGCGTTCGGGGCGAAGCTGGCCGCCGCGCACGCGCAACACCTGGCCGGCATAGCAGAGGCGCAGCGGGCGGGCCGATTTCTTGAGCCGGGTGGCGGCGATGCGCGCCACTTGCGGCGTCATGTCGGCGCGCAAGCCGATCATGCGCCGCGACGCCGGATCCATCAGGCGGAAGGTGTCCGGCGCCATGGCGGCTCCCGCGCCGGAGAGCAGATTCTCCTCGAACTCGGCCAAGGGCGGCTTGACCCGCTCATAGCCGTGGCCGGCCAGCACCGCCATCATGCGCGAGACCATTTCCGCCTCGATTCCGGCATCGGGCGGCAGCAGGTCGCGCAGCCCTTCGGGCAGCAGCGCCTTGTGCAGGGATTCGTTCATGGGGGCCGGAATAGCCGTTTTGCGCGGCGGCGGCAACAAAACCCTGGAAGCCGGCCTTTGCTACGCGGACCTTTGGTTAGCTCCGCAAGACGGCGACGACTTTGCTACGCGCCGCCCGGCTAGCGAACCCCGTTCAAAGCGGAGTCGCCGATTACCCTTGGCTTCGCACGTCAGGTGCTACGCGTTAGCGGTAGTAGTAGCCGCCACCGCCCCAGTAATGCGGATGGGGCTCGTAATAGCCGCCCACCGGCACGACCACGCAGCCGGCGAGAATCGCCAGGAGCGCCGCAGCCGCCACAATTTTGCCGTATCGATAAAGCCCGGTCATTTGCGTCTCCGTGACATGGCCCAGGCAGATCGCCCGGGCTCTTACCGGGATATATGGTCGTGGGGACGGAAAGCGCCCCGGCTTAAATTTTCGTAATTGCCGGGGATGATCTCAAAAAAGTCAGAAATGCAGCTCCGCTGCCAGGACCACGTTGGCGATGGCGCGCACCTTGGCGAGAAGCGCCTCGCCCAGCGGCTGGTCGATCTGGATCAGGCAGATTGCGTCCTTGCCGGGCGCCGAACGGCCGAGATGGAATGTGGCGATGTTGACGCCGGCCTCGCCCAGGGTGCGGCCGAGATTGCCGATGAAGCCCGGCTTGTCGTGGTTGCGCACGAACAGCATGTGCGGCCCGAGCTCGGCCTCGAGCGAAATGCCCTCGATGTCGACGATGCGCGGCCGGTCGCCGCCGAACAGCGTGCCGGCGATGCTGCGCGCGCCGTTCTCGCCCTTGACCGTGACGCGGATCAGGGTCTGGAAATCCGACGGCGACGGGCTGCGGGTTTCCGACACGGCGATGCCGCGTTCCTTGCACACCACCGGCACGTTGACCATGTTGATCGCGTCGAGTTGCGGGCCCAAGAGCGCGGTGAGCGCGATCGCGGTCAGCGGCTTGACGTTGAGCTCGGCGGCGTTGCCCTCGTATTCGACCGAGACGCTTTTGAGCCCGCTCTGGGTGAGCTGGCCGGCGAAGGAACCCAGCTGCTCGGCCAGCTTCATGTAGGGCTTGAGGCGCTTGGCTTCCTCGGCGGAAAGCGAAGGCATGTTGAGCGCGTTGACCACCGCGCCGGTCATGAGGAAATCCGCCATCTGCTCGGCCACTTGCAGCGCCACGTTTTCCTGCGCCTCGTTGGTCGAGGCGCCGAGATGCGGCGTGGCGATGATTTTCTCGTTGCCGAACAGAACATTTTCCTTCGCCGGCTCGACCGGGAAGACGTCGAGCGCCGCGCCCGCGACCTGGCCAGAATCGAGCGCCGCTTTCAAATCCGCCTCGACAATAAGTCCGCCGCGCGCGCAATTGACGATGCGCACGCCCTTCTTGGTCTTGGCCAGCGCCTTGGCGTCGATGATGCCCTTGGTCGCCTCGGTCAGCGGCGTATGGAGGGTGATGAAATCGGCGCGCGCCAAAAGCTGGTCGAGCTCGACCTTCTCCACGCCCAAGGCGACGGCGCGCTCCGGCGACAGAAACGGGTCATAGGCGACGACCTTCATCTTGAGGCCCAAGGCGCGGTCGGCCACGATCGAGCCGATATTGCCGCAGCCGATCACGCCCAGCACCTTGGCCGTCAGCTCGACGCCCATGAAGCGGGACTTCTCCCACTTGCCGGCCTGGGTCGAGCGGTCGGCGGCGGGCAATTGGCGCGCCAGCGCCAGCATCAGGGCGATGGCGTGTTCCGCGGTGGTGATCGAGTTGCCGAACGGCGTGTTCATGACGACGATGCCGCGTTGCGTGGCGGCGGGCACGTCGATGTTGTCGACGCCGATGCCGGCGCGGCCGATCACCTTCAGATTCTTGGCGGCTTCGAGCACCGGCTTGGTCACCTTGGTGGCGGAACGCACGGCGAGGCCGTCGAAATCGCCGATGATCTTCTTCAACTCGTCAGGCGAAAGTTTGGTGTTGACCACGGTGTCGATGCCGCGCTCCTTGAATATCGCGACCGCGCGCGGGCTCAATTCGTCGGAAATCAAGACTCTCGGCATGGCGAGATCTATCCCTACAATGGAGGAAGAAAAACGGGTTCAGGCCGCGGCGGCGCGGCGGAGTTCGCCGAAGGCCCAGTCGAGCCAAGGCAGCAGCGCCTCGACGTCGCCGGTTTCGACCGTCGAGCCGCACCAAATACGCAGGCCGGGCGGCGCGTCGCGGTGGCCGGCGATGTCGTAGGCGACACCCTCGGCGTCGAGCAGCGATTCGAGCCGCTTCACCTGGGCGCGTTGCGCGTCGGGCGCCAAGCGCAGGAACCACTCGTCGGACACCTTGAGACAGACCGAGGTCGAGGAGCGGAGTTTCGGATCGGCGACCAGGAAATCGATCCAGCTGGTGCGCTCGACCCATTTGGCCATGGCCGCGAGATTGGCTTCGCTGCGC